>Ga0163163_10000992_pt1 | contig 24016 bp, 27 predicted proteins | sample S65metaG_FD_119766 | JGI IMG/M metagenome (GOLD analysis project Ga0163163, IMG submission 119766) | Switchgrass rhizosphere microbial communities from Kellogg Biological Station, Michigan, USA - S6-5 metaG | ecosystem: Host-associated > Plants > Roots > Rhizosphere > Soil | place: USA...
AGCTTCTGCGACGTTAATACGACGCACCAAACGCTGCCCAATAACTACTCTAACTGTGCTGGCAATCAAGAACGGCTCAATACCCATGTCTAGTAACCGCGGCAAAATACCAGCCGCTGAGTTGGTGTGAAGTGTGGAAAATACTAAGTGCCCAGTTAAAGCTGCCTGCACCGCTAGGTTGGCGGTTTCTTGGTCACGAATTTCTCCGACCATCACAACGTTTGGATCTTGACGCAGAATAGAACGCAAACCAGAAGCAAAGGTCAGGCCCACGTCTGGGTTAACCTGAATTTGGTTGATCCCGTCCATCTTATACTCAACCGGGTCTTCTAGTGTAACGATGTTGATGGACTCGTTTTTAATTTCCTGTATTAGCGCGTAGAGACTGGTAGATTTACCCGAGCCAGTTGGGCCAGATGTAAGGATCATGCCGTTAGGGCTCTTTAGGCCTTCACGTATGGTACGTAGGGCTCGACCGGTGTAACCCATGTCCTCAAGCTTGAAGCTGGTACCGGTTTTGTCTAACAAACGAATTACTACTTGTTCGCCCCAAACCACTGGGCTAATGGCAATACGTAAGTCAATCGAACGCTTTGAAATTACAACCGTAAACTGACCATCTTGCGGTATGCGGTGTTCGTCAATTTTTAGGTTACTCAAAATTTTAATACGCGACACAATTGGTGGCTCGCTGGCCTTTGGAAGCTTCATAATTTCTCTTAAAACACCGTCGATTCGGCAGCGAATTTTAAGCTCTTTTTCGGTAGGTTCAATATGAACATCGCTGGCACCATGGCTAGCTGCATACTCCAAAATGGCCGTTAAAATTTTACTAACCGGCGAATCTTGAGCGATCGTGTTAGCCTCTAGAATGGACTTGGTATCAACGACTAGATTTTCAATTTCTTCTTGATCGGAAAAAACTCCCCCAATATTTTGGTCTATGTTGGTCTTGTACTGGCCAAGCACCCTTCTAATGCCCTCTTCGCTGGCGGCATAAACTTTAAGCGGTCGGCCTACTTTGTTGCTTAAAAAATCCACCGCCTGAACGTTGTCGGCGTCCAACATGCCAATAACTAAACGATGCTGCATTTCCCCTAAAGGCACCGCCATGTAGCGCTCGGCAATTTCTAATGGCAAAAGTTCCAGAGTCGCTGGGTCAATATTAACGTTAATCAAGTTTACATAAGGTACTTTGGTAACCCGAGCAATGGTTCTGGTAAGGCTTTCGTTGTCCACCAATCCATCGTTTACAAGTTGTGAAAGTAGTGGAGTACTGGTGGTAGTAGATTTTTTGCGAGCCGTTTCAAGTTTATCGGCAGTAACTAAACTATCTTTAACCAGCTCCTCTTCAACCTGCTTTTGGATGGCAGCCGATAATACACTCATATTTTGCCTCCGGCAAAAATAGGGCCCAGGGCTGAGGGCTGAGGGCTGAGTCGCTGCAAACCTGAGCCCTGATCTCTGGGCCCTGGGCCCTTTTTATAAGGTCGGTTGACCTCTGTTGACTCCGAGATCTGAGATCTGAGATCTATCATCTCATCTCTCCCTATTTACTCACGAACGGCTGATTGTTGCTGTTCGGGCTAATCTGAATTAGCTGAGTAGGATCAATCGCGTCGGTGTTAAATATGGCTTTGTCGGGGAGTTTAAAGTCGGATGCAATTGGTTCAACCTTCTCAACTTTTTGATTATGGGCGCTAGCCGAAAGAAACTTACTACAGATAATTAAGGACAGTATGGCGGCGATAACTACACATACTAATATAGTGGCTATGTCTTTGCGTTTCATTTCACTGCCTCTGAATTAATTGTGATTGTTTTTTCAGGCTGGAAGAAAGTCTTAGCGTTAATGTCTACCTGTAAACTATTATTTGACCCTGTTAAAGATAGTTTGTTTAATTGGAACGGGCGAATCGACTTTTCAAGAGTGCCCATTAGCTTCTGAAGACCAGAGTAATCTGTGGTTAGAGACATACTGAAAGGCATCTCGACAGTTTTTACATCAACCACTTTTTCTTGAACGGTTGCATCATCGGTGCCTGTAATCGAGTTTATTTGGTAACCGGTTAGCATTTTTTCTAGGCTGGTAGCCAGCGCCGGAAAATCGTATTTGCTAGGTAGTGCATCCAAGACCAGACGTCCGTTATCGCCGTCGCGGCTTCCATTGCCATCGCTATTACCGCCGATAAGATTAGGGCTCTCAGATGCAAATGATTGATAGGCGGTGACTAAAGCAGATACTGCTTCTTTGTTGGATTTAAGCTGGTTAACAGCCTTCTCTTTGCCGTTGGAAATTTTGTTTAGGTAGTTGGCCTGGCTAAAGTAGGTTTTAGCGACCATCAAAGAAAACACCGTTACAACTGAGGAGCCTATGACAAAACCGAGCATCATGGCCTGAGCTTTACCGACTTGTATGCGCTTACCTTGTTCTGGGCTGGTTGCTGGTGTCGTAGCCATATTAGTTACTTCCTTTCGTATCAAACACACCGCCAGGCAATTCGGTCTCTGAGCGAGTAGTAATTGTGCTTGGAACCTTGAGCTTAACAGTTTTTCCACTGTCAAAAATAACTGGGTCAAAGCTCATATCAACCGTAAAGCTAGCAATTCTTGAGTCTCTGTTAAATGTACTCAAAACGACGCTAGGAAACGCGTTAGGAGTCGTCTTATCGTCTGAGGTCATGGTGTAGGTCGTAAATTTTAGAGTATCAACATATTTGTTAACCGATTCTAGACTGTCGGCCGTGCCTTGAACTGAAATTTTAGAAGTTGTGAAATCAAGGTCCACCCTTGTCATAGATATCTGCGAAGGCGTAGTAGCCTCTATGTAGCCAAACAAACGGCTTGCCACTGGACGCTGGGCATACAGTGTTGGCAAAGTATTTAGCTGGTTTTGGATTGTCAAAATTTTTGAAAGATCTTTGGTATTTTGCAGATCGGTTTCGTAGCTCTTAATAGATTTGTCTAAGTCAGAAATATGATGCTTCTGGAATAAAGTTGCCGAAACCATGATTACAAGCAGAGTTAGCGAAACGGCCACAGCAATAACAGATACAGCAATCACTGTACGCTTGGCTTTTTTAGCCTTGATAAACTCAACTTTTATATCTGGCAGCAGGTTAAACTGAATCATAGCTACTCAATTCTTTCTGCGAGTCCGGTAGCGACCCCAAAGTGGTTAGAAATACTGAGTAACTCGTTCTGACGATCAGCTGGAAATGCAATGTTGCGCCAGGCGTTACCAATTTCGACATTCATGCCAAACTTGTTAGCTAGGAAAAGTGGGAACTCGGCCAAAGTTGAAGCGCCGCCAGTTACGATGATGCGATCTAAGTGGGTGCCCGCGTAGCGAGTTTGGAAAAACTTGATTGATTTATCAACGTCTCCAACCAGTAATTCCACGGTGCCAATGATGGCATTATAGATTTGACCTTCCAGCTTATCCTGCCCAAGACCAAACTTAAACACAAATTGCTGGGCCTGTTTTTCGTCAATATTTAGGTTTTGCATTGCGCTACGAATAATGGCGTCAGTGCCGGTAGGAATTGAACGAGTTAGGCGAGGTACTCCTCCCATAGTTATGACGATATCGGTTGTTTTGCTACCGATGTCCAATACCATAGTCGGAACAGTAGTTTCAGGAGAGATCATCGAACGCGCCAACGCCAGGCTGTCTGGCTCAAAAGCAATAACATTAAGGCCGATTGACTCCAATGCATCCAAACGCGATTCTATGTAGTCGTTACTCACGCTTGAAAGTAAAATCTCAACTTTGCCCTTTTCTTTAGGCGATTCACCCAATAAAGCCCAGTCCAGCTTGCTTTCAGCCGGAGGCGTTGGAATAAGTGACTCGGCTTGGTACATTATGGTTTTATTCAGCTCATCAGGTGTAAGCCTGTCCATATCAACAACAGTGGTAAAAACCCGATTTGAAGGTAGCCCAACCGCTACGTCCTTGATGGTAATTTTTGATTGATCAAGCAATTCGCGTACAACCTGAACCAGTTTGCGTTGATCGGCCGGAGCGTCACTAACCGACAGCTTAGAATCAATCGGCACAAAGCCATATTTAACTAGAGTTTTGTTGGGTCCACTGCCTCTCAATTGAACTACTCGGATAGCGGTGGTTCCAATGTCCAGTCCAAAGAAGTCAGATACCCCACTCAATATGCTCATAATTATCCTGAATTATACCATAAGCACTTCTGTTGCTAACAACTTAAAGTTTCTTTTTAGTTAAGCGGCGGCAAGCTGTAGTAAGCATCGTATTTATTGGTGGTTGAAGCACTGACGGCATTAGGGTCTTTTAGTGGCGAAGGCGCGATGAATAGCTCCGGGCTAAAGTTAATGACTTCAGAAGCTTTGGTATTTGCGCCGTTACCACTTGCCGAGCCGTCGGCAAAGTTAGGAATCTCACCAGATGGTGCGGCGTTATTTAGGGTACTATCTTTGACAGAGTTAATGGTGCGCAGGAATTTAATGCGCTGAGCCACCACTGCCCCGTTAATAGCTAGCGGCGTCGCGCAAGAACCAAGCAATTGGGTTGAAAGGTAAAGAGTGTTTAGGCCGGAGGCACAGGTGTAGATACGGCCTTCTGTGGCCACTGAGCCGGAGTGTGGTTGGGCTACATAAAGTCCATCTAAGCGGCTAACGCCTGGAGCAATATAGATATTGCCACGAACAATTAAGGCAAAGTACGGCATGTTTTGTAATGTGGTGCCAGAAGCCATCGTAATATTGCCATTAATGTACAGGTTGCCATCTACATAGATTGCCAGCTGCGAGCCAACAGGAATAGTCTGAGCGCCAAGCGTGCCAGATGGATAGACATACTGCTTTAAGCCAGCGGCAAAAGTACCGCTGACGAAGGTGCTACTGCCAAGCGAGGTGTCTCTTGTGTCGTTGAAGTAGTCGGTTATACGCATACCGCTGCCACCAAGAGCTCCACCATAAGTCGCATCACCTGCTCCACCTATGTTAGCAAAGGTTGACCCTCTAGGCGGTCCGTTATCTGGCGGTACAGACGCTCGGTTGCCTGATGAAAAGAATTGATTAACGCTTAGTAGCGCCAAGACACCGAGCTCACCGCTAGCGCCACCATAGTAGCCGCCAGAGATCCTAGTAAAGCCATATATACCGCCACCAGCTGGCGAACAAGCAGCAGAACCAAAGCAGCCGCCGGCTCCTACGTCCCCGTTATAGATTTTGGGGTAAGGTTTATAGACCACAGTTGCCGTTGGGGGGCCAGTACAAGTGGCCGTGCCGGCGTAAGCCCCAACTCCCGGCCCACCAGCCCAGGTAGCGCTGGACGTCTGGGTATAGTTACCCGCACTAGCAATATTCACGGCTGGCATAGCCGGTGATGCAGAACCGCCCGTAGAAACTGGCCCGTAGCCGGCCACACTATTTTGGGCAGCCACATTGTAAGTAATAGCACCTGAGACCTGGGGTCCTGATCCGACGGTGTTTGCGCTATTAACAGTTACCGATGGAGTATACGACCCCACCTCAAACGTACCGCCACCACCCATGGTACAACTAACAGTTGGCCGCCAGGCTAAGGCAAAATCATAGCCCCAGTCTTGTGACCGATCCTCAAAACCGCTCGCACAACCAGGCCACCCATTCACGCCCGCAAGCTGGCACTCATAGGTGCCCACAGCCGAACAATAGGTGTTCGGCGCGCACACAGTCCCTCCAGTCTGGTAGCCTACATTCCATGGTCGTATCCATAAGTCATTTGGGGCGGCAGATGATGAAGGGCGAAGACAAAAACCCCAACCTTGCGGAATCCCAAAGGTATAGTAGCCAGTCGCTGGATCAGCATTGATCGTACCTTCGGCACAAGTATCAACACTACCCGGACGATTTATGCCGGCATTAAAGGCGTCAACAAAATGGCCCTGTTCAACCACAAAGTTCATACCGCATTGCGTCCCATTACTAAAGTTCTCCCAGGCAACCAACTCGTGCACAAACTTCCAGTTGCTTGGGTATATACCCCCAAAAGCGGGCAGCGTGGTGGTGTAGGTGAAGGTTACAGACCCCCCAGGCTGTACGTTATTATTATCCGGCCAGGCAGCTCTTATCTGCCCTCCGCCGTCTGTTAAGTAGTTGTTATCTAAGCCTTGAACAGATCCCAGGTTCCAGGTTCCCGGTACCCAAGTCAAGTTACCGTCGTTCCGAACAGTAATAGACATTGTGAACTGAGAATTCGGGTAAGTAGTGCCCGGCACATTAGTTAGTGTTGCACTTGTACAGGTAGGAATATCTTGGGGCGCCACAACTTGAAGCGTGCCACTACACACAATACCGCTCCAGGCGACTCCCGGGTTCACCAACCCCCAATTAAATGGATACGAGCCAGCCGAGCCTGGTGCAGTAATCTGCGCAGTCCCTCCATTGTCATTATATGTAAAGTCATCTATCGTTATCGTTCCAGATGTGGGCAACTGGCCATTTGCGGGGGACGTAAATACCGCCCCAACCCCAACCGGGCTAGCCCTGGCGTATTGTGATCCGCTAACAAGATAATTTGAAAAATTGCCTGGAGGGCCATAGTTAGGTCCGTTTACGCCCAGCTGCAACCCAGCCGGAACATTATAAGTCGTTACCTGGAATTGAACGGGATCACCTGTAAATATCGGTGTTTTGCCATCTGGACGATGAGAGATGGCGCTTATTGTACATGTGCCTGGCGGCGCAGATTGACAGTGTTTAAAAGTTGGTAAAATTTGGAACGAATTATTATCATCAATACCCCCAATATTAAAGGCATAATCTACTCCTGCGCTAAATGTTGCCGCTGCTACAAAACTAGAGTCACCGCCCGGCAGATCCATGAAACCGTTATTATAAGTACTCCTAGGATTATGTGGCAGTAACTGCCCAGGTATACCATCTCTCCATGCTTGTATAGCGGCGAAAGGTAAAGAATTTTGATAGCCACCAGATTGATAATTATAGTTACTCTCCGCCACTCCGTTCTGTAGCATCTCCATATGCATACCGTTTTGGTTAAGCCCACTGTCATCGGTGTCTAAGTCATATATCGTTATATTCGCGTCGCCAGCATTTTGTGCACAATCGGAGTGAATTTGAATTTGGGCAGTAAAGGTGGAGACCCCTGATGGCCCATAAAGGTTTGAGTAGTTCACGCTTTGGCCACGGTTAGGGTCCGGCGCCGGACAAGATATTGTGTAGTCTATTACAACCCCGCCAGATTGTGTGCCACAGGGCTGAGCGAAATCAGCAATCCCTACTTGTACGCCAGCTTGTGGAGCAAACAAAGAAAAAGCGTTTAAATAACGAGTAGCTACCCCCTGCTCAGCAGCTATACCGTCTGCAACGAAGTGATAAATTGTCCAGTCCTGCCCAGCAGCGTAGGTGCAAAAAACGCCGCAGTTAGTACCCGCGCTAGCTGCCGTAAAGCTCAGACCTATGTTCTGAGCACCGGGGCAGCCAGTACCTATCTTTGAATTTACATACGAGACTGTAGTATTAGTTGGTGAAAGTATCCTAAAATCCGTGCTGCCTGCCCCAGAATCATTATCGCGCGTAGTAAAATCACAGCCGCCAATAACAGTTATGTTAATCAATTGGCCTGCCATCGAGTTTGGTACATAAATATTGGCTACGGTCGAACGAGCCTTATCTCGTTTGTCAGCATTTAACTGGCCCGTACTTGCGTTCGTCACCAGCGAACCCGTAACCTGAACCATGATATACGAAGGGCTTTGGCCAAACGGACTCGTATCTGGCATCGTGGAATTGGCGCCACTGATAGCAACAGCGGAACTTAGGCCTGTATGAAAAACTAATACAGCGGAAAACAGTCCTAAAAACGTCAGATAATATCGCAAGTCAAATTTCTTGGCAAAGCTTAGCATAGTTTAGCTCTTCCCTGTCTTGTCATAAGTGTCGTCGAGCATTTTTATCCAGTATGTTTTTTCTTGTGGCACATCTAATCCGTTAGCTACAGATTTTGCCAAGTCGTAACAGGTCTTCTTGGCTGCATCATTCTTTGACGCAACCGCTGCCTGCATACACATCATATAGCCGTTCAGCCTCTCGGTGTAGGCATTTTTAGAATTTTTGCCATAACTCTGAGCAAGTTCGATTACTTTTTTATAATCCTTTTTATTACTGGCAATTAATATATCATCATAGCCTGCCGTGCTCTTTTGACGTTCCTCTATCTCGGCCTTGGATTGTAGATGATAAATCGCGGAAGTGTTCTTGTTGGGGTGGAAATGTTTATAGAGTTTATAAACCCCAAAGCCAAACAAGCCGAGTACTACGGCGGCCAATAACCCAGCAAACAAGCCCCTAAGAAGCTTACGCTTATTCATCAGGTCTAGCATATCATAAAAAACAATAGCTAATCACTAGCTAAACCACTATATTTTCTGCCTCCAGCATGCCTTTTTATTTTTTATTGCTGGAATGTTCTGGTATCAACTAGTCGCTGAGGTGACGAAGGTTGTATTGTAGTAATACCTAGATCAGCAAGTGGTATAACACCACTTTTATCAACGATGATGTCGGCAGTGATGCCGCTACTCTTAATGCTATAGTCACCATTCCCATCTGTCATAACGATCATCAAGCCAGATGTAGCGCTCTTGCCATCAGGATTTACTAAGGAACCGCCCTTGTATCCAACAGCTGTAGGATAAGCAGCTAACCAGCCTGGCGCGCTAGCATTATCTACAGTAAGGCGTCCAAAGAATAGGGCGTTAGGTACATTGGTGTGCACAACGTATTCCTGCCCAGCAGCTGTCAACTTTCCACCAGTTTTACGGGTATCAACTACCCGCTCTGGTGCCGTAACTTTCCAGCTGGCAAAACCATAAGTGTCAACAATAAGACCTCTGGCGTCAGCATCTCCCATTACGCAAATATAACCAGCACTATCTACATGAACTACATCGGCGGATGGCGTAGCACCAATACCGTCGGTGTTAACGGTTGAGGTACCTTGATACCCCTCATTGCAAGGATAAGCAGCGTACCAAGCTGGTCCATTAGAGCCGTCAACTGTTAGGTTAATAAGAGCCGACTTGCCTGCCTTCTCTAGCCCATAACTTACTTTTAACACATCTCCAGCCTTATACGGCACTCCGGATTGTCTAGTATCTACTGATCGAACAGGTGAAGGGTATATTTCTGTATTATCATCTTTTGGTATGAAAAGTTCCGCGTCAACAACTTGATGCTGTGCGGACGTACCTGTAACAATTCCTAGTTTTCCGGTACTGCCAGTATCAGCAAAAAACCCGTTGGCCGAAACATCGCCAAAGCCTGTGACGTTAGTTACAGAGGTGTGATTGTATCCAGCTTCTACTGAGTATACTGCCCCGTAACCAGCACCATAAGGAATAGGTGCTCCTTCGCCAATGCTGGTCATATTACCAAACATGACCATGCCTGGCACAACATCAAGGTTGACGATCTGCCCGGGCATTATTGGTGGTGGACCTTCTATAGGCGGTACGGTCGGGTCATCACAATAATACCAATTCTGTGGGTTTCCGTTTTGATCAAAAGTTGTTTGGTCAAATTTATGGTCTGGCACTTCGCCAGTCTTACAAAACCTAGCGCCATAAGGTGGTGGTGGCGCATCGTTAAAATCTGGCCTCAAAATTTCTGTTCCTACTCCCGAAGCTGCAACCGGCACTGCCTTAGCAGCAAAAGAAAAAACTCCGGCGGCTGCAATACCTACAAGGGCTTTTATTTTACGGCTAAATCGCCTCTCTCTTGTCGGCTTTTGAGAGAGTGTTATATCGGCTTCGGTGGGCAATATAGCTGGCTCAAAGCCGGCATCATACTGCGGTTTGGAACCAGACATTATACCCTCGTAGTCACTGCCTATAGGTGTCAAAGTGACCTTATTTTCAACTTCATAAGTGCCATATGGCGTAAATTCAACCATGCGTGTTATATCTACCCTACTCGATGGTGGGGCGATTATAGCTTCCGGTGCTAAGATGTCTAACTCTGGTGTTGCCATTTGATTCGATCACTTTCGAACAAAGAGCTTAAATTACAACAACATATTACTACTTTTCTGTAAAAAGCGCAAGTACTTTACCCCTGTTTGTAATATTTATCACACCACGTTTTATCAATAAGTGTTAATGCTAGCGCTTTTTATCCTTGACTTGAAGCTTATTTTAAGCGTACGGGTCTGTAATTTTGACGTTTGGTGACCCGCTCAAAGCCTCCCGTGCTATCTCAAATGTGTGATCTCTGTTCTCAAGCGGTGCCACCCCAAACCCTGTGCTGGCGCCTTTAAACGTAAGGCTAAGTCCCTCTTCTTCCCCTCTGTCATAGACCATATAGCCAGCGTCGTTTATCTCATCGTCAAGTAATGCTGCTTCTGTGCGAATCTCTTCCTGCAGCTTTTTGTACTCTTCCGCGGTCAGACCATCTATTAAATGTTCGAATAAATCGACATGCTCCAGTTTCTGCGGGGCTCTACTAGGGTCAAAAACAAGTCCTTTGGTGGAAAATATGGAATAAACCAGCCCAAAACAATCACCCGGCCCATGCGTACAAATTTAAACCTGTTAACTTCCTGGTCCGCCTTCCAGCCCTCGCCCAGCTCAATTCCCTGAAAGTACTCCAAAGATTCGGCGCTTAGCGGCCGTACCAAATCGTCTAGTTTTACATCTCTAATATTCCAAGCCATAACAATTCCTTAAGATAAAATAACTGTAGACTATTTTTGATTTTTTGCAATTCTTCAAGTCACTTTGTATTTTTCATAATATCGTGTCTTTACTCCTTAAACTGAATACAAAAAATCCTAATCTACTTTAATAAAGCACTATATCAAGCAGGACTGATACTGCTAAAACTCCCCAAACTATTGCAAAAAGCATCTTAACTTTATCTTCTCTCTCACTGAAAGATTTAACCGCCAAAAATATGCAGCTAAATAGAATCGTAAACTTCACAATTAACATTACATTAAAATACTATGTTTTATGATTGTAAACACAAGCGTTAACAGGGGTGATATAATATATAAATGGCAACTGGGCTAGAGTTAAAAGCAATCTCCAAAAAAAGACTAAAGACTGTAGGGTATTTACTGTCAGCTAAAGACTGGGAAGCGGCAGTGTACTTGATGGGGATGACTTTGGAAATAGCACTTAAATCTGCTGCCTGCAAAGCGCTTCATCTCGACAACTATCCCGAAAGTCAACATATAGATGATGGGTATTTCAAGACTCACAGTTTTGACCGCCTACTAAGAATTAGCGGCTGCTCAGATATTTTTAGCCTAAAAGGAAGCCAGGATGCTTTTGATAACTGGTCTCTGTTTACCGAGGCGTTTATCTTTGGTGGCTCCTCCGGTAAGTGGATGGCCATGCGTTATGACCCCAAGATGCTGGCAACTCTCACTGAGGTTAAGGCCAAAGATCTTTATTCCCAGCTATATGAAGACGAAAATAGTATACTTAAACTAATGACGGAAAGAAGAAGATGGTAATAGAAAAGAACTACCAAAAAGTTCTTGATGAATTCATCAAGAAAAATGACAATAAACCTGTCAATCTTTTTGCTGTCTTAAAAATGGATGAGCTGATCGACAAATGGTCTGTTCTTCTAGCCGCCGACTGGGTCACAGATGAAATAAGAAAACAGACTTTTAGTAGTCTTGCTAACATCTTGATTGAAAAACTAAGTGAAGAAGAGATTAATGAGATTGCTCGGGTTGGGGTTCTCGGGACTAGTCACCATCTCGTAGAGTTATTCTTAGACAAGTTTCAGACAGGTCAGTATATAGATGAAGATGCAAGAATAAATGGGAACACAATTCATGAAGGTTACATAATTAAGTGTGAGCCCAGTAAAAAAATTGATAAGAAACAGGATTAGAAAAGTGGCCAAAACTTTATTGATTAAATTTACCTACGAGACAAAACCCAATAAAAGAATTATGAGAATGCTAGCTAGAAAGATGAAGCCCGCCCTTTTGTCTCTCTCTCAAAAATAGAAATTCTGTGATCCAGTTTTCAGCCAATTCTCACCTGCCTTAGATATAGTTTGCCAGTACCGCAGCTAGCGCGGCTTCCAACAAACTAACAAGTTAGGAGATTATTTGAAGAAAAGATTATTAGTAGTGGGCACGACGGCCCAGGCATCGGTGACGATATGATGGCCTCACCATCTGGCAGTTCCACCAGCAACTAGCCCCAAGTGAGGTTCAGCAAGGAGGTAAACTACCGGTCAGTAAATGCCGGTAGTTTTATTGCGCGGCGCTAGCTCCAAGCCTTTGAGCAAGATTGTTTTGGCGCTGTAACAAAAGAGTTTCGAGCCGGCGAATTTCTGGAGAGAATACCGCGTCGCGCATAACATCAAAATCTACCGCGATCTTGTCATACTCATATTCATCATAAGCATGGGTAAACCCTACCCGCCCAGCTACTTTTTCCATTTGAGGGTTGGTAAAACCGATAATACTAGCAGGTTTATCCGAGTAACCACTTTCCACAAGTAAAGAGTAGTCTTGCAGCGCATGCAGCGCGTTAAGGGTAAAAAGCGATGTAGCCCCTCGCCTGGCCGAATTCACACCTTCACCTGTACTAGGCAAACTTGGGACAAAATCTATAGTTGCATCTCGTGGTTCCTTCGATACAGCTTTCCGGGGTCTGTTTGGTAAGTTGATCCCCACCCCATCTTGATCAAAATAAGTGTTTCCTGATTCTACTGTAGCCATTTTAGTCATTTTTTCTGCGGCAACTTGTAGCCGCTGTAAGCGCTCTTGATCAAGTTCAACACCATATTTAGCCGCTGTTTGCTGGATAACTTCGGCGATGTGTGGGTCGGGTTCGGTTGGGTCTATTTCTGGAGTGTTACTCATGATATTTGCACCTCCTGATTTCCTTCAACGGTTGTTTTACTAGGATCAAAAATAACGTAGCTACTGTGATTACCTACAAAGCCAGTCTCGCCACCTTCTTGAGTTTTAAGCCCATCATAACCAAGTCGGCTTAAATACTTCGTGAATAGGTCACTGCAACTTTGTGTTACATTTTTAACTTGCCCAGGCATAACCCCAAGTTGTATGGCCTCAAGTGTTCGTTCTAGAACTGACCGGCGGAGCCAGTCTTTTTCGTCCAATGTTGATAATTGCTCAGTTAATTTTCCGGAAAAGCCCTCCATAACTTCTTGTAATTTATCCGGGTTATCCAAATTTGCCAATTTCATATTGTTAATTCCAACAGCGTAAACAATACCTTCGTTGGTTTTGGTGCCATATGCACTGCGCCTAGCGTATCCAGCCGCATTGTTTGGGTTATCAGTCAAATAAACACCGGTGCCTACAGTGTATTCATCGGCCGGCAGCATTTCGGTTATTCCTGGGGTAGCTGAGCCATGATAAAGGGTCATGTGGTCAATCAACACTTCCGGTGGCTCAACCGGTTGAGTTGATTCGGCGAAGGATGGATTAGCGAGGTTAGGCATATATGACATTTTTATTGTTATCTTTAACACCTGTATTATAGCATAAGCTTTGTTTTTTTACAAGATAGTTTTACTATTTGGCTACGGGTTTGTTCTGGATCATTAGGAACGAGATTACTCCAGAGGTAAAAGCTAGGGCTGCACAGAGGCCAAGCGCAAATTGGTAGACGTGGCCGGTGCCCAAAATACCAAGCACGGCAATAACTATTAGCCCCGCTACCCTGGAAACAGCATTGTTTATGCCCGACGCAATGCCACTACTTGTATCCGCAACCGAGCTCATGACCGTTATGGTCAGAGGCGCTACGAGCAGTACTAGACCGAGTGAAAACAATATTGCACCGGGCAAAACATGCATTAAATAACTTTGGCCGGGCTTAAGGAAATACAGCATCAACATTCCGGCAGCAGCCACAATTGGCCCCGCTGTCATATACATTCTAGGTCCTGTTTTGGCGGCCAGTTTGCCTACTCTACCGGCAAACAAAAACATCATAATCCCAACTGGCAGCAAACTAAATCCGGCTTTAAGGCTTGAGTAATGCAACGCTGTTTGCAGGTGAATAACCAGTGCAAACGTAAAGCCTGCTAGCGCGCCGTACATAGCAAACGTCATAAGATTTGAACCGGTAAAATTGCGTGATTTGAACAAATCCAATTCTACCAGCGGGTCTTTGCTGCGCCTTTCTATAACCACAAATAAAACCGTTAAAACTAGCCCTAGAATAGTGGTAATAACGGAGAGAGTGTTCCAGTGGTGGGCCGGGCCTTCGATTAGCCCAAAAGTTAGGCTGGCCAGCGCTGCTGCGGCCACAATTACACCGGGCAGATCTACTTTGCGCTTACGGCCGCCATGCGATTCTTCAATCGAATTTATGCCCAGCAGTAAACATGCAACGATCAAAGGAATGTTAATAAGAAATATCCAGCGCCAGGAAGCTACTGCCAAGATTGAACCGCCTACCAGTGGCGCAATCACTGTTGCTGCGCTGCCAAATGCCGTCCAGCGGCCAATCGCCACACCCCGTAGTTCTTTAGGAAAATTGGTATTAATAATCGCCAGAGCTCCTGGTGTTAACAAAGCTCCAAAAATTCCTTGTAGTATGCGTACCACTATTAATGTGCCGGCATTTGGTGCTAAGGCGCACAGCAGAGAGGCTACACCAAAACCGCTAATGCCGATTAAATAAATCTTCTTGCGCCCAAAAATATCGCCCAAACTGCCGCCTAGTAAAATCAAAGCCGATAAAGATAGTAAGTAGCCATCGACCACCCACTGCAGTTCAGAAAAGCTGGCATGCAAGCTGGTGGCAATGTGTGGCAAAGCCAAATTAACAATGCTGCCATCCAAAAACGCCACCGCCGTGCCCAAAATGGTCGCGATCAAAACAAACAACTGCCGCCTGTTCATGTTAGCTATTGTACAACCCTATTAGCTTAGTTTGTAACGAAATGTGTACGAGGCCGGCAAATAGTCTGGGTAAAACGTTTCAAGTACAAAATAATAGGCATCACCGAAATCTTCTGGCTTGTCCTTTAACGCTTGTTTTAGCTCTGTAGGGGTAAATCGATCAATCGATACCGATTCATCATTTAGCACAATGTCATCATTGGTAGTAATTTCGAACACTACAAACAGATGGTTTTCGTCGCGGCCAATAACTTCACGGTGAAAAACTTTCCTGCCAACCAGTTCATATGTGATATTAAGCGTGCCAATTTCTTCTTCGCACTCGCGCAGCAAGCCTTCAATCTCTGATTCGCCCGCCGCTACGTGCCCGCCCACCGGCGCCACCAATTGCGCGGCATCCTGCTTATGCCCTGCCTGCCGCACCAGCGCCCAGTCTTCGCCATAACGCAAATAGCCAATTACGGTTTTGTGAAGCGCGCCCGTCTTGTGAGCCTCGGTTTTTAATAATTGGCCCTTAGTCGCGCCGTGCTCATCAACCAAATCAACCATTTCATCGTCCATTAAGTTGATTGTATCAGCCTCGCCTCTCACCGAGCAGTTTTATATTAATGCTACCTCTGTTAAAATGTAATTCATGAGTTTATCAATTGGAATTTTGAAGTTGTAACCCTACCATATTCCATCACCTTGAAAATACCTAAATCACAAAGTAAACGTGGCTATTCAAAAGAAGAGATCAAACAAATCATAATCTAGCGAGCCGCAATCTTTAATACAATAACTGGAATAATTAGAACTGCTATACACGAGAGAGTTCCCCACGCTTTACGTCGAGTTTTGTCATTGCTCTTACCTAACAAACCTAAAGCAAAAAGCGCTACAAGCTGTAGCAAAACAGAAATAAGTGCTGGAACCAAAATATTGGGTTTTGGGGAGCTGGCCTGACTGCTCCAGACAATTAGGCCTATTATCCAAGCAGGAACCACCATACTTAGGCCCCAAAGAACCATGCCAGATGTTTTATTCTCTGGTGTAACTTTGCCATGGAATTTCTTACCACTAGCAGATGCGATTAGCGATGCAATTATTGCAGAAACTATGAGTATAGGTATTATCGCGACTGCAATAACAATTCCAGAGCCAAAACCACCATCATTCTCACCTGTAATGCGCAAAGTGAGACCAAGAAATGCCCAGATCAGCAGTGCAAAGGTAATCACGAACGTTACTACAAATAAAGTAACTGCCGAAAGCGTACCGAACATTGGTTTCTTATTACTAGTAAGCATTTGAAGTCATTGTAGCAAACCGCGCAACTTACAGTATTAAAAGTGTTATTATTAACAGATGAAAATAATAGGTTGGACTACATGCTAGCGATTGGAATTGTGGGATTGCCGAATGTGGGCAAATCTACCCTTTTTAACGCTTTGACCGACAATAATATTTTGGCGGCTAATTATCCTTTTGCCACGATTGAACCAAACACCGGCATTGTGCCAATTCCTGACCCGCGCCTGGACAAACTAGAAGAACTTTTTAGCGCTAAGAAAAAAGTGCCAGCAACTGTAACATTTGTAGACATCGCTGGTTTAGTGGCCGGCGCCAGCAAAGGCGAAGGTTTGGGCAACCAGTTTTTAGCCAATATCCGTAGCTGCAACGCCATTGCCCATGTGGTGCGAGCTTTTAGCGACGATAGCGTTTTAACAGATGATGCTACCGGCACACACGAGCCTAAAAAGGACATTGAGATTATCAATACCGAGCTAGTTTTGGCCGATCTGCAAACCGTAGAAAAGCGCCTGCCAGTGATTGAAAAAGAGGCCAAAGCCAATCCTAAACTTAGACCGCAAGCTGACTTCCTTGAGGAAGTAAAACAGATATTAGATAGTGGGACACCTCTCTTCGCAGGGCTTAGGGCTGAGGGCTCAGGGCTCAGGGAGTGGCTACAAAAAGAATTGCAGTTGCTTACCCTAAAGCCAGTAATTTATATATTTAATGTCGACGAAAACACTTTGCAAGACGAAGCTAAAAAGAAAGAATTAACAGATCTGGCCGCGCCCCAGCAAGCCGTATTTATTTGCGCCAAATTAGAGGATGAATTACGCAGCTTAGATGATAACGACCGCACCGAAATGCTGGAAAGTTATGGCCAAACAGAATCGGGCTTGGTGCAATTAATCCACGCCGCTTATGGCACGCTTGGTTTACAAAGCTACCTCACTGCCGGGCCAGATGAAGTCCGCGCCTGGACGATTCCAAAAGACGCCACTGCCCCGCAAGCTGCTGGTGTTATTCATGGTGATTTTGAGCGCGGTTTTATTGCCGCCTCAGTGGTTGATTATAACGACCTAATTGCCGCTGGTTCAGAAGTTGCGGCAAAACAAGCCGGCAAAGTCCGCACCGAAGGTAAAACCTACGTGATGCGCCCAGACGACGTAGTAGAATTTCGATTCAACGTTTAAGCGAAGCCTAGTTAGCAATTAGCATTTAACGATTGGCAATGAATTATCGTGTAGCGTTTAGCAATTAGGCTGCAGCAAAAACGTTACAGGTTAATCGTTAATTCATTGCTACAGGATAAATTGTTACAGAATAATTTCTTCTAACTGTAGAACCGGCTCACTCGGCGGCGCATCATTAAGGGCACTTTAGTGAAGGGGTTAGCGGCCGTATACTGCAACTGAGCTACCCCACTGTCGTCTTGAAGCAGCTGCGCAACAGGCACCGGAACCTGAGTTTGAACAACCTGAGGCTGAGTGTGCATTTGGCGAACTTCCATCACTCGATTCTGCAAGAAGGTCGTAAGCTTTCTAAGATCGGTATTATGAAAACTGGTGAATATCACTGTTTTATTAACCGTACAAATCTTAACAGTCGCATTTAATAAACGGTGGTTAAAATCGACTTCCGAAATCATGTCGTAGCGAACGTCCTCAACGGTTAAATAAAATGGCTTTTTGTCTATTAAAAGTAATCTGCGATCGGTGGAACACAACATGGCAAAGCCACCTTCGTAGCGGCCGTTCAAACAGTGATAAATCGACTCACCCTCTACCAAAATATGCTGCAGTTCCTGACGTTCGCCCCTACCCCAAAGGTGGAGATCCGCACCGATAGCCTTAAGTTGTTGGTCAATAACCTTCATACTTACCATGGCGGCTCCTCCTCTTAGTAACTTCATGATATGCCACTTATCCAAATGCCGCCGTATGCTGTGTCACCAACTTTGTGTGATAATAATCACGTTCTTTTGTCACACTTTTATTGCCTCATCAAGATATGTCTGTCATAATCGACATATGTTGGCCTCTGAAGCCCAGACAAAAGCTTTAGTCGATCTCTTCCACCGCGGTACGCGCTTGACGTACAAAAAGGGTGAGTTTATTATCCGGCCCGGAGAAAGTCCTTCCGGGATTTTTTATATCGAAACTGGGCAGGTTAAAGCCTACGACATTACCAAATACGGCGAAGAAAACCTGCTGATCATCCGCAAAGCTCACGAAATATTTCCGCTTATTTGGGCGATTACCGGCCAGGAAAGAAATGTTATTTATGAAGCCCTAGCCGTTACGACAGTTTGGCGTCTAGACCGCCCCCAGTATCTAGCCTACATCGAAAAACATAATGAAGTTTTGGCTCCCCTATTGGACATGACGGTTGAAATGTACCGCATCCACTCGGAGCGAATTATAAATTTGGAATACCGCACAGTGCGTGAACGCTTAGTTTCGTTCCTGGTTACGATGACCGGCCGCTTTGGCAAAAAGACTTCTAAAGGTATCCAGATTGAGGTACCACTTAAACAACAAGACATAGCCAGTTCAATCAACGCCAGCCGCGAAACCACCAGCCGCGAACTAACCGCCTTGGAGCGTAAAGGTATAATCGACACCTCCCAGACCACGATTTTAATTAAAGATATCAAAACCCTGCGCAGCTTTTTATAAAGAAAAGAACGACAAACTGATCACGCCTATGAGCACCATAACCACACCCACGATCTGCTGACGGGTTAGTTTTTCTTTAAATATAAAGTACGAAGCGATAGCGTAAAGCCCTGGGTAAGAACCCGCAATTGGCGCAACAATGCTGCTGCTAGTAAGAGTTAGCGCAAAATTATAGGCCATACCACTAGTGACCCCAAATAACGCATTAGAAATTGGCCATTTTAAATCTTCTTTTTTAAACTTTTCCTTTTTATGGCGACGAATGATGGGGCTCAAGAAGATTATTGAGCTTACAGTTGCAAAAACTTGAGTCACAATATTGGCCTCAAACCAGCCATACTGCTCAATTGGATAACGCACAAAGGCAAAATTAATTCCCCACATCAGACTGACGATCAACGCCAGTAACGAATATCTGTTCATTAAACTCTTGAGCTTCGTTCTTCGCTTTAAGTGCAATGAGCTCAAAATAATTCCTACGAATATTACAACTGCCGATATTGCTTGTGCGCCAGTTAAGCTTTCGCCAAAAAATATTAAGGAAAATATCACTACCCAAATAGGAAACGTACCGGCAATCACGCCATTTATGGTTGGGTTGCCTTTTACTAAAGTTTGCAAAAATAATGGGTATGAAACCGCTAGTTCAATACCTAAAACTGCGTTCACGATAAAAGGCTTGAGAATTAAAGCGTTATGAAACAAGAACGGTGTTAAAATTGCAAAAAGTACCGATCCGCAAATCCAAGCATAAAGAGCCATGCGAGCAGAGTCCATTTTGCGCGCACCAATCGCACCCGATAAGTCATTGCCAGCAAAGCCAATATGAGCAAGAAGTGAAAGTAAAATTGCGCCTAGCATTTGTTCTTCATTCTAACCATTTTGAACTTTCTTTAACAGATAAAATCTTTCTAAGTTGCCTTTTTCGCCGTGGACGTCGCTGTCGGCTTTATCAAGAATAATAAACAGCTTTTTGGCCCAGGCTTCAAAGTCTTTTAGGATTTCGCGGCGGACTTTGTCGTTTTTAATCACACCCTTATTGGTTTGCGCCCTACCAGCTTCAAACTGCGGCTTCAACATGGCTACTATTTGGGTGTTTTTGCTAGAGATTTTAGCAATGTGGGGCAGAATTTCGCGCAAAGATACAAAGGAAACGTCCATCACCACGATGTCTGACACTTCGGTTGGGGTAAAGTCACGAATATCGGTTTGCTCGTGCAGTTCTATCTTTTCGTTTAAACGGAGGCTTGGGTGCAATTGGTTTGTACCAACGTCTACCGCGTAAACTTTTTTGGCTTTGTGTTGCAGAGCGTAATCTGTAAAACCGCCAGTACTGCTACCAACGTCCAGAACAATTTTGTCCCTAAAATCGAGTTTTAAAATCTTCGCGACAGAAGCCAACTTTAGCCCTGCCCGGCCAACATATTGGTCGCTAATAACTTCAACCTTGGCCTGTTCTGGCGCGAAATAACCAGGCTTGGTCTGGGTTTTGCCGTCAACCTTAACCGCACCCAAACGGATATAGCTCTCCGCCTGGCTTCTGGACTGCACTAGTCCACGGTTTACTAGCAAATGATCAAGCCTGTGCTTCACTTAGTCTTTCTTGCGTTCGCGGTAGCTGCCATCTTCTGTACTAACAGAGATGATATCGCCGGTTTTTATAAAAGCCGGTACGCGAACTTTAATCCCAGTTTCTAGCGTAGCATCCTTTTGGATAGCGCCGGAAGTATCGCCTTTTACAGCGTCTTCGGCGTAAGTTACTTCCAGATAAACATTTTTGGGCAGTTCAACGTTAATTACGCGGCCGTCAAACAGCTGCGCCTGAACTTGATCGCCTTCTTTTAAGTAGCCAGATTGATCACCAACAATATCGGCGGCAATTTCAAACTGCTCAAACGTCTCGCCGTTCATGAAATAGAACGTGGCACCGTCGTTATAGAGGTACTGAACTGTCTGGTTGGTCACATCGGCGGTATCCAGCTGGTCGTTACCCTTGAAGGTTTTGGCCAAAACTTTGCCGTCTAACATACTCTTGATCTTAACGTTCACAATTGAGCCGCCACGGCCCATAACCTTTTGGTTGTACTCAACAACCTTATAAGGGACGCCGTCCAGCTGAAATAGAACACCTTTTTTGAGGTTCGTAATACTTAAAGCCATTTTTACTCCTTAAGCGTTAGCTACGAAAGGCATTAAAGCTAAGTGACGCGCGTTTTTAATAGCGCGTGCTAGCTGACGCTGTTGGCTCTCGGTGAGGCCGGTCTTTTTGCGTGTTTCGATTTGTCCGAACTGGTTAACGTAGCGCTGCAAGGTCTTGAAATCCTTGTAGTCAAAAAATGCTACATCTGTTCTGTGTTTAAATATCTTTGCCATTAAATTTCTCCTTAGTTAATCCTTTGTGGATTCGTTATATATTTCACACTTGCCGTCTGCGGCATCCATAGCTATGACTAATGTGGTCATGAGTAAAGGGCTGTCTGGGTTAGCATCCTGCAACCTCTGTAGCTCAGTAGATTGTTTGAGTAGACCCCCTACAACTGTGACGTCCATCCCCATAAATTCGTCTTGAGTTCGGCCAGCTAATAGGCCTAGGGCTGCTGCTGCCATAGTAGCTCGTTCTTCCGGGCTGTAGTCTTTAGCGCTGCAACCGGCGCAAGTTTCTGCTCCGCATAACTGTGGAGGCATGGTAACTCCTTTAAAAGGGGATGTCGTCTAGATTGATCGGTTCATCGCCAATGTCTTCGATGACAATATCATCCTTGGTTGGTTTCTTAGAAGGCTTAGCTGGAGCGCTAGCAGGAGCGGATGAACCGCCACCACTGTAACTTCCACCGCCCTCGCCGCCGTTACCACCGTCGCGACCGCCTAAGAATGTGACATCATTAGCGACCACTTCCACCTTGGTGCGCTTCTGACCGTCTTTTTCCCAACTACTGCTTTGTAAACGTCCGCTTACCAAGGCTGGTCGGCCTTTGGTAAGGTATTGCGCTACTCTTTCACCTAATGGGCCCCAGGCAACGATGTCAACGTAATCGGTGACTTCCTGCCAGTTGCCGTCAGCGCCCTTGTAGCTGCGGTTGAGGGCCAAGCTAAAGCTACAAACGCTTTGGCCGTTGGGCGTGTTCCGGAGTTCCGGATCCCTCGTTAAATTGCCCATTAATGTTACTTGGTTGAAACTACGTGCCATGTGGCATCTCCCTCTTCTGTAGATCTATGTCTACTTATTTTTACCTTGTTAACATCAAGTGTTAACGAATCATAGTATGCCTGGCAGCGAAAGCCGTCAAGCAGTAATTTTTACAATCTACTCTTCGTCGGTTTCGTCTTCGTCATCATCGCGAGCATCGGCTCGTTCGCCGCGCTCAGCCGCTTTGGCAGCTTTTTCGGCTTTCAACTCTTCCGCCTTGGCGATCTTTTTAAGATCTGGGCGGGTAATCAAAAAGCGCATGACCTCATCGGTGATGTTAAGCGTTTCGTTGATTTTAGCAACGCTCTCACCAGGCAATTCAGCCGTGTAAAACACGTAGATCGCGAATTCCTGCTTTTTGATAGGATAGGCCAGCTTGCGCTTGCCCCAGTTGTCGGTGTTGGTAATTTTACCGCCACCAGCTGTAATGATGCCTTCGATTTTGCCGGTTGCTTTATCCAGGTCAATTTCCAGACCCGGGTCAAACAATACAGCGATTTCGTATTGGTTCATTAGTTCCTTTCTTGAAGAAATTACACCTTAGAAACAGTTAAACTGCTTGTGGATGATGATAACTTCCTTTGGTTCAAGATTGAGTGCCTTAGAGCCTCAACCGAGAAGTTAGTTAATAACAGATGTAATTATACTGCGCAACAGATTAGAAGTCAATGAAAGATGTTTGTTATTAATCAATCGGATTTTCTTTGCGATTAGGGCAATCAATACACATTGCCGATACTAAATCAGTCATGTCCCTTACAACCTCTTGGCGAGCGTTGTGGTGATCACCATTCGCCGAGCTAAACGGTGCAACAGAGTAGTCAGCCGTTGCTTCACTTTGCCTACCGCCACATACAGCACGACCGATAACACGGCGAGTGATAGTATCTGGAGTTCCTTCTCGGTTATTTTTAACTGACACCTCTTGATCATTTTCAATTGTGACCGCGTTGCACCCGATTGGTTTTTTTTGTAATTCCAAATACATTAATGCAGGCTCCTGAATAATTTATAGACTATTATACAACTATTGCTTATTTCTTACAATATATACTAGTTCTCGTCGGGCATGTCCGAATAAACATCATCTTCTTCGGGCGCAGCGGCTGCCCCGCCACCAAACACTTCGTCCATAGAGCTTACCAAGACATCGCGGGGACGGGAGCCGTCGGCCTGGCCGATGATTCCCTGTTCTTCCATGGTTTCAATCAGTCTGGCGGCGCGGCCATAGCCAATGCGCAAACGGCGCTGAAGCAGGCTAGTGGAGGCTTTGCGGGCGTCAATCACGGCCCGTACGGCGTCTTTCCACATGTCGTCGTCGGCGTTATCGGCGCCGTAATCGGCCACAATTCCACCTTTGCCATTGAGCTGAACCGGCTGGGAAACAACTTCGTCGTCATATTGCGGAGGACGTTGCATACGGAGGAAATCGGTCAGTTTCTGCGTTTCGTCATCTTGGATCAAAGCACCTTGGACACGCTTTGGCTTAGGCATATCGGCGGTGCTATAGAGCATATCACCCATGCCGAGTAGCTTTTCGGCCCCAACTCCGTCAATAATAGTGCGGCTATCTACCTGGCTGGCGACGGTGAATGCCACGCGGGCTGGAATATTAGCTTTAATTAAGCCGGTGATAACATCTACCGATGGGCGCTGAGTGGCCAGCACCAGGTGTATTCCCACGGCTCGGGCTTTTTGAGCAATGCGGACAATCAAGGCTTCAACGTCACGGGCAGCCATCATCATCAGATCGGCCAGCTCGTCAATCACAATCACGATATAAGGCATGCCGGCCTCTTTTTTAACTTCGTTATATTCGGCGATATTGCGCTTTTTGGCCTCGGCTAAGGCGCCGTAGCGGCGCTCCATTTCGGCCACGGCCCACTTAAGCGCCGATATGCACTTTTCGGGTTCGGTAATAACCGGTGTTAACAGATGAGGAATATCTTGGTACGGCGCCATTTCAACTTGTTTTGGGTCCACCAAAAT
>Ga0163163_10000996_pt1 | contig 23978 bp, 28 predicted proteins | sample S65metaG_FD_119766 | JGI IMG/M metagenome (GOLD analysis project Ga0163163, IMG submission 119766) | Switchgrass rhizosphere microbial communities from Kellogg Biological Station, Michigan, USA - S6-5 metaG | ecosystem: Host-associated > Plants > Roots > Rhizosphere > Soil | place: USA...
CAACACCGACGATCTGCTGGCCCACAAGATGGATGTGGAGCAGATGCGCCGCTTCATCGGCGCCGACAGCCTGGCCTTCATCTCCATGAACGGGCTTTACCGCGCCATGGGCAAGCCCGAGCGGGTGGCGACAGCGCCGGCTTTCTGCGATGCCTGCTTCACCGGCGATTACCCGATAGCGCTGACCGATATCAGCGGCGGCACGCGGCAATTGTCGCTGCTGGCGGATGTCGCCTAGGGACACTTCATGACACGGACTCTGGAAGGGCGCATTGCGCTGGTGACCGGCGCGTCGCGTGGTATCGGCCGTGCCGCAGGCGTAGCGCTGGCGAAAGCGGGCGCGCATGTGATCCTGGTGGCGCGCACCGTGGGCGGGCTGGAAGAGGCTGATGACGAAATCCAGAAAGCCGGCGGCACCGCCACTTTGGTGCCGCTGAATTTGCGCGATGGCGACGCCATCGACCGGCTGGGGGCTTCTATCTTCGAGCGCTGGGGCAGGCTGGACGGTTTTTTCGGCAATGCCGGGGTGCTGGGGCAGTTGACGCCACTGGCCCACCTGGAGCCCAAGACCTTCCAGGAAGTGATGGAGGTCAATGTCACCGCCAACTGGCGGCTGATCCGCTCGCTCGATCCTCTGTTGCGCCTGTCGGATGCCGGACGCGTGCTGTTCGTCACCAGCGGCGCGGCCAGGAAACACACCGCCTTCTGGGGCGCCTATGCCGTCAGCAAGGCGGCGCTGGAAAGCCTGGCGCTCACCTATGCCGCGGAATGCGAGACGGCCAACATCAAGGTCAACCTGATCAATCCCGGTCCGATGCGCACCGCCATGCGCAGGAAGGCGATGCCGGGCGAAGACCCAGCCACTCTGCCGTCACCGGACGAGATGGCGCCGAAGATTGTCGAGATGCTGTCACCGTCGTTTACGCAGAACGGTACGGCGATCAATTTTCAAGGCTGATCCCCGATTGTTATCCCCGGCCGCACGACTCTCCGGGAATGACAGTCAGCGCTTTTTCCCCGCATACGGATTCTTTGAATTCCGCACCGAGAAACGCAGCGGCGTGCCTTTGAGGCCGAACGCCTCGCGCAATCCGTTCGACAGATAGCGCAGATAGGCTTCGGGCAGGGCACCGAGCTGGTTGCCGAACAGGGTGAAGCTGGGCGGCCGTGCCTTGCGCTGGGTCATGTAGCGGATGCGCACGCGGCGTCCGCTGATGGCGGGCGTGGCATGGCGCTGCAGCGCTTCGCCCAGGAAACGGTTCAGGGTGGCGGTGGAGATGCGGGTGTTCCAGGCCTTGTCGGCCTCGGTAATGGCGGCTCCCAGGCGCTCGATGCCTTCGCCGGTGCGCGCGCTCGTGGCGATCAGCGGCGCACCCGCCACCTGCGGCAGCAGCCGATCCAGCTTTTCGCGCATCCGTGAGATCGCGCCGGCCTTGTTTTCCAACAGGTCCCATTTGTTGATGGCAAAGACGATGGCGCGGCCTTCGCGTGCGATCAGGTCGGCGATGGTCAGGTCCTGTTTCTCGAACGGCGCGTTGGCGTCGATCATCACGATGACGCAATCGGCGAACCGTATGGCTTCCAGGGTGGAGGCCACCGACATTTCTTCCAAACTCTCGTCCTCCACCCGCGCCTTCTTGCGCAGGCCCGCCGTGTCGTGCAGCAGCACGTCGCGCGTGCCAGCTTTCCAAGGCGCGGTGATGGCGTCGCGCGTCAGCCCGGCTTCCGGCCCCACCAGGGCGCGATCCTCCCCCAGAAGCTGGTTGAACAGCGAGGATTTGCCGACATTGGGCCGTCCCACCAAGGCCAGCCGCAGCGGCCGGTCGAGATAGTTGACCACCACGTCTTCGTCCGGCTCATCTTCCTCGCTGAATTCCTCGTCATCGGCGTCTTCATCGTCTTGCGGCTGCGATACCGGGCCGGCCAGCGGCTCCAGCACCGCGACCAGTTCCTCCATGCCTAGATTGTGCTCGGCGGAAATCGCAATCGGCTCGCCCAGACCCAGGCCATAGGCCTCGGCCGGCGGCTGGACGCGGCCTTCGCATTTGTTGGCGGCCAGGATCACCGGCTTGCCGGACTTGCGCAGCGTGTCCGCGATGATCTGGTCGCCGGCGGTGATGCCATCGCGCGCGTCGATCACGAACAGCAGCGCCTCGGCTTCGGCAATCGCCGCCAGGGTCTGCCTTGTCATGCGATGGGCGATGGTGCCGCTGGCCGCTTCTTCAAATCCGGCGGTGTCGATCAGGCGCAGAGCCAGGCCGGCGAATTCCGCATCCACCGCCTGGCGGTCGCGCGTCACGCCCGGCGTGTCATGCACGATGGCTGCGGTGCGGCCCGCCATACGGTTAAAGAGGCGGGATTTGCCCACATTTGGACGGCCGACGATGGCGAGAACAAGGGACATGGCACATCGATCTATCGCAGCGCCACAAGTTCGGCGTCGGAGGTGTAGAGATACATGACCCCGTTGGCCACCACCGGCGCGATGGTGGTGCCGTCGGGAATCTCCACCCGCCCTGACAGCTTGCCGTCATAGGGCGAAATCGCCTCGGCATAGCCATTGGACGAAACCACGATCAGCCTGTCGGACACCAGCACCGGCCCCGCCCAGATGATGGGATCGCTCTTGTCTTCCGGCTTTTCGTATTGGGGGAGCTGGTGAATCCAGCGCACCCGGCCTTCCTTGCGGGTAAGACAGAAAAGCCGCGCGCTGTTGTCCAGCACATAGACGAAATCGCCTGCCGCCCAGGGCGTCTGGATGCCGCCGATGTCGCGCGACCATAACCGCTCGCCGGTATTGACGCTGAAGGCCGCCATCAGGCCCGACTGGCTGATGGCATAAACCACGCCGCGGTCGATCACCGGCCGGCCCGCGATATCGTCGAGCTGGGACAGGGCGGTGACATGGCCGGTGCGCGACAGCACATCGCTCCAGCCGACCTGGCCGTTCTGCACCCGCAGCGCAAAGATTTCGCCGGACGTATAGGGCGCGATCACCGTCTCGCCCGACACCGCCGCATTGGTGGAGGCGAGCATGCCTTGGGATTCCGTGATGCCCTGATGATCCCAGAGCTGGTGGCCGTCGCTTTCCGCCAAAGCATAGAAATGGTTGTCGTGGGTGGAGACGAAGATGCGCCCGCCATTCACCACCGGTGCGTTGACGATGGGCATGCCGAAATCCTTGCGCCAGAGGTCTCGGCCGGTGCGCGCATCCATGCAGCGCAGGACGCCGAAGCCCGAGGTGACGAAAATCTTGCCGTCGTCATAGGCCACGCCGCCGCCCATGCCTTGCGGCGGGCTCACGGTGTTGGCTTTACCCAGCAGCCCCCACAAGGTGGGCATGTCGGTGCCGTTCTTGGGCGCCAGCCGGCGGTTCCAGACCGGGCGTCCGTCGCTGGCGCGGAACACATAGATGTGGGCTTCCGCATCCAGGGCATAGATCAAGCCGCCGCCCACCACGGGCGCGGAGGTCAAATGGGAATCGATGTCATTGCCTTTGCCGGCATCCTGGCGCCACAGCCTGCGCAACCGGCCGGGTGCAGCCAGGTGATACATGGCATTGGAGGCATAACCGCCGGGCTGCGGCCATTCGGGATTGCTGTAGGGCGGCGGCAAAACCACAGGAACGCTGACGATGGTGGGATCCGCCTTGAGGTCGGAATCCAGCGCCATCACCGGAATGCGTACACCGCGCAGGTTGGATTTCTTGCCGTTGGAGGAGAACCAGCTTCCCACTTCATCGAACACGGAACAGCCGCCAAGCAGCAGCGAAGCGGCAGCCAGCACCAGGCAAAGGCGGACGGCGCGAGATTTCATTTATTTTGCCGGCGTCGCTGCAGGCGCAGCGTTCTGCGGCGGTTTGGCAGTGTTCGCCGCCGGTGGCGGATTCGGTATGCTGGCTGCTTGCGCCGCATTGGCCGCAGTTGCCGCCTGCGGGGGCAGGGTTATCGCCGGGACGGGCACGGTACCGTAATTGACTGCGCCGCCATTCTTGAGGAACGCTGCCATCGCCTTGGCGCGGGCGCGCAGGCCTTCCGGGCTGTCGGGGTCCACCGCCAGCTGGGAATATTTCGCCAGCGCCGACTTGGTATCCATGCTGCGATAGTCGGCATAGGCCAGCACTTCGCGGGCATTGGGCCGCCAGGCATTGCCCGGCTGATCCAGCGGCTTCAGAAGCTCCACCAGTTCGGTGCGCGAGGCGCTGTCGGCAAGGGCCCAGGCGGCGCGCAGCCGCGCCACCGATCCGGCCAAGCCGCTATCGTCCCTGGCGATCTGTTTGTAGAGATCGATGCCGCCGCGCTGGCCGGAAGCGAGCATGGCAGCCGCCTGGGACAGGCGTGCCGCCGCGGCATAACCCTTGGGCGCGGTGCGGGCGATATCGGCAAAGGCGCTGGCCGCGGCCTGGGGATTGGAGATGCGCTGGGCGGCCATGAAAGCCTCGGAGACTTTCTGGCGTTCCTGCATCTGTTGGCGTTCCCAGAGCTGCCAGCCGCCGATGCCCAAGAACACCAGCACCACAAGGGCGATGATGTAATTGCCATAGGTCTTCCAAATCTTCTCGAACCGTTCGCGGCGAACGTCTTCCTCGACTTCGCGGAAAATATCACTCACAGGCGCACGGTCCTTTGCTCGGGCCCTTTCGGGCCTTACGGGAAGCCTTTGACAGGGCGTGTTAATTAGCCCGCGCGGGCGTTCTGTGCAATGCGCCCGGCAGTAACAATCGGCTCTAAAAAACCAGCCTTACTGGGCTTTTTTCATGGGGTAGACATTTTCCACCCCCGGGAAACGGCGTTCGCGCACGTCGGTGGCATAGGCTTTGACCGCCGCCTCGATCTCCGGGCCCAGCTGGGCATATTGGCGCACGAATTTGGGCGGGTTGGGATTCAGCCCCAGCATGTCTTCCATCACCAGGATCTGGCCGTCGCATTGCGGGCTGGCGCCGATGCCGATGGTGGGGATGGGGATTTCGCGGGTGATCTTGGCGGCCAGCGGTTCGGCCATGCCTTCCAGCACCACCGCAAAAGCGCCGGCATCCGAGATCGCCTTGGCATCGGCCAAGAGAGCCGGCCATTCGTCTTCGGTGCGGCCGGTGGTGCGAAAGCCGCCTTTGACATGCACCATCTGGGGCGTCAGCCCGATATGGGCCATCACCGGAATGCCGCGCTCGGTGAGATAATGGATGGTCTCGGCCATGCGGGCGCCGCCTTCCAGTTTCACCGCCGTGGCGCCGGTTTCCTGGATCACGCGCGCGGCATTGCGGAAGGCAATTGCGAGGCTTTCCTCATAACTGCCGAACGGCAGGTCCACCGTCACCAGCGCGCGCTTGGAACCGCGCATCACCGCCTTGGCGTGGGTGATCATCATATCGAGCGTCACGCCCAAGGTGGTTTCCAGGCCATGCATCACCATGCCCAGGCTGTCGCCCACCAGCATCAGGTCGACATGGTTGTCGAGAAGCCGCGCGGTGTGGGCGTGATAACAAGTGAGGCAGACGATCGGGGCGGCGCCTTTATGGGCGCGGATTTCCGGAACCGTGACGCGCTTGAGCTGGGTCTGGACCGACATGGCGGGCCCTCCTGTGCGGGTCGCTCTTATACCGCAAACCCAAATGGGCCGGTGCGCAAAGCGGCAAGCATCAGCTTTGCCCCTGGAGCAGGGCTTTGGCAAAATACTTAAGCAGGCTCTTGACAATTGAGTGGGCATCAGAATAATTAAGCACATGCTTAACTATCAGCTCGACAAAACCTTCGCTGCCCTGGCCGACCCCACCCGCCGCGCCCTGGTGGAACGGTTGGTCCAGGGGCCGGCCACCGTCAGCGAGCTGGCCAGGCCGCTGCCCATGTCGCTGCCGGCCGCCATGCTGCACCTCAAAGTGCTGGAAGAGTGCGGGCTGGTGAAAAGCGAAAAGGTCGGACGGGTGCGCACCTGCCGGATCGAGCCGCAGATGCTGAGTCAGGCGGAACAATGGGTCGCCGACCGCCGCCGCATGTGGGAGCGCAACCTGGATCGCCTGGACGCTTTTCTAGCCGAGACCAAGCCCGAGGATGAGGAATGAGAAAGCTGATTGCCCTTATGCATATGTCGCTGGACGGCTTCTGTGCCGGGCCCAAAGGCGAGATGGACTGGATTACCCTCAATGAGGGCATCTTTGCCGACGCCCACGCCATGATCGAACCTATGGGCGCCGCCGTCTATGGCCGCACCACTTACGGCATGATGCGCGGTTATTGGCCGACCCTGCTGGACAAGGACGATGCCGATCCGGAGCAGCGCAAGCACGCGCGCTGGGTGGAGCGGATTCCCAAGCTGACCTTCTCGCGCAGCCTGCAAAGCAGCGACTGGAACAATGTCCGCCTGTTCCGCGATGCCGGCGAGATGCGGGAATTGAAAAAGCAGGACGGCGCGCCGATGCTGATCTTCGGCAGTCCATCGCTGAGCCATGCCTTCATGGCGCTGGATGTGATCGACGAATATTGGCTGTTCCAGAATCCGATCCTGCTGGGCGAGGGCGTGCCGTTCTTTCGTGGCCAGCCGAAAACCAGACTCCGGCTTGTCGAAGTCAAGCCTTTCGCAGGCGGCGTGGTGCGCCTTCATTATGCCAAACAGACACTAGGAGAATCCCCATGACCGCGCGTTCCGTAACCCATGCCAGCTTCACCATCACCCGCCAGTGGAAGCATTCGCCGCAACGGGTGTTCCAGGCTTTCGCGGACCAGAAGAAGAAGGATGCCTGGTTCGGCGGCGGCTCGGACTGGACGCCGGTGGGCCGCAGTTTCGATTTCCGCGAAGGCGGCAAGGAGCATGCGGCCGGGCGCTGGAAGACCGGCATCGTCTCCAAGTTCGACTGCACCTATCTCGACATTGTCGAGCCGACAGGAGAGGGCGAAGGCCGCATCATCTACAGCTATGTGATGCATCTGGACGACCGGAAGATTTCGGTGTCCCAGGCCGCCATCGAGATCAAGCCCGACAAGGACGGCACCAGGTTCGTTCTGACCGAATATGGCGACTATCTGGACGGCTATGACGACGCCGGAAGCCGCGAGCATGGCACCAACTTCCTGATGGATGCGTTGGAAAAGTCGTTGGGCGAATAATGAGGCGAACATGGAACTGACAGAACTGGCCAAGGGCTATTACCGCGCCTATGAACGCTATGACCGTGGCTTCATGGAAGAAAATCTGGCGGCGAATTTCACCTTCACCAGCCCGTTCGACGACCATATCGACCGGGATGCTTATTTCCGCCGCTGCTGGCCCAAGGAACCGCTGCACCAGAAGTTCGATTTCGTGACGATAATGCAGGAGGGCGAACGGGTATTCATCGCCTATGACGCCACCATGCGCATGCCCAATGCCACCCATCCCAGCGCCCGCTTCCGCAATGCCGAGCTGATGACCTTCGAAAAGGGAAAGCTGAAATCGGTGGAAGTGTTTTTCGGCGATCCGCCCGCCGGGCTCAGCCGGCGGGAATTCGCGGTGCAGTCCGGCGCGGGTTGAGCGCCACGAAAGGCGGCGGATCCGAGCCATAAAATTGCGACGCAGAGATACATATTCGACAATGGTTGCGATAATCCCATTTTGGTACAGGTTCTTTAACACGGGATTTAGGGGGATTGGCGGATAACCCCATATGGGCTGGGGGAATCCCATGTACACAATTCTCGGCTGCCTCAACAGCCATCACGACATCGGCCTGGTTCTCGCCGCATTGGGAATGTGCACGTTCGCGTGCAGTACCGCGCGAGCAATGGTGTTGCGCGCGCGCGCCTATCAAGGACGAACACGGCTGTTCTGGCAATCAGGTGCAGGCTCGGTAGCCGGGGCAGGCGTCTGGGCAACGCATTTCGTGGCGATGCTTGCGTATCAGCCCGGCCTTCCCATGCGATTCGATGTCGTCCTGACAATCGTCTCGGCTTTCATCGCGATCATCGTACCGGCGATCGGGGGGGCTATTTCACTCACGCGAGCCGGCGGCGCAGCGGGGGGCGTGGTGTTTGGAGCCGGGGTCTTGCTCATGCACTATGTCGGCACGGCGGCCCTGGAGATGCCGGCGGTCTACGTTTGGAACGCCCCGATAGTAGCCAGCTCGATCATCATCGGACTTTCGCTTGGCGGAATTGCAGGACATGTCTCAGCTCTGGCCGTAAGCTGGGCTACAAACATCTTAAGCACCGGATTGCGCATCGCGGCGATTCTGGGTGCCCACTTTGCCGCAATGGCGGCTCTTACCGTCATTCCAGTCGGCAAGGCGATTTCATCAGGTCACTCCAGCATTTCGCCGATGACGGTATCGTTGCTGGTGATGGCGGCGGGTGCCTTCATCGTAGGACAGGCGTTCATCCTTGTCATGGTCGATCGGCACTTGAAGGGAAAGTCCGAGCGCGATGCCGCCCAGATGCGCGCCTATATCGCCGAGCTGGAACAGACCAAGGCCAATCTTGAAAAAGCCTCTGCCTCGGCTGAGGCCGCAAACAAGTCCAAATCCGCCTTCCTTGCTTCCATGAGTCATGAATTACGGACGCCGCTCAATGCAATCCTGGGGTTCACCGAAACCATGCTCACGGAGGTGTTCGGCCCTATCGGCACGCCAAGATACAAGGACTATCTCGAGAATGTGCATGACAGCGGCAAGCATCTGCTGGAGCTGATAAACGACATCCTCGACATTGCGCGGTTCGATGCCGGCCATGCCGAATTGGATGAAACGGTTTTCAACCCAGTCTCGAAGATCCATGACGTCATGCGCATGATGTCCGCGCAGGCACAGAAGGCCCGGGTAACTTTGGTAGCAGATGTTCCGGCGGTCCTGCCCCTGGTGAATGGAGACCGCCGCCGGATTCGTCAGATACTCCTGAATCTCATCTCCAACGCCCTCAAGTTCACGGAAGCCGGCGGCACCGTGACCGTCAGGGCATGGGTGGACGATGGGCTTAAAATCCAGGTGTCAGATACCGGAATAGGCATGGCTCCTCAGGATTTCTCCAAAGCGTTGGAGCCCTTCGGCCAGGTCGATTCATCGCTGGCACGCAAATATGAGGGCACCGGCCTTGGCCTTCCTTTGACCCGGCAGATGGTAGAACTTCATGGGGGAACGCTGGCGTTGGATAGCGCTGTCGGCGTCGGCACAACGGTAACTGTCACGCTTCCCTCTTGGAGAATTGCGGGTTTGGAGAATAATCGGGCGGCCTGACATGGCCGCGTGCTGACGGCGCCGCTTTCGCAATGCTGAGCTGATGACCTTCGAAAACGGCAAACTGAAATCAGTGGAAGTGTTTTTCGGCGATCCGCCCGCCGGGCTCAGCCGGCGGGAATTCGCGGTGCAGTCCGGCGCGGGCTGACCGAGGCGGCTCACAACGGCGGCGGTTTGCCCGCCGCTTCCCGCATCATGTAGTCGGCGTACCAGTCGGGCCAGTTTTCGTCCCGGCCCCCCAGCTTTTTCTCATGCTCGCCATGGGCGGCGCCGGCGCGCCGCAGCGCTGACGCAAGCTCGGCGGCGGAGGTGAAGCTGGCGATGCCGGAATCCACCCGCCCGGGCAGACGTGTGGTGATCTCCTGCAGCAGCCAGCTGTTGTCGTCCGGATCGCTGAAGGAGGCGAAGGAGGAGTAGCTGCGCCCCTCCGGGTCCCGGCCTTTGAGGGGCGGCTGTCCAGGTCCGGCACGATGCACCACCTCGCTCACCGCGGCGCCGCGGCCGATCAGTTCGCGGCGCGCCGCCTCGATGTCCGACACGATGAGATAGGTTCGCCCCGAGCCCGGTGCGGCCGTGGTCACGCCCTTGCCGAAATGAATGGAACAGGGCGACCCCGGCGGCGTGAATTGCACCACCCGGAATTCATCGCCGGCGGCGAAGTCCGCGTCCAGCCGCCAGCCCAGGCCGCCGTAAAAACTCTTGGCGCGATCGACGTCGGAAACAGGAAGAACCACGACTTCAAGCTTCAAGTCGGTCATGCCGAACTCCCTTGTTCAGGTGGACCTTCGACGGTGCGAGCCTAATCGGGTGAAGAGACAGCGTCCACCGTGCCGGGCGAGGACTTGCGGCGGATAAAAGAAGGTAGGCCTTACCGTTCAGTGCGTTCCCGGCATTGATGCGCAGCGCCGTTGCCGTCGGTCCAGGTGGCCTCATGACCGTGTGCCCTCAGACTCTGGCGGCCACCCATATAAAGAAACCCGTCAGCGGCGGCTTGCTGTGTCAGATTGGCCGATATGCCATCACTTTCCAAGACGGCCGCGAAGGGCGTGAAGGCTACCGTCATCACCTTGTTGCCATCGCACAGGAATATCGCGTTGTAGTTTCTGACCTCGTTGATTTTCTGGGGCATCGTCGGGGCGCAGGCAACCGGCATCAAAGCGCCGGCGCCGGCCAGGAGAAGATTCCGGCAGAGATGCACGGGGCGCGTCATCGGACGGCCGTCAGGCTGGCGGCTTCTTCAGCTTGAACAACACACTCACCCGCGTGTTGGTGGTGACAGGCTTTCCTGCCCGGGTCGGCGGTTGCCAGCGCCAATAGCCTTTCACGAAATTGGCGGCGGCGGCGTCGAGCCTTTGATGTCCGCTGGGACCCGCGACCACCGCTTGGGAGACAGTGCCATCAGTTCCGATCGTGACCTCAACCAACACGCGCCCTTCCTCCCTGTCATGGAGAGATTGCTTGGGGTAAGGCGGTAGCTGGTGGGTTTCCATGACGGGCCGCAGCATGACCGGATTCTTTCCGCTGGAAGGATAAGCGTTGTTCCCTTTCGGCATCTGGGTTTGCGCCACGGCGATGGAAGCCGTCACCAAGCCCAGCAGTGCCAGCCCCGCCATGGAAATTGGTGAAACCCGCGGAGGCGGGACCGGCGCGTCCAGCAGCCGCGCCGCGCGCTGCTTCAGCCGGCCGCCGGTTGCCGCCAGGACGGGCGCACGCACCGTCTTCCAGCTTTCCAGCGAGGTCAGCGCCTCGACATACATCACCGCGTCGCCGCAGGCGGACACCGCACAATCGTCGCAACAATGTTCGCGCTCGACGCGCAGTTGGCGGCCCACCCACCAGACGGCCGGGTGGTAGAACAGCACGGTCTCGACCGCGACCAGGAGGATGTTGATGACGGTGTCGAGCCGGCGGATATGAGCCAGTTCGTGCAGGATCAGCGCGTCCAGTTGTTGCGGCGAGAGATTGGCGATTGCCGAGACCGGGATCAGGACCATGGGGCGCAACCAGCCGATCACCAGCGGCACGTCCACACGGCGCGACAACAGGAAGCGGACCGGCCAGGTCACGGCCAGGCGGCGCTGCAGGTCATGGCAACGCTGCAGCAGATCGGCCGGGACCGCCAAGGTGTCGCGGCGCTCCAGGGAACGAACCAAATGCCAGCCGGCCAGGGCGCGCAGGCTGAGGAGAGCAATCCCTGCAAGCCACAGCAACACCAGCCCGTTCATCCAGGATGCCGGAACCGCGGAGGGAAGCGTGGTGTTCGCCGCAAAAGCGCCTGCGCCGTGATGTCCGAAGTCGTGGATGGAGAGGAATGTTGCCATGGGCGCCAGCGCCATCAGGACCAGGGTGGCCAAGGCGCAATTGTGCCGGGCAATCGCGCTGCGGCAGAACGGCAGGATCGTGTGCAACAGCGCCGCCAGCAAAAATCCCTGCCAAAGAAAATGAATCAGGGTCCAGCCAATGTCCCGCCCGGTTTGGGGCGGCATCCAGGAAAGCAGGTGGATCATTTGGACCTCCGCCGGTGCTCCGCCAGCATCTGGCGAATTTCCTCGATTTCCTCCGGTGAAGCTTTCTCGTCTTCCAGGAGGTGCAGGACCAGCTGGCTGGCCGATCCGGCAAATACGCGCTGCACCAGATCGCCCAGCAATTGGCGTTTCATCTGCGCGGGCTCGCGCGCTTCGTAGACATGCGCCTGGCCATCCTGGTTGCGATGCACCAGTCCCTTGGCGTGCATGTTCTGCATCAGCTTGAGCACGCCGGTGTAGCCGACGGTCCGGTCCGGTCCCAGACGCTCATGCACCTCGCGCACGGTGGAGGGGCCGCGACCCCACAGGACGCCGAGGATCTCGACTTCGGCCGGGGTGGGTTTGGCGGCGGTTTTTCTGGTCATGCCGCAACCGTCAACGATTTTTATCGTAGAGTCAACGAAAAAAATCGTAGCTTGCAGGGAAGAAAAAGCCCGTTGGTACGCTGGCGCTAGCCAACCGCCACCGGGCTTTTTGTTTTTACGTCCGGAAAACTCAGGCCTCTTCGGCTTCGCCCTCGGCTTCCGGCTTAGGACCGGCGCCTTCCTCGAACAGTTCCTCGGCGGCGACGCGGGCTTCTTCGGCCTCGTTCTTCTCCGCCAGAACATTTTCGCCGCGGGCCTGGCGCTCGGCCTCGTCCTCACTGCGGGCGATATTGACGGTGATGTTCACCTTCACTTCCGGATGCAGGACAACCGGAAGCGTGAACACGCCGATCGACTTGATCGCCACACTGATGGAGACCTGGTGGCGGTCGACCTTGAAGCCGGCCTTCTCCATGGCGTCGGCCACGTCGCGGGGCGACACCGAGCCATAGAGCTGGCCACGGTCGCCGGCCTGGCGGATCAGGATGAAGCTCTTGCCGCCCAGCTTCTGGCCGATCTTTTCGGCTTCACCGCGCAGGCGCAGATTGTTGGCTTCAAGCTGTGTCTTCTGAGCCTGGAAAAATTCCCGGTTGGCCTTGGTGGCGCGCAGCGCCTTCTTCTTGGGCAACAGGAAATTGCGGGCAAAGCCGTCCTTGACGCGGACTTCGTCGCCCATCTGGCCCAACTTTTCGACTCTTTCGAGCAGGATCACTTGCATGGCCGTGCCCTCACTTCACGACATAGGGCAGCAGCGCCATGAAGCGGGCGCGCTTGATGGCATTGGCCAGGATGCGCTGCTTCTTGTTGCTGACCGCGGTGATGCGGGCGGGCACGATCTTGCCGCGCTCGGAAATGAAGCGCTGCAACAGCTTCACATCCTTGTAATCGATCTTGGGCGCGTTATCGCCGGAGAAGGGACAGGTCTTCTTGCGGCGGAAGAAAGGACGGCGCGCGCCGTCATCACGTCCACCGCGGTCGCCGCCGCGTCCGCCGTCACGATCGCCACCCCGGCCGCCTTCGCGGCCGCCGTCACGGTTGCCACCATAGCTCATACCAGGATCTCCTCAGCTTCGCCTTCCGGCTTGGCGCCTTCGGGCTTGTCGTCGCGGCGCGCCTTGCTCGACGAAACGTCGAACTGGTCCACCTTGACGGTGATGTAGCGCAGCACGTCTTCGTTGATCTTGAGCTGGCGTTCCAGCTCGATCACCGCGGGGGCGGGCGCGTTGATGTTCAAGAGCACGTAATGGCCCTTGCGGTTCTTCTTGATGCGATAGGCAAGTCCGCGCAGGCCCCAATATTCCTGCTTCTCGATCTTGCCGCCTTCGCCTTCGACGATGGTCTTGAGATGGGTGGCCAAGGCGTCCACCTGCTGCGCGCTGATATCCTGGCGCGCGATCAGGAGATGCTCATAAAGAGCCATCTGTACTCCCTTTCAATTCGCCCGTGGAACGAAGGCCGGGAGGGTCCGGAAAACTTCGCTTTGGCTCGTCCGGGCCGCGCGACCATCGCGCATACCTCTCAAAGAGAGGCCCCGGCCGACCACGACCGTTAGGCGCGGGTCTATAGAGAAAAGACAGCGCCGCAGCAAGGTTCCAAGAATAACCTTGTTCTACAATAACTTAGGCCAGGAGACCGGCTTAACGCCAATGGCAGACCCGGTGATGGTGATGGACGGTGCAGACCTTGTGGCGGTGGTGGCGGGCCGCCTCGGCGGCCGTGGCGCCGAGAATGGTCAGGGTCAGGATGGCGGCGATCAGCTTTTTCATCGGGACACTCAGAATCAAGGAAGCCTCACGAAAACATAACATGCGTCTTGTGACGTATTTCCGGGTTGCGAACTTGTAATCCGGGGCAGGCTGGCTGAGGCTCCGGCCAAAGGGCGGGAGGCAATGGAAAACAGTTTCATCGAGGCGGACGCTGTCTTGCGCCGCGCCGCCTGGCGGCTGGTGCCGCTGATCCTGGCGATGTACATCGCCGCCTTCCTCAATCGCGTGAATGTGAGCTTCGCCGCGCTCACCATGAACCAGGACCTGGGTTTCTCGCCCGAGGTTTACGGCTGGGGCACCGGGGTCTTCTTCCTGGGCTATCTGGTGTTCGAGGTGCCTTCCAACCTGATCATGGAAAAAGTGGGCGCGCGGCTGTGGCTGTCGCGCATCATGATCACCTGGGCCATCGTCTCCATGGCGTTTGCCTTCGTGCAGGGACCGGTGATGTTCTTCCTGCTGCGCTTCCTGCTGGGCCTGGCGGAGGCGGGTTTCTATCCGGGCATCCTGCTTTATTTCACCTATTGGTTTCCCGCCGCCACCCGGGCTCGCATCCTTGCGATCTTCTGCATGGGGATTCCCGTCTCCAACATCCTGGGCGCGCCCTTGTCGGGCTGGCTGCTCGGCGTCGAAGGCTATGGCATGAAGGGCTGGCAGTGGATGTACATCCTGGAAGGCATCCCCACCCTGGCACTGGGCTTCCTGGCCTTGCGGGGATTGCCGGACAATCCGCTGAAGGCGCGCTTTCTGTCGTTGCGGGAGAAAGAAGTGGTGATGGCGCGGCTGGCGCAGGAGGAGCGCGCCGAGGTGCACGGGCTTGGCGAGATGGTGAAGGACTGGCGGGTCTGGGCCCTGATCATTCCCGATTTCGCCATCGTGTTCGGCATCTATGCCCTGGGCTTCTGGATGCCGCTGATGGTCAAGGCGATGGGCTACGACATCAAGCAGACCAGCCTGATCGTGATGATCCCCTATACCGCCTCATTGGCGATTCTGTGGGGGATCGGGGTTTCCAGCGACCGCACCGGCAAGCGGGCGCTGCATTTCATCATCTCGGCATTGGTCGCCGCCCTGGGCTTTGCCATTGCCGCGATCGGCGGCAATGATGCCATCGTGATCCTGGGCTTCTCCCTGGCGGCGGGCGGAGCCTATTCGGGGCTTGCCACCTTCTGGTCGGTGCCGCCGCTTTTCCTGGGCGGCACGGCAGCGGCGGGCGCCTTCGCCCTGATCAATTGCGTGGGCAATCTGTCGGGCTTTGTCGGGCCGGGGCTGATGGGCTGGCTGCTCAAGCTCACCGGCAACTACAAGGCCGGGCTCTGGATGTGCGTGGGCGTTCCCCTGGTCGCGGCGGTGTCCATGAAGCTTCTGGCCAGCAGCGTTCAGCGCAAATAGATGCTCTCCGACAGTCTCAGGCTTCAGTCCGACCGCATTTTGAATCGTGCCGCCTGGCGGCTGATCCCCTTCATGTCGCTGATGTATGTGGTGAGCTTTCTCGACCGCGTGAATATTTCCTTCGCGGCGCTGACCATGAACCACGATCTGGGTTTTTCGCCGCAAGCCTATGGCTTCGGCGCCGGCATTTTCTTCTGGGGCTATTTCCTGTTCGAAGTGCCGTCGAATCTGATGCTGCAAAAGGTGGGGGCGCGGCTCTGGATGTGCCGCATCTGCGTCACCTGGGGCCTGCTTTCCATGCTGACGGCCTTTGTGAAGGACCCCATCAGCTTTTCCATTGTGCGCTTCCTGCTGGGCGCTGCGGAAGCGGGGCTTTATCCCGGGATGGTGCTGTACATGACCTACTGGTTTCCCGCTTCCACCCGGGCGCGGTTCATCGCCTTGTTCCTGGCTGGCGTGCCATTGTCGGTGGTGATCGGCGGTCCGATCTCGGGCTTTCTGCTGGGCGTCGGCGGTCACGGCCTGCACGGCTGGCAGTGGATGCTGATCCTGGAAGGAATCCCGTCGTTGGTGTGTGGCGTGGCGAGCCTGTGGCTGTTGCCCGACGGACCGGCGAAAGCCAAATGGCTGAGCGAGGAGGAAAAGGGGATCGTCGCGGCGCGGCTCGCGGCCGAGCCGCCGGGCGCGCTGCATGGGTTTAAAGAGATGCTGCTCGACAAGCGCATCTGGATTTTGATGATTCCCGATTTCTCCATCGTCTTCGCGCTGTATGGCCTGAATTTCTGGCTGCCGCAGATGATCAAGGCAATGGGTTATACCAATCTCCAGACCGGCTTCGTCGTGGCGCTGCCGTATCTGCTGGCGATGGGCGCGATGGTGGCGCTGGGCTATTCAAGCGACAGAAGCGGCGAGCGCGCCGGCCATGTCGCGTTCGGCGCCTTCGCTGGCGCCATCGGCATGGCAGGCGCGGTGCTATTGACCGGCCACGCCGCCATTATCGCGGCACTGTGCCTGGCGACCTGCGGCATCTATGCGGCGCTGGCGGTGTTCTGGACCATGCCGGCGTCACTTTTGCGCGGCACCGCGGCGGCGGCGGGGTTGGCGCTGCTCAACAGTTTTTCCAACCTGGGCGGGTCGGCGGGCCCCACCATGATGGGCTGGCTGAAGCAGCAGACCGGCGGCTATGCAGCGGGCACGGCAGCGCTGGCGGCCATGCTGATTGTGGGCGGGGTTTCGGTGATCGTGATCGGTCGGGCGTTTTTTCCGCGTGTAGCGCAAATCAATTGAACATCGCCCCTGCCATGTCGGAGGAGGTTTCTGATAGGCTCTGGAGGCTTGAGGAATTGGTGGAGCAGACCTCCAAATGAAGGCGTTCAAAATCGCTGGAATTGTTGCCCTGGGCTTATGGCTGGCCTATCTCACTTGGAGGGTCGAGTACTCAATCCGTGTCGCGACCGGTGCATGCGCTGAGGCTTCTCTTGCTTTGAAGCGATCAACTAAGCCCGGACAGGAGAACATATTCTTCTGTCCCTCAAATTAGGATGCTACCAAAATTTGCATCGCTTGACTTCGTGAGGCCCAATTGATTTGTCTCGCCCCGCAATGACTCGCGCATTCCTTTTCCCCGGCCAGGGGAGCCAGAAAACCGGCATGGGCAAGGAGCTCGCCGATGCCTTCGCCGCCGCGCGCGAAGTCTTCCAGGAAGTGGACGACTCGCTGTCGCAAAAGCTTTCCCGGCTGATGTGGGAAGGGCCGGAGTCCGATCTCACCCTCACCGAAAATGCCCAGCCCGCGATCATGGCCGCTTCAATCGCCATCGTGCGGGTTCTGGAAAAGGAAATGGGCCTGGACGTGGCCAGGCATGCCTATCTCGTGGCCGGTCACAGCCTGGGCGAATATTCCGCGCTCTGTGCCGCGGGCGCTTTCTCGCTGGCCGATACCGCGCGGCTGCTCAAGACGCGCGGCCAGGCCATGCAATCGGCGGTGCCGGTGGGCGAGGGCGGCATGACCGCCCTGATCGGCGCCGATATCGAACAGGCCGAAGCCGTGGCCAAGGAAGCATCCGCCGCCGGCGGCACTTGCGTTGTCGCGAACGACAATGCGCCCGGCCAGGTGGTGATTTCCGGAACCCTGGATGCGCTGGCGCGCGCCGGCGAGATCGCAAAGGCCAAGGGAATCAAGCGCGCCATGCCGCTGCCGGTGTCCGCGCCTTTTCACTCGCCGCTGATGCAGCCTGCCGCCACCCGCATGGCCGACGAGTTGGCCAAGGTCACCATCCGCCCGCTGGCGGTACCGGTGCTGGCCAATGTCACGGCGAAGGAGGCCAACAATCCCGATCATGTCCGTCAACTGTTGGTGGAACAGATCACGGGACGGGTGCGCTGGCGCGAAAGCGTGCTGGCATTGACGGGACTGACCGTGGACACGACGGTGGAGTTCGGCGGCAACAAGGTATTGACCGGCATGGTCAAGCGCATCGATCCTTCGCTGCAGATGGTCACACTCGATACCCCGGCCGACCTGGAAGCATTTGGAAAGGCGCTTTGATGTTCGATCTGACCGGCAAGACTGCTCTTGTTACGGGTGCCTCCGGCGGAATCGGCGGCGCCATCGCCAAGGCGCTGCACGCACAGGGCGCGAAAGTCGTCTTGTCGGGAACCCGGGCCGAAGCGCTGGAAGTCCTGAAAGTTGAATTGGGAGAACGCGCCTTCACCGCGACCGCCAACCTGTCCGACATCGCCTCCGTCGAGGCCTTGCCCAAGGCGGCAGAGGCGGCGGCGGGCGCTCCCATCGACATTCTGGTCAACAATGCCGGAATTACAAAAGACAATCTCTTCATGCGCATGAAGGATGACGAGTGGGACCAGGTGATCGCGGTCAACCTTACCGCCGCCTTCCGCCTGTCGCGCGCCGTGTTGCGCGGCATGATGAAAAAGCGCTGGGGCCGCATCGTCCAGATCAGTTCGGTGGTGGGCGCCACGGGAAATCCCGGCCAGGGCAATTATGCCGCCGCCAAAGCCGGCCTGGTGGGCATGACCAAGAGCCTGGCCGCCGAAGTCGCCTCCCGCAATATTACCGTCAATGCGGTGGCGCCTGGTTTCATCCAAACTGCGATGACCGAAGTACTCACCGATCAGCAGAAAGAGATGATCAGCCAGCGGATTCCGGCGGGCCGCATGGGAATGCCGAACGAAATCGCGGCGGCCGTCGTCTATCTGGCTTCGGAAGAAGCGGCCTATGTCACCGGTGAAACCATCCATATCAATGGCGGGATGGCGATGATATAGTAGCAAAAACAATAGCTTAAGCATGAGATTGGCGGGACCGGAAGGTTTATGTTACCTAACCGGCCACCTTACGAAGCACCCATTGTATGGTCCCGGCGTTTTCGCCATGCCGGTTTGAAATCTAGGAGAGGCTTACAAGTCCATGAGCGATACTGCCGAGCGCGTGAAGAAGATCGTTGTCGAACATTTGAATGTCGACGCCGACAAGGTCACGGATACCGCGTCCTTCATCGAAGATCTGGGCGCCGACAGCCTCGATACCGTCGAGTTGGTGATGGCGTTCGAGGAAGAATTCGGCATTGAAATTCCCGACGACGCAGCGGAATCCATTGTGACAGTTGGTGACGCCGTCAAATACATCGACAAAGCGAACGCCGCCTGATCATCGGGCGCCATAGGTCCTAAATCCATGCGCAGGGTCGTCGTCACCGGCCTGGGTCTCGTCACGCCGCTGGCCTGCGGCGTGGAGGAGAGTTGGTCGCGGTTGCTCGCCGGGAAATCCGGCGCCAGCCGCATTACCAAGTTCAAGACCGACGACCTGCCCACCAAGATCGCCTGCCAGGTGCCGCGCGGCGACGGCGCCGACGGAAGCTTCAATCCCGACCAGTGGGTGGACGCCAAGGAACAGCGTCGCATGGATGATTTCATCATCTATGGCCTGGCCGCCGCCAAGCAGGCGGTCGCCGATTCCGGCTGGGACGCCAAGACCGATGAGGAGAAGAACCGGACCGGCGTGCTGATCGGCTCGGGCATCGGCGGGCTGACCGGCATCGAAGAGGCCTCGATCCTGGTACACGAAAAAGGCCCCCGCAAGCTTTCGCCTTTCTTCATCCCGGGCCGGCTGATCAATCTGGTGTCGGGCTATGTCTCCATCGAACATGGTTTCAGGGGCCCCAATCACTCGGTGGTCACGGCCTGCGCCACCGGCGCGCATGCCATCGGCGACGCGGCGCGGCTGATCGCCTTCGACGATGCCGATGTGATGGTCGCGGGCGGCGCGGAAAGTGCGGTCTGCCGCATCGGTATCGCCGGCTTCAATGCCTGCCGGGCGTTGTCGACCAGCTTCAACGACACACCGGAAAAGGCCTCGCGTCCCTATGACAAGGATCGCGACGGCTTTGTGATGGGCGAGGGCGCCGGCATTGTGGTGCTGGAAGAGCTGGAGCACGCCAAGGCGCGCGGCGCCAAAATCTATGGCGAAGTGACGGGCTATGGCCTGTCCGGCGATGCCTATCACATCACCGCCCCGTCCGAGGACGGCGATGGCGGCTATCGCGCCATGCAGATGGCATTGAAGCGGGCCGGCATCTCGCCGTCGGATATCGATTATGTGAACGCCCATGGCACATCCACCATGGCCGACGGCATCGAAGCCGGAGCGGTGGAACGGTTGCTGGGCAATGCCGCGTCCAAGACCGCGATGTCATCCACCAAATCCTCCATCGGGCATCTGTTGGGTGCGGCAGGATCGGTGGAAGCCATCTTCTGCCTGCTCGCCATGCGCGACGGCATGGTGCCGCCCACCATCAACCTGGAAAATCCCGACGTGGTCACCGCGCTGGACCTGGTGCCGCTCAAGGCGCAGAAGCGCGATGTCAATGTGGCCATGTCCAACAGCTTCGGTTTCGGCGGCACCAACGCCGCGCTGATCTTTTCCAGGCTTTGAAGCGCTTCCTTCTCATTTTAGGCGTGTTGGCGCTGATTGCGGCGGGCGTGGTGGAATGGGCCAATGCCGCCTGGGACGCGCCCGGCCTGCCGTCCGCGGATGGCAAGGAGACGGTGATCCTGATCCCGCCGCGTTCGCCCACCCATCAGATCGGCCGCATGCTGGAGGACAAGGGCGTCGTCAAATCCGGGCTGATGTTCGAGTTCGATGTGCGGGTGAAGGGCCTGGCGAGCCAGCTCAAGGCCGGCGAATATGCGATTGCGTCGCGCACCTCGATGCACGCCATCGCCGGCATATTGGTGGAAGGCAAATCCATCCAGCACAAGCTGACGGCGGCGGAGGGCCTGACCAGCGACATGGTCTGGAAGCTGGTGCAGGCCGATCCGGTGCTGGTGGGCGATATGGGGCCGGAGCCCCGGGAAGGCAGCCTGTTGCCGGAGACTTACCTCTTTACCCGCGGCGAAACCCGCGCCCATCTCCTGGCCAAAATGGAAAAGGCGCAAGAAAAATACCTGGGTGAAAAATGGCCGGCACGGACGCGAGGCTTGCCGTTCAAGTCGCCGCGCGAGGCGGTGATCCTGGCGTCGATCGTGGAAAAGGAAAGTGCGCTGCCCCAGGAACGCCGCCATATCGCCGCGGTCTTCCTCAACCGCCTCAAGATCGGCATGCGGCTGCAGACCGATCCCACGGTGATCTATGGCTTGACCCGCGGCTATCCCCTGGGCCGCGGCATCCGCCAGAGTGAGCTGGAAGGGGCCACGCCTTACAACACCTATGTGATCGCGGGCCTGCCGCCGGGGCCGATCTGCAATCCGGGCAAGGATTCCATCGCGGCGGTTTTGAATCCGGAAAAATCGGACGACCTGTATTTCGTCGCCACCGGCCATGGCGGACATGTTTTCGCCACCAGCGCTGCCGAGCAGGCACGCAATGTTGCGGCCTATCGCGCCTTCGAGCGCCAGCAAGCGCCGCCGCAGGACAGCCACACAGTCGAGGCCAATGGGCGGGCCGAAGGCACCAATGTCACGGTGCTGGACCCCAGCCTTCCCAAGTTGCCTCCGGTTTCCAAGCCCGCAAGACCGCGAAGCCGCCACAGGTGACAGTTGCTCGCCTGCTGAGCTAGCTTTCGGGCCTTCAAGAAGGAACACCATGACCTTCGCCAGCATGACGGGTTTTGCCGAAAGCACGGGCAGCCATGACGGTTTGCGCTGGCGCTGGGAAGCCAAGAGCGTCAACAGCCGCAGCCTGGACCTCAGGCTGCGCACACCACCCGGCTATGACAGCCTGGAACCTCCGGCGCGGCGGCTGGCCGGCGAACGTTTCCTGCGCGGCGCGCTGCAGGTTTCATTGGCAATCGAGCCGCAGGACGGCGCGCGCGGACTTTCCGTGGATGCGGTAGCGCTGGCCAGTGCCGTCAGGATCGCGCGCGAAGTGGCGGCGGAAACCGGCCTTGCGCCGGCGCGGGTGGATGGCTTGCTGGCGCTGAAAGGCGTGCTGGTGGCCGATGAAAGTACCGAGCCGCTGGATCCCCGGGCGCGAGCACATCGCGATGCCGCCATCCTGGAGAGCTTGGCGCTTGCCTTCGACAAATTGACCAAGGAACGCTGCAACGAAGGCAGCAAGCTGGCGGCCCTGCTGGGGGCGCAGGTCAGCGAAGTCGAGCGGCTGGTGGCGGTTGCAGCCGGCTTGGCGGCGGCGCAGCCCGCCGCGCTGAAGGCGCGGCTGAGTGCCCAGTTGAAGGAATTGCTGGATTCGGCTCCGGTTTCCGAAGACCGGTTGGCCCAGGAAGTGGCGCTGCTGGCCGTGAAGGCCGATGTGCGTGAGGAACTGGATCGACTCACTGCCCATGTCCAGGATGCGCGCGTCCTGATCGCGCAGGGCAAAGGCGTCGGCCGCAAGCTGGACTTCCTGGCCCAGGAGTTCAACCGCGAAGCCAACACCTTGTGCTCGAAATCCTCCGACATTGCATTGACCCGCACCGGGCTCGCCCTTAAGGCGGTGATCGACCAGTTCCGCGAGCAATCCCAGAATGTCGAATAAGCATGACGAATAGCGCCGAGCCCGGTGAACATGGCTGCCGATAACCACCAGCGCCGCGGGCTGATGCTGGTCCTGTCTTCGCCGTCGGGCGCGGGCAAGACCACCCTGTCGCGCCGCCTGCTGCAAAGCGATCCCGATGTAGTGATGAGCGTTTCCGCGACCACGCGCTCGCCCCGGCCCAATGAGATCGACGGCCAGGATTATTTCTTCGTCACGCCGGAAAAATTCGATGCCATGGCGGCGGCGGGCGAATTCCTTGAGCATGCCACTGTGTTCGGCCACAAATACGGGACACCGCGCGCGCCGGTGATGAAGGCACTGGAAGCAGGCAAGGATGTCCTGTTCGATATCGACTGGCAGGGTACCCAGCAATTGAAACAGCAGGTCCGTGACGACCTGGCCAGCGTGTTCGTGGTGCCGCCATCCAAGGCGGAGCTGGAGCGGCGCTTACGAATCCGGGCGCAGGATTCCGAAGATGTAGTACGCCAGCGCATGGCCAAGGCCAGTGACGAGCTCAGCCATTGGGCGGAATATGACTATCTGCTGATGAATGACGATATCCAGCATGCCATGGGCAAGCTAGAGGAGATTCTCAGGGTCGAGCGCAGCCGCCGCACCCGCCAGCCTGGTCTGGCGCAATTCGTGCAAAAGCTCATGCGGGAGTGAGCCCGTTATCTCACGTTCCAGACGCGCCGGCGCAGCAGGATGGCGATGGGAAAGAGGGTGACGAATCCGATGACGAACCAGTCCGGTGGAATCCGGTCCAGATAGGGCATGAGCCACAAGGCGCCATAGGACGCGCCCACCAGAAGCAGGGTGGCGATGATGATGCTCAAGGCGATCAGGCCAATCCGTTCCACCCGGGTCCCCTCCCTTATTTGCGGGAACGATGACATGCCAAGTCGTCCGGACGATGACCGCGGGATTAACTCTTATCCACCAGGGCGCGCGCCAGCGCCGCGAAATCCTCGATCCTGAGATCTTCGGGCCGGGCGGTGGGATCGATGCCCGCCTTTCCCAGCAGCGCTTCGCCGCCCAGCGCTTTCAGCGATTGGCGCAGCATCTTGCGGCGCTGGCCAAAGGCGGCAGCGGTGATTTTTTCCAGCTCTTTGAGGTTGGCTGGCGCCAGCGGCTGCTCCCGCGGCTCCAGCCGCACGATCGCCGAGGTGACGGAAGGCGGCGGCACAAAGGCGCCGCGGTTGACGTCGAACAGGATCTTGGCCCGGCAGCGCCACTGCGCCAGTACCGACAGGCGCCCATAATGCTCGCTGCCTGCACTCGCGGTGATGCGTTGCGCCACTTCCTTCTGGAACATCAGAGTGAGGCTGGCCCAAAACGGCGGCCATTGCTCCACAACCAGCCATTTGATCAGAAGTGCGGTGCCGACATTGTAGGGCAGGTTGGCGGCGATGCGCACGCCGGGCGGCAGGATCGCGGCCTCGTCCAGTTCCAGCGCGTCGGCGGAAATCACCTCCAGTCTTCCAGGCCAGGCGCGTGCGATCTCCTCCAGGGCCGGCAGGCAGCGCGCGTCGCGCTCCACCGCGATCACCTTGTCCACCCCTTCGCTGAGAAGGGCGCGGGTGAGACCGCCGGGGCCGGGACCGACTTCGTAGAATACACCGCCTTCGGCGGCACCCGCCGCACGTGCAATTTTGCGCGTGAGATTGAGATCAAACAAAAAGTTCTGGCCCAGCGATTTCTTCGCCGCCAGTCCGTATGCGGCGATGACGTCTCGCAGAGGAGGCAA
>Ga0163163_10000997_pt1 | contig 23968 bp, 22 predicted proteins | sample S65metaG_FD_119766 | JGI IMG/M metagenome (GOLD analysis project Ga0163163, IMG submission 119766) | Switchgrass rhizosphere microbial communities from Kellogg Biological Station, Michigan, USA - S6-5 metaG | ecosystem: Host-associated > Plants > Roots > Rhizosphere > Soil | place: USA...
CATCGGGGCCAGTATCACAAAATCAGTAAAAATGAACGGACATTTTAATTTTCATTTCGACGAGAATTCCAATACCTATCTGCAGTTGTTCGGCTACTCCGCAATTTCGTGGGATGAACTTTAGAGCAGTGCTACGGCTGGGATCACTGAGCGGACTTGGAAGGACTGCTACTAACAAGGCGAATCGTCGCAAGGAATGGTTGCCGTAGAAGATACATGCGTCTCTGCTCAAAGACATCACGATGGGTGCCGTGGAGAACCACTCACGGAACCTGCCGCTGGATAAAGTACAGGCCCACTGTTACGACCAGGACGATGATGTAATGAACCCTGACGGTCAGTTCTACCAGTACTAACGGCGGCACCGTCACCGTCTCCACCGGGACCATCACCTATACTCCAGTGGCCAACTTCACCGGCACGGATGCGTTCGCCTACACTGTCAATGACGGTCGTGGGGCACCGCTTCAGCGATGGTGATTGTGCAAGTCAGTTCAGCCGATGCGCTGACGCCGAATATCACTGGCATGACCTTCACGGCGCCTGGCACTTTCACGGTGCGCTTTGCGGGAATTCCCGGATTTACTTGCCACATCGAGCGCACAGGTACCCTGAGCTCGCCCAACTGGAAGGACATTGGCTCGATGACCGCGCCGGAAGATGGCCAGGTTCTGTTTACGGACTCGAACGCACCATCGGGGTCTGCCTACTATCGCACAGCAGCGCCGCTGCCGTAATCGTCTCTGAATCTGCCAGGGCAAACAATGCACAATAAATGCGCTTGGGGAAATCAATCCCCCATTTGCGGCGGCACCGAACGCGTGACGAATTTCCAGAGGTCTCCCCCAAGCCAACACCCGGATTTTTCAGGCTCGCGTTTCCCTTGGTCCAGGAAGTCCGCCAATTCCTTCATCATTCCACGGCAGTTAAGAGGAAATCATCGAACTGTAACCTGGTACCGGAAAATGGGCTGGCAAAAACCGATGCTCGCCCCGTGCTGGGCGGTTCAGTTTCATCCGTGCTGAGCATCCATTGCTGCGGCTCGGAACTTCCTTCCTCCCAGGCTTTGGCTTCCACCTTCCAGTGGCCCTCTGCCATTTTGCGTAGCTCCAGCCGGAGCTTCGTCCATTGTCCCGATTTCCATTCGTAAGCAATTGATTTTTTCACTTCCTGATCTCGAAGAAGTTCCAACATCTTTTTGGCAGGCGAAACCTGAAGCCGATATCCGGCCGACCCGTTTATTCCAACACCGAAGGTCGGGTAACGCCGCCCTTTCGCCGTGCCATTGATCCGAACCGAAACGGCGATGTTATCCAGTTGCGCCGGCCCGAATTGGACCGCAAAGCTATCCAATGGAGTGCCAGGGAGCTCCAGAAACTTGTTGCCATTCTCTTCTTTGACGACAAACGCGCCATCGAGCACCAGAAAATCAGAAGGGGCCTGGCCGACCAATTCTTTTTCAAAATGATTTTCATAAAGCGTTTTGCCTTCCCCTTGCGCCAGAAACCAAACTAAACAGAAGACGCACCCAAGCAAAAACTGTTTACCGCTTCGCAAGTTTCGATTTTTTAGTTTTTCCATTCTCTCCTCCGGCCCACGAGAAAATTCATTTTTTAGTTTCTTACGGCTTAGGCGTCTAAATTATTCAGTTCACTCATTTCTCAAACTCTTGAGCAAATCCCCGCGGATAGCCCAACGAATTGCCACCCAGGTCCAGAGCGCGCCATTAAGCAGCACGGCGCTCAATGTGGTCGCAAGTGAAGCATAAGGCAAATGGCCTCCGGGTGAAAGCAAGGCTGGCAACACGGCCACGGCCGCAGCCGCAATGCCAATGCCTAAACCAAGCCCGAGCAGCGCGCTGTGTTCAACTAGTATGAGCTTTTGCAGCCGACCTCGACGAAAGCCCACCGCCAAAAGCAATCCAATTTCCCCTCTGCGTTCCAGGACGTTCCGTAAAACAACCACGCCCAAACCGGCGCTGCCGAGCAGCAAACCCAGTCCACCAAGAATTTGAAAAGTTCCCAGATACGTGTTTTGAACCGCATTAAAAGCATCCAGCCGTTGAACAGTAGAGGTCAGTTCCAATCCTTTATCCTGGAGGGCCCGGGATAAGACTCGGGACACTTCTGAAACCCGGTTCGAGGGTGCATCCAGCAGGAAAAACTGGTAACCGCCCTGCCCTGAGAAACGCTTCACAAACTGTGCTTCGTCAATGATGAGATTTCCTTGAAGAATCGAATTCGCCACAGATCCCACCAGCCTCAATTTGAATGGGCGGCCCTGTTCGTCGATGTACTCCAGCGTTTCCCCAAGTTTTTTCCCTAACGCCCATTGAATTGAGTTTGCGTCACCAATAGCTGGAATCTCATCCTCTGAGCTGGCGGTGTTCTTGTTCTGGTCTTTCAGCAAGTCCCATTTCTTTTGAATTTCCAGGCCGACCGCTGCTTTGGAGAAGGTGAATCTGTTTTTCATCAGTTCCGGTTTGACACCAAGAAGTCGGGGCTTCTGAGCCCGGCTCAAATTCAAACAACTGGCTTCATCCCCTTCACGAACACGCATAGGCACGAAAGTCACCCCTGCTAGCTCCTCAGCCGACAAGCCGAATGCCTCGCGGCCTGAGGGGCTGTTAAGATCCTGGGTGAGCGGCAACGTAGAACGGCCAAGCAGAGCAAATCCTCCTGTGCCGGAGTCCAACCGACCCGCGTCACGCGCCGCATCAAGACGAAACGCGCTGATGGCAGAGATAACAAAACACCCGCTCGCCAGAAGCGCCATCGTCGTAATGCTTCGCTTGCGGCGTCGCGCGCAATTGCGCAATGCCAATCCACTCATAGACAGTGTATTTGCCGACACCTGTGTCTCCAGAGTCGCTAGCAACACAGCCGCCAACGCCAGGCCGCTCGCAAGAAGCAAAGATCCGGCTCCAAAGAATATCTCGGCATTGGAACTGTCCTGTTTCCAAAACGCCCAGGCAATCAACAACAAAGCAGGTACCCCCGTTACCCCGGCAAACCATATCGAATAACTTCGACCCCCTCCCCGTGCGATTTGGACTTTTCCGGCCAGCAATTCCTGCGCGGGCTGTTGAGCCTGCTTCCGTAAGGTGAGCCAGATAGTCAGGCACGCTACCACGCCACTTGCAGCCAGCCCAATCAGCAAACTCCACGGCGTGCAATGAAATTGCAACGAAGAAGCACCGATGGCACTGTGCCAAATCGTGGTCAAACCAAGTAACATTGCACGGGCGTAACCCAACCCTCCCAGGACGCCCGCAACTCCTCCGATTAGCGCCAGCGCTGCTCCCTCCAACAATAACAACCGTCGAATCTGCCGTGGAGTAAATCCGAGCGCGAGCAGTGTCCCGATCTCAACAGCACGCTGTTCCAGAGCGAATTGAAAAAGCAATCCCATCAATAGCAGCGCAGAAATGACCACAAAAATGCTGAACCCGAGAAATAGCCCGCCAAAATCCTGCGATTGCTCCGCGGCTTTGAGGGCTTGTTCGCGAACGGGTTCGAATTGAAATCCAAATTGTGCTGGAGTCATCGTCGCAAGGAGATTATTCGCCAAGCTCCTCCGTTGGACTTGAGTATCTGAGGACGCATTTGGAAAACGTATGGCAGTTAAGGAGCCAAAGCGGTTAGCCCACATTTTTTGTCCAGCCGCCAGCGTGATAAAAGCCTTCGGAGTACCTCGATACTTTTTCCAATAATCCTCGTCCTTTGGACGAATCTTGTGGACCAGTGGAAATCCCGCGTTCCAATCCCGCGGGTTTTCTGCTTTTTCAATGCCCGGAAAGTCCGGCATCAGCGTTTGATCTACCCAGGGCATTTCCATCGGCACAACTGAATGGACACGGAACAGGTTCGTTTTCTCGATCAGTTTTGCTCCCGATTCCGGCTCGAAATAACTCAGTGAGAGAGGGTCACCTGGTTTGACCCCCAAATCCTGCGCCAGCCAGTCATTCACCACGATTTCCTCATCGTTCATCCCAGACGGCGTATAGGGTGGCCCAACCGCGGTCACCATTGAATAAGGAGTGTTATTTGTGCCCGCCACAATTAAGTTGGCCAGGTAGGTCAGTATTAAAACGGAATTTGTGGGATGGATTTTTTTGGCTGCGGAAACCGTCTGGGGCTCCAAAAAAACACGTGAAGAACGCAACTCAATTCCCGGGTCGCCAGGTGTCTGTTCTAATTTCAAACCCGTATCCTCGAGGGTCCATGAATGCTGCAGAGCGTCGTTAAGGAAACTGAGCGCTGCTTCGATTTGTAAGGCTCCCAGCTTGGATTCATGAGGTTGTCCTACTAAGAACAGGTTGGCCTTCCCTTTTAAATCTGAGGCCGCCCAAAGCTCTTCGGCCCTGACAAACGCATTCATTGGTGGCAACCCACTGCTTCGAAGATTCAGGTCGCCTCCAGAGTCCCCACCAAAAATGCCAGCGACTTTCAGAGTCAAAGCGATGCCTCGGTCGTCTCGAGGCGCTATCGGTGAATCGGGCGAAAGCTGCTCGTTTTGAGTGGTGCGAAGAAGCACGTCGTCGCCTTTTTTTGCGCCAAGTTGTGAGGCCAGGGATGGATTGAGCAAAACAGTTCCCGGAGAAAGTCTGGTTTGTCCCAAGCCCGCAAAGCTCCACCCATCAACCACTCCAAATATTTGGATCTGATTAGCGCGAGCTTCTCCTCCGGGCCGTGAAGCTGTGCCGGGCAATGCCAACAGTGTTACGGTGGGGGCCAAACTGGCAATTCCAGTTGCCTTGCCTGAAGAATTGCTGCTTGTAACAAGCTTGGAAGTGAACAAACGATCAGCAGAAACCAGGGCAAACCATGCTTTGCCGACTCTCGACAGTGCTTGCTGACGCAAACTTTCGCGCACCGAATCACCCACCACCAGCGCGCCAATAAGCGCGGTGCTTCCAATCAGGGCTCCGAGACAAACACCCAAATGTGCCCGAAAGTGAAATCGGAGGCTGCCTTTAACGAGTGTCCCAAAATTCATGGTGCTGCGTGTCTGACCTCCTCCGGTCCGGTCTTCCTATATTTAAGCAACCCCCACATTATCATTCCGGGCACAGGCAGCCATCCCTCAACTGTAAAATCCTCGCCATTCGCTTTGCCAACTCCAACGCGTGCGTCACAACAATAAGCGTTACCTTCTCTTCACGGTTCAATTCGACGAGCAATTGCCCGAGTTCTTGTGCGGACGCATGGTCCAGTGCACCCGTTGGTTCATCGGCCAGCAAAAGTTGGGGACGGTTAATCAGGGCTCGGACCACTGAAACCCGTTGACGTTCCCCTCCAGAAAGTTCACCGGGTCGGTGGGACAATCGCCGGGCCAGGCCGACCCGCTCCAGCAGCCGCGCGGCCCGAGCCTCAACCGGTTCGGCGCTCCTAACCTCGTTGCCATTTGGATTGCCTTTGGCTCCTCGGCTCTCAGCGAGTGTTGGCACGAGTACATTTTCCAGAACGGTACACTGTGGCAACAAATAGTGGGCTTGGAAAACAAATCCAATTTGATGATTGCGCGCCGCGGCAGTTTCAATTTCATTCAACTGACTCAACTCCCGACCCTCGAGGAGAACCTGGCCGGACGATGCACGATCCAGCGTGCCTACAATATGAAGCAACGTGCTTTTTCCGGAACCCGAAGGACCAACAATCGCAAGCGATTCTCCGGCTGACATGTCAAAAGAAACCCCATCCAGCACGGTGAGTGACCCCACAGCACCGGAGGATTCGTACCGTTTGGTGACTTGGACCACTTGTAACAATGGGCCGGCAAAAGACATAAGAATAATCTGCGCAATTTGATTGCCTGAAGCACAGGAAAAAAATGCAATGTTCCAGTGTGCTTTCGCTACCCTCCAAAAATCGAACACACCAGGATTACGGCAACTGGATGCTTGCTCCTTCAGAGGCAGCTTCGACGTGCAATGAGGCTCTTCGCTCGGCGACAATAGCTCGGGCGCGAACCACCATGGAATCGATGGTGGCATCATCGTGATCCGGATCATGATGAAAGAGGAATAACCGTTTCACCTCGGCCAAGATGGCGAGCCCCACCACATCGTCCAGACATCCATGGCCCCAACCAACCCGTTTTTGGTACTCCTCCCGGCTATATTGAGCGTCCATAATCAATAAGTCCGCCCCGTGCAAAAAGTTGGCTAATTTTTGTTGTTCCTGGGCGGCGAAAACCTGCGCTGCATTTGCGGATGTTTGCGGTCGACTATGCCGATGCCCCGCATGGGATTCGTTGTCGGGAAAGAAAACAATCGACCCACCAGGCGTAAACAACCGATAACCGACGCAAATACCCGGATGATTTGCAAACCAGGCCTGGACACGGAGGTCGCCAATGCTGAAACTCAAATCTTTCAACTCTTCAATTTGGATGTTGGCGGGAACTTCACGCAGGTTTACCGGAAAATAGGGGCTTTCCATTTGGCTGGTTAAGACGTTATCCAACCCGAGACGCGCTCCTTCGTAACCGAGGATGCGCAAATGATTTTCCGGCTGATACACAGGAAGAAAGAACGGCAAACCTTGAATGTGGTCCCAGTGAGTATGAGTCAGAAGCAACGTCAAATCGAGAGGCTGCCCGTCAAACTCCTTAGCCAAATGTTGCCCCAGCAACCGCAAACCCGTTCCTGCATCCAGGATCAGAATCCTTCCCTCCGTTCGAACTTCGACACACGACGTGTTGCCTCCATAACGGACGGTGCTCGGGCCAGGCGTTGGAATGGAGCCCCGAACTCCCCAGAACCTCACCTGTGTTGCCGCAACGGGAATAGACGATGGCTTGCCGGACAGGCCGGCCTCTGTATCAGCCGGGCTCCCCGCCGATAACGCTTTGAGCAACTCGGCGACCTCGACCGGCTTGGTCAGGTATTGATCGGCCCCGGCCGCAAACGCAGCCTGGCGGTCACTCTCGAATTGGCGCCCGGAAGTGACAATGATTCTCATGCGGCGCAACGAAGCATCGCCGCGCAAAGCGCGGCAAACCTGAAAGCCATTGGAACGGGGCATTAACAAATCGCAGAGGACCACCGCTGGATGTTCCGCTTTTGCAAGCTCTATGCCCGCTTCTCCTTCATCCGCATCAAAAACTTTCCACCCGTGCTTTTCAAGAATCTCGCCGATCACCTTCCGGTACAACGGATCATCATCTATGATTAGCACTTTGTTCATGGCCACACGCCGTCAATAAGCTTCAGCATAGGAGAAAGCAACTGCCGAGCGAAATGAAAATCGCGCCCTCCTCAGAACGAACGTCCTTTCAATCAATTTTGATGCGGGGACTTGAAATTGTTTACGGAATGGCAATCATTGCCCTTCGGATGCAAGCTGATTCATGCTCCAACGCGATTGTGCGGGTAAACGGGATGTCCAATCGCGAGTTCCTGGAACGTTACGCCCGAGCGGGGTGCATCGGGCTTTCCGGAGGTGTTTCGCTCATCGATCAGGCTATTTGCCGAGCCCAACGTCATTTGCATGAGGAGGAAGAATGGGGCGCCTGGTCTCATGCCTTTTTGTTTCAAGGCAAGAGAGCCGATGGCCATCAATGGGTCATTGAATCCGACCTGCAGGTGCATAAAAAGCATATCCAGTTGGGCGTGCAGGAAAATCGCATTTCGAAGTACTTCGACGAACAACTTTACACCGTGCTTGCTGTCCTGGACTTTAATCTTAAAGAAACCGAAGTTGAGATACTCTTGAGCGAAGCATTGGATTTGGTGGCAAATCGAGCGCGTTACTCTTTACGAGAATTGCTGGGCACCTTGATTGCCCTTCGGCGGCAGGGAATGCGTGGCAGGAACAATGTTCTGGCTCGGGATCGGTCGCTTTATTGTTCCGCTCTGGTGCGGCATCTGTTCAGCAAAAGCGGTTTTGACCTCGCGCCTGGTGTGGATCTCAAAAATACTACCCCCGAGGATATCGCCAGGACTGGAGTTCCCCATGTCACCTATTGGCTTGAGCGGGACCGGGCCAAGAGCAAGTTGAAGGAATTCCGCGCTCGATTACGGAAGCGACTAAAACCACAAGACAAGTGACCCAAACCTGGCTAGGTCTTTACTGTCGTGTCGCTCTCGGTTTCGGGTGGGGATTCACCTTCGACCGTGGCACGCTCAGCAGCTTCAAGGTTTGCGTAGTAAACCCCGAGATTGTGCTGAGCTGTCTTGTCACCTTGCCGGGCAGCACGACAAAACCATTTCACTGCCTCGCGCAAATTTTGCGGGACCCCACGTCCGGTTTCGTAGCATAGCCCAAGATTACATTGCGCAGGTGCGCATTCCTGTTCAGCGGCGAGTCGATACCATTTGACGGCTTCTTCAGCATTCTGCGGGACGACTTGCCCGGTTTCATAAAATACCCCGAGATTGAATTGTGCCTGCGGTTCTCCCTGTTCGGCCGCTTCATGGTACCATTTTACCGCTTCGGGATAATTCTGCGGCACACCCTGGCCGGTTTCATAAAGGACGCCTAGATTGAACTGCGCGGCTGGATCGCCTTGCTCGGCCGCCTCGCGAAACCATTTGGCTGCCTGGCCATACTCCTGGGGAACCCCCTGCCCTATCTGGTAACAAAACCCCAAATAACACTGCGCCGCCGCGTCGTTTTGGTCAGCAGCTTTCCGGAACCATTTGACTGCTTCTGCGTAGTCTTGCTTTACGCCCTGGCCGGTTTGGTAACAAATCGCAAAATAACATTGTGCCGCGGAATCGCCTTCCTGAGCGGCTGCGCGCATTTCATCAAAAGATTGCCATGTGCGGCGGTTCGTTTGCATAACTCTGCCAGCTATTCCAGCTTATCCAGCCAAATTTCTTCACCAGCTTGGCTGGATCGCACAAAGGATAAGATTAAAGATTGAAATTTCAAGTTGGGATTTTGAAACGCTGGCGCAAATTACGAATAGGCCCCTTCGGGGAACTGCTTCGAGCCACGGGTTGATGGCTCGGTAGGGCACCTGGATAGACGATGCGACGCATTGGTACCGGCACCCTGCCCTACTAGACAAATTTTGCTTACCGGTTGTTTCGGCAGACCCCGATCCCGATCTGCGGTGGGCCGATCTAAGAAAATCCGCCGCAGCCCGTATCTGGTAGCGGTCACAGTTGTCTCTCTAGTGCCAGGTAATTGTATATTTGCCGTCGGTGTAATCTCCAGTTTTGATGATGATGCGCTCGTTTTCTCTGTCGAAAGACCATCCGCTACCTTCGGGCAGACCTTTGCCATCCAATCGGACTGCTACAGGTTTTTGCGTCGCGAAGATGCGCAGGATGTGAGGTTCATGTTTTCCAGAAAACTCGATTTGCAACGAATCCCCCGAATCCACTTTTAACGTGGTTTGCTCCGAGTTGGGATGGGATTCGGGATGATACAGTGCAAACTGGCTTTTACCGTAAGGATAGACGAGCCAGGTTGTGTAGTCAGTGGAGTCCTTATCTCCAAGCCCGGAGTACGAGCGGCGGATTTTCATTGGGACAATCGCTCCCTCACGGATGAAAACCGGAAATTCATCCAGCGGGAAATCGCGAGTTATGGTTCCGGACCCTTCCAGCAGAGCTCGATCGTTGAAAAAGTATCGCCATTTTCCCGGGGGCAGCTCCACCGTGCGGCGGAGGTTATCTTCATGAATGGGCGCTACCAGGAAGTCGTCGCCGAACAGGTACTGAAACCTTCCCTGCGACAACGGGCGCATGAGCGGCTTGCCGCCGTTGTGACAGAGGGTGACGTGGGAGTAGATGTAGGGTACTAATTCCGTATGCAGCCAGGAGAATTTACGGATGATTTCCAATTCGGGCTGCGTGCGTTTCCACAAACGGCGCTCACCATGGCCTCCATTTAGAAAAAAGCCGCAAAAGGTGGAAAATTGCGCCCAACGAATGTAAATGTTGGGGGCGATTTCATCATGCCCGACGCCGGTGCCAAATTCAGTGCTGGATGGAGCTGTTGAATTCTTGTCCTGCCCTGGCTTCCATGAGGACAAAAGCGCTGCGGTTGCCGGTCCGGTATCGTCGGGATTGCTGCGACCGTGATAGCCCGCGATGTCGCTGCCGATGACACAATAACCCAGTCTTGCGCTGTCAAGGATATCGCTTAGGGCGCCTTCCAGGCCGCGATCCTTGTATTTCCATGTGTGACGATTATCGCCCACCCAGGTGACCGTTGCTGCGTCCAGCGGTGAGAATCCCTCCGGATGGCTCCAGGGTTGATCCAGGGCGCGCACCATAATGACGAAGTCAGGGTTTTGGCTCAGGCCATAGCTGAGTTCGTCACGCGCATAATGGTCCATGTACTGGCGCGTGGTCATCCAACCGGAGTGCACACGGTTGAAAGGAACGTGGAGAGAGCCGAGCTTGCCGGAAAAGAAGGTGTCGCACCCATCCAGCTTCCAGCCGTCCACACCCCAGTTGAGCACTTGCTTTTGCAGACCATGCCACCATCTCATCGCATCGGGGTTGGAATAATCGATGAACCCGCCCTTTCCCTTCCACCATTTGAATTCAGAACCTTTCCCCGCCAGGTAACCTTTCGACCGCGCCGCTTCGAAGAAATCGCGTGAATCCTTAATTTTCGTATCCTTGCTGCGGCTGTTGACCATACAGGTCATCCAAAGAACAACACGATAACCCTGGTCTTGTAGGTTTTTAAAAAACTTCTCCGGCTCGGGGTAATGTTCTTCATCCACCTTAAAATCGTTATATTGCCAACTCCATGGGCTATCGATGAGAATGGTGCGCACAGGGAAATCATATTTTGCGTATCCCTCCAGTAGCTCCTTCACAAAAGCCTCTGTATTGACGTCATCCTCCCAAAGCCAGCATTCAAGTGCCCAGGGCGGTGTGATAGGAACCCGTCCGTGGCGTGACTTATTAAATGGCACACCCCAAAAAGGCAGAACGAAAACTAAATAAACCAGGGCGAGAAAAAGGAATAGGAAAACAGCAAGCGCTCGAGCGATGCGGAAGAACCAGCTTCGCCTTTTCTTGGGCTGAACATCCTGTTGGCGGTTTTCGTTGGTCATTTAGCTTCGTGGTGGTGAAAAATAATGGCAAGGAAGCCCAGAAACAACCACCCATCTGCACCGAAAACTAACCTGCACCTTGGGGGACGCGGTATGCTTTCTTTTTCGCGGAGTCGGAACAGTCTTACCTTTGCGTTGCCCTGCTACTGGTAGGAGGCGACAATTTAATCGCACTCTTCCCTTGCGTTCCGTTGACACCGGCACCCTGCCCTACTATATTCTGCGCCCTTTATGGATAAGAAACCGCATGTAGCCGTAGTTGGCGCGACTGGCGCCGTCGGCATCGAGATGATTAAAACCCTGGAAAAACGCAAATTCCCTGTCGGGAAATTGACGTTGCTGGCCTCGGGCCGTTCCGCCGGGAAAAAACTGAAATTTCGCAACGAAGAATGCACGGTTCAGGAATTGACGAAAGACTCATTTGCGGGGATCGACATCGCTCTTTTTAGCGCGGGCGGCAGCATTTCAAAGGAATTTGCTCCAATTGCTGTGCAAGCAGGATGCGTCGTCATTGACAACTCGAGCGCCTTTCGGATGGACGACAAGGTGCCGCTGGTAATTCCTGAGATTAATGCGAGCGATGTCAAGCAGCACAAGGGCATCATTGCCAACCCAAACTGCACCACGGCAGTGACCTTGATGGCCCTTTATCCACTGCACCGGGCTTTCAGCGTCAAACGCATCTTTGCTTCCAGTTACCAGGCTGTATCCGGCACAGGCGCAAAAGCGATTGAAGAACTTCGGCGCCAAATTTCCCAGTCGGTCAAAGAGGAACCCGTGACCAAAGAAGTGTATCCTCATCAGATTGCCTTTAATGTGTTGCCGCACGTCGATTCATTCCTGCCCTCGGGTTATACGAAGGAAGAAATGAAGATGGAAAATGAAGGCAGAAAAATCATGCATCATCCTGCCTTTCGCGCGAGCGTGACTTGCGTGCGTGTGCCTGTGTATCGCGCCCATTCGGTGGCTGTCAGCGCCGAGTTTGACAAGCCGGTGACGGTCGAGTCTGCGCGGCAGGTATTACGCAAGGCACCGGGTCTGCAGGTCGTGGATGAACCGGCCAAAAACTCCTATCCTTTGCCTTTATACCAAGCTGAGCAGTATGATTGCGCCGTGGGACGGTTGCGAGCGGATTGCGCATTTGATAACGGGCTGGCTTTTTGGGTTTCTGGAGATCAACTGCTGAAGGGCGCGGCGCTCAATGCTGTGCAGATCGCTGAGGAACTGTTGAAGTTAAATGGCTCGTCGTAATTTTTGGTAGCGGGGTAAGGCCAATCAAACAACGCCCAGCAAAAAGTTTTGGGAACTTCGATAGCTTATTATCGACTTTCCGAAGTATTTCCAGACAGGCAGAAGGGTAAAACGCAGCTTTGCTATATCCACCTGAAAGTAAATAGTGGAAACAACTAAACGCTTTTGCGTGAAAAATGTCCCATTTCTCAGGCCAGCCGGGAATTTCCTTCTTAAAAAATAACCGCGTTGCGTTGCCCTGGGCAGCGTAATAATCGTTGGCAGGAGGTGAGTCGGTTTGTTCGATAGGCGTCCGCCACGCGACCGGTTCGTGGTGCAGCAATCCATAGACCGGCATGCTGCTCCAGCTCATATACGGTTCGAATAAAATAACGCGGCCTGAAGGAACAAGCGCGCGCCGTGCTTCCCGCAGAAAAGCATTTGGAGCACGGAGATGATGAAAGACATCGAACAACACCAGGTGCGAGAGGCTCCCATCGGGAAAAGGCAGCTTGTAGGCGTCGCATACCATATCCAGCCATGGATTCGGAAACAGATCGGTGGTGATGACTTGCGGGAGGTGCGCCTTCAGGTTCCCAATTCCTGACCCGAGTTCGACGATGTTTCCGGGAATCGCTGTATCTATCAGCTCCAGAATCTGTCGATAAAATCCGCGGTAGATCTCCTGCAACAACGGTTTGGATTTCCATGCGCGCAGGTTTCGTTCGATCTCAATCTGGTGTTGCGTCAAGGGAGCGCTCATCAAATGAACTTCAAGCGACGCGCGGCGAAAACGACCATGCGTAACAACAGCCAGCCGTGCCGCCAGCGTTGGATGTTCGTTTCACCATAAGTTCGGGCGCGATAACGAATCGGCAAATCCACCAGCCGTAAATTAAGTTTGGCTGCGCCAAAGATCAGATCGAAATCGCCGAATGGATCGAACTCCCCAAAATAAGCCCGGTTGCGAGCCAGCGCCTCGTAATCCTCGCGAAACAAAACCTTGGTGCCGCAAAGAGTATCTTTAATTTTTTGGCCCAGCAGCCAGCTAAAGGTCAGGCCAAACACCTTGTTCGCTACCATGTTGAGGAATTGCATCGCTTCCTCTTCCATCGGATAAACCAAGCGAACACCATTGACGAATTCCGCTGTGCCGGACCGAGCTGCTTCGTAAAACTTCGGCAATTCTTCGGGAGGCATGGTCAAATCCGCATCGAGAATGAATAGCAACTCTCCGGTAGCCGCCGCAAACGCCTCCCGCACCGCGCCACCTTTGCCTTTGCTCTGTTGCTTCAGCACTTTGATGGTGCGCTGCGGATACTTTGCCGCTACGCGCTGAATTTCGACCATCGTATCGTCGCTGGAATGGCCCTCGATAAAAATGATTTCCGTGCCCCGACCCATTTCAGGAGTTCGCTGGACCGCACTTTCAATGTTGCCCGATTCGTTTCGCGCGGGAATGACGACTGAACAACTATACTCCGTCTGCGGCATGCGCGTGGGCCTTGGACGAGCGATCATCGTGACCGTTAAACAAAAATGCGGTAGCAACGGCGCCAGCCAGCGATTGCATATCCATTCCCATAAGGGAGTTCGCTCCGGCCAAAGGATACGCGGATCGGTTTTGATCACTTCCCAACCTGCCAGATGCAGCAAATTTGAAATGTCATCTCTCGAAAGCCAATTTTGCAATAAGGTTGGCGCTTTCACACCAATCTTCTCGCCGGCATGGAGAACCGGGCGCCATAGGTTGTTGAAAAAATTCAGGACTAACCGCGTCCTGGAATGCGCCACCGTTTGCAATTTTTCAAAGACCGCCTGAACATCGGGCAAATCATTGACCAGGTCAGAGAGCAGGATGTAATCGAACTTCTCATCGGAGGTAAAACTCGAGGCATCCGCGAGCTGGAATTCGAGTTGCGGGTGGCGTTTGCGCGCCTCTGCGATCATGGCCTGGCTAAAGTCCACGCCCAGTCCTCTTGCTGGTTTCACCGCAGCCAATAGATCCCCGAGGCTGCACCCCACCTCGAGCACATGCAACCCGGGCGCTACCCAAAACGAGTAGTAACGGCGCAACAATTGCTGGTAGTAACGGTCGCTTTCACGCGTTCGGAAGGGGGCGCGTTGCTCGTAGAACTCACGACGCTCAATCATTGCGCCATGCTGTTAAACCAAAAAGATGATTCTGGCCAGTGTCAAAGCAAATTAACAACCCGACTTACTACTTGTTGAACGTTGCTGCGCCCGGGGAAGGCTCCGCCCGAGGACGGCCCACTCCGGTGCTACTCTCTCGAGAGCCGCCCCCCAAACTTCTCTAAGGCTGCTTTGGCCTTGGATTCATCGCGGGATATGACAAAGTCTCGACGCATGTTTTGGAACCGAGTCGAGCCGGGCATTCCAACCACGGCAGTGGATGAGTTTTTTACGCCCGGGCGCTTTGCTTTGTTCCTTGGCGCATTGCTTTGCGCCACTTATCCCGAGGTTATCTTTGGAGGGGGAACCTTTTTTCATCGTGACTTCGCGGTCTTCGGCTATCCGCTCGCCTATTATCATCGGGAAAGTTTTTGGCGGGGGGAAGTGCCGCTTTGGAACCCGCTGAATCATTGCGGGCTACCTTTCCTGGCCCAGTGGAATACCATGAGCCTTTATCCATTTTCGCTCTTCTATTTGCTCCTGCCGCTGGCCTGGTCGTTGGGCGTATTTTGTTTGGGTCACCTTTTTCTGGCGGGAATGGGCGCTTATTTTTTAGCCTACCGTTGGACCGCGAATCGATTTGCCGCCGCGACTGCCGGGGTGGCTTACGCGTTTAGTGCATTGATGCTGCATTCGCTGATGTGGCCAAACAACATCAGCGCGATGGGTTGGCTGCCTTGGGTGGTATTGACAACCGAGCGTGGCTCCTTGGAAGGCGGACGTTGGCTTCTTCTTGCGGCTTTGGCGGGAACCTTCCAGATGTTGTCAGGAGCGCCGGAAATCATCCTTCTGACCTGGGTATTGGTCACCGCCTTGTTCTTTGGAAATATATTACCAGCCAAAAATGAACGTCGCCGAATGCTGGTGCGTTTCATCCTCATGGTGGTCTGGGTTGCAGCTCTGGCATCGGCCCAACTACTGCCGTTTCTGGATCTTCTGGGCCATTCTCAAAGGGACAAGACATTTGCCGATTCCGTCTGGTCGATGCCGATCTGGGGTTGGGCCAATTTATTTTTTCCGTTATACAGAACCTTTCCGACCGGGCTTGGGATTTATGCGCAGCCGGACCAATACTGGATCCCATCCTATTACGTTGGCGTGGGGATCACGATACTGGCCCTTTTGGCTATTGGCCAAATGCGTCAGCGACGAGTTTTACTTCTTGGGATCATTACGCTCTTTTGCTTGCTGTTGGCGCTGGGCAAGAATGGCTTGGTTTATTCTGTGATCAGGCAGGTACTACCTGGCCTGGGTTTCATTCGTTATCCGATCAAATTTGTGATCCTGCCGGTTATTCTTATCCCGCTTTTGGCCTCGGTTGCTCTATCACGTTTCCTCTCGGTTTCTCCCGCGGACTGGCCTCGGGAACAGCGCCGCCTGGGCATCGTTGGACTGGCTGTTTTGTTAGTGATAGTTGCCTTGATAGCCTCGGCGTTTTTGTTTCCCCTTCCCGGGGCCTCGGCTGTTGTTGCCGGGAACAGCGGCATCACGAGGGGGATTTTCCTGGTCCTCATTATGGGAGGCTTAATTCTTGCGCGGAAAATGAAAACTTTTCCCATGCAAACCCTGGCAAGGTCGGCTCTCTTATTTTGTTTCTGGCTGGATGCAATTACCGCCGGCGCCCGGCCTAATCCCACGGTTCCCTTATGGGTTTACGGCCCAAACCTGGCGCGAAAGGAATCGCATTTTGATCCTGAACCCAGAATCGGGTTCTCACGCGTCATGTTGAACGCTCAAGCAGAAGATAACATCGCCCACGCCTCGATGAGTAATGCAGTCGATCAGGTCATTTACAATCGTCTCGCCTTTTACGCCAACGCCAATTTGCTGGATGATGTGCCTAAGGTCGTAGGCATGTACTCGATTTTCTTCAGGGAACTTGGCGATGTGTTTGTCAGATTGTATAGCGGTTCCGAACCTCCCAAAGGTTTGGCGGATTTTTTGGCGATCTCCCATATTAATCAGCCGGGAAAGGCCACGCATTGGGACTTTCGTCCAACGCATATGGTTTGGGTCAGTGGCGGTCAACAACCCCAATTTGCGGGTGCGGTCGAAACGGTGCGCGGATTGGGTCAACCGGAATTCGATCCACGGAAAACGGTCTTTCTACCCCTCGAGGCTCGCTCGCTTGTAAGTGTGAGTAATGGGTCTGCGGCGAAGGTTTCAACGCGGCGATTTTCCGCTCATCGTCTGGAGTTGCAAGTCGAGACCGACCAACCCGCTCTTGTGGTCATATCCCAATCCTTTGACCATAACTGGAAAGCATATGCAGGAAGCCGCAGTCTCCCGTTGTTCCGCGCGAATCATGCATTCCAGGCGCTGGAAGTTCCCGCCGGTAAAACTCCGGTTACCCTGGTCTACAGCAACCGGATGTTTTATTGCGGAGTGGTAATCTCCTTCATTGCGGCGATGACCTGGTTGATTCTGTGGATGCGGTTGCGCAAGCGACCTTCCGGATGAATTTCAAGGCTTACTGCTTAACTTCTTTGATGAAAGCGTTGATGCTTCTGATTTTTGCTTCTTTTGCTGCATCCATCACTTTCACGATTTGTCCGAACGGCGCGGTCTTGTCTGCGCTGATAGCCAGTTTAGTCTCTGGCGTTTTTTCGATGATTGCCAGTAATTCGCTTTTCAATCCATCCACAGTGATTGGTTTTCCTTCCGGCCCAAAACGCATGTTGCCTTGTGGATCGATGGTGACCACCAGCGGCGGTGATTCGGAAGCGCCGGTTTTTTCCGCATGGGAAGACTCCGGTAAAGCAAGTTTGAGAGCTGGTTGCTGTTTGAAGGTGGTTGTCACCATCAAAAAAATCACCATCACGATTAAAATATCGATCAACGCGACAATGATGACGGCCGGTGCTTGTCTGCGCTTGCGCACATAGAAACGCATAATTGGGCTCGATTAGGTTGTCACGGGCTCGGGCCTCGGGACCCCAGGGGAGCGCACCGATGTTTCTTCCCTGTATTGCCGGCGAATAAATTCGTCACATAACGTCTCCATTTCTACGGCAAACGTCTCAATTTTCTTGGTGTAAAAACTCCAGAAAATAAGCGAAGGGATGGCAATCAACAGTCCCATCAACGTGGCTTGAAGGATATAAGAAATACCGCGAGCCAGTTTCGCCGCATCGTTTAGTCCGGATTGGCCAACATCACCGAACACTGACATCATCCCGATAATCGTGCCGACCAGGCCAAGCAAGGGGGCTATGCCGACAATGATCTCCAGCACTACCAGCCCTCGTTCGAGTCTGGTGAGTTCCTGCCGCGCCCGGGTTTGCACCGCGTCCATGGTCTCTCCTTTAGGCCAATGAAGATGGTCCGCCGCGAGTAACAACAACCGGCTCATGGGAGAATCATGTTGTTGGCACACACGTCGAAGCAGCGGAACGTCCTCAGAGGAGAGGCAAGACTCAACGGCAGCTTCGATTTCGGAAGGCATCACCCTGCGCCTGCGCAAAGCAACCCCGCGCTCGACAATAAAGGTGAGGCCAATCACCGAAGTCAGAATCAGCAATGCATAAACAAAGTATTCCATGAGCTAAAAAGCTTATCAGGCCGCATCTGGTACAAAAGCCAAAACGTAACTTTGAAACTTGCCCGCCAGATTAGTCATAGAAAAACGTAAATTGAATGCTGCGAATGTCCCCAACGACCCGGCGCATGTCCGGGGGGAAATTTTTGTAAGGCCTCGGTTTTTCAATGGCGTTCTCACAAATAGCTCCAGGGATCCACCCGGCAGTATTCTCAACAATGGTTAACTCGGTAATGCTCCCGTCATAATGCAGCCGAAACCGCAGCATCACCTTGCCGCGATAATCAGCCGCGTAGCCTTGTTCCTCGAGCAACCGAAACCAGGCACTTTGAATCGCCTGGACCAAGCCCCAATCGTAATCGCCAAATGGTGAAGCTTTGGCGTCCAATGAATCGATTGCCAGATGGCGAACGCCCCCATCCTGCTTCATTTTGCGGCCTGGTAACTGATTGAGTTGTTGCAAACGGGCTTTTGCTTCCTGCACCGTTTTTGGCCTTTCGTGTTTGGCTTCGCCTTCGGCTTTTTTCGGTGGATCCGGATCGGGCTTGGCCAGGGTCAGATCTCCCGGCTTATAAGTCGGGGCTGGTTTCGCTTCCTCTTGTGGCTCCTTGACCTGTGGGGCGGGAACCGGAAGTGCTGGTGGAGTAGGTTGTAACGGTGTGAATTTTTCGCGTGGAACATCTTCCGTTTTGACCAGTTCCGGTCTTTGACCATCTATTTTTGGTGTGGTGGTGTCCTGGTCGGATTCCTGATTGGCAGCTTTCGAATTCTGATTGGAATAGAACTTGGCTTGTTTAGGCGGCTCAGGGGTTGCTTGAGCTGGGCTCACTTCCACGAAGATCAGCGGAATTTCCTCCTGAACCATATCCTGGCGCTTATCCGCTTGCTTCTGAAGTGGCTTGCGCAGTTGCATCCAGGCTGGCAAATGCACAGTTTGCCACAACCCATACCGCTTCCCCCCTTGATACACGCCGAAAATCGTTAAGTGAAGAAACAAAGAAAGCACGAACGCCCAGGTCAGGCGTGATAATTCAACCTGTTCCCGTCGCAATGACTCGGGTGTTCGAACAGACATGCGCTATAATGTTGCCGCAGCATCTCCAGACGGGCAACTGTTTACGAAAGGTTCACATTTAAGCAGAAGATGAGCCAAAAAGGCCTTTTTTCTCGATTTGGGCCTATTCCACTATCTCGGAAAAAGCTCCATAAGAACAGTCCCCTTCCGGTCATGAGGATATAACAAACACAAATCAACACAGAATGGTCTGAAAAAGTGCAATTTTGTGTTGCAACGTAAAGTCTTTATCGTTTCGTTGTGTTCATGAAGCGCTTATTGGATCCTGACCAAACCCTTTTTGATATTAGGTACGGAGATTGCGTCGAGGGGATGGGGCAGCTGGATTCCGCTTCCGTTGATGTGGTCGTTACTTCACCCCCTTACAACCTAGGAATTGAATACGGCACGTATCAGGATAATAAAAAACCTGAGGATTATCTGGATTGGTGCCAGGGATGGGGCGAGCAAATTGCAAAAGTTCTAAGCCCAGACGGCTCTTTTTTTCTAAACCTTGGTAATTCATCAGAAAATCCATTCTTTGCGTTTGATGTTGCAAAACGCCTGGCCAAGATGTTCAAGCTCCAAAACACAATTCATTGGGTTAAATCTATCTCGATCGATCGCGAGAACAGCACAATGTCCTGTGGCCACTTTAAGCCCATCAATTCGCAACGTTTCTTAAATGATTGTCACGAATACGTTTTCCATTTCACCCTCAACGGTAACACCAAAGTCGACCGGCTCGCGATTGGAGTTCCTTACGCTGATAAAACCAATATCGAGCGGTGGGGACACACCAAGGGCAGGGATAAACGGTGTCGGGGAAATACATGGTTCATCCCTTACAAGACAATTCACCAGAGAGCAAAGCAGCGCCCTCATCCCGCAACATTTCCGACTGAGTTAGCGGCCAAGTGCATTCGATTGCACGGGTGCAAGAACGCCACAGTTATGGACCCCTTCCTGGGCATAGGCCATTCAGCTTTCGCGGCAAATGAGTGTGCCGATCTCGTTTCTAAATTTATCGGATTTGAGATTGATGAAGAATATCTGAAAGTCGCCTGCCAAGTGCTCCAGTGCGATTATTCCGTTGTTCGAACCTAAAAATAAACCGCAACTCGAAACGGCAATTAAAAAATGATCCGGTTTGCTTAATTAGTGTCCCAGGCCACCACGTTTTTCCGGCTACTGTCCTAATTTGAAATTCCGAAATGACTGGTTACCGGCAAAAACAAGCCAAGCAAAAAACTAATAATGCAGACGATGATCATTATCAATAGCAGGGTTTTAGGTCTTATTGATAAGGGCCATTTCATCGATTGATAAACCATTAAATCAATCTCGGTTCCCCCTTGCAAAGCTTTACCTTGTCGGTTTAAAAACTTTTTGCCCGCGTCCCCAGTACTGGTGACTGGCAAACGCCCCTGCTCCAGCTATCTTATGAATGTGTAAACGATGCGAATACGCAGTAACCAGACCGTGTGTGGCTGGTAAGCGCATATCTGCGGCGCGGCATCGAATGAGATTTAAGTGCTGTTCTCATTGAAGAATGTGTGGAAAGGCCGGATGAAAATCCGGCCTTTCCTTTTGTTTAATGCATGCAGAGTCGAAGTACGATCTTCGAACAATTTTCCTACGTCCAAATGCAGCAGAATGCTGGGTAAAACAAAATGTAAGGAAAGCTCTCGAAACCACCTCCCTTTGGCACAAGTTAAGCTAATTTTCCGCTCAGATGACCGGCTGAAGCCGGTTATTATGAAAAGCGGGTGGATGCGGCTGGGAGAAATCCAGTCGATCACACCCGCAGCTTTTTCAATCTTAGGCCTTCTGAGGACACTCCAGGGGAACTCGATTTGCAGTGGGTAAAACTACGAGAAGAATTCCCTTCCCCTCCAAATTTGAAACCAGCCCGTGTCTGAGTTCTGCTCCACGAAAAGAAACTCCTTCGCGCTTTTGTCGGTTCCGACGGCCACGTCGCGCCAATAATCCCAATATTCCAATTTTAGGGAGGCTGTTTTCGACGCTTTGCCCTCGGGCGTCAATCCAGACACAAGCAATACCGCTGCTTCATAAGAATCATGGAGATCGTTGATGCGGGAAAAGATTTCCTTCTCGGCAGAGTCGTCGTTGGTGACCTCGAAAATACCGGTATCGTCTTTGAGCACTGCCAGAAAGTCTTCTGCGAAGGCAAATTCGTCATAAAGCTGGAGCAACAACGTATCGTGAGCTCCGGCCGCGTTAGGGAGGGCACGAAGCCGAGCGGTAATCTGCTGAGCGGCATCGAATGACTTTGTATTCACCCCGCGTAGTTCGTAATCGGTAAAAACGAAATCCTGTTCTCCAATGCGCCGGGTGTACTCTCGGATCTGCGAGACGCTAAAATCATACTGGGCAAACTCCGACCCGTTAACGCTTGGGATATTTATAGCTGAGCCAATTCCGAGCTCGAGGGGGTTCTGGAATGCCAGCCCCGCTCCATTGCCGCCGCCATGGATCCGCTCCTGAAACATTTCCCAGAGCGTTTTGCCTTTCTTATCTGGTTCCATTGGTTTCTCTGCTTGGTGAGACTTTGGCTCCTAACCAGTTACCCTCCCACCACAGCCGTCACCACACGTCCGACCACGTAGCATAATCCCAGGATAAAACTTCCGATGACGAGACCAAGCGCCATGTTGCCCTTGTTGAGAAGCTCGTCGAAGTCCAGCTTGGGCGTGAGTTTGTCGAAGGCCAGGTACCCGATGATCACCAGTAGAATCGCCAGGATCCCAAACACGAACGTGGCGACGAGGTCGCCAAGGAAATAATCGGGCAGATGGAATTGCATAAGGGTTAAGTCAGGTTGAGGTTTGCCAACGTTTGAACCAAATCAGCCAAATAAAGAACGCACACATGCCCAGCGCCATGGGGATGCCAAAAAGCCAAAATGAAATCACGCCAAAACGTGTGGACCGATTGCTGTACGCCCGGTTGACATAATGATCGGAATACATCAAATCGCGGCCGTCGAGGCCAGGAGGAACGTAAGCTGGATCTCGCGCTACTTGCTGGGCTTCGAGTTGGGCCACGCGCGCTTGCAGTTGGGAGTCGGTTGCTATCAACGCTTCGTACCGGGCTGGATCCATGTCATAGCGATGGTGATAAGCCCACCAGGCGCGATCATCAAAAGAACGATCCAGCAGCCACCACCAGAACAGGCTGTTGTAGGGATCATGATAGCTCACCCAGGGACGCGTGCTGTAGGTATTGAACACGTTGTAAATTCGCACCGGACGGGTCGAGATGGTCACGTCATCCGGCAAATAATATTTCGACCGATACGACCCGGATCCGGCCGTTGGAGGAGAGCCGACCGACCGACCTCCGGCGGAAGAGGGGGAAGTAACAGGTGGATTGTCTCTTTGACCCTGAGATTGCCTGTACTGCGTGAATTGCTCCTTACTCGCCTGTTCCTTCCGAGCGCGAGCCGCGGCTGTATCGAATGCAAACCCGCCGGAACTGCTCGTTTCTTTGCGGCTCCCTCCAGAGGGAGTGGAATCCTTGTGCGAACTGGAGGTTGAATCTTTCCCGCCGCCTGAGCCGTAACTCTTGGCCGAGCTGTAGCCTTTGCGGCTGCTGTCGCTGGAACTTGAGCCCGATCCGTAGCTTTTTCCGGTGCCTGAGCTGAAGGATTTGCTTCCTGAGTTGCTCGAACTGCGACTGGAACTGCTACCTGAACTGCGGGCAGGTGAACCTGAACTTCGGCTGCCGCTCGAACCCGAACTATGAGAAGAACTGGAGTGCGACGAATAACTCCGTCCGCTTCCGCTTCCATAGCTCTTGGCCTGGCTGGGCCAAGGCACACTCACCAGCAAAACGCTCGCGAGCAGGACTTTCAAAATTCGAGTTCGAAAACTCATCAACAAATCGAATCATGCCATTGCTTTTGCCGAAGCCTATTATTTTTTCGGACCAACTTTGTATTCCCTTGTTCCAATTCGACTCAAGATACGGCGCTCCAGGGAGCGCCGTATCGTTTGTATGAGCCCCTAACCTCTATGGCAGAGTTTCCGCCGATAAAATCGCATTTGGTTCGTTGACGTTCCGGGGTCGAGAACATCTATCACCCCAAGGGAATTGGTTACACACGGTCTGTTCAAGACCGATCGTTTATTGCCCGCACGCCCCATTCGTGCATATCAAGCGATAAAAGGCGCTTTGGTTGGTGGGGAAACCCACGTTTACGTAGAAATGGTCAGCGATCGTGTAAGGAATGTTGGTGACAGCAAGCCAGACGGGCAGTGTAAGGTTGGTCGTTCTTTCAAGCGCAAACCCCGTGGCGTTCGTGTTCCAGCGGAGATACGCGTATTGATCCGAACAGGTATAGATAGTCAGATATTGGTTCGTTCCGCTGGAAGTAAGCTCCATTGGACTCTGCGATAACGACAGAGAGTAACTAAAGGTTTCATTTCCCCCGTCATCGCGGCAAATAGCCAAGTAATTCCCGGTCTGCGCGAGACAATCCAGATGAACTGTCGCCGATGTCCCAGTCGCGTTCGCCAATACGGTGCCATCAGGTGATTGAATCTGCAAATATGGATTGTTCCCGCTGCCTCCGATCTTGGCCACCGAGATCGTCACGCTATCCCCAGCGATCGCATAAAATGATAATGCGTCAATGTCACTCGGAGCCCCGATGTTGTTCGTTATTGTCTGACCCGGTTGAATTGTTGGTCCGCTGTCGCCAACATCCGCAGCGTTGGGGCCCGGATTTTTGGCCAATGTCAGGTTGTAGGGGTAGGTTTCGGTGCCACCGTCATCGCGGCACAGAATGGTGTAGGTCCCGGTCTTGGTCAGTTTCTGCGCTTGAATAATGGAGCTTTGGCTGCCGATGTTGCCTACCGCGTAGACGACTCGCAGCCCGTCTGGATCATGCAGGTCGATCA
>Ga0163163_10001007_pt1 | contig 23841 bp, 22 predicted proteins | sample S65metaG_FD_119766 | JGI IMG/M metagenome (GOLD analysis project Ga0163163, IMG submission 119766) | Switchgrass rhizosphere microbial communities from Kellogg Biological Station, Michigan, USA - S6-5 metaG | ecosystem: Host-associated > Plants > Roots > Rhizosphere > Soil | place: USA...
GGCTTCCTCAGCTCCGACTGCCGTAGCAACCTCAAGCAGATCCAGGCCGAGTTCGAGGACCGCACCGGGCTGCACCTGCGCGCCGGCACCGAGCCGGAGATGATGTGGCTGAAGATGAGGCCGGACGGCACGCCCGACGTCCAGGGCGTGACCAAGCCCTACTGCTACCACATCGACCAGTTCTCCGAGCTGCAGCCGATCATCCACAAGGTGATCGAGTACGGCCAGGCGATGGGGCTGGACATGATCCAGGGAGACCACGAGGACGCCCCCGGCCAGATCGAGCTGAACTTCAATTTCGACCGGGCCGAGGCCACGGCCGACAACCTCAGCACCTTCCGCCAGATCTGCAAGCAGGTGGGACGCGAGCTGAACGTGTTCCCGTGCTTCATGCCAAAGCCGTTCATGGGCGTGTCGGCGAACGGCTGCCACCACAACATCTCGCTGTGGCGGGGTGACGAGAACGTGTTCATGCCGGAGGGCAAGGACCAGCGGCTGCCCAGCCAGATCGGCCTCTACTCGATCGGCGGCGTGCTCGAGCACCTGTCGGCGCTGACCGCGGTGACCGCGTCGACGGTGAACTCCTACCGGCGGCTGTGGGACACGGGCTTCTGGGCACCCGTGTTCGCCGACTGGGGCTTCCAGAACCGGACGACGGCGCTGCGCGTGTCGGCGCCGGGCCGGTTCGAGTACCGGTCGGTCGACTCGGCGGTGAACCCGTACCTGTCGCTGGCGGCGCTGATCAAGGTGATGGATGACGGGATCAAGCGTGAGATCGACCCCGGCAAGGCGGAGGAGCGGAACATCTACGAGGCGATGGCGGGCGGCAAGGAGGTCAAGAAGATCCCGATGACCTTCGGCGACGCCCTGGACGCGCTGGACGAGGATGAGGTCGTGCAGTCGGCGCTGCCCGACGAGATGTTCAAGGTGTTCCGCCACTACAAGCGCGACGAGTGGGAGCGCTACTGCGCCGAGGTGACGGAGTGGGACGTGAAGGAGTACCTGGACGTGCTGCCGTAGGGCGCTGTCACAGATCCCGCACAGCGCCGCAACAGCGCCGGTTCGTGTCGGTTTCGCAACGACACGTGCCGGCGCTGCCACGAGGCCCCGTCGCAGGCCGGGTCGGCCTCTGAGCCCTGGTCGGGGCGATTTCGCCCAACCATGCGAAACCACTGATACGCGAATCGCATCGGATGTCGCGCGGGGGTCACGCCCGTCGCACGGCGGCGGAGGCGGTGTTTGACACCTCAGCAGGCGACCGGCGGAGGATTTCGCCGCAAACCCGTCACGGCCCACCACCTGCTGGCTGTGTCAAACCTCGCGGGGCGGTGCAGTGTGGAGATTCGTCCATATGCCGCGCCTGCGCGCGGCAGTACCATCGGACTCCATTCTTCGCTGGCGGAGCGGTCTTGCGACGCCGGCACCGACCATCGAAAGGTTCTCCGCGTATGTGTGGAATCGCAGGGATCATCTACCGGGACGGCTCACGGGACATCGGCCGCGAGATGACCGCGATGCTTCAGTCGATGAAGCACCGGGGCCCGGACTCGACCGGCTATGCCCTGTTCGGGCCGCCCTCCAAGACCGTCGTCATGCGCTACAAGCTGGCCGACGCCAACGACGAGCGCGACTACGAGTTCGCGGAGCGCCTGGAGCGGAACCGGGCCGAGGTCGAGTCGCGCCTGGGCCAGCTGGGCGCCCGCGTGATCGAGGTCGAGGAGGAGACCGACTACGCCCTCCGCGCCACCATCGAGTACGACGGCGACCTGAAGACGCTGGCCGACTACGTCGAGGACGTCCCCAACTGCGAGGTGCTGTCGCTGGGCCACTCGCTCGAGATCGTCAAGGACCTGGGCGACGCCGAGACGGTCAGCAAGCAGTACGACCTGGACGAGTTCAACGGCACGCACGCGATCGGCCACGTGCGGATGGCGACCGAGTCGGACGTCGACATCTCGGGCGCGCACCCCTACTGGGCCTATCCGTTCGCCGACGTGGCCGTCGTCCACAACGGCCAGCTCACGAACTACTTCCAGTGGCGCCGGCGGCTCGAGCGCTCCGGCCACCGCTTCCAGTCGGAGTGCGACTCCGAGGTGATCGCGGTGTACCTGGCCGAGAAGATGAGCGAGGGCCTCGACCTGGAGGCGGCGATGCGCCAGAGCCTGGACGAGCTGGACGGCGTGTTCACCTACATCTGCGTCACCGAGGACGCGCTCGGCGTCGCCAAGGACGAGATGGCCGCCAAGCCGCTCGTGCTCTACGAATCGGATGACCTGGTGGCCCTGGCCTCGGAGGAGATCGCGATCCGCGCGATCATCGACCACGAGATCGACACGTACGACCCGTATGAGGGTGAGGTGCTGGTATGGAAGCGGTAGGCGAGCGCAAGATCACGTATGACGCCCGCGGGCTGGTGGAGCCGGACGCCACCGTCCCCAACGTCTCTGAGGTGGACGGCACGACGGCCGTGTTCGACGCGGCCAAGCTGACCACCCGCCAGATCAACCTGGAGCTGAAGAACCTGCTCTACGAGCGCGGCATCACCGACGTCACGGTCAAGAACCCGGGCGCCAAGCATTCGCTCGGCGTCGGCATCCTGACCCGCTGCAAGATCACGTTCGACGGCAGCCTCGGCTACTTCGGCTGCGGCGTGATCGACGGCCCCGAGGTGCACATCACCGGCCGCGTCGGATGGTCGGCCTGCGAGAACATGATGTCCGGCGTCGTTGTCATCGAAGGCAATGCCGGCTCGCTGACCGGCGCCGCCCTGCGCGGCGGCGATCTGGTGATCAAGGGCCGCGCCGGCGCCCGCTCCGGCATTGACCAGAAGGGCGGCCTGATCCTGACCATGGGCAGCGTCGGCTCGATGACCGGCTTCATGATGCAGCGCGGCCGCCAGATCATCTGCGGCGACGCCGGCCCCGGCCTCGGCGACTCCATGTACGACGGCACGATCTACGTGGCCGGCAAGGTGAAGGCGCTCGGCATCGACTGCGTGCCCGGCGAGTGGACCGACGCCGACAGCGAGTACATCGAGCGCAAGTTCGGCATCTACGGCCTCGGCAGCCCGCCCGAGTTCCAGAAGTTCGTCTGCGGCAAGAAGCTCTACAACTACGACAACCTCGAGCCTTCCGAGCGGAAGCTCGTTCTCTAGGGAGGAGGACGCGATGCCTTCGGACAAGACCTCCTCGCGGCAGAACGTGCTCGGGCACAGCCGCATCTTCACCCCCGAGGTGATCAACGACATCCACGTCAAGGCCGATCTCGGCCGCTATCGCATGCGCGGCTTCTCGATGTTCAAGCCCATCCCGCACTGGGACGAGCTGATGTTCATGCCGGGCACCCTCACCCGCTTCGTGATCGAGGGCTACCGCGAGAAGTGCGAGACCAAGACCGTGCTGGGCGCCCGCTTCGCCAAGAAGCCGCTGGAGCTCGACATCCCGGTCTACATCACCGGCATGAGCTTCGGCGCGCTATCGCTGGAGGCCAAGATGGCGCTGGCCAAGGGCGCCTCGATGGCCGGCAGCGCGACCTGCTCCGGCGAGGGCGGCATGATCCCGCCCGAGCGCGACCTCTCCACCAAGTGGTACTACCAGTGCATCCAGAGCCGGTACGGGTTCAACCCGCACCACCTGATGCTGGCCGACGCCTGCGAGTTCTTCATCGGCCAGGGCTGCAAGGTCGGCCTGGGCGGCCACCTGATGGGCCAGAAGGTGACCGAGCAGGTGGCCGAGATGCGCTCGCTGCCGGCCGGCATCGACCAGCGCTCGCCGGCCCGTCACCCCGACTGGCTGGGACCCGACGACCTCTCCCTGAAGATCCAGGAGGTGCGCGAGGCCACCGACTACCAGATCCCGATCCAGCTCAAGCTGGGGGCCGCCCGCGTCTACGACGACGTGCGGATGGCGGCCAAGTGCGGGCCGGACATCATCTACCTGGACGGCGCCGAAGGCGGCACCGGAGCAGGCCCGCACATCGCCACCGAGGAGACCGGCATCCCGCTGATGGCGGCCATCCCGGAGGCGCGACGGGCGCTCGAGGACGTCGGCCTGGCCGACGAGATCGACCTGGTCGTGGCCGGCGGCATCCGCAACGGCGGCGACATCGCCAAGGCCATCGCGCTGGGCGCAAAGGCGGTCGCGATCGGCCACTCCGCGCTGATGGCGCTGAACTGCAACAAGGAGATCCCCGGCGTCACCGACTACGAGGGCACCATCGGCGTGCCGGCCGGCCAGTGCTACCACTGCCACACCGGCCGCTGCCCGGTCGGCATCACCACGCAGGACCCGGAGCTGCGAAAGCGGCTGGTCGTCGACGAGGCGGCCGAGCGCGTCTACAACTTCCTGCACACGCTCACGCTCGAGGTGCAGATGCTGGCGCGCGCCTGTGGCAAGACCAACATCCACAGCCTCGAGCCCGAGGACCTCTGCGCCCTCACCACCGAGGCCGCCGCGATGGCGCGGGTGCCGCTGGCCGGCACCACCTACATCCCCGGCGTCACCGAGGAGCGCACGCTGAACGAGATCAAGAAGCTGGTCGAGCGACAGCACCAGGACGACGTGGACGACGGCCAGAACACCACCACGCCGCTGCACGCGGCCGGAGACTGACGATGACCAAGGAACCCGACAAGACCACGGTCGGCATCGACGCCGAGTACCTGTCAGGCCACCGCTTCCCCTACCAGGAGGACATGAGCCTGGTCGAGGACGTCGATCTGATGGCCGCCACCCCGGGACAGGACATCAACTGGCTGGAGGACGTCGAGCTGCTGGTCGAGGACGGCCTGCCGGCCGTATTTGACCGCTACTCGAACTCGTTCCTGAAGCTGTACTTCGACATCCCCGACGGCCGTGAGAACGAGATCGCGCGCAAGGTGCTGATCAAGCACCTGCAGTCGGGCAACAGCTACGGCATCCAGCTCAAGGAGAAGCACTGCAAGTTCCCCCAGCCCGAGCTGGGCTCCTGGGTGAAGGGCTCGCGCATCGTCGGCGACGACTGGCACGCGCCCGTGCTCGAGGGCTGGCAGCCGCCCGCGCACTGACCTGCGCAGGACAGATGTTGTAGATTCGTCGCGCGCCCCCCGCAGATGGGCGCGGACTCCGACCTCCAGGAGCGTCCGCCACGGCCCGGCGGACGCTCCCTGATGCTGCCCGCCGCCGAGCTCAGGCTCCCAGCAGCTCCGCCGCCTCGCGCGCGGCACCCTGCTCGCCCCGGTAGCTGAGCCGCTTGTGGTCCGACAGCGGCAGCCACCGCGCCGACGCCACCTCCAGGCGCATCGCCGGCTCGATGTCGCCGATCCGCCCCGACCGGTAGCGCATCAGGTGGAACACCACGATCTTGAAGATGCGCTGCCCGCCGCGGGTGTAGACGTAGCGCACGTCCGTCAGCCGCCGGTCGACGTCGCAGCGCAGCCCCGTCTCCTCCAGCACCTCGCGGGCGGCGGTCTCGCCGGCGCCCTCGCCCGCGTCGATCAGCCCCTTGGGCAGCGCCAGCACGCCCGGCCGGCCGTTCGGCTCGATCACCGCGAACCACCAGCGCCCGCGCATGCGCCGCACCGCCACGCCCCCGGCCGACAGCTCGCGCGGCATCAGGCCACGCTCACGACCAGGGGTACGGGCTGTTCGAGACCGGGTGCAGGTCGCCGGTCGCGAACCGCTCGTAGCGGAACGGCGACAGCAGGCTCGAGTGCCCGCCGGTCACGACCTTCGCCACCTCGCGACCGACCCCGATCATCTTGTAGCCGTGGTTGGAGTCGGCGATCACGTAGACGTTGGGCAGCATGTAGTCGAACACCGGGAAGCTGTCCACGGTGAAGCAGCCGACGCCGCCTGAGCGGATGTTCTTGTAGGTCGCTCGCTTGCCCTGGAACCGCTTCATGCAGTGCGACAGCGACGCGCACCACATGTCGGCGAAGCCCTCCTGCACCGAGGCGGTCGGATAGGGATCGACCTGGAAGGTGTCGCCCACCACCACCGGCGCCGCGCCGCCCTGGACGCCGTGCAGGTCCTGCTTGAAGTAGTTGCCCCAGAACTCGTCGGTGATCAGCGTGCCCTCGTCGTCGTAGAGCGGGGCGTCGGAGTCGACGTGCAGCACCGGCGGCATGGAACCGTCCTCGAGCGACAACAGCTTGGGGTCGACGTCGATCTCGCCCTCCTGCAGATACCAGTACGTCCACATGTTCTGGTCGCGGTGCACCTCACCCTCGGGGGTGCGCACGTCCAGCCGGTTGGGCAGGCCCAGCATCGTCCAGATCTCCTCGACCCAGGGGCCGACGCCGACGATCACCTGCTCGGCCTGGATGTCACCCTGGTCGGTGTGGACGGTGGTCACCGCTCCCGACCCGTCGGTCTCGAAGCCGGTCACGCGCACCCCGTCCATCAGCCGCGCTCCGGCCGCCTGGGCCTTGCCGGCCAGGCCGTGCAGCGAGGCCATGTTGTTGGCGAAGCCGCCCTTCTGCTCGTGCAGGCAGACGTGCACTCCCTGTGCCCGCCAGTCCGGGAACATCCCCAGCATGTAGTCGCGCACCTCGCGCTCGCCAACGATCAGCTGCGACGGGTAGCCGATGTTCTGCTGCCGCTCGTGCACCTCGGTCAGGTCCGAGACCTGCCGCTCCGCGCCCAGCGCCATGTAGCCCACCGGGTGGTAGCTGAAGGCCTCGGGATCCTGTTCCCAGACCTCGACGTTGGCCGCCATCAGCTCGCTCATCGCGGGCTGGTAGTAGTTGTTGCGCACGACGCCGCAGGCGATCCCGGACGCGCCGGCGCCGACGCCGGTCTTGTCGATCACGAGCACGTCCGGCGTCTCGCCGGCCGCCGACTGCTCCTTCGCCAGGTGCCACGCGCTGGACAAACCGTGGATGCCGGCTCCGATCACCAGGTACTTGACGGATGAGGGCAGTGACATGCTGAGATCTCCCTTCCATTGCCACTAAGGCAATAGCGTTTCTCTAGTGGGCCCGTGGATTGTAGCCCAGCGCCGCAGACAGCGCATCAGCCCGCTCCAGCAACAGCGGCAGCGCCGCCTCGCGCTTCTTTCGGCCGAACCGCTGGGCCGGCCCCTGGACGCCGAGGATCGCCGCCAGCCGCCCGTTGGCGCCGTACACGGGCGCGGCGATCGCGTTCAGGTCGACCTCCCGCTCCTTCACCGCCTGCGCCCAGCCCTGCTGCTGCACGTCGGCGATCTCGCGGCGCAGCATCTTGGCGTCGGGCAGCGTGCGATCGGTGAACCGCTCCAGCCGGCCATCCGGTGTGGCGCCGGCTCCGAACGCCAGCATCACCTTGCCCGTGGCGGTGGCGTGGGCGACGCTGGGCCGCCCCACCTGGGCGATGCTGGCCACCGCCTTGCGGCTGGCGACGAAGTCGACCGTGACCGCCTCCCGCTCGCCCGCGATCGAGAGCGTGGCCGTCTCGCCGGTGGCCTGCTCCAGCGCCGTCAGGTGCGGCCGCGCCAGCGTGCGAAGGTCGAGGCTCGACATCATGTGGTTGGCCAGCCGGATCAGGTGCGGTCCCAGCCGGTAGCGGCCGCTCTCGGGCACGTGCTCGACGTACCCACCGGCCACCAGCGTCGACAGCAGGCGCGAGACGGTGCTGGCGTTGATGCCGGTGCGACGGGCCAGCTCGTTGGTGCCGGCCTCGCCCGGCACATCGAGAAACGCATCCAGCACCTTCATGGCTCGCTCGACCGCCTCCAGGCGGCGTTCCGCGGGTCGTCCTGTGGGTGGCATCCGCCTATTCTGGCGTAGACTCGGCCGCGATGGGCGGGACGACGTTGACACGCACCACCTTCGACGCGGTGCAGCGGCGGATTCCGGGGGCGGAGTTCGCCGCATGGGAGGGCTGGGACTGGATTGCCGGATTCGGCAACGCCCACGCGGAGCACCGGGCCGTGCGCACCGCCTGCGGCGTCTGGGACGAGTCGCCGCTGCAGAAGTGGGTGCTCCATGGGCCCGACGCGCTGGTCGCCACCGACCGCTGCTTCACCAACGACATGCGCTCGCTGCGTCCCGGCCAGGTCCGCTACGGCGCATTCTGCGACGACGACGGCCGCATGCTCGGGGACGGCACCGTGTTCGCGTTCGCGCCCGACCGCTGCTGGGTCGTAACCGCGCTGGAGTCAGACGGCGAGGCCTTACGGGAGGCCGCCGGCGGGCTCGAGCTGGCGCTCTCGAACCACACCCACGAGCTACCGCACCTGCAGCTGCAGGGGCCGCGGTCGCGAGCGCTGCTGGAGCGCCTGGGCGGCCTCGACCTGGCCGGCCTCGGCTACTACCGGTTCCTGGCCGAGCCGGTCGAGCTGGCCGGCGTGCCCGTCACGCTCGCGCGTTGCGGGTACTCCGGCGAGCTGGGCTACGAGCTCTACGTCAGCCCGGACGCGGCCGAAGCGCTGTGGCAGGTGCTGCTCGGCAGCGGGCAGGTCACGCCCTATGGCCTGAACGCGGTCGAGACGCTGCGCCAGGAGTCCGGCCTGATCTTCATCGGTGCCGACTACTTCCCGGGCGACACCGACCCCTACGAGATGAACCTCGACCACGTGATCCGGCTCGAGAAGCCGGCCTTCCGCGGCCAGGAGGCACTGCGCCGGATCGCCGCTGCGCCGGCCCGGCGGCTGACCACCGTCACCGTCTCGGGCGACGAGCCGGCCGTGCCGGGCGGCGACGTGCGCTCCGGCGGCGTCCCGGTCGGCGAGGTGCGCAGCGCCTGCTGGTCGCCGACCATGGAGCGGCTGATCGCCATGGTCGTGATCGACGCCCCGCTGATCGCCCCCGGCGCCCGCTTCGACGTCGAACTGGAGGCGGGCGGCACCGCGCCGGGCATCGTCGGCGACCATCCCATCTACGACACACACAAGCTGCGCCCTCGCGCCTGACAAGGAGGACATGATGGCCATCGCAACACGGAACGGCGCCTACATCGGCGGGCAGTGGATCGAGGGCGACGGCGAGCGGATCGAGGTCACGAGCCCGGGCAGCGGCGAGACGGTCGGCGCGGTCACCGCCTCCAGCGAGGCGCAGGTGGACGCGGCCGTGCGGGCCGCGGCGGGCGCCTTCCCGGCCTGGCGCGCCACCCCGATCCTGGAGCGGGTCGACCTCTGCCGCCGCGCCTACACGCTGTGCATGGAGCGCAACGAGGAGATCGCCCAGATGATCACGCGCGAGATGGGAAAGACCATCCGCGAGTCGCGCGAGGAGATGGAGGAGTACACCGCCGACCATTTCCGGCGGGCCTCCGAGGACATCCTGCGGCATGCCGGGCAGGTGCTGCCCTCGACCCAGGAGCGGGCGGGCACCAAGCGGATCCTGGTCGTGCAGGAGCCGGTCGGCGTGGTGGCAGCGGTCACTCCCTGGAACTTCCCGGTCGACATCGCCGGCATCCCGATCGTGTACGGGCTGGCCGCCGGCTGCACGGTCGTGTGGAAGCCGTCGGAGTTCGCGCCGCTCTGCGCCGGCATGTTCGTGGAGCTGCTGGAGGACGCCGGGTTCCCGGCCGGCACCGTCAACCTGGTGCATGGGCGGGGCGAGACCGGCTCGCAGCTGGTGCGCCACCCGGACGTCGCCTCGGTGGTGTTCACCGGCTCGGTGGCAACGGGGGAGCAGGTTGCGCGCGACGCCGGCCTCAAGAACCGGGTGCTGGAGCTGGGCGGCAACGGCCCCCAGATCGTGCTGGCCGACGCCGACATCGACAAGGCCGCCGACGCCGCCATCACCGGCTGCTTCTACCTGGCCGGCCAGTGCTGCACCGCGGCCGAGCGGATCCTGGTGCACTCGTCGGTCGAGGACGCGTTCGTGACGGCGCTGGTCGAGCGGGTGGCCAGGTTGCGGGTCGGAGACCCGCTGGACGACGCCACCGACATGGGCCCGCTGTCCACGCCCGCCACGCTGGAGCGCACCAAGCAGCACGTGGCCGACGCCGTCGCGAAGGGCGCGACCGTGGTTGCGGGTGGCGACAGCGAGGGCCAGTACCACGAGCCGACGGTGCTGACCGGGGTCACCAGCGACATGCGGATCGCGCAGGAGGAGACGTTCGGGCCGGTCGCCCCGATCATGCGGTTCGAGACGCTGGACGAGGCGATCGAGATCGCCAACGAGACCGAGTTCGGGTTGACGGCGGCGGTGTTCACGAACGACCTGCGCGCCGCCTGGCGCGCCGCCGAGGCGCTGCGCCACGGCACCGTGCACATCAACGAGACCACCAACTACTGGGATCAGATGGCGCCGTTCGGCGGCGCCAAGAAGTCCGGCGCCGGCCGCGAGCTGGCGGGCTGGATCACGGACGCGCTGACGGAGACCAAGCAGATCACGTTCGAACTAGGCTGATTTTCGACATACTTGCCTCACCACGGCCGGACACGTCCGGCTGAGGTAGTACGCTCACCAGATGTCCCTGGATGATGCGATCGCGCGCTTCCGCGACGAGGACGCTGCCGTGGCGCTGGTCGCGCGGCTGCGCTGGCCCGACGGCCCGGCCTGCCCGCGCTGCGGCTCCGGCGACCACGCATACCTGGCGACGCGGCGGCTGTGGAAATGCCGTGCCTGTGCGCATCAGTACAGCGTCAAGGCGGGGACGCTGTTCGAGGGCTCGCCGCTGGGCTTGTCGCGATGGCTGCCGGCTGTCTGGGCGGTTGCCAACAACCAGCAGGTCAGCTCACACGAGCTGGCGCGGCGGCTGGGCATCACGCAGAAGTCGGCCTGGCTGATGCTGAGGCGGATCCGGCAGGCGATGCCGCCGGGGTGAGCCTCAGCCGGTGCCGCGGCGGCGGTCGACCTCGGCCTTTGTGACCTTCAGCAGCTCCTGCGTCAGCGCCTCGAAGCGGGCGAACTCGACGTCGTGCGCGGCCGCTCCGCCATCCCCGCGGCCGCGCTGCCACGCCAGTATCCGGCGGGCCGCATCCGCGTCGTTCCCGGGCTGAGGCGCCTGGCCCAGCGTCCCGGTGCGCACCAGTCCGAGGAACCCCGCCAGCGATGCCTCGCTGTGGTCGTAGTCCGCCAGCGTGGAGGCGATCAGGGGCAGGCACCGGGCCTCCTGGTCGGCCGTGCACGCCTGAAGCGGCGTCCAGCATGCGAGCAGCAGCTCACGCAGACCGTCCGGTGAGCCAGGTATATCGCTCATTCGTTCAACCACACCAGGCAGGTCACGTCGCGCCGCAGACGGCGCACCGCCATCCGGAACCGCCATCTGCCCAGGCGCCGCCGGTCGGCGCCGAACACCAGCAGCCCGACGCCGTGCTCGGAGCAGACGCGGGCCGCTGCGGTCAGCGGTCGCGGGTGGTGGAACAGCATCTCGCTGACCCGAGCACCCCGGGCGCGGGCCTCCGCGGCGGCGCTGGTGCAGCCGTCGAGCGCTTCGCGGTCGCCGAAGGTGCGCACGGCGCTCGAGGTGGGCTGTCCGACGGCCAGCGGGACGGCGTCGCAGACCAGCAGCTCCGCGCCGGTCTCCAGGGCCGTCTCGATCGCGAACCTGACGGCGGCCGGATCAAGCGGGGTGTTCAGCGTCAACAGCATCACCGGCCGTACGTCGGTGCCCGTGGCGGCGCCGACGACGGTCTGCGCCGGGGCGCTGGTGGCCATCGCTAGCCGGCCTCGATCGTCCAGGACGGCAGGTCGGCCAGGGCCCTGCGCTGGCGGGCGGACACCCGCGGCTGCACGATCCGAAACCAGAACAGCGCCACGCAGGGCGCCGCCAGCAGCAGCCCGACCATCCCGTGCACCAGGTATCCGGTCACCGCCGCCCCGGCGATGAAGAGGATGCCGAACCACATGTAGACCCGGAACTGCGTCTGCGCCGCGACCACGGCCGCGCGCTTCTCGCGCGGAACCTGGGAGGTGTCGTAGGCACGGCCGCACTCGCAGACGACCCGCTCACCCAGGTCGGTTCGGATGGCGCGGCCGCACTCGCACGTGATCGTGATCGGAATCGCCATGAGCGTCGTCTGAAGCGCCTGAAAAGTATTGCATGCGTACGGGCGCAACTGTATGGTCGGCCCATCCCGAATCCGGGGAAACGCTCTCGTTCGAGGAGGTCTTCGTGGCTGAAGTCTCGGTTGACGAACGTCGTCTACTGAAGACGATGCGCTGGTACGACGGGTTCGTGATCGGTCTTGCGAACCCGGGGTTTCTTATCGTGGGGATCGGCCTCTCAGTTGGCGCGCTGGGCGCCAAGGTCGCGGCAATCCTGTGGTTCGTCTCGGCACTCGTGGGCGCTCTCCAGGCCTACGTGTACTCCGAGCCGGCGGCGATGTTCCCGGACAAGCCGGGCGGCCTTGCCATGTACGCCAAGGAGGGCTGGCGCAAGTACTTCTCGCTGGCCGGCCCGATCGCGACGTTCGGCTACTGGTTCGCCTGGTCGAGCGTGCTGGCCATCTACGGCGGACTGATCGGCTTCCTGCTGGTCGGTGAGTTCTTCACCGACCTGAACTCGAAGGGAGTCAACACCAACAGCGTCGGCAGCTGGACGGCCAACGTCGCGGGCGTGGACTTCACGACCGTGCGGGTGATCGGCCTGATCTGCATCCTGCTGTGCTGGTCGTTCAACGTGCGCGGCATGCGGCCGGCCGTGTGGCTCAGCTACGCGACCGGCGTCGCCATGGCGGTGCCCGTGATCGTGCTTGCCGTCGGCCCGTTCGTGACCGGCGACGTCAGCAACCACGCGGTCAACGGCAATGCCGTCGCCAGCACGCTCACCGGCGTGTTCGGCGAGTCCGACAGCACCTGGCACCAGTTCGGGCTGATCATGGTCTGGCTGTACGTGCTGGGGTGGTCGACCTACGGCCCGGAGGCGCCGGCAACGTTCGCCCCCGAGTTCATCGACACCAAGAACGACACCCGCAAGGCGATCATGTCGACGGGCGCGTTCAACGTGTTCCTGTCGGCGCTGCTGCCGCTGGCGGTCGTGGGCACGCTCGGCTACAGCGCGATCGCCGGCGACCTGACCGGCATCGTCTACATGATCGACGTGCTGAAGGCGATCGTGGGCGACTTCTTCGGTGGAGTGCTGGTGGTCTGCCTGTGTGCGGGCCTGCTGCTCTCCATGAACACGGCCACGATGGACGGATCCCGGGCCCTGTTCGGGATGGCGCGCGACGGCCTCACCGTCAAGCAGCTGTCCGTGCTCAACTCACACCACGTGCCGGGGCGCGCCATGACCCTGGACATGCTCATGAACGTCTGCCTGCTGATGTTCTTCCCCAGCATCTTCTTCGTGCTGGCGGCGGGCAATCTCGGCTACATACTGTCGCACGTGCTTGCCTTGAGCGGCGTGCTGCTGCTGCGAAAGGACCGGCCGGCCTGGCCGCGTCCGATCAAGCTGGGGCCGGTTTGGATGTTCCTGGCCGGCGCCTTCGCCGTGTTCAACCTGCTGCTGATCATCTTCGGGTTGATGTTCCTGAAGCTGACCGGCTACGCGTGGAACTACGCGTTCACCGATCCCAGCGCGTTCACCGGCCGCATCATCCTGGTGGGCGTGCTGGTGCTGGTGGCCGGCGTGGCCGGCTACGTGATCGGCCAGCACCAGGTGGGCCGGCCGTTCCGCTGGACGGACCCGAGCGACGAGTTGCCGACCGCGGAGGCCTACCAGACCGCGGGCATGGCCATCCCGGCAACCGCCGGCGACTGACCCATAGCGGGCGGGCGGGGGGCTTCGGCCCTCCGCCCGGCTACGGGCCTTCCCCCACCACCCACAGCAGGCACAACGCCCGCTTGCGGATCCGCTTCACCGCGCGCCGGAACAGCCGCGGTCGCAGGCGCGAGGGGTCCGGTCCCAGCACCAGCAGGGCGGCCTCGCGCTCGCCGGCCACCTCGAGCAGCGCCTCCACCGGCCGCGGGCTGCGCACGCGCAGGTGCTCCACCTCGAGGCCGAGAGCGGCCGTCTGCTGCACCAGCGCCCGGATCGCATCGCGGTCGGACTCCTCCTCCAGATCGGCTCGCCGCGTTGCCAGCGACTGCGGCCAGAAGGGCATCTCCACGGCGTCGACGACGATCAGCTTGACGCCGCCCTCCATCGCCGCCTGGATCGCCACCCGGGCCGAGTCGGGATCGAACGGCACCGCCAGCGTCGCCAGCATGACCGGCCGGTCGCGCGAGCCGCCGTCGGCCGGAGCCGGTGGCAGCAGCGGGTCGTTACGGTGCTGGCGGAGCAGCGGGCTCACTCGGCCGACAGCTCCCAGCTGCGGGTGAGCGCGCTGACCGCGCGCTTGTGCCGGCGGTGCACAAATGGCTTGATGAATAGGAACCAGCTCGACATCACCACGCCCAGCCCCGCCAGGATCGGCAGGAACTGCTGTGTGTAGGCAACCGCCAGGACCATCAGCGCCAGCCCGGCCACGACAGCCTGGCTGGCGCGTCGGTAGCGGCGGTCGAGGTCCTTGATCGCCTGGTAGTCGTCGGCCGGAATCTGCGACGTGTCATAGACGCGCCCGCAAGCCGGGCAGGTCCAGCGTTCGTTGTACGACGCGCGTCCCTCGGTCCCGCAATCGCAGCGAAGCGTGATCGCCGGTGACCCCATGCGCGCATCTTCCTCCATGAACGCCCTTGCTGGCAAGCGGCAGGGGTGTGTGCGGACCTACGTATGTGTTGTCCGCCGCATGGAGGAAGATCCGCTTGACCCGTCAAACAGAATCCTGTTTGGTACCGCTCGTACTGCTTCTTCACCGTCGTTCTCGGAGGTGCGCATGGCTATGGCTGTTGTCGAGGAACGGGAGCTCCTGAAGACGATCAGCTGGTTTGACGGCTTCGTGGTTGCACTCGCCAACCCAAGCTTCCTGATCACCGGCCTCGGTGGCTCGGCACTTTCGCTGGGCGGCTGGGGTGCCGTGATCCTGTGGACCGTGTCCGTAATCTTCGGCGCGCTCCACAACTACATCTACTCCGAGACGGCGACGATGTTCCCGAAGCTGTCCGGCGGTATTGCCATCTACGCCCACGAGGCCTGGAAGCGGTACTTCTCGTTCGTCGGCCCGGTGGCGGCGTTCGGCTACTGGATCGGCTGGTCGGTGGTGCTGTCGGCCACCGGCGTCGTCGTCGGCTTCCTGGTGCAGGCGCAGTTCTACACGTCGTCCGCAACGTCGGCGTTCTGGACGGCTGATCCCAGGCACTTCCTGGGTATCCCGTTCTACTGGTCGTTCCCGATCGCCCTCACCAGCGTGATCATCATCGTGATCTGGGCCTTCAACGTGTCGGGCATGCGGCCGGCAGTGTGGGTCGGCTACGTCACCGGCGTGCTGCTCTTGATCCCCCTCGCCGTGCTGATGTTCCTGCCGTACATCACGGGCGACTGGCACAGCTCGAACCTGCACAACAACATCAGCACGAACGCCCACGCCCTCGGGACAAGCAGCGCCACCCTGATCGTGGTGTGGCTGTATGCGATGTGCTGGTCCTCCTATGGCATGGAGTGCTGTGCCACCTTCGCGCCCGAGTACCACGACACGGCGCGCGACACGCCCAAGGCGCTGCGCGTCTCGGCCATCTTCGGCGTGATGGTGTACTGCTTGCTGCCACTGGGTGCGATGGGCACCTTCGGCGATCAGAACCTGGTGTTCAGCGCGACAGAGAACAACACGATCTCGTTCTACGCAACCGCCTTCCACGACATCCTCGGCTTCGGCACCGGCATCGCGATCATCCTGCTGTGCGCCGGCATCGTGCTGGCAATGAATACGGCCACGGCCGACGGCTCGCGGGCCCTATACGGCATCTCGCAGGACGGGATGACCATCAAGTGGCTCGGAAAGCTGAACCGAAAGCACGTCCCCGCCAACGCGATGACGCTGGACGCGGTGCTGAACATCGTCCTGCTGTTCACTTTCGCGTCCGACGCCTCGGGGGCACTGAAGATCCTGATCTTCTCGAACCTGGGGTACGTGCTCTGTCACGTGTTTGCGATGTCGGGCGTCGTGTTGCTCCGCAAGGACCGGCCCAACTGGCCACGTCCAATCAAGGTCAACCGGATCTGGATCGTCGGTGCCGGGCTGCTGGCCGCCTTCGACGCGGTGCTGCTGGTCTGGGGCGGCTGGAACTCAGGCTTGGCCTGGGGCGACACCAGCAAGACCACCGTCTACCAGGGCATCGCGGTGCTGCTGATCGCGGCGGTGCTCTACATCTACCGGGTGGTCGTGCAGGACAAGCGCAGGCTGGCGCTGCGGATCTGGTCGCCGGCCATGCCGGACGACGTGCCGCCCGCGGGCGTCGCCACGGAGTAGACCCCACATGCAAAGGGGGGCGGGTCGCCACCGGCGACCCGCCCCCCTCGTGCACCTCTAGGCGCTGGCGCCGTTGTTGCCGGCCTCGGCGATCAACCGCTCGGCCAGCTCGCGCTTCTGATCGGCTGAGAACTTCTTCAGCTCGTTGTTCAGCGCCCGCTCGTTGATCGACACGTTCCAGTAGTCGAGCGACTCCATGCCCAGCAGGGCGGTCTTTCCGACGAACTGCCGGAGCACCTCGTTGGTCGGGCCCATCACCCAGCCGGCCTTGCCGTCACGCAGGTAGCGCTCCAGCTGCAGCGGCTCCTTCTTGAAGCCGGTGCCGCCGCAGCAGTGCAGCATCTTGTCCACCACGTGGGCCACGTTCTTGGCCGCGTTGAACTTGATCTGCCACAGCCAGTGCAGGTAGTTGCCGCGGGCCAGGTCGCCGATCGCGGGGTTGGTCTGGGCGCCGTCGGTGACCTTGTCGAGCGCGCTCGCGACCGAGAACACGAACGTGCGCGAGGCGTTGGTGTCCATGATCGCCTCGCCGACCGCGTCCTGGATGGTCGGGTAGTCGCACACCCGCATGCCCACGTCCTTGTGCTTCTTGACCGTGGTGTGGCGGATGGCGATATCGATCGCGCCCAGTGAGATGCCGTTCCAGCAGCCGGATGAGCCGATCAGGAAATAGGGATCGACCGCCTCGTCATTGGAGTTGGCGCCGTCGCCGATGGGGCCGACCAGCTGATCCTCCGGCACGAACTTCCAGTCCAGGAGCAGCGTGCCCGACTGGTTTCCGCGCAGGCCCATCGCGTCCCACTCCTGCGGCTTGGCCTCGATCTCGTCCTTGTCCACCACGAACACGGACAGGTTCGAGTAGTCGCCGTTGTAGTCGGGCGACGTGGTCTGCAGCACGTAGAAGTCGGCGAAACCGGCCGAGGTCGTCCAGGACGCCTTCTTCAGCACCTCGTAGCCGCCGTCCACCTTGCGGGCGCCGGAGGCGATCGGGTACCAGAAGTGCGACCCGGTCTCGGGATCGGAGTAGGAGAGCGTGCCGATCAGGCCCTCCTTCACCTTCTTCAGGTACTTCTCGATGGTGTAGTCGGTGGCGCGCAGCTTCAGCGCCTCCACCGCGCCGATGTGCATGACGTAGCACATCGCACACGAGGCGTCGCCGTGGCGGGCGATCGTCTCGGTGACGGCGGCGTACATCACGTGGTTCTGTCCGAGGCCGCCCCATTCCTTGGGCAGCATCAGGCCGAGGAACCCGTCCGGCGCCAGCGCCTCCAGGCTCTTGCGCGGGAAGGTGAGGGTGCGATCGTTTTCGGCCGCCAGCGGCCGGATCGTCTCCTCGCAGATCTCCTTCAGCCGCTCGAGCAGGCGCAGCTGCTCATCGGTGAAAAACCAGTCGGGCTGGAACATCGGATCGAGCCCGGCCATGGCCGACTCAGGAGCGACCGTTGCCATTCAGGACTCCTCTCTTTCTGATGGTTCTACCTGCAGGGGTCGATTTGCCCCTGTACATGCTACGCCATCGCTCAAGCGGCCGGCTATGTCAGCCACGCCACCTCTCGCGGTATCCGGCCTGACTGCTCCGACACGGCCCGGCCCAGGCCGGCAGGTACGATTGTGGATATGTCCATTTCGCACACATCCACCGTGTCCAACGAGCTGGGTGCGGCCCGCACCGTCGAGAGCCGGTACCTGTACCAGATCATCAACACGGTGTCCTCGACGCTCGACCTCGACCGCGTGCTGCGCGCGATCGTCGATCTGGTCAGCGAAGCCATCGACTGCCATGCCTGCTGGATCTACTTCGTCGATCCTGACGACCACGGGCTGGTGCTGCGGGCGGTGTCCGATCCGTACTCCGCGCTGGCGGGCCGGCTCCGGTTCGAGCCCGGCGAGGGGCTGGCGGGGTGGGTGGCTGAACACAACCAGGCCGTGTTCATCCCCGAGAACGCTCCCGACGATCCCCGCGCCAAGGTCGTGCCGGAGGCCGAGGAGGAGAAGTACCAATCGCTGTGCGCGGCGCCGCTGCAGGCCAAGGCCGGCCATGTGATCGGCGTGATCGCGCTGCACGCTCAGGCCCCCCGCGAGTTCACCCGCGCGGACTCCGACTTCCTCGTCCATGCCGCGACGCTGGTGGCCGGTGCCATCGAGAACGCGCGGCTGTACGAGGACACCCGGCGCCGGCTGTCGATGGTGGAAGGGCTGTCCGACCTGGCACGGGCGCTGTCGGCGGCGTCCACCCTGGAGAGCCTGCTGCCGGCCGTCGCGCGGCGCGCCCAGCGCTTGCTCGAGGCGTCGTGCTGCGACGTGCTGGTGGCGGACGCCGACGGCCACACGCTGACGCCCGGCGCGGCCTGGCCGGAGCAGCAGCCCGCGCCGCGATCGCTGAACGTGAACGAGCTCGGCCTGGAGCTGGCGTTGTCGGCCCGCGCTGGAGGCGCCGAGTCCAGCCGCCGGCTGGCCGCCGCGCTGTGGGGTGACGACTCGGATTCGGCCGTGGTGGTGCCGATGGTGGCTGCCGACGAGCTGGTCGGAGTCCTGGCGCTGCGCTACGCCGGCGATCGACGGATCGACGCCGAGCAGCGCGAGATCGCCACGTCGGTCGCCAATCAGGCGGCGGTCGCGATCAAGAAGGTGCAACTGATCGACCGGCTGACGGAGCGAAACGCGATCAAGGATCTGCTGGAGGACCTGTCCCACGGCAGCGCCACCCCGCTCGAGCTGGAGGAGCGGGCGGCGACGCTGGGCAGCGATCTGGCGATGCCGCACCTTGTGTTGCAGGCGGTGCCGCGGCCGGGGCCGGCCGAGGCCGGATGGGAGTCGGTCGCCGAGTCGTTCGAGCACGCGGCGGCGCGGGCATTCCCCGGATCGTTGTTCGACCGGCGCGACGCGGCGCTGCGCGGGCTGATCCGGCTGTCGGCCGGTGGCGAGGCGGCGGTCGCCGAACGGTTGCGCGAGATCCACACCAGGCTGACGCCGAAGCACCCGTTCGCGGTCGGCCTGTCCAACCGCTGCAACGGGCCCGGCTCCTATCCGAACGGGTTCAGCGAGGCCGACCACGCCGTGGCCGCCGCCTCGGTGGTCAGCAGCGAGCCCGGCGTCGTCGGGTTCGACGACCTGGGCGCGTACAAGTACCTGCTGAAGGTGTCTCAGGACGGTCGCGTGCGCGACCGCCGCGGAGAGGCGCTGCAGCAGCTGGCGGACTACGACCGGCGCCACCGCTCACAGCTGCTGCCGACGCTCGAGGAGTACCTGCGCCGCCGCGGCAACATCGCGGCGGCTGCGTCCACCCTCTATGTGCACCCCAACACCCTCCGGCAGCGGCTGCGCCGCATCCAGGACCTGACCGGGCTGGACGTCGCCCGTGAGGACTGGCTGATGATCGAGATCGAGCTGAAGCTGCACAGGCTGGACGAAGCGCTGGGCAGATGACGCGCTGCTCGGCCGCATAACGACCGCATCACTTCCAGATCACGCTGGCATCACGGTCGGCCGGTCCTGCGCGTTCGCGCACAGAAAACGCCCCACCCCCTAGTAATCCGCGCCGGATTTTGCAACATTTGCGCCAAATCCCACGCGAAGGAGAGAGGTATGGCCACTGTGAGCGCTCGTCCACTTGCCGACACCATCCGCGCCAAGGCAGATCAGGACGGCATCAAGTTCTTCTTCGCCCAGTTCGTCGACATGAACGCCAAGCCCTCGGCGAAGCTGGTTCCGATCGAGAACTGGGAGGGCCTGGTTACCGAGGGTGCCGGCTTCGCGGGCTTCGCGGCCGGCCCGATCGGCCAGTCGCCGGCGTCGCCGGACATGATGGCGATCCCCGACCTGGCCAGCTACACGCCGGTGCCGTTCAAGCCGGGCCTGGCCCGGTTCGCCTGCGACATCACGGTCGAGGGCGAGGAGTGGCCGTACTGCCCGCGCACGATCCTGCGCCGCCAGCTGGCCCGCGCCAAGGAGCTCGGCTACACGTTCAAGGTCGGCATGGAGCTGGAGTTCTTCCTGCTGCGCGAGAACGCGGAGGGAGGCATCGAGCTGGCCGATCCGCTCGACCGGCTCGACCAGCCCTGCTACGACATGAAGGGCCTGACCCGGCAGTACGACTTCCTGAGCACGCTCTCGACCTACGTCAACCAGCTCGGCTGGGGCAGCTATGCCAACGACCACGAGGACGCGAACGGGCAGTTCGAGTCGAACTTCGAGTTCGCAGACGCGCTCACGACCGCCGACCGCGCCATCTTCTTCCGCTACATGGTGCACGCGATGGCGCAGGAGCGGGGCCTGCTCGCGACCTTCATGGCCAAGCCGTTCGGCCACCTGACCGGCAACGGCGGTCACTTCCACATGTCGCTGTGGGACGAGAGCGGCGAGACCGACCTGTTCGGCGATGACGACGACCCCAACGGGCTGGGCCTGTCAAAGCTCGGCTATCAGTTCACGGCCGGTCTGAAGAAGCACGCCAAGGCCTACATCGCCGTCACCGCGCCGACGGTGAACAGCTACAAGCGGTTGACGACCACCGCCGGAACGCCCACGTCGGGTGCCACCTGGTCGCCGATCTTCATCACCCACGGCGCCAACAACCGCACGCAGATGCTGCGGCTGCCGGGCGGCCATGTCGAGGACCGCACGGTGGACGGCTCGTGCAACCCCTACCTGGCGATGGCCGTGATCCTGGCCGCCGGCCTGGACGGCATCGAGCACGACATGGATCCCGGGCCCCACAACGATGACAACCTCTACGAGCTGACGGCCAAGGAGCTGAAGCGGCGCAAGATCGAGCTGCTGCCGGCCAACCTGCTGGACGCAACCCGGCACCTCGAGAAGGATGCCGTGATCCGCGAGGCGCTCGGAAAGACCGCCACCGAGGACTACATCGACTACTTCGTCAAGACCAAGCAGGACGAGTGGAACGCCTACCACGAGCAGGTCACGCCGTGGGAGGTCAACCGCTACCTGACGCTGTTCTAGGCGCGGAACGGGGTGCCGGCCGTAAGGTCGGCACCCCGACCAGCTGTACATCTGCACATAGCCGCCACGGGAATTGCATCCCCGCTGGCACTGCCGCCAACACGGCGCAATCCGTAGGATATTGGCGCCCCTGCCATCGTCTCGAAAGGATCGATCGCCGTGTGCGGGTTGTGTGGATTCCTCTACAAGGATCCGGGTCGCTACGGGCCTGTCGGCCACGCCATGTTCGCCATGCTGACCCCGCTTGACCGGCGTGGCACCGATTCCACCGGCGTCGCCCTGTATGGGCCGCCCCGGGATGACTCCTACGTGCTGCGCGTGCGGATGGAGGCGAACGGCGATACGCCCGGCCGGGTGCACGACGCCCTGGCGGGCGCAGGCGCGGTCAGCGAGGAGTCTCACACCGGCGGCAACCTGCGCGCGCGCATCGGCTATGCCGGCGACCTGGGCACGCTCACCGATCTGGTCGAGGCGGTGCCCGAGACGGAGGTGTTCTCGATCGGCCGCTCGATGGAGATCGTGAAGGACGTGGGCGACGCGTCCGACGTCGAGGCGGCCGCTCCCTACAAGTCGTTCGAGGGCAGCCACGCCATCGGCCACACCCGCATGGCCACCGAGTCGCTGGTCGACGTCGCCCACAGCCACCCCTTCTGGGCGCGGCCGTTCGCCGACATCTCGGTCGTCCACAACGGCCACATCACCAACTACCACAAGCTGCGCCGGCGGCTGGCCGGGAAGGGCCACCGCTTCGCCACCGGCAACGACTCCGAGGCGATCGCCGTCTACATCGCCGACAAGCTGGAGCAGGGCGACTCGCTGGAGGACGCGCTGCGCTCCTCGGTGCACGATCTGGACGGCACCTTTGCCTACCTGATCTCGACGCCCCAGGGCATCGGCGTGGCCCGCGACCGCTTCGCCCTGAAGCCGCTGATCTTCGCCGAGGACGACGAGAAGGTGCTGATCGCATCGGAGGAGATCGCGCTGCGCCGGGTCGCCGACTCGACCGACCTGAAGCCGCGCGAGTTGGGCGCTGGGGAGGTGCGCTGGTGGCTACGCTGATCTCCGAGATCGACTGCTCGCAGCACACGACGCGCGAGATCAACCAGGCGATCAAGCGGGCGGCCGCCGACGGCGTGCCGGACGTGCGCCTGACGAACCCCGCGGCCCGCCACTGCCTGGCCGTGGCCGTGATGTCACCCACCCGCATCGTCTTCGACGGTCCGGTCGGCTGGTACTGCGGCGGCATGTGCGACGGCGCCGAGATCGTCGTCAACGGCAACTGCGGCTGGAGCGTCGGTGAGAACCTGATGTCCGGCTCGATCGCCGTGCACGGAAACGGCGGCAGCTCGGCCGGCGCCACCGTCCGTGGCGGCCGCGTCTTCATCGAGGGCGACACCGGTGCCCGCACCGGCATCGCCATGAAGGGCGGCACCGTGGTCGTGGGCGGCTCGGTCGGCTACATGTCCGGGTTCATGATGCAGCGCGGCACCATGATCGTGTGCGGTGACGCCGGCGACGGCATCGGCGACTCCATGTACGAGGGCACCGTCTACGTCGGCGGCACCATCCACGCGCTCGGCGCCGACTGCGTCGAGGCCGAGCTGAGCGGCGATGATCGCGCGCTGCTGGAGTCGGAGCTGGGCGCCAATGACATCGACTCGGGCGGCTACGACTGGAAGAAGCTCGTCTCCGGCCGCAAGCTGTGGAACTTCTCGAAGCACGAGTACGACGCCTGGAGGGCAGCGCTGTGAGCGACTTCATCCCGCGCGGCGAGGACGGGCACGTGCACCAGAAGCTGTGGGTGTGGTCCCCGGAGACGATCGACGACATCCAGACCAAGGCCGAGCTGGGCCGCTACACCAACCGTGGTCTCGGCACCACCCGCCGCACCCCGCACTTCCAGGACCTGACGTTCGTGCCCTGCACGCTCTCGCGGGTGCCGCTTGAGGGCTACCGCGAGGCCTGCGACACCAGCGTCGAGATCGGCGCCCGGCATGGCGCCAAGCCGATCCGGCTGGCCACGCCGATCACGATCGCCGGCATGAGCTACGGCGCGCTCTCGCGCAACGCCAAGCAGGCGCTGGGCATGGCGGCCACCCGCGTCGGCATCTCGACCACCACCGGCGACGGCGGCATGCTCGACCTCGAGCGCGAGGCCTCCGACCAGCTGGTCTACCAGGTGCTGCCCAGCCGTTACGGCTTCAACCCGCACCACCTGCGGATGGCCAACGCGGCCGAGATCGTGATCGGCCAGGGCGCGAAGCCGGGCACCGGCGGCGTGCTGCTGGGCGCGAAGGTGTCGCCGATCATCGCCGAGGCGCGCACGCTGCCGCCCGGCGTCGACCAGCGCTCGCCCTGCCGGCACCCCGACTTCGTGGGGCCGGACGACCTCCAGATCAAGATCGAGGAGCTGCGCGAGGCAACCGACGGCGCGATCCCGATCTACATCAAGATCGGCGCCTGCCGTGTGGCCGACGACGTCAAGCTGGCCTGCAAGGCCGGCGCCGACGTGATCGTGATGGACGGCCTCGAGGGCGGCACCGGCGCATCGCCGGACTCGCTGATGGACCACACCGGCATCCCCACCATGGCGGCGCTGGTGGAGGCGGTGGCGGCCCTGCGCGAGATGAAGCTGGACGGCGTGGTCAACCTGATCATCTCCGGCGGCATCCGAAACGGCGTGGA
>Ga0163163_10001009_pt1 | contig 23814 bp, 19 predicted proteins | sample S65metaG_FD_119766 | JGI IMG/M metagenome (GOLD analysis project Ga0163163, IMG submission 119766) | Switchgrass rhizosphere microbial communities from Kellogg Biological Station, Michigan, USA - S6-5 metaG | ecosystem: Host-associated > Plants > Roots > Rhizosphere > Soil | place: USA...
CGTGCAAGCTGGTCGTGCGCCAGGCGCTTGAGTTCGTCGTACACGGTGGCGAACAGGTCCTGCAGCGCCGCGCTGTTGCCGCCGCCAGCGGCGTGTACGAGTTCGGTGATGTCGGTCTCCAACGCCCACCCCGCTGCGCGATGCGCGTGAGTCTAACCGGTTCGCTGCTACTGGCAAATCTTCGCGAGCAACGCCTGTTGTGCTGTGTGCGGCATGTCTTCGCCGGGCGTGGCGCGTTCATAGTGGCCGTCGGAGTGCAGCCGCCACGCGTGCGTGTTGTCGGCGAGGTAGTTTTCCAGGGCCTCGGCATAGACGCGCTGCGCCAGTTCCGGGTCGAGGATCGGGAAACATACCTCGATGCGGCGCAGCAGGTTGCGTTCCATCCAGTCGGCGCTGGCGCAGTAGATTTCCGCATTGCCGCCATTGGCGAACCAGTACACGCGGCTGTGTTCGAGGAAGCGCCCGACAATCGAGCGTACACGGATGTTTTCCGAGACGTTGGGCACGCCGGGTCGCAGCGTGCATGCACCGCGCACGATCAGGTCGATCTGCACGCCGGCGCACGATGCCTTGTATAGCAGTTCGACGACACTCGCTTCGTTGAGCGCGTTGATCTTGGCGACAATGCGCGCAGGCCGGCCGGCCTGCGCATGCGCGATCTCGCGCTCGATCGTCTCGAGCACCCACTGGTGCAGCGTGAATGGCGACTGCCACAGACGCTTGAGCTCGATCACCGGACCCAGGCCGGAAATCTGCTGGAACAGCTTGTGCGTGTCGCTGCCGATGTCCGCATCGGCCGTCATCAGGCCGAAATCGGTGTAGATGCGCGAGGTGATCTGGTGATAGTTACCGGTCGACAGATGCACGTAGCGCCGCAGCGCGCCTTTTTCGCGGCGTACGATCAGCAGCATTTTTGCGTGCGTCTTGTAGCCGACCACGCCGTAAACGACCTGCACGCCGGCTTCCTGCAAGCGGTTTGCGAGCTGGATGTTGGCTTCCTCGTCGAAGCGCGCGCGCAGTTCGACGACAACGGTGACGTCCTTGCCGGCACGCGCAGCGTCGATCAACAGAGTCACCAGCGGTGAATCCGGGCCGGTGCGGTACAGTGTCTGCTTGATCGCCAGCACATCCGGATCGGCGCAGGCCTGGCGCAAAAGTTCGATGACGACACTGAACGATTCGAACGGATGATGCACGAGGATGTCGCGTTCGGCGATCGCCTCGAACAGATTACGCTCGGCCGCGACTGCTGCGACCGGGCGTTGCGTGAATTTCGGGAATTTCAGGTCCGGGCGCTCGACCTGATCGTAGATCGCGTTGACGCGATGGATGTTGACCGGTCCGGCGCAGCGATAGACCTCGGCCTCGTCGAGTTCAAAGTTGTGCATGAGGAAATCGGCGATGCCTTTTGGGCAGCTATCGTCGATCTCCAGGCGCACCGCTTTGGCGAAGCCGCGTCCGCGCAGTTCGTCGCGCAGCGCGTGCGCGAGGTTTTCGACTTCCTCTTCGTCGACGGTCAGCTCACTGTTGCGGGTGACGCGGAACGCATACGCGCCCTTGACGCGCATGCCGGGAAACAGTTCGTCGACGAACTCGAGCAGGATGCTCGACAGGAACACGAATTCGTACGGGCGGCTGCTGACTTCCTGCGGCAGGCGCACGATGCGCGGCAGCGAACGCGGTGCGCGTACGAGCGCCATGTCGCCTTCGCGGCCGAACGCATCCTTGCCGCGCAGCGAGACGATGACGTTGAGGCTCTTGTTCAAGATCCGCGGAAACGGATGTGCCGGATCCAGCCCCAGTGGCGACAGCACCGGTAGCACTTCGTTCTGGAAATAGCCTTGCAGCCAGCGTCTCTGCTTGACGGTCCAGCGCTTGCGCTCGACGAAGTGGATGCCTTCGCGCTCGAGCTCGGGCAAGAGTCCGTCCGTCCACAACGAATACTGCGCACTGACGAATTCGAGCACGCGTGCGCGGATGCGCACAAGCACGTCGCTCGGCGACAATCCGTCCGCGCCCGGCACGGCGTCGCCGAAGGCAACATGATGGCGCAGGATGGCAACGAGCACCTCGAAGAATTCGTCGAGGTTCGAGTTAGCGATGCACATGAACCGGAGCCGCTCGAGCAGCGGCACGCTGGCGTCCTGCGCTTGCGCGAGCACGCGGAAATTGAATTCGAGCTGCGCCAGCTCGCGATTGAGATAGAGCTCGGGCGATTTCAGGTTCGGCATGGGCGAGCGCATGATCTGGGATGATACTAATTCGTTGCCGCGCGTGCCGTCGGCGTGTCGCCCAAGCCCTCGGGCGGCACCAGACGTTCTTTGTCGAACACCCCGCTGAACGTGCTGCCCACGCCGACCTTACTCTCGATTTCCAGACGCGCGTCGTGTACCTGCAGCACGTGCTTGACGATCGACAGGCCCAGGCCCGTGCCGCCGGTATCGCGCGAGCGGCTTGTCGAGACACGGTAAAAGCGCTCGCTGATGCGCGGCAGATGTTCGGACGGAATGCCTACGCCGGTGTCGGCGACCGCGAACCGCGCACCGCCGTCGATCGTGGCGCGCCAGGAAATTTCGATCGTGCCCTCCGCGGGCGTATAGCGCACGGCATTCGACACTAGGTTGGAGAATGCGCTGTGCAGATAATCAACGCCGCCGAGCAGGTCCTGTTCGCACTCGCGCGCGAGCAGGATCTTGTGCCGGCCCTGCGACAGCGCTTCGGCCTCGCGCTTGAGGGTGTTGAGCATGGCGCGCATCGGCACGCGCTCGGGGGCCGGTTGTTGTTGCGCATCCAGGCGCGACAGGGTGAGCAAGTCTTCGACAATCTGCGTCATGCGTCTGGATTGACTGCGCAGGTCGGTCATCACCGGCGCCAGTTGTGGCGAGGTCTCGGTGTCCAGCATTTCCAGATAGCCGTGCAGCACGGTCAGCGGCGTGCGCAGTTCATGCGAGACATTGGCGACAAAATCGCGGCGCACCTGTTCCAGGCGTACCAGTGGCGTCACGTCGCGCACGACGAGCAGCATCTGCTCCTGCGCATAGGGAATCAGGCGGAACGACAGGCGCAGGCTGGGATCGATTTCGGACGCGACCTCGCGCAGTGGTTCATCTTCCGGATCGCCGCTGATCCAGCCGCGGGCCGCCGTCGGCAGGAACGTGTCGATGTGCGCGCGGCGGTCGCGTGGCATCGACAGCCCGAGCAGGCGCGCCGCGGCTTCGTTGAACCATTGCACGCTGCGTCCGCGCGTCAGCACGACGACGCCGTCGGGCAATGCCGCGGCGGCCGTACGGAATTCACGCAGCAGCGCGATCAGGCGGCGCTTGCGCGAGCGCTCGCGATGCTGGCGCTTGTATACATGCGCCGAAATGTCAGACCACACGCCACGATCCTCCGGCGGCGGGCGCCGCCGCCGCGAACTCAGCCAATCCTGCATCTGATACAGGCTCACCAGCGACCACGCGCAATAACCGAATAGCGCTGCGGTCAACGTATACATTTCCGCGTGCCACGGCAGGCCCGCCGCGAACGCCGCCACTAACAGGACGACGAAGCGTCCAAGCGAAACTTGCCAAGCGTGACTTTGCAGGAATTCCAGACGCATCATTCCGTCGGTGTATTCGAAAATCGGTACCCAGCCCCGCGCACGGTTTGCACGAACCCGGCGCAGCCGAATGGTTCCAACGTCTGGCGCAAGCGCCGGATGTGTACGTCGACCGTGCGCTCCTCCACGTAGACGCTGCCGCCCCAGACGTAGTCCAGCAACTGGCTGCGCGTGTAGACCCGCTCCGGGTGGGTCATGAAGAAATGCAGCAGGCGGTATTCGGTCGGCCCGATCGGCACGTTATCGCCGTTCGCGTAGACGCGGTGCGCCGGGCTGTCGATGCGCAGATCGCCGACGGCGATATGGCCCTCGGTGTCGCTGCCGCGGCTGCGCCGGATCACGGCGTTGATGCGCGCGATCAGTTCGCGCGGCGAAAACGGCTTGACCACGTAATCGTCGACGCCGGCATCGAGCCCGCCGACACGGTCGGATTCCTCGCCGCGCGCGGTCAGCATGATGATTGGCACGCTGCGCGTGAGTTCTTCCTTGCGCAGGCGGCGCGCCAGCTCCAGGCCGCTCATGCCGGGCAACATCCAGTCAAGCAGGATCAGGTCCGGCACGCGTTCGGCGATCAGGTCCTGCGCGCTGCGCGCATCGGCCGCGTGCGCCGGCTCCATTTCGGCCTTGCGCAAGGCGAACGCGACCATGTCGCGGATGGCGGGTTCGTCTTCGACAATCAGAATATACTTTTGCACGTTGGCCGGGGCCGTAAAGCGCCATTATGACAGTGGCGCGTATTCCAACGTGGAATTATTACGTCAGAATGACAATGCGGCGCAAGTATCGGTGCCGCAAGCGGAAATCGCCGGTCCGAATTTGCCCTGATCGGACGGCTTGATCTTGCGCCGGCGCAGCTCCAAGACGACTGGGGTCATCTCCGCGATGCGCGCGTCGATGCGGGCGCGCTGGTAGTAGTCCAGGTCGCGGCGTTTGGCTAGGTCCTGCAGCTGGTTCAAAGCATCCTCGGCGCGGCCGTTGAGGTACGCCGCCGCCGCGTGTGATTCGCCGGCGCGCACCGGATCGCCGGCCAGTTCGCAGGCGCGACCGAACAGGGTATACAGATCCGGGTCTTCGTCGTTCGCCGACAGTTGCGGACGCAATACGTCTTGCGCGGCTTTCGCGCTCGCCTTGTCGCCACCCTGCAACAGCGCCTCGGCATGCGCGAGTGCGAGCGCGCGATTGTCCGGATATTCGGTTTTCAGTGCTATGTAGCGTTTGAGTGCCGCGTCGCGCGCACCGGACATCACTTCGGCATGGCCCAGCGCGAGCTGTAATACGAGCTGATCGGCATGTTCCGCGGCCAGCTTGGCGGCAGCTTCGCGCGCCTTGCCCGCTTCGCCGGCGCGTGCCAGAGCCAGCACCTGACCATAGCGGTTGGCGATGCTGACAGACCCCGGGTTGTCGCGTGCGCTGTCGGCGTAATACGCAGCCGTCTGCGTCGGCCGGTCCGAAGCGAGCACGCGCGTGCGCTCGCGCATGAGCTCGTAATAGTTTTCGGCGCGAGCGCGTTGCCGCTCCGCTGATTCGGACGGACGCGCCAACTCTGCCGCCATGGCGCTGGAACTCGTCTTCGCGCCCGGCAGGCTCAATAAGGGCGATACCGCAGGCGTCGAGGCTGAAGCAGCCGCGAGCGCAGCGTGGCGATCGGCTTCCTCCTTCTTCACCGCCACGGCGCGCGCCTTGGCCTCGCTGATGCGCTGCAGCGTGACCGGATGGTCCATCAGCAATGCGGGCACGTCGTTCTCGTCGAAACCGGGACGCAGCGCGCGCTGCATACGCGCGAAGAAGCCGGCCATTGCGTCCGGATCGAAGTTCGCCCGCGCCAGGGTCTGGATGCCGATGCGGTCGGCTTCGGATTCGTCGGCACGCGTGAAGTTGATCTGCAACTGCTGCATGATGCCTTGCGCGGTCGCGATCGCGCCCATGTCCGCATTGCTCGTGCTGCCGCTGCCCTGGTGCGACGCGGCAACGATCGCGCCGAGCATTGCCAGCACCATCAACGGCGCATATTTCTGCTCGGCCTCGACCGCGCGCACGAGGTGTTGCTGGGTCACGTGCGAGATTTCGTGCGCGAGGACGGCGGCAAGCTCGCTCTCGCTCGTGGTGGTGGTGATGAGTCCGGCGTTGATGCCAACGAAACCGCCGGGCAGGGCGAACGCGTTGATCGCGGTGTCGCGCACGACGAAGAACGTGAACGGCTGATCCGGCTTCGGACTGTAAGCGACGAGCTGGTAGCCAAGCGTGTTCAGATAGTCGGTGAGCAGCGCGTCGTCGAGCACCAGGCTCTGGTTGCGCATTTCGTGCAGCATGTAAAAGCCGTACTGGCGCTGCTCCTCGGGTGAGGCGATCGCCCCGGCCGAGCTGCCCATGTTCGGCAGCTCGGTGTCAACCGCGCGCGCGGGACTGCCCGCGAGCAGGCAGATCAGGGCGATAACGGCGGCGAGGAAACAAGAGCGCATCGGCGGCTTCGAACCACGGGTTTGTGGTTGGACAACATAGCTCAGATGCAGGTTCCCGGCCACTTTTGACGCGTTCGCACTCAGCCGGCGTTAATTCAGGGACGGGCTGCGAACAGAGTATACTTCTGTCCGATTCCGGACCCGATCCCGCACGATGCCAAAAGTAGAAATGTACACCACCGCCAATTGCGCTTATTGTGTGGCGGCAAAAATGCTGCTCAAGCAAAGAGGATTGGACTACACCGAGTTTCGCGTGGACACCGATATGGCCAAACGTGAAGAGATGTTGATGCGCGCGCACCGCAGGACCGTGCCGCAGATCTTCATCGACGACCAGCATATCGGCGGCTACGAGGATCTCGTTGCGGCGGCGCGCAGCGGCAAGTTGGCGGAAATAGCGGGGAACCCATGAACGATCGAGTCAGCGAGTTCGTCGAATTCCGCAAGCGCATGAACGAGCGCATCCTCGAGCACGACAATCAGGTCGTGCGGCGCTTCTTCGCGCTGGACACGCAGACCTATAAGGACGGCGCATTGCCGGTCAGAACCAAGGAGATGCTCGGGCTCGTCGCATCGCTGGTACTGCGCTGCGATGATTGCATCAGCTATCACATCGCCGAGTGCCGCAACGTTGGCGTAACTCGCGACGAGTTCTTCGAAGTGTTCAGCGTCGGGCTCGTGGTCGGCGGCTCGATTGTCATACCGCACCTTCGCCGCGCAGTGGATTTTCTCGATCAACTCGAATCTGCGTCTAGCGCGTAATCCGCAGCAGGTGCAGGTCTGCGCGATCTGCGCGCTGGCCATCCATACGCGCGAGCGCGACGGACGTGAAGTTGCCCAGAATGCCCGTGCCGTCTGTCGCGTGCAGGCTGCAAGCAGTCGGCGGCCAGTCGGGTTGCGCCGGCCGGCGACTGCAGGTCAGCGCAACATTTGCCGCGGAGTCGGCGAGTTCGAAGTGAGCCGCGTCGATTGCGTGGTATTGATCCAAATGCAGGCGCTGTGGCACCGCATCGGCTGCATCGGCGACCAGCACCCAGTCGCCCTGCCAGGCGCGGCCATCGATGCTGTCGGCCAGCGGCAACCGCACGAGGTCGAGCGACTGCAGCTGCAAGACCGGGTCCTCGCCCGCGGGTGTGCGTGACAGCCACGCACTGGCATGCGCGGATGAAGCGAACTCCACATCGAGCGCCAGCGCAGGGTCGCCGTGCGGCGCGGTCGAGGTCTGCACGAACGGCGCGCTGCCGCCGGCCAGGCGCAGCATCGGCAGGTGTGCGATGCGACCAGCATACTGCGCCGCACCGAAGTACCAGACCGGCTGACCAAGATCGTCGTAGCTGAGCAGGGCGGCGCTGAGCTGACCATCCTGCAGTTCGAAGCTCAGGGTCGTGCGGTCGGCGGCGCCGTCCCCGTCGTGGCTGCTCCACCAGAAACCGGTTTCAGGAGTGATGGTCGGTGCACTCGGCAGGCTGCGGTCAACCAACGCAAACGCGCGCAACTTCGGCGTTGCCCGGGTGCCGTCCGCGGCGTAGAAACTGACGCGATAGACACCCGGCGCAAACGCGCCGCGCCCCAGCGCAAGCGCGGGATTGAGTTCGACCGAAAATGGTGTTGCGCCGCGTTCGCACAACTCCAGCACCGAGCGGGCGTCGATGCGCAGGTCATGGTCATCCAGCGCGAGGTTTTCCAGTGTCGGCGGGCATTGCGTTGGCCAAGTGCCGCTGATGGCGAGCGTCCATCCCGGCACGATATGCGTGCGCGGCTCGCTGCGGTCCTGGATCGAAAACCCTGCCGATTGTGCGAACACGGCCGTAGCCGCGGCCAGCAACGCCAGTGCGGTCAGGCAGCGAATCGGCAGTCGTGAAAATCCGGCGCGCATCGGCGAACTCGTTTCGTATCCGGTCTCCCAGCTTACATTATAATTAGCGTTGCGTTTATTCCTTGTTAGGCCCTTTGATGAGCAAGACGATTGCGGTAATCCGCGGCGACGGTATCGGCCCGGAAATCATGCGCGCGACTTTGCGCGTGCTCGATGAACTCAAGGCCGGGCTCGAATACGAATTCGTCGAGGCGGGGCTTGCCGCGCAGGAGAAATTCGGTGAACTGCTGCCGGCGGCCACCCTGGAAAGCATTGCGAAACATCGGGTCGCGCTCAAGAGCCCGCTGACCACCCCGGTCGGTGGCGGCTTCGCCTCGCTCAATGTCGAACTGCGCAAGCGCTTCGACCTGTACGCGAACGTGCGACCGGCGCTGAGCATACCGGGCACGAAATCGCGCTACGAGAACATCGATATCATCACGGTGCGTGAGAACACCGAAGGCGCTTATATCGGCGAAGGGCAGCAGCTGTCGGCGGACGGCGAAACCGCCACGTTGACGCAGAGAGTGACGCGCCGCGGTTCCGAGCGCATCGTGCGCTACGCGTTCGATATGGCGCGCAGCATCGGACGCAAGAAAGTCACCATTGTGCACAAAGCGAACATTCTCAAATCGACGTCCGGCCTGTTTCTCAAGGTTGCGCGCGAAGTCGCGGCGAGTTATCCGGACATCGTTTGCACGGAAATGATCGTCGACAACTGCTGCATGCAGCTCGTGATGAACCCGCATCAGTTCGACGTGATCGTCACCACGAACCTGTTCGGCGACATCCTGTCGGACCTGTGCGCCGGGCTGGTCGGCGGGCTCGGCGTAGCTCCCGGTGCGAACATCGGCACCGAGGCGGCGGTTTTCGAAGCAGTGCATGGCTCGGCACCCGACATCGCCGGCAAAGGTATCGCCAACCCCTGCGCGCTGCTGCTAGCGGCGTGCCAGATGCTCGACCATCTAGGCATGGCCAGCCATGCGTTGCGTTTGCGCTTGGCGATCCGCGCGACATTGGCGGCAAAGGATCGCACTACGCCGGATTTGGGCGGCAGCGGCACGACCGAAAGTTTTGCCGATGCGCTGATCGAGCGCGTGCGCGCGGCCTAATCCGGACAGCCGCGCGGACGCTGTTCTCTCTTACGCCGGCCACAACCAGCAGAACGTCGCTGCCGTGATCAGCGCGTAGGCGATGCCGTCGATGAAATACTTGACCGTCACCACCCAGGGCTGCCCGCGCCAGATGGCATTCGGAACCTCGCCGAACGAATAGGCGAGCAGGGCTGCGAGGCCGATCGTGTGGAACGCCACATGCGAGTCCGGATGCGCCGGCAGGACATGCGCGGCAAGCCCCGCTGAAGCAAACGACACGAGCAGGCAGAACACGAACCACTGGCCGAGGAATGCGCCGAGGTTCATCGGGCCGTTCGCTTTCACATTGATGCAGGCAACCGGACCCTGTTTGAATTTCTCCTGCATCGCCAGATCTTTCATGGCGTCCGGGCCCTTGCACCAGGGGATCACGTACGAGCCGGGAGCCGCGCCGCCTTTGCGTATCGCCGCGGCGATTTCATCTTCGTTGCTGAAACTGCGATAGTCCGGCGTGTGCCAGAATTTCAGCAGCATGTTGATGAGGCTGCTGGCGAAGAACACGAATACCGCCGACAACAGGATCGGCAGCCAAAGAGCAGCAATCGACATATTTCCTCCCTTGGTTGTTGCGAATCCGCCGGAGTCTACTCCTGCGTGGGCGTGTTGCGGAACGGGCGTCGCGCCGAGGTTACTTATCCGGATACTGTGCCGTGAGTTCGACTTCCACCACGAACGCTGGCAGATAAAGGCGCTGCACCTGCACCCAGGTCGCCGCTGGGAATTCGCCGCCGTAATATTCCTTGCGGATGTCCTTGTTGCGGATGAAGGCGTCCAGATCCGTGGTAAAGACGTTTTCCTTGACGACGTTGCGGAAGCCCAGGCCGTTTTCGGTCAGAGTCTTTTTCAGCTCGTCATACGCGCCGCGTATCGCGGATGCCATCTCGCCGCGGCCGACACTGCCTGAGATATGCAGCGTGTTGCCGACGCGCACGGCCTGGCAGTAGCCGATATCGGTTTCCACTGCGGCATTGAGGTGATAGCAGCCCTTGCCGGGAGGTGCGGCCGCGCAACCGCTCAGCAACATCAACGTGACAACGAACAACTGGCGGAGCATCGATTCCCCCGACGTGAATGGATTGCGTCATTGTGCCGGCGCGGCGCGGCCTGCGTGTTCAATCTGGCGTGCCTGCATCTCGCTTCATCGCGTGTTTCGGGTCAGTCTTCCTCCACACGCGGCTTGTACGCTTCCGTGAGCTGTTTCTGCACCTGCGGTGGCACCGGGTCGTAGTGGCTGAATTCGATCGCGTAGCGGCCCTGGCCCCCGGTCATCGCTTTCAGTTCGGTCTGGTAGTCGGTGACTTCGGCGAGCGGCACCTGCGCCTTGATCACGAGTTCACCGCCGCGCAACGAGTCGGTGCCGTTGATGCGCGCGCGCTTGCTCGCCAGGCCGCCGGTTACATCGCCCATATGTGAGTCCGGTACGAAGACTTCGAGGTTGACGATGGGTTCGAGCACCTGCGGCCGCGCTTTCGCGATCGCGTCCAGGAAGGCCTTCTTGCCGGCAGAGACGAATGCGACTTCCTTCGAATCGACCGGGTGGTACTTGCCGTCGTAGACGATGACTTTCACATCCTGCATCTGGTAGCCGGCCACGGCGCCGTGTTCGAGCACCTGGCGCACGCCTTTTTCCACGGCAGGGATGAATTGATTCGGGATCGTGCCGCCCTTGACCTCGTCGGCGAACTCGAAGCCCGCGCCGCGCGGCAGCGGTTCGACGCGCAGGAACACTTCGCCGAACTGGCCGGCGCCGCCGGTTTGTTTCTTGTGTCTGTGGTGTCCTTCGGCTTTTCCGGCCACGGTTTCGCGATAGGCGATGCGCGGCGGCCGTGTCTTCACTTCGACGCCGTAGCGCTCCTTCATGCGTTCGAGCATCAGCTTCAGGTGCAGATCGGAAAGGCCGCGCACGACGGACTCGTTGAGTTCCTTGTTGTGTTCGAACCGGAAGCACGGGTCTTCTTCGCAAAGCTTGTGCAACGATTGCGCAAGCTTCTGTTCCTGACCTTTGTGCGCCGGTTCCACCGCCAGGCCGAACATCGGCATCGGGAAGTCGAGCGGCTTGAGGTGGATCTGGTCCTCGTCGTGCGAGTCGTGCAGGATCGCGTCGAAATGGATCTCCTCGATCTTCGCCACCGCTGCGATGTCGCCCGGAATCGCGTGATCGATCTCGATGTGATCCTTGCCCCTGAGCTTGAACAAGTGTCCGACCTTGAACGGTTTCTTGCCGTCGTCGATCAACAACTGCGTGTCTTTCTTCACGGTGCCTTGGTAGACGCGGAACACGCTGAGCTTGCCGACGAACGGATCGTTGACGATCTTGAATACGTCGGCGATGACGTGTTGTTTCGGATCCGGCTTGGCTTCGATCGGCGCAGCGCTCGCACCGGAACCCTTGACGAATGGCGGCGGATTGCCTTCCATCGGGTTCGGCAGCAGCTTTACCATCAGATTCAGCAATTCCTTGACGCCGGCGCCGGTGCGCGCCGAGACGAAACATACTGGCACGAGATGGCCTTCGCGCAGGCATTGCTCGAACGCGTCGTGCAGTTCCTGGCCGGACAGACCTTCCTCGCCTTTATCGAGGAAGTGGTCCATCACCGTTTCGTTGATCTCGACGACCTGGTCGATGATGCGCTGGTGGGCCTCGGCGACCGTGGAGAAATCCGCGACGCCTTCCGGCTTGAAGAAACAATCGACGACGGTTTTGCCGTCCTGCGCGGGCAGGTTGATCGGCAGGCATTCCTGGCCGAACGTTTCGCGCAGCTGCTCCACGAGCGCGCGGCAATTGCCGCCGTCTATTTTGTTGACGACGAGCACGCGCGCCAAACCGCGCGTCTTGGCGTAATCCATCATGCGCAGTGCGCCGTGTTCGATGCCATTGTGCGCGTTGACGACAACCGCGCAGGTTTCCACGGCCGCGAGTGCGGTCAGCGTGGGGCCGCGGAAATCGGCGGCGCCGGGGGTGTCGATCAGGTTGACGTGGCAATCGCCATGGTCGATCGAGGCGATCACCGTATTGAGCGACTGCTTGCGCTCCTTTTCCATCGGATCGTAGTCGGAAACCGTGGTGCCGCGCTCGACGGAGCCGGGAGCACCGATCACGCCGCCTGCGTGCAGCAGGGCTTCGAACAGCGTGCTCTTGCCCGCGGCCGTATGGCCGACGAGCGCGATGTTTCGGATGCCTTCGGTAGTGTAGGCCATGACCGTTGTCTCCTTATCCGCAGTGCGTCGGGATCAACAAGCGTTCTCCTTTCTGCAGGGCAGGTCAAGTGGCAGTGCGGTAAGTCGGTCGAGGTGCCGGAAACTGCTCTTGCATTTCCGGCATACCGGCCATCCATGGCCATCTAGCCGGAAATTGCTCCTGCATTTCCGGCTATACCGGGCAGCCATTCATGGCCATCTAGCCGGAAATTGCTCCTGCATTTCCGGCAATACCGGGCAGCCATTCATGGCCATCTAGCCGGAAATTGCTCCTGCATTTCCGGCTATACCGGCCATCCATGGCCATAAAAAAAGCGGGCCGTCAGGCCCGCCAAGTGTTGCAGGGTATGTGTCAGCGTGCCGTCATTGGTGGTAGTCCTGCGTCTTATCTTTTTCCTTGTCCTTCGCCATGGCCAGACCCTTGGCGTTGGCGAACTCCGTCACTGACAGCTTCAGGTCCTTGTTGGCATCGAGTTTGTCGAATTGGCCCTTCAACTTCATGTCGGCCGCGGCTTCCTGCTTGTCGATATAGCCGTCATGGTTGGCATCGAGCGAGTCGAATTTCGATTGCATGCCGACGGTGATCTTCGAATCAGTTTGCAGCGTCGACGACGAGTTGGAGTTGGTATATGGCGTGGTCGACTGCGCCGGTACGGTGCTGTCCTCCATCGGCGCGCCCTTGGACGTCGGGTCCGGATCAGCCGGTGGCGTTGCCGCGAAGGCGCAAGCCGCGGTCAGCGCGAGCGCCAGACCGGTAGCAAGCCACATAGGTGAACGTGAATGCAGTGTTTTCATGGGTTTACTCCTACTCCAGAGTTTTGAAGGCGCATCGGCCTTCATCAATGCGTCGCAGCTTTCTGCTGCGACGCCCTGTGGAACGGCGCGCGGGCGCGTTCCGTTGGGGGAACTCCACCATGGAGTTCCCGGCGCGGGCTCGATAACCCGCCCGGTCGAGGCGGTGGTCACTCGACGGGGCGAGACGCTACGCCCCGGCGTGGAAACGACTGCTGAACGGCGACCTCAATGCTGATTGTCACCGCCGCCCTGATCGCGATGATCATCCTTGTCCTTGGGCTTTGCCTTCTTCAGCTCGTCCTTGGGCTTGGGTTCGCCGGCACGCGGTTTGGCCTTTGCCACGGCAGTTGCCTGCTCAGCAGCCTCCGGCTTGCCCGCCGGCTGCGTTGTGGGTGCCGAAGTGCGTGTCTGCACCTTGGGCACCGGCACACTTTCCGGACGCTGTGGCGCAGTGGCGCGCGCGGTCACTTTCGGTCGCGGTTGCTGCGTGGCGGTGTTCCGCTGCTTAGTGGTCGTGGCTGTCTGACGCTGCTGCACATTCGTCGATTGCGCAGACCCGACAGGAGCAGTCGAACGCGCTACGGCGGTAGCGGCGGGGCGCGGCGGCGCGCTTGGTCGGATGGTCTTGGCCACCCACTGTTCGCGCTGGGTATAGAACGGGCGGTCGTGGTAGTGCCGATCCCAGTACATGGCGACCGAGAAACTGACAATGGGGAGGGCGATTTGCGGGCCATAGTCGATCACCACGACGCGACGTCCGCCATAATCCTCCTCGAGGAATGTGCCTGGAACCCAGCCGCGATCGTAACCGACCGCAACATCGCACCAAGTCCAGCCGTCGATGCATCCCTGGATCGACACTGGCGTGCCCGCAGTCAGTTCGGTGATCGACGGATAGCTTGGGTCCGGACCGGCTTGCAGGCTGATGTCGGCAACGACCCAGCCTTCAGCGGCTTGTGCCGCGAGCGGTGCGCACAGCACCAGCGCGGCGAGGGAATAGATCATGCGTCTCATATTGTTCTCCTTCCATGTCGGCATTGCGATTCTGGTCCCATACAACTGAACCGGCTTGCGCTGGATAATGAATGGCGATGAAACGAAGTCCGATAGCGGCCGTCTGCATCCACGGCGCCGGCGGTGGCGGCTGGGAATGGGCGCTCTGGCAGCGTGTGCTGGCAACGCGCGGTTGGAGCGTGCTTGCCCCCGATTTGATGCCGGTCGCGGCCGGCATCGCCGCGACACGATTCGCAGACTATGCCGCGCAGGCGCGCGCGTGGTGCGCAAGCATTGAGCGGCCCTTGGTACTGATGGGGGCAAGTCTCGGCGGATTGCTCGCGCTTGCTATCGCGACGCAAGTCAAGCCGGCCGCGCTGGTGTTGATCAATCCGATGCCGCCGGCCGGCGTGGGGCGAGACATTGCGACGCGCGATTATCCCGACGTCGTACCGTGGGCGCGCGAACGCTCGCTCGCGCGCACGCGCCGCGCGATGCTGGACGCCGACGATGCGGCATGTCTGTTCGCGCTGCGCCGCTGGCGCGACGAATCCGGCGCCGTGCTGCGCACTGCGGCACAAGGTATACAAGTTGAAACTCCGGACTACCCGATACTCGTGCTCGCCGGCGAACGCGATGACGACGTGCCGATCGCAGCAAGTCGCGTTGCGGCGCGACGTCTGGGTGCGGAATTTCGGATCGTGCCGGGAGCGAGTCACGTCGGCCCGCTGCTCGGCAGGAGTGCGGCGCTAAGCGCGGCGCAGGTCGCCGATTGGTGCAATCTGGTTATCTGACAAATGTGATCTAACGAAAAGTATACTTTTTGTTCATCGACCGAAACTTCGACTGAACCGCGATCGCATACGCGATGAGGTTCAGAACGAATTCATCGCGTGCCACCTAGCCTGCGATTACACGTTCTCAAGAGGGCCATGCCCTCGAGGAGGTAGTAATGAATCGTGTTACTCAAGCTGTCATTGCGGCGCTGGGCTTGGCCGTTGGGGCTTCGGCGTTCGCACGCTACAACGAGGACGAGGTGCGCATGCGCGTGCGCGATTCGTTCTACGACTATGCTCGCGTCGTCAACGTCGACCGCATCGCTCAATCAGAAACCCAGCCGGTAACGCGCGAGGAATGCTGGAAGGAACCGCACGAGGAATATCATCCGGGTACCTCGTATCACCGCCAGACCGAGCAGCCGATCCCCGGCAGTTACAACAATACGGTGGTGCGCGACGAATACGTGGAAAAGCCGGGTTACTACACGCGCAATTACGAGGATCGCTGTGAGACGCGAACCGAATATCAATCCACTACACCACGCACGGTTGCTTTCGACGTGGTCTACCGCTACGACGGCCAGGACTATCATGAGCGCATGAGCCACGATCCTGGTTCGCGCGTGCGTGTGCACGTGGACAATGGCTACGTTGAACTCGCCGAGTAAAACCGGCTAGCGAACAACTGCGGGGGTCCTGCGACAAGCTGAGGACGAGCCTGCGGGCTCCCGCAACTTTGCGCCTACAGCAACCGCATCAGTTCCGCCAGCATCGGCAGCTTGCGCACGCGCACTGTCGTTGCGGCATAGATCGCGTTGGCGAGCGCCGGCGCGGCGCTGGGAATGCCGATTTCGCCGGCGCCACTCGGTGCCTCGCCGGATTGTACGATGTGTACTTCTACGCTCTGCGGCGCCTGCGCCATGCGCAGCAGCGGATAGTCGGGGAAGTTGCGCTGCTGCACCTGGCCGTCTTTCACCGTGATTGCGAGATTCAAAGCCGTTGAAATGCCGTCGATCGTGCCGCCCATCATCTGCGCCTCGAGGCCGAGCGGGTTGACGGGCAAGCCCACGTCGACGGCGCATACGGCGCGGTGAATGCGCAGCTCCTTGCCTTCGACGGAAACCTCGAACGCGTGCGCGGCATAGCCGCCGAACGTGAAATGACAGGCGATGCCGAGTCCGTGCCCGTCGTTGCGCTTGTCCTTCCAGCCGATCTTGTCGGCCGCGAGCTGGAGCACGCCAGCCAGGCGTCCGGTGTCGAAACTGTCGCTGCCTTCGTACTTGAGCTTGCGCGGTTCGCCGAGCAGGTTCAGACGCAATTGCACGGCGTCCTGTTTCGTGGCGATCGCGATTTCGTCGATGAAGCTTTGCACGGCGAACGCATGGAACGTATGGATCGGCCCGCGCCACCAGCCGCGTGGCATGCCGGAGGCGACGGGGAAGAACGTCTTGTCGAGGTTGGCGACCAGCCCGGCGGGGAAATCGTCTGGCTCGATGCAGCCCACATAGGCGGGCGTGGTTTTCATGCCGCTGTCGCGGTAGGGCCGCGGCGTTGCGGCGCAGCGATGCGACCACGCGACGACGTTCTTCTTCTTGTCCAGTCCAGCGCTCAGTGCATGCACGCCGAACGGACGGTAGAAGTCGTGCTGCAGATCGTCGTCGCGCGTCCAGAGCAGCTTTACGGGCTTGCCGTTCGCCTTCTGTGCGATCAGCACGGCTTCGGCGACAAAGTCGTTCTTCAGGCGCCGGCCGAAACCGCCGCCGGAGCGGGTCAGGCGGATTTCGATGTCCTTGCGCGGAATTCCGGTCAGCGTGCTGATCATCTGCGACGCGCCACCCGGTTGCTGCATCGACGCGATCAGCAGCGCCTTGTCCTTCTCGATATGGATCAGCGCGCCCGGCGGTTCCATCGTTGCATGGGCGAGAAATGGCATCTCATAGCGCGCTTCGAGCTTCATCACCGCGGATTTGTATAATTTGGCGAAATCGCCGTCTTTGCGTACCTTGATGCCGTCGGTGTTCTTGTCGAGCAACTCGTTCGCTTTGGTGGCGAGTGCGGCAGTGGACTCCGCTTCCCACGGCCCCGCCTTCCATGCGACTTTCAGTTTTTCGCGGCCCTTCAGCGCAGCCCAGGTGTTTTCCGCGAGCACGACGATGCCGGTCGCAAGTACGCCGTCGATCGGCTCGTCGGGTTTGGGTCCGGGCATCACGAAAACGTCTTTCACGCCCGGCACCTTGCGCGCCTCGGCGTCGTCGATCGACTCGATGCCGCCATCCAGGTGCGGGCAACGCAGAATCACGGCGATCAGCGCATCGGCCAGGTACGCATCGACGCCAAATTGCGCGCCGCCCGTGACAATGTCGCGCGCGTCGACGGTTTTGGCCGGCTTGCCGATGATCGTGAACTGTTCCGACTTCTTCAGCGGCGCCGGTTCTTTCGGGGGATCGAGCGCCGCCGCGGCCTCGACGAGTTCGCCGTAACCGAGCTTGCGCCCGTCCGGCGCGATCACAAAACCCGCGGCCGTATGCAGCCTGTCGGCAGACACGTCCCACTTGGTGGCGGCGGCTTGCACGAGCAGCGCGCGCGCGGTGGCGCCGGCCTGGCGCAGCTCCGTCCATGCGCTCGGAATATTGTCGCTGCCGCCGGCGCCCTGGTCGCCGTACTTGTTCGACGGGCCTTTCTCAGTGTCGATATAGCCGTACGGCAATTGCTCGACGCGCACGCGGCTCCAGTCGACATCGAGTTCTTCCGCAATCAACATCGGCAGCGAGGTCTTGACGCCCTGGCCGATTTCGGTCGCGCGCGCACCGATGATCACGTCGCCATCCTTCTCGATGCGGATGAACGGCCCGAGCGCCTGCGCCTCCTCGCGCGCGCCCAGGTATGGCAGCGCCTGCTGCGCGCGCACCACGCGCCAACCGACCAGCAGTGCGCCGGAAGCCGCAGCTGCGACGTACAGGAATTTGCGGCGCGACAGGTCGATGCTCATTTCTTCGCCATCACGTCGGCGGCGCGCTTGATCGCCAGGCGGATGCGCGGATACGTGCCGCAGCGGCACAGGTTCGCGATCTTGCCGATGTCCTCGTCACTCGGATGCGGATTGCTCCGCAGCAAATCCGCGGCGGCCATGATTTGGCCGGCCTGGCAGTAACCGCATTGCGCGACGTCCTCCTCGATCCAAGCTTGCTGCAGCGGATGCAGGTCGGCGTTGCCGGCCAGGCCTTCGATCGTCGTCACCTCGTGGCCGCTCAGCGCTTTCACGGGCGTGATGCAGGCGCGCTGCGCCTTGCCATCGACCAGCACGGTACACGCGCCGCAATACCCGATGCCGCAGCCGAACTTGGTGCCCGTCAGGCGCAGCACGTCGCGCAGGTACCACAGCAGGGGCATATCGGAATCGCCGTTGTGGAAATATGCCTTGCCGTTGATGCGCAACGGCAGCACAGGCTCCTTGGCGCTGGCGGCAACCGGCGGTATCGGAATCGGCTTGGTGTGGCGGACGGATTTTTCGGGCATCGCGCGGTTCTCCTGGCGCGGATTTTCGCACTAACGGCGAGATTTCGCTCGTGTCATGAGCGCGTGCGCCACCGCCAAAACCAATACACTGGCAGGCCGGCCACCGTAATCAATATCCCCATGCCGGCATCGCGCGGATTGTTCCAGGTCGTGACCGCGACCACCCACAACACCACGATCAGAAAAGCTATCGGCAGCAAGGGGAATAGCGGTACGCGAAACGCCAGGGTTTCAGCGCTGTGTCGCCGGTGATACCAGAACAACGTAGCGATCACCGCGGCCATGCCTAGCCAGTCGCCGACTGTGGAGTAGTTGAGCAGTTGATCGAACGTGCCGGTCAGCGCAAGCGCGCAGGACCAGAACGCGAGCAGGACCAAGGCGACGTTCGGCGAACGCCAACGCGGATGCAGCTTGCCTGCGGAGCGGAAGAACACGCCATCTGCACCCATCACCTGGAATACGCGCGCCGCGCCGATCACGGAGATGTTGCAGAATCCCAATGTGGAAATTGCGATGCCGCCCGCGATCAGGCGCGCACCGGGTTCGCCGAACACATGGCGCATCAGGTCCGCGGCGGGCGCCTTGCTAGCAGCGAGCCCAGCGTGTCCAAGTACGGCGAGGTACGCGACATTGGCGAGCAGGTAGCAGGCCGCGACGAGCAGCATGCCGAACACGAGCGCGCGCGGCAGGTTGCGTTGCGGTTCGCGGATCTCGCCGGCGATGTCGTTGACGTAATACCAGCCGCCATATGAGAACAGCACGGGCATCAGCACGCCGAACAGTGCGAGCGGGCTCATTGGCGCGGGCGCTGACGCAGCCGGCGGGGGTGCACCGCGCGCGATCAGGCCGGCAACGATCAGCACACTGATCGCGAGCAGCTTCAATACCGTGAGGATATTCTGGGTCAGGGCTCCGGCGCGGATGCCGAACCAGTTGATGCCGGTGAGAAAAACGATTGTGCCGACCGCGTACGGACGCGGATCCGCCGGTACCGTTCCGATCGCGGCCCCAGCGTATTCGACGAACACCGTGGCTACCGCGGCGATCGCGCCGGAATGATTGACGACGAGCAAATTCCAGCCGTAGACGAAGGCGACGATCAGCCCGAATGCCTCACGCAGGTAGACGTAACCGCCTCCGGCACTCGGCCGGCGTGCGCCGAGTTCCGCGTAGCACAGAGCGCCGATCAGTGCGATGACGCCGCCGATCGCCCAGGCGATGAGTTGTTCGGTACTCGAACCGGTCTGTCGCGCGATTGCTGCGGGTGTCAGGAAAATACCCGAGCCGATCACGCCGCCGACCACGACCATGCTCGAGCTCCACACGCCGAGGCGGCGCGCGTAAGTGACGGGCTCAGCGGCCGCCCCTGTTACCGATTCGGTAGTCACTTGTACTCCGGTCTGTCACGGAGTGCGCAGCATGGCGCAAGGACGGTTCGGCTGTCGAGGGAAGGCAAAAACAAAACGGCGCCATTGCGGCGCCGTTGCAGTGTCCGTTTTAGCCCCTTTAAGTTAAGGGGGCGACTGCGCGAAGCGCAGTAGGGGTTGCGGCAAGTGCGCACGCCACAGTAAGCAGTGCGCAACTCACGTTAAGATCAACTCCTCTTAGAACTTGTAGCGCAACGTGATCATCACCGACCAGCGTGACACTGTGCGGCTCGGATCGTTGAAACCGCCGTCATAGTAAACGTACGGTTGCGGCGCGTAGTTGCCGTTCTTGTCGGTCGGCAGCGAGTACACGTACTGGCCCGACGAGTTCACGCCGGCGTAGTTTGCGAGGCTGCGGGTGCGCGCATACGGCAGCGTGCTGAGGGTCTGGACTTCGCCCCACTTCTTGTTGAGCAGGTTGAGGAAGTTGAACACGTCGAAGCGCAGTTCGCCCTTGCCCCACAGTCCCGGCACTTCCTGCGCGAAGCTCATGTCGAGCTGGTTGACCCACGGTTCGCGCGTGCTGTTGCGGTTGGCGATCTGCCCGCGATGCCCACTCAGGTATTTGTCGTGGCTGAGGTAATCCTCGAACTGCTGGATCACCGATGCCGGCGTGCCGTCCTTGAACGCCACCTTCGGGTCGTTCGCGGTCGGGATATACGCCGGATCGAAACCCGACAGACTGTCGCCGTTGACGTCGTTGCCGAATATCCAACTGTACGGAGCGCCGTCGTGGCCGCTGTAGAAGCCCGAGATCGTACTCTTGTAGTCGCCGAAGAACGCGTGCTGCCAGGTCAGCGAGGTCTTGAACGTGCGCGGAACGTTGTAATTAGCCGTGCGCGCGACGTCGTCGTTCGGGTTCGTGCGCACCACGCGCTGGTAGCCGTTGAACGCGATCGTGTCTACGCCCGGATCGGAATCCGTGGCGTGGGCAAGGGTAATGCTGGCGCTGCCCGACAGGCTTTCGGAGAACGGCTTGGTCAATGCCAGCGTGAAGCTGTCCGCCTGGCCCTTGCGGGTATTGGTCAGCAGTGTGGACGTCGGGTCGAACGCCGTGTTGCGGTTCGCCAGCGTATCGCTCGACTTGGGCGCCTCGCCCGGCGTTTTCCAGAATTGCTGACGGCCATCCGGCAACACACCTGATGGTGCCCCGAAGTCGATCGCCTCGTAGCGAATGCCCTTGAGCGTGTCGATGTGCTCGTATTCGGCGGTGCCGACCAAGCCCCACCAAGGCAGTTCGCGGTCGAACGCGAGGCTGGCCTTGAGCGCCGTCGGCAACTGGAAGTTCTTATCCACGGTATCGACCGCGCGTGCGGCGATGCTGCTCGGCGTGTTCTGGTTCAGCGGATCGGGGCTGAACGGCACTGCCGTGGGATCGGTCGACTTGTAGGCGAACAAGGTGACGCCATTGTTCTGGTACGGATTGGTCAGCCACACTGCCGGCGACAGGCTCTGGAACACACCAATGCCGCCGCGAAGCTGGGTCTTGTAGCTGCTGTCGAAGTTGTAGTTGAACGACATACGCGGCTCGATCACGCCATTGTGCGAACCAATCTTGTTGTCGTTGCGGTAGCCGAACGCGTCAGTGAACGCAGGGTTGTATACCGGCCGCTTGTCCGCGTCCGGCACGGCCCAGCGCAGGCCATATTGCAGCGACAGGTTGTTCGTCGCCTGCCAGGTATCCTGCAGGAACGGACTCCACTGACTGTAGGTCCAGTCGGCGGCGATGTCGGCGAGCTGATAGCCCGGTGCCGGGTGGAACAAGTTGTACGTTGTGTACTTGCCCTGGGCGAAGTTGTCCAGGCCCCAGAACGTGTAGACGCCGAACTCGCCGCGTCCGAACAGGTTGTAGATCTGGTTGTTGAGATAGTCGAAGCCACCCTTGATCGAGTGGTCTCCGAGCGTCCAGGTGCCGGCGAGGAAAGCGTTGCTGGTCTTAGTGTCGATGTGATTGTAGTGGCGGAACTGCTCGTCGCCGAGAAACACGTTCGGGCCGGTGCCGTCGGATTTCAGGTTCACCTGCACCTGCGGCTCATGGTACGGGGCGGCCGTGTCCTGCACGTAGCGCTCGTAGCCGAGCTTGGCTTCAGTGCTGAAGGTGTCGGTCCAGTCGTCGTACAGGTGGATGACCGAGTTGTTGGTCTTGATCGTCTTGGTGTACGTGTAGCTCGACAGGCCCACGCCGTTGACGCTGTTGCCCGCTACCGAGGGCAGCTCCTCACGCGTGTTCTGGTAGGTGAAGCTGGCGCGATGGCGATCGGAGATGTTCCAGTCGACCTTGCCGAGATAGCGCTTATCGTCGTAGGCCAGCGCAAGAGGCCCGCCGAACGTGCCGGGCGTGAGGCCGAGATCCTTGGCGATGTCGATGACCTTCTGCAGGTCGCCGGGCGACACCTTGCCGCTCGTCGAAGCACCCTCGCCCAGCGAAGGATCCAGGCCGTTGACCGAATCCGCACCGATGCCGGTGGTGCGCTCGTGTTCGGCGGAGAGGAAGAAGAACAGCGTGTCCTTGATGATCGGACCGCCGATGTTGAAGCCGCCGGTCCAGTCCTGCGAATAGTTGCGGTACTTGTAGCTATGCGCGTCGCTGGACAGCCAGCCGGCCTTGCCGACCAGCTTGTCGGCATTGCGGTACGAGTAGTACGCCGCGCCGTGGAATTCGTTGGTGCCGGACTTGGTCACGGCGTTGATATCGGCGCCGACCGTGTCGCTGATCACGTCGTAGTTGGCGGTGGAGATGTTGTACTCGGCGATCGTCTCCGGCGAGATCGGCGATTTCTGATACGGCAGGCCGTTGGCGTTCAGGCCGAACGGGTCACCCTGGCTTACGCCGTCGACGGCGATGTTGTTGTAACGGTTGTTCTGGCCGTTGGCCGAGATTGCGCCTGAACCCTGATCCACAACGGTGACGCGCGGATCGAGCCGGACGACGTCGTCGATCGAGCGGTTGCCCTGCGGGATCGCCTGCAGCTGGCGCTGCGAGATCGTGGTCGAGATGCCCTTGTTGTCGGCACTGAACATTTGGTACGCAGCGGCACTCACGACGACGGTTTCCAGATTCGTCTGTGCCGTCGCCGCGGCGAGGTTGATCGAGGCTGGCTGACCGAGTTGCAGGTAGATGTCATCCTGTTCAGCGACTTTCGCGCTGCCCTTGTTCGCCGTGACGTCGAACGGGCCGCCGACGCGCAGGCCCTGCGCGGAGTAGCGGCCATCGGCGTCGGTCGTCACTTCCTTGGTCGTGCCCGACGGGCGATGTACGATCGTCACGGTGGCGCCGGCCACTGGACTGCCTGAGGAATCGAGCACGCGGCCGTTGATGCCGGAGGTGGTGATGTTCTGTGCCGATGCACTGGCCGCGGCGAGGAGCGCAGCGATGGCGATCGGCAAAGCTCTCATGCGAATGGACTTGATCATCGAAAATCCCTTGTCTGACAATGTGATAGCGTGCAACTGCGCCGGCTGGGCGTGCCTAGAGAGCACGGACTAGCGTGGATTGGTTTGTTCCTGCAAGGAGAAAAGCGAACGCGCGCGGCGCAATTCGCTTGGATCCAATTATAAACTTTACAAAAAGTTTATGACAGATTTACTTCCGTCCTGTGGGAGGGCGGCGGGGATTCGTACGGGGGTTACCTCTGGCATGTACCGGTTGTGCCGGTACGAGTGGAACATTGGGCGCACCGCGGGCAAGAGGTGTGTATGCGAACCTTCTACATGATAAGCACGCTTGTTTTCGGCGCGATTGCAACGCCCGCGCTCGCCGACGAGGCGCCTGCGGCCGTGCGCAAGGAACTTGTCGCAATCACCCAGGAATTGATGGATGCGCTCGTTCCAGGCAAGGCCGATGTCTGGCAGCGCCTGCTCGATGACGACGCCATGATCACCGACGAATTCGGCCGGCGCCAGACAAAGAAGGAGGCGGTCGAAAGCATCCACCCGTTTCCACAAGGGCTGTCCGGGAATATCGAGATCCGCGATCCGCACGTGCACGTATACGGCGACATCGCCGTGCTCGATTGCGAGGAATACGAAACCGAAAC
>Ga0163163_10001011_pt1 | contig 23801 bp, 21 predicted proteins | sample S65metaG_FD_119766 | JGI IMG/M metagenome (GOLD analysis project Ga0163163, IMG submission 119766) | Switchgrass rhizosphere microbial communities from Kellogg Biological Station, Michigan, USA - S6-5 metaG | ecosystem: Host-associated > Plants > Roots > Rhizosphere > Soil | place: USA...
CCTTATAACAGAACTACTTTTTTAAGACCGAAGCGTGAATCGTTTGCTACCGTAAAGGTTGGAGAACGCAAAAAGTCAATTGCATTTATTCCTGATACGTTAAGAAAGATTCAACCGATCGCTGGCCAGGATGAGCCTGTGACCAGGAAGATAAAGCTATCAGTGGGACCCTCGTTAAAAAATGGAATGGATTTCAAGGTAAATGATCATGTTCATGTCAATGACGAGCCAGTTAGAGTCGGCGAACTCCAGGTCTGGGAAATAGATAACGTCAGTTTAATGGATCACCCGTTCCACTTACATGGGTTTTTCTTCCAGGTCCTTGATGAGAACGGCAAGCAACCTGAGTACAGAGCGTGGAAGGATACTTATAATATAAAACCAAGAACAAAAGTTAAGATTGCGTGGATACCCGATAACCGGCCGGGCACCTGGATGTATCACTGTCACATTTTGGAACACCATGCTGCGGGCATGATGGCCAACTTTGATGTGATTGATGGAAGCAAACCCTATATAGAGAAGCCGGCCCAGCATGTGCATCACCATCACATACATCACCATATGTAATACGCGGGATCCGCCGATCGGGTTTCCTGGAAATTCTTGACGCTGCTCGCCTCCTATTCCGTGTTCACCATGTAAAAATAAATAAAATGAAAAATATTTTTATGCTGGTTGCTATTTTCATTTCCATGGCAACAAAGGCGCAGGTAATGAAAGTTTACCTTCAGGCAAGTGGCTTAACCTGCAGCATTTGCAGCAATGCGATAAATAAATCTTTAAAGACGCTTGATTTTGTAGACAAGATCGATGCTGACGTCAAAAGATACACGTTTGAACTATCCTTCAAGTCGAACAGTAGTGTTGACTTTGGCAAGATAAAAAGAAAGGTAGAGGATGCCGGTTTTTCAGTTTCAAGTTTTGTTGCGTCTATTGATTTTGACAACGTCCAGTTTAAGAGTGACCAACCGGTAAGAATAGGAGGCAATACTTTATTATTTGTGAACTTAAAAGACCAGGCCCTCAGTGGAGAAACTATGGTCAGGCTGGTGGACAAAGGATTTATCTCTTCAAAGGAATACAAAGGGAACAGCTTTTCAAAGTCGCGAACCGATGAAGGCGTTTATCACGTAAGCCTGTAGAAAATTGCAATCGTTTTTCACCATAGTAATATTTAAAAATGAAACCTCTATTCATAATAATTTTTGCGCTTCTCTCGGTAACAATGTGGTCACAGGAGCTATTTTCTGTAACCGAACCGGCGAGCAACAGAGCGGCAAGGAGCGTTGGGATTAGAGTGGATAATTCTATAATGGACGAATTAGGCACATCTGGAATTAATTATCACCTTATCCCTGAGATAATGGTTGGAATCTCCAAAAAATTTATGGTGAGTGCAGGGATCTTTTTCAGTAACCGAAGTGGAGTGTTCAGGTATGAAGGAGGAAGTGTTTATGCCAAGTACAGATTTTTAAGTAAAGATGCAGTGCAAAAACATTTTCGCATGGCTTCATTTGGAAGAATCAGCTACAATAACAGTGACGTTCACCAGGAAGAAATCAATATGTGCGGCCACAATACAGGCGTAGAGTGGGGCATCGTAGTCACTCAATTATTGCGGAAGGTCGCACTTTCCTCAAGTCTCTCAGTCTTAAAAGCCACGGATAATGGGAATAACAATAAGTTCGTGTATGGTTTGGATAATGGCAAAGCGATCAATTATGCGTTTTCAATGGGAAAACTGATGCTGCCTAAGGAGTACAGAGGGTACCAACAAACAAACCTCAATATGATGCTGGAGTTCCTAGGCCAGGTGAATATAGGATCGGGAAAGTATTACATGGATATTGCGCCGTCGGTGCAGATGATATTCAATAGCCAGGCCCGGGTGGATATTGGTTACAGAGAACAATTAAGCACAACGCTTTTAAGGAGCGCACCAAACGGATTTTTTGTGCGCCTTGAGTATAATTTTTTTAATGCGTTATGATCTTAGCAAAGTAATTCTGAAACAGGAATAACTTAAAAATTAAAAAATATTAAGATGAGAAAGATGGCCTTTATCGTTCCTCCATTTGTTGAGATATTAGATCTGGCTGGCCCCGCCCAGGTTTTTACGGAAGCGAAGTTTAATGGATATGACTTATCATTGGAATACTATTCTTATAAGGACGAAGTTGCCAGTACATGCGGGCTTCCTTTGAATAACGTTAAAAATTACCGCGACGCTGATCTTGGGGAAGGTGATTTTGTTTTTATGCCCGGTATGGATGATAAATATGTAAGGAGTATGAGTTTTAAGGTTGAAAAGGAATTCTTTTATTGGTTGAAGCAATGTTCGGAAAAAGGAGTATTTGTATGTTCGATCTGCAATGGGGCCTTTGCATTGGGTCACGCAGGTTTATTAAGAGATACAGAATGCACCACACATTGGAGAAGGGTAGAAGAAATGCAGGCAGAATTTCCGACTGCAAAGGTAATTTCAGATATACTCTTCAAAAAGAGTAACAATGTGTACACCAGCGCGGGGATCAGTGCAGGGATTGACCTTGCCCTGGCAATACTGGAAGAATTAAAAGGCCCGCTGTTCACACATAAAGTCGCCAGGGGATTAGTGGTATATCACAGGAGAAGCCAGGATCATACACAGGAGAGCATTTATCTTGATTACAGGAATCATATCAATCCGAATGTTCACGTGGTCCAGGACCACCTGATCGAACACTTTGCCGATGAAAACTCCATTGAAGACCTGGCGTCGCTCGTCGCTATGAGTCCGAGAAATCTAAGTCGTGTTTTTAAAGAGAAAACCGGAACCACAATACACGAATACCTTACCCTTCTACGCCTGGAGTTTGCAAAAACGATGCTGAATAACCCTGATTTTACTATTGAATATATCGCCACCAAGTGTGGATTCAAAACACCAAGACAGTTACAAAGGCTTTTAAAGGCGAATAAAAAATCGCAGCAATTCGCATCATAAGAATATTTTGAAAATCCCTTCACATGGTAAAATAAAAAAAATGATCGAAACTATTTCTGGTATTGTCAGCGCAGTTGCAATAATTATCATTTCGCGCGTACTGTCCAAATACTTTACTCTGAAGCTGATGGCCACAACTATCTTAGTAGCGATCGCATTTATCTATGTGGGGTTTTCCTTAAAAGACAATCCTGTAGGTTTGATTGTTTTAGAGGTCAGCATTGCTTTGATTTTATATTTCATGGCAATTGTAGGTTATACACGAAATAATTCCTTAATAGCATGGGGGATCATCTTTCATGGCGCGTGGGATATATGTCATCATAATGGTTCTCTTATCAGCACCAGGATTCCGGGGTATTGGCCATCGTACTGCTTAGTTGTAGACATTATAGACGGATTGTATTTTTTGGTCGTTTTCAAAAAGACAAAAAAAGTCTGTTATTTCTAAGATGCACGGTTTATCGGACAGCAAAGCCTGATCTAAAAAACTGCGTTGAAGGACGCCAATGTTGAGATAATGTCAAACGGATAACAAATGTCGTACTGGAGTTTTACGCCAACCAATCGAACATCGCCTCTAAGCTTTGTGTGAACAAGTATAAGCCAATGTTGCATTGTAATGGCCGTTGCATCCTTGCGAAAAAATTGAGGCAGGAAGAAAAAAAGGATCAGCAAAACCGTGGAAGGGTCTGTTGGAGCTGAATTAGTTTTAACCGGATCGCCATAGGCATGAGTGCTCAGTTGGCCGCTCTCACAAATTTTGCAGGGAACCAGACGAAGGAAAAGGTGAAGGGTGTGGCTCATGTGAGTTTTGCATTTTAAACAACATATAGAGAGACTGTATAAGGGTATTCTCTAAGTTTCCTGATCGGGTCCCTCCCGGGCTAAGTGTTTTTTCTTGCCGCTTCAAAGAAATATTTGTTCATTTCCCTTTTGGTCGTACTATTACTAAGTAATTGTTCATCTATATATAGTTCCCAAATTCTATATTTGATGTACAAAATTTTAGCACGTAAATCAGTACCATTCGTCAACCCTAAAAAAAGTTATGAAGCGTCTATTAGCTGGGATACCTGCCCTTATTTATTTGACTGGAGTGTTTATTCTATTCAACAGTTGTCACAAAAAAAATGAGATCCAGCCGCCACCAGTTATCAGCCCCACAGTAAGCCCAATTCCTTTCTCTCTCTTAGTCTATTTGGTGACCCCCACAGACAAAACAATTAATTACGACTATTATAATGCTGCAAAAACAGCTGTGCAAAAATTGCAGAGCTGGTTTAAAACCCAAATGGGTAACAACAAGACTTTTGTGCTTAACCCGGTTGTCGTTGATACTCTAACAGGCTTGCATGAATCAAACTGGTATAACACTAATCATGGACCCGCAATTAGTGGCGACACTTACGCTTACTATAATATTAAGTATGAGATGAAAGAATTGTTAGGTTCAAAATTTGATACTTCGCTCTATACTTATTTTGTCTATGTATCGACAAGTATTCCAGACGAAACAATTCCAAGAGGACTGGCCATCGGTGGAGCAGATATCCTTTCCACCATAGCGACGTCGAACACCGCCATGGGGGTAGAAGCACACGCGTTGGGACATGCCTTTGGACTGCCTGAACCAGCCGTTCCCACTTCCAATGGAATAATGTCTGGGGGAGTTGCTAAATGGCCCAATTGCATATTTACTTCTGAAGAAAAAGATAGTTTAAACGCCAGCCCTTTCTTTAAGGTGCAATGATATTTTGGGCACAGTCAGTATTAACGCTTTTGAGTGCCTTCAAAAGACCGGGCACGTTCACGCAATGCCAGTAAAATAAACTTACTCGTTCTTCGTTTTTAACAAGTTTTATAGAATGTGTCACCATAAGAAGTGTTCGTTATATATATATCTTTGGCCTCGCAATGAAAATAATTGCCTTCATAGTATTGCTTTCGCATATCAATTTCTCGATGTTTATAGCACAAATAGACGAGGTTGATGTTTTTGACAAGAGTGGCCAGCAACGTGAAGATGTAAATAGCCTTGTCGAATACCTGGCCAGCACTTTTCATATAAAACATAAGCCGATCAAGGACAGTGACGATGATAATGCCCGCTATTTTCATGTGGTTAAACTGCCCAATTGCATCATTCCACAGCCAATCGTTGCCAAAGAGGATAATTTCAACTTCAACAATAAAAGCTATCCTCTTTATATTGAAAAGAAATTGATGTCCGTTTCTCTCGACATCCAAGGTCCTCCTCCCAAAATTTAGTTTCCCTAACTACTCTCTTATCCCTTGTTTATTGCTTGCCTGGAATGCCTGCGCATTCTCAAACAAATAAACACAGTTGTCATTTTTCAATTACAATAATGAAAAACAAAAAACAGAAACTATCCTGTTTGTTCGTGGTTGTTATAGGATTCTTCTATCTTGATGTTTGTGCACAACCTGTCCCGCCCATGCGGGAGGATACGCTCCACCTGACTTTACAGGATGCCGAAAACCAATTTATTCAAAGGAATTTTTTGCTTCTGGCGTCAAAGTACCAGGTAAGCAGTGCCGATGCAGCTATCATACAAGCAAAGCTGTATCCTAATCCAAATTTTGCTATTGAACAGGGTGTCTATAACCAGGATACAAAAAAATGGTTTGACGTTTCTCCCACGGGGGAAACAGCGCTTAGCCTTCAACAAATAATTATTCTCGCCGGTAAACGGAACAAGCAAATTGATTTAGCGAAAATCAATTCCCAGATATCTCTCTACCAATTTTATGACCTGATCCGGACTCTTCGCTATGAACTGCGGAGCTCATTTTTTGAAATTTACTTTTTGCACGATGCAATTTCAGTATACGATAAAGAGATCGAGTCCTTGAAAAGATTGATTGATGTTTATACAAGTCAATATAACAAAGGGAACATTGCTTTTAAAGATCTGGCGCGCCTGCAGGCTTTGCAATTCAGTCTACAGAATGAGCGACTGGAGCTTGTAAAACAGTCCACCGAAAAACAGTTAAATCTCGGGTTACTTACTGGTGATACTTCGCTAAAACCCGTAAGTCCTATTGTGAGTGGCGGCTTTAATGAGATCGATGTGGGCAAACTTAATTATTCCGAGCTGGTTGACTCTGCCTTGGTAAACCGTTACGACCTGAGGACGGCACGATCACTGGTTCAGCTCAGTCAATCGAACCTGGCATTGCAAAAAGCATTGAAAACGCCTGACCTTTTGCTTGGAGCAAATTACGACAAGGCTGGAAACTATGTCCGAAACTATAATGCGCTTTCCCTCGCCATTGATCTGCCATTTTGGAATCGCAACCAGGGAAATATCAAAGCAGCCAAATTTCAAATTGAAGCAGATAAACAATTGCAATCGCAAGCTGAGTTGCAGGTCAGAAACGATATCAGCAATGCGTACAGGCAATTATTGGAAACTGACAAGTTATACAAAACGGCATCGCTTCAATTTACCTCTGATTATGAAAAACTTCTTGATGGTATTACAAAAGGCTATCAAAATCATACGATAAGCCTGCTCGAATTTATCGACTATTATGAAACGTACAAGAATTCAAAATTGGAGTTGAATCATTTGCAGAACAACCGCCTGGATGCATTGGAAAATCTAAACCTGGCAACCGGCACAACCATTTTTAAATAATTAATCCAGTTATGAAAAAGCTATTTTTCTTTTTGTTTTTAGTGCAGGCGCTGGCGATGATATCATGTGGTGGTCATAAAGAGATCGCGAATAGTGACCCGTCATCATTTTGCATCCCAGATTCCCTGATGTTGAATATTACCCTTGATACCGTTAGGTCAGAGTCTGTAATGGGAGAGTTAAAGCTCTCAGGAAAGATCAGTTTCAACGAAGACAATGTTGTAAAAGTCTTTCCGCAGGTAAGCGGTCATGTAGGCGATGTAAAAGTTTCGTTGGGAGATTTTGTACAAAAAGGGCAACTTCTCGCGACGATCCGGAGTTCCGACATGGCGAATTATTTTAACGAATACAAATCGGCACAATCAGAGCTTGACATTGCTAAAAAGAACATGGAAGTGGCTGCTGATATGCATAATAGCGGGATAAGTTCAGAAAAAGATTATCTCACGGCACAGAGTGAATACCGAAAAGCTTTGGCGGAGTTCAATAAAGTAAGTGAGGTATTGAAAATATATGGAGGTAGCACAGCTATGAATGACTCTACAGGTTCAGGGTACAAAATAAAAGCTCCGATCAGTGGGTTCATCGTTGAGAAAAATGTCAATACAGGGATGGAATTGCGCGCCGATGATGCGAATAATCTTTTCACAATCTCCGATCTAAAGGAAGTTTGGGCCACAGCAAATGTGTATGAAACTGACATATCAAAAATAAAACCGGGGAGTAATGCTGAGATAACAACGCTCACATATCCCGATAAAAAATTTTCGGGAAAAGTTGAGCGTATATCGAATATTCTAAATCCGGAGACGAATGTCATGGCAGTAAAGATCCGCCTGGGTAATCCTGATTACACCCTTAAGCCGGGCATGTTTGCCAACGTCTCTATTCTTTTTCCTGAAACAGAAAAGCGATTAGTCATCCCATCAAGATCAATGTTATTTGACGACAACAAGAACTATGTAGTATTATTTAAGAAACAATGTGATGTTGATATGCAGCCGGTAAATGTTTACAAATCTGTCAATGACAAAACATATTTGGCAGACAGCACGCTGCACGAGGGAGACCTGGTTGTTTCGCGGAACGGCTTATTCATATTTACTGCTTTAAAGAAATTATGAAGCACACCCAATCTAAAAATCCCTCTATTCTGATACCTGTTTTATGGACAAACTCGTAAAAAATATTATCACCTTTTCGCTTCGTCATAAATTGTTTACTTTTTTTATGACAGGGGCACTTGCTATCATCGGGATATTTTCTTTTATCAAAACACCTATTGTAGCCTTTCCTGATTTTACTAATACACAGATACGCATTATTACACGCTGGCCGGGAAGAAGTGCACAGGAAATAGAGCGTTTTGTTACCATACCGGTTGAGATAGCCATGAACAGTGTTCAGCGCAAAATCAATCTTCGTTCTCAGTCCATGTTTGGACTTTCCGTTGTCACGCTTGTTTTTGAGGACGATGTTGACGATTCATACGCTCGCCAGCAAATAACAGCATTGTTGCCCAACATTCAATTGCCCGAGGGAGCGGATGAAGAACTTACTCCTCCGACAGGTCCGACAGATGAGATATTCAGGTATACTTTGCATTCCCCGGTAAAGACTCCTGCGGAATTGCGAACAATACAGGATTGGGTGATCGATCGTAATCTACGAACAGTGCCCGGTGTGGCTGATGTCGTCGCTTTTGGAGGACCCGTAAAAACATACGAGGTAAGTGTCAATCCCAATCTTCTTGCCCAATATGATCTGACTGCGCTGGATGTGTATGATGCCATCAGTAAAAGTAACGTGAACGTGGGTGGAGATGTGATTGAAAAATCATCGCAGGCATTTGTGGTACGTGGCGTAGGATTGTTGAGTTGCATTGATGATATCAAAAGCATCATCATAAAAGACATAAATGGAACCCCCATATTGGTGAAACATGTAGCAGAGGTATATGAATCTACTAATCCCCGCCTGGGCATCGTGGCCCGTGGTCATGAACCGGACGTCGTAGAAGGCATTGTGTTAATGAGAAAAGGTATTGACCCGGGCCCGGTGTTAAAGGCTCTCGAAAAAGAAGTTAAGGAACTTGACGAAAAAATTCTTCCATCCGATGTGAATATGCTTACCGTATATGACAGGCAAAATCTTATTGATTTTTGTTTGCATACCGTATTCCACAATGTACTTGAAGGTATTTTCCTCGTGACCCTTATCGTGTTTTTGTTTATGCGCGACTGGAGAGCTACATTGATAGTTTCCCTGATCATCCCCCTTTCGCTGCTTTTTGCATTCATTATGCTCTATGCAAAAGGAATGTTTGCCAATCTGATTTCAATTGGAGCGATTGATTTTGGGATCCTGATCGACGGGGCGGTTGTAATGGTGGAAGGTGTGTTTGTGGCCCTTGGCTATTATGCCGCCGAAATTGGGATGGAGAAATTCAATAAGATTGCAAAACTGGGCATTATTCGCCGTACCGGCGTTGATATGGGTAAGGCCATTTTCTTTTCAAAACTTATCATCATTACTGCCCTCATTCCCATCTTCTCATTTGAAAAAGTGGAAGGGAAATTATTTTCTCCGCTCGCTTATACGCTCGGTTTTGCCCTTCTGGGCGCATTATTTTTTACGCTCACATTCGTACCTGCATTGTCACATCGCCTGATGCGTAAAAATGTAAGAGAGAAACACAATTTTATTGTAGCCGGCATGATCAAATACTATGAGCGGATATTTAACTGGGTGATGAAGAATAAAAGGCTGAGCCTGGGAATAGCCATCGCTGTTGTGGCAGTTACATTTTTTTCTGCAAAATTTCTTGGAACCGAATTCATACCTCATCTCGACGAGGGAGCCTTGTGGGCAGAAGGCGATGCACCAATGAGTGTCTCACTGACCCAGGCAAAGGAACAGGCAGATAGTATGCGATACGACTTGCTTGATTTTCCGGAAGTCCGGGAAGTTGTTTCACAAGTCGGTCGACCGGATGATGGTACAGATCCAAAAGGCTTTTTTGCGATCGAATGCCTGGTTGATCTCTATCCCAAGGAGCAATGGAAATCGAAAATATCAAAGAATGAGTTGATCAGGCAAATGGAAGAAAAACTGGAATCAAAATATGTTGGGACCATCTGGAGTTTTTCGCAACCCATTATTGATAATGTGAATGAAGCTATCGCGGGTATTGATGTGAACCAGGCTGTAAAAGTATTTGGTGAGAATCTTGACACCATCTCAGCTATATCACGCCAGGTTTATCAAAAATTGAAGGCAGTTCCGGGTATGACGGATGTGGGTATTGTAAAAAATCTCGGGCAACCGGAACTCCAGATAAAACTTGATATACCGAAAATGGCTCTTTACGGTATTACAGCGGCTGAGGCGAATGCCGAAATTGAGTTGGCGATAGGAGGCAAGGCTGCCACCCAGATGTACGAAGGCGAAAAGAAATTCGACATTCGTATACGCTATCAATATCCCTTCAGGAGATCGGAAACTGAGATAGGGAATTTGCTGATACGAACGTCTTCCGGAGGTAAAATTCCATTGAAAGAGATCGCAGATATTCAATTGAAGAGCGGACCTGCATTTATTTATCGAGATAACAACAAACGATTCTCGGCTGTACAGTTTGCTGTTCGTGGAAGGGATCTTGGAGGCACCGTTGCTGAGGCGCAAAAGAAATTGAACAATGAGATCAGATTGCCGAAGGGTTATACAATCCAGTTTAGCGGAGAATATGAAAGTGAAATAAGGGCGATGACGAGACTATCTATCGTGGTGCCCATTAGCCTTGTCGTTATCTTTATCATTCTTCTTGTTTTATTCCGAAAGCTAAGGGATGTGTCGCTTGTTCTGCTCAATGTTCCTTTCGCACTGGCTGGTGGAATTCTTGCATTAATTTTTACAGGAACGAACTTCAATATTTCAGCCGGTATCGGGTTTATCGCTTTGTTCGGAATCTGTATTCAAAATGGGGTTATTATCATTTCGGTGATAAAGCAGAATTTAGATAAAAATATCTCTCTTGCAGAAGCGATAAAGGCAGGAGCGATCAGTCGCGTGCGTCCCGTTGTGATGACAGCGCTGATGGCGATCTTTGGGTTGCTACCGGCAGCAATATCAACGGGCATTGGCTCAGAAACACAAAAGCCATTGGCTATCGTGATTGTTGGTGGGTTAATTAGCGCCACATTGCTTACGCTGATCATTTTCCCGGTGGTCATTTACGGTGTTTACAGAAAAAAATATACTCACAATGGTCAGGATAACCTGAGAATTGCCTGATCTCTTCCCTGAAAATAAAAATAGATTTCTTTTCTTTCAAGAGAAATAATTTTCTATATTTGGCTAAATAAATTTTTAGACATGTCTAAAAATTTATTATGACGAGTTGAAAAAGTAGCTCGTAGCCAATTGTAGTTATGAAGAAGATCTTAGTGATTTGTGCGATTATTGCCCTGGTGTCAGCGGCTATAAGTTGTGAAAAATTCCTGCCGCAGGCTCCTGATGATGATGAAATATTAGACGGACCGGTTGAGGGCCTAAGCCCGGCCGAAAAGGATATTTTTCTAAGGGGTGACAAGGCATTTAATGATGATATATTTACCACTGAAAATGGCCTGGGACCATTATTCGTTGCTACTTCATGCGGCACTTGCCATGCTGGCGATGGCAAGGGTCATCCTTTTACAACATTGACACGTTTCGGGCAATCTGATTCTACCGGGAATCACTTTTTAGACAAAGGAGGGCCACAGTTGCAGAACAGAGCGATCCCGGCTTATCAACCCGAACAAATTCCTGCAGGCGCAACCTTTTCAAAATTTACTCCACCGGCAAATACCGGTTTGGGATTCCTGGAAGCAGTGACCGATGCAACAATAATTTCTTCGGCGGACCCAAACGATTCGGATGGTGATGGTATTTCAGGCCGGCCTAACTGGATAAAGATTCCGTCGTATTGCGTACTTCGACCTGGCACTATCGAGAGCAATGGAAAGTATATTGGCCGCTTTGGCAAAAAGGCGGCGGTGTATGACCTTCTCCAACAAACTTCCAATGCGTATAACCAGGATATGGGAGTCAATACCGTTTATGAAAATTATAGTACGTATAGCGCGTTGGAAGTAGACCCTGAAGTTTCTAACGGAACCGCATTGGATGTGGTGTTTTATCTGAAAACCTTAAAAGCTCCCGTACCAAGAAATCAAAGTAACGAAGAAGTGAAAGCAGGTAAACAATTATTTGTGAATACGGGTTGTGCAAAATGTCATACCCCGCAGTTGCAAACAGGATCATCGTGGATCAACGCTTTAGCCAACAAGACTTTCTTTCCCTATACAGACCTGTTGCTTCATGATATGGGAAATGAACTAAACGATGGCTACACTGAAGGTAGCGCCTTGCCCGCCGAATGGCGAACACCTCCATTGTGGGGTTTGGGCCTTTCAAAGAATTCGCAGGGCGGTCAATATTATTTGCTTCATGATGGAAGGGCCGGAAGCATTGAAGAAGCGATTCTTCTTCACGGTGGTGAGGCGCAGCAAATAAAGCTGAGTTATCAGCAACTTAGTGACGAGGATAAGGCCGCGCTAATTAATTTCCTTGAGTCTCTGTAATCGCTTTTATCAATGAATCGAAAAGAGTTTTTAGTAAAAAGTTGTACTGCATGTGTAGCTGCCGCGGGGATGTCGTCTCTATTTAATTCGTGTACACCTACCCGGTATATTTCAGGGACGCTTGGAAAAGACGGGCTGACAATAAACAAAAATGATTTTAAACTTGGTCAAAAAGACAATTCAGGCTATCGCTCGTTTATAATTGTTCGTAATGATGCTTTACAATATCCTGTCTGTGTGTATCGGTTCAGCGATGAACAATATTCCGCGTTGTGGATGAAGTGCACACACCAGGGAACAGAATTAAATGCTTCCGGAGAGTTTTTACAATGCCCCGCACATGGAAGCGAGTTTAATAGTAATGGAAAGGTGAGGAGTGGCCCTGCTGATAAAGATCTAAGGACATTTCCAGTCGTGGTCTCAAGCAATGAACTATTTATTGATCTTAGAAAACAATCTTGAAAACTACCGTAACAATATTTCTTTTAATGATCATCTGTGCTGAAAGCAGATCGCAGATCGATCCCGAATTATTGAAGAAGGAAGCCGTTGATACCTCCAACCCCTCATTAAACATGGATGCCGTATATAACCGGCCCTTTACGCAATTGGGTAAGCTGCCCGCGGCTATTGGTGGATACATCGAGGCAAATTACCAGTATTTAAGTGAGAATGGCATCAGCGAGGGACACCAGTTTCAAATGAGACGATTGTCTATTTTTCTTTCTTCTTCTATCTGCAGGCGAATAAAGTTTCTGTCAGAAATAGAATTTGAGGACGGCGCCAAAGAGATAAGTATTGAATTTGCTTCGGTTGATTTTGAGTTTGCACCACTATTGAATGTACGTGGGGGCGTTGTATTAAATCCAATCGGGGCGTTTAATCAGAATCATGACGGTCCCAAATGGGAATTTGTTGACAGACCGATCTCGGCTACCCAAATGTTGCCTGCGACGTGGAGTAATGTGGGTGCGGGCATCTTTGGGAAGAAGTACACTAAAAACTGGGTGTTTGCCTATGAGGCGTATCTAACTAATGGCTTCAATGACAAGATCATTTCCAATCCTGAAAACAAAACTTTTCTCCCGGCATCCAAAGGAGATATAGATAGATTTGAAGAAAGCTTCAACGGGTCGCCGCTGTTTACAGGAAAGATTGCTGTGAAAAATCAACGAGCTGGCGAGCTGGGGGTTTCGTATATGGGTGGAGCATACAATAAGTTTGAAGCAGAAGGTATAGTGCTGGATAAGAAAAGGATGGTAAACGTTTTCGCAATTGATTTTAATACGACGATCTCAAAATTGAATACGTATATCAGTGGTGAATGGGCCTGGGTACACGTCGATATTCCCGATACATACACTGAACAATATGGAAGAAAACAGGCGGGTGGGTTTGTTGATATTGTCCAACCCATTTTAAAAAGACCTATACTTGGTTTCGAAAAGTCGACCTTCAACGTCGCCGCAAGAATAGAATATGTAGATTGGAATAGAGACAAATTCAAATCAACGGGTGGCAATATTTCGGAAGAAATTTTTTCTCTCGTTCCTGCAGTCAGCTGGCGGCCAACAGCCCAAACAGTGATACGTCTCAATTACCGTTACGCCTGGCAGAAGGATCTGTTAGGTAATCCCCCATCTAAGCTTGCCGGTGTTCAGCTTGGATTCTCTACTTATTTTTAATAACTATTGAGTTTCCAACTTCCAACCAATTGCAGCGTTCGAAGATTTATAATCGTCTCTCACTGGACTAAACGTATCTATCGCCTTGCAATCTGTGGCTGCGATTGCGCTGTGGGGTGAATTGGATGGAATGACCTGATACATGCCCGGCGTAAGAGAATAGGATTCTCCCCCAATTGTCATATCCAATTGTCCTTCGAGAATGTAAGTGATCTGTTCATGTATATGATGATGTTCAGGCACAACACTTCCGGCCTTTAATTCCACAAGGCCGAGTGTGTGCTTATCACCGTGCGCGTAATAACCGGTAACTCCCGCGACTAGTTCTTTTGGTTTAATATCCTTTATTCGTTGCATAAAATCAATTAAGTAATTCAAAAATTAGTGGGCAACCTTAAAATCCTGGTTAGATACTGGTGGACTCGTGGGTATGATAACGACATTAAAACCATGATCGGTTGCCTTGTGACAATTGTTGCATGTAGTGGTTAATAAAGAAAACCTTTTTTCAAACAATTGAAGATTCTTTTGTTGAATGGAATTGGTCACGCTATCTATGGCTGGTCTGAGCATTCCTATACTTTTTACTTCGGGTCTGTCCTTACAAAACTCATTGATATCGTCCAGTGACTCCTGTATTTCGTGAACTTCAAAATCCGCAAGGGGCCAATTTTGATTTTGCCCGGCAAACCAAAGCTTAGCGTGATGCAATTGTATGCCTGTCATAAACTCTCCAAGACCCGGTTTGTATGCTTTGTCGACTACTTGACTCTGCAGGCTATCGATCTTCGATTGCGTTTGACTTACCTGGTTACCCTGTTGGTTGCATGCTACGAGGTGCAACACAACAGGAATAAGAATAAAATATGCACTAGTTGATATGAAATCATATTTTTTGTTTCCTGACATCATACTTCATTTTGGCAGGCTCACTTTTCAAACCAACAAAAACTTCCACCTACCCATTCCTTGTCTTTGTTGTACCTGACACCGATCATCTTACCCTTGCTGATGCGGGCAAGATTACTAGTCGGAACTGGCCTGGCTTCACCATCTTTCCAGAAATAAAAAATGCGTATTTCGACTTTAGCGGGGATATCAGGAGTTTCTATAACGTCCGCATACTTTACTTTCCGTTGCAATATCCAGTTTTCAGGATCCCTTATTTTCTTGAGATCATCTGCGGTCAAATCAATGATCACTCCCTGTCCTGCAAAAGAGAACAGTGGTTTCAAAACATAGTTCTCCAAGTCGGCCGGCGGCTGCTTTACGTCTTTTAGAAAAAATGTCTCTGGGACATATGGATGTTTGATCCATGGTAAGGTGTATTTGCTGATCCTGTAAAACCAATTGGGATGGGATATCCAGGTAACATCAAGTTCTTCGAAAAAGATCTTACCCTTTTCCTGCACTTCCGGCGACTGCTGCTGAAGTTCATCAAAAATGACACGATTGTAAATCCTTTTTACCTCGGTCTTCTTGTCATTATTGATATAAAAAAGTTTTTTTCCTTCTTTTATGAGCTCGGTTAAGCAGACCATCTTAATTCCAAGGTATTCTTCACTTGCAAAAAAGTCCACCCTTGTTTTTTGTTTTCTCGGAAAAATTTCAAGGAGAATTACATTTTCGGAGTTCTCCTTACCGATGATGACATCTTTTAATAATTGTATATAAGTTTCCCTGGTATAGCCATGAAGATAACAATCCAGGTATTCCGGAACCGGGAAATGCTTTTTTGAAATTTCCGGAATCACTATCTGAAAAGCGAAGAGGCTGGCGAAGCCCTGCATTTCGATAAGCTGAGGTTCATATTCGCCTTTATCATTGATGCAAATTCCAAAATCGAATACAATAAAATGTGAATGGTCATTTTCATTCGGCACATTCATATGAGGCGGTACTGCATCTTTTGTATACTCCTTAAAATTGGGATCCGAAACAATGTCTACAATTTTTTCGCAGCATTCGAGAGTCTTTTTTTTAAAATCCTGGTCAATGAATACGGGTGTTTCCGCCACACGAAATTCTAATTGACCGGGATATACGTTGGCAAGCTCACTGACGAACGCGTCATATTTTTCTTTTGTAAAATTTTCGTTAAACGCCTTTCTCAATGCAGGAATCATAGACGGTTATTTCTAACGGAAGTTAAGAATAAATCAGTTGGGATTAGTGTGATAGTGAACCCGGGAAATTCAAATTAAAAATTTCCCAATTTAGAATTTCAGAATAAAAATTAAACTAATTCACCATAAAGTTGTTCCACCGCCTGGTTCAGGAAATTCGGAAGGACGTGTGAATAGGTCCACAAGATTTTATCCGGATCATCGAGATGAGCCAGCATGCTGCGCCATTTTTCCTCACCATAGTTAGCAATAATCCCCTTCTTTTTGTCGTCACGATTCAGGTACATGGCCATGCCTGGTGCATCCGCCTCGGGGTGGAATTGAGTGCCAACCATGTAATCATTATATCGGATACCCATGATCGCTCTTTCGTAAGGCACGTGACGTCGTTCTTTTTCGATGCACAGGATTTTTGCACCCATTTTTTTTATCACTTCAAGGTTCGGTTGTATCACCTGGTAATCTCGGCTGTCGACAGCGTAAAAGGGATTCTTCAGACCTTCGAATATGGGTTCATTAAAACTATCGCCAAGCACATGGACCGGAAAAATTCCAAACGCCGAAGAGTGACGTTTCGTGAGAATACCTATATTATAATAGCGGGCAGATAATTGAAACGAATGACAGATAAAAAAGACGAATTTTTTTTGCAGGTTAGCCGGGTTATTGTTCCAGCGCTCTATTTCATTAAGCCAGGCAAAATATTTTTTTTCCCAATCACTATAACGACTTTCCAGCGGGCTTCCCGGTCCACCGCTTGAAATAAAAACATCATAACTCATATCGGGGACATCGTTGCGGAGGCGTACATCAAACTCCTTCCAATCAATCTTAAGGTCACTTTCCTGGCCAAACCCACCCAAAATATCTCTCAGGCATCGCATGCCTTGATTGGGCTCGCCTTCATAAAGATCTAAAATTGCGACTTTTAACCTTTTTGAAGTATTCATAAATGACAAACATAATGTTTTTGATTTGCAAATTTGCTGCTCATCTACCTATTTATTAACAATGTGGAAATAGATTCGGTTCCCTAGCTACCATAGACCTCCAGGCCATTAATAAATGTCTTTAGTACTTTTACTTGTAACAGTTTTTCGGGCACTTCTTTCATCAAATCGTTATCCAGGATCAAAAAATCCGCAAATTTTCCTTTTTCCAAAGAGCCTTTTTCATTTTCTTCGAAATTCGCTTTAGCTGCCCAAATGGTCATCCCACGTAACGCTTCTTCCCGAGTCAACGCATTCTCCATTTGGAAACCGACAGCAGGCCAGCCCTTTGCATCTTTCCGAATAACAGCCGCATAAAAGGTTTTAAACGGCGAAATATCCTCAACAGGGAAATCTGTTCCCAGTGGTATCCATCCATTTTGATCAAGCAATTGTTTGTAAGCATATGCGCCTTTTACTCTTTCGGGACCTAGCCGGTCACCTGCCCAATACATGTCACTTGTTGCGTGCGTGGGCTGAACGGAAGGAACAATATTGTATTCACCAAACAATTTAAAGTCATTTTCATTTATTACCTGGGCATGTTCAATTCTCCAACGCAGATCATTTCTTCCTTTTAAATATTTTCCATAGACACGGAGCATTGTCCTGTTACCACTATCACCAATAGCATGTGTGCACATTTGCCATCCATGCTCGAATATGGTCTTAGCTACTGAATCGAAGTGTTGCTGACTGCTTAATAAAAATCCAGACCATCCTGGTTTATCAGAATACGGCTGCAGCAAACACGCGCCTCTGGAACCCAATGCACCATCTGCATAAACCTTAAACCCACAAACATGCAACCTGTCTGTTGTGATCTTCCCTTTTTGAAAAGCAAAATCATAATTCGCCTTTGCATCACTTAGCATAGCATAGATTCTCATTTTCAGGTCACCGGTTTTCTGCAGGCTGTCGATAAAAGAAATCATTCCATGATTTAAACCACAATCATCGACAGTGGTAAGCCCAACCGCAAAACAATTTTTTTGAGCTTCCAACAGTGCGTCTTTGAGCTTTACAGGAGTTTGGACGGGGATCTTCGAAGCAACAAGATCAACCGCATTATCGATCAAAATTCCGGTAAGGTTGCCATTACTTGTTTCTATTTCGCCACCCGAAATTTTATCTCCAGCCTTTACTCCGGCTAATTCCAATGCTTTAGCATTTGCAATGGATGCATGTCCGTCTACTCTTTCAAGCAGCACGGGCTTATTGGAAAACAATTTGTTCAATGCTTCATTTGCCGGAAAAGCTTTGCCCGGAAATTTGTTTTGATCCCAACCACGACCCAATATCCATGGCTCATTTGGATGAGTTGAATCAAAATGTTTAACTCTTTGCACCACTTCGTCCATGCTTTTGCTGTCGTAAAGATCTACCGTAAACAAAGATTGCCCATAGCCCACAAAATGGGCATGCGCATCAATAAATCCCGGGTAAATGAATTTACCCTTTGCATCAAGTTTTTCTTTCGCGTCGTATTTGCTTTGTAGATCCGCAGTTCTTCCTGTTTCGACTATTCGTCCATCTTTCATCGCCATCGCTTCTGAAATAGAAAAAGAGGCGTCAACCGTATAAATCGAAGCATTATAGACCAGGAGATCAACTTTGATTTTTGTAGAGCATGATAGTAATAAAAAGGTAGTGGCAAGTAATAAAAGTTTCCTCATTTGTTTAAATCATTTTAAATCGAATGAATTGTGCTGCATGTCCAATGGGAGTCCTTCGCCGGCGTTCTATTGCATAAACTTATACGGATGCATTTTGTTGAAATTCGTTTTGTCCTGATAAGCTTTAGCGGCCGCTAAGATAGTGGCTTCATCATATAATTTTCCAATCAATGTAATGCTCACCGGACTTCCGGTTTTATTGAATCCGGTTGGCAGCGTAATGGAAGGGTTACCTGTCAGATTTGTAATCGACAACTGGCTTCCGCCAAATGTGGGAAAGATCAACACATCATAGTTCTTCATAAAATCATACATGCCTTTGCAAAGATTGTAGCGATAACGGTTTGCATTTATATACTCCACTGCCGGGATCATTCTTGCGCTGCGAAAACTATTCGGCCAAAAATCTTTATCCTGCCTTTCAATTAGATCATCACGATTTGTCCTTGTTAGCTCATCAAAAGCGGCTGCACTTTCTGCATTTAGGATGATGCTTATAAGATTAACGGGATATAATACTGAATCAGGAAAGACAACCGGCTGCACATTCGCACCTAAGGATCTAAACACTTCGATTACTTTCCATTCCTGTGAACCTTTATCCAATTGTTTAAAATAGTTCTCAGCATAAGCGATCTTTAATTTTGAAAGATCAATTTTCGCATTGTAATTGAAAGCGTGATCAACTGCCCCGGCATCTTTTCCATCGGTCCCCTTTAAATAATAAAACACAATCGCATCGTCTTCCGCGCTTCGACAAATGGGCCCTGCTTTGTCAAGGCTCCAGCAAAGTACCATTGCACCTGAACGACTGATCGAACCAAACGTGGGCCGCAGACCGGTGGCGCCACATCGTGCGGAAGGTGAAACGATAGATCCCAATGTTTCTGTTCCTATGGTGAACGGCAATAAACCGGCAACAACTGAAGCAGCCGAGCCAGCCGACGAACCGCTTGATCCTTGTTTTAAGTTCCAGGGATTTTTTGTTTCACCACCAAACCATTTATTATTATAGGCCAATGCACCCAATGAAAGTTTTGCACATAAAACAGCCCCGGCATTTTTTAGCTGTGTATAAACATATGAATCCTCATCGATCACCTGCTCCTTATACGGGGTACTTCCCCACGTCGTTTTGTATCCTTTCACGGCAAACAGGTCTTTTAGCCCATAAGGAATTCCATGCAATGGCCCTTTGTAAATTCCTTTTTGAATTTCTTCATCGGCTTGCTTTGCCTGTTGCATGGCGAGATCTTCTGTGAGCGTGATGACACTTTGCAGAGTATCTCCCCATTTCTTCAGGCGTTCAATAAAAAACTTTGTCAACTCGAGAGAGGTGATCTTTTTATTTTTTACCAGCGACGCTAGTTGCATGATTGAATAAAAAGCCAGTTCATTTTTATTTGAGGGCATCTGTACATTATTTGAAACCTCCCAGGTGATCTTTTCCTGTTTTGTTGGAATTGTCTCCCCATGCGGTAAGGGATTGAATGCAAAAGGGTAGGGGATGTCGTTTGCCGGAAGTGTTTTATGCAGCGCTTTATAATTCTCAGTAAAATCTTTTACATTATCGAGCATGGAGTCCGCTTCTGGTCCGGTAAAATCAAGGTCATATAATTTTACAGTATTGCGGATAAGTTGAATTGAATCGCTCTTTGTTTGAGCGAACAAAGAAATCGGTGTAACCAAACAAATGACTGATATAAAAAATCTCATGAGCTAAGTTTTGCGTATAAATGGATTAGCGAATAATGATTACCTTTTGAACACCAAAAATAAAGCTATGAGAAAATTAACCTCCCTGATTTTTCTTTCCATAGTATTTTTTTCATGCAGCAACATGGAGAGAACCAAGAATGGCCCTAATACCTCAGTTGCGGATTATTTTAACTATGGTGATACTTCAGTTCAAACGGCCGGCATCAGGATGATCCCTATTAAAACACCGGTAGGTGAATTCAAAGTATGGACAAAGAGGTTTGGTAACAACCGCCATGTAAAAGTGCTTTTGCTTCACGGAGGTCCGGCTGTCGGTCACGAGTATATGGAATGTTTTGAAAGTTTTTTTCCAAAGGAGGGTTTTGAATTTTACGAGTACGACCAGTTAGGTGCACCATACAGTGATCAACCATCAGATTCAAGTTTATGGACGATTGATCGGTATGTTGATGAAGTGGAACAGGTGAGAAGGGCGATCGGGGCCGATAAGAATAATTTTTATGTCCTGGGTAATTCATGGGGCGGAATTCTGGGGATGGAGTATGCGTTAAAATACCAGCAAAATATAAAAGGTTTGATCATCGCTGATATGATGGCAAGTTGTCCCGACTACGGAAAATATGCAAACGACGTACTGGCAAAGCAACTGGATCCAAAAGTGCTGGCTGAGATTCGCGACATTGAAGCAAAAAATGATTTTTCAAATCCGCGTTACGAGGAGCTACTCTTCCCTAATTTTTATCAGAAGCATATTTGTCGCCTGGATCCCTGGCCCGAATCAGTGGTTCGTTCCCTCAATCATCTAAATGGTATACCGAAAGAAATCTATGTAATGATGCAGGGCCCTTCCGAATTCGGCATCGCCGGCAGATTGGCTAATTGGGATATTAAAAACAGGCTCAAAGAAATAAAAGTTCCCACTTTAATGGTCGGCGCTAAATATGACACGATGGATCCCAATGTCATGGAAGAACAAAGCAAGATGGTTCAGCACGGTCGCTACTTGTATTGCCCCAATGGGAGCCATTTTTGTATGTGGGATGATCAGAAGGTTTTCATGAGCGGAGTAATAAATTTTATTAAAGATGTTGATCAACATACTTTCTAGGCAAAAGTTTTTTCATTTTCAAGATTGACAAAAAGAAGCAGCAGAGAAAGGGCAGGGTCGCTGTCTTTGTCTGAAATCGTGACACATAAAAAGTGCCGTGGTTTGGTTTAAACAATTTTAGCGGTCGTTAAACTAAACGGATTCCTTGTGGTCTAAGTTGTGCGCGTTGGCTTTCGATCTAATTGACGAATTGCCAGGAGCAGTCCACTTCTCTTTCTACCAAGGTAATACCAAGCCATATTCTTCAATTCACCTCTGGATCTGTTGGTATTAAAGCTAGCGGATTGATGTTGACAGGGCCCCTGATACAAGCACCATTTCAGCCGCCTGAATTCTATTTCTCAATATGAAAACTTAGGGTTCTCCGTGATGCGGGGAGCCCTTTACTTCTTTCTCTTTGTTTAAGCTCAAAAGGACGTTCACTTTGAAGTGGCTAGTTACTTCTTCTTCTTTTTAGTTGCCGTTTTGGGTTTGGGCGCTGCTTTTTTAGTCACGCCTTTCTTTGCAGCCTTTTTCACGAATGCATCTGGCATTTGAGTCTCTATCATTTTCTTTACGTCATCGAGAGAGATGGTTGAAAGCTCCTCAGCAGTATATTTTGTGTCATCAGTCTTCTTTGGTACCCGAAGTATTTTTTTGCCAAATTTGAGAACAGGGCCCCATCTTGCATTCTCAATTGATATTTTTTCTTCCGGCCACGTCTGTATATAGCGATTGGCTTCTTTCTTAATTTTTGCCTCGACCAGTTCGTTGACATCCTTTTGGCTTAAGTCGTCAAAATCGTATCGTCTTGGTACATTGATGAACATGTCATTCCATTTAATATAAGGACCAAATCTTCCCTTACCTCTTGTTACGGGTTTGCTATCATACATTGCGATCGGTGCATCTGCTTCTTTTTTTTGATTGATCAATTCGATCGCTCTTTCCATATCTATTTCAAGAGGATCCTCTCCCTTGGGAATTGAAATAAAATCATCGCCCCATTTTACATAAGGACCAAACCGACCCATATTTACATATACTTGCAGTCCTTCATATTCACCCAATGTGAGTGGCAACTTGAACAAGTCAAGGGCCTCTTCCAAGGTGATAGTTTCAATGCTCTGATCTTTTTTTAGTGCCGCAAAATGAGGCTTCTGCTCATCATCAATCATTCCCATTTGCACCATCGGCCCGTAGCGTCCAATGCGGGCAAATACAGGCATGCCTGTTACAGGATCAGTGCCTAATTCTCTTTCGCCCTTTACACGTTCTGCCGTTTCAATAGTTTTTTCGACATCTTTCTTAAATGGATTGTAGAAATCATCGATCATCTCGTTCCATTTCATCTTGCCTTCGGCCACTTCATCAAACTCTTCTTCAATCCGTGCCGTGAAACCATAATCCATGATGTCATCAAAATATTGCTTCAGGAAATCTGTTACCACCAATCCGAGGTCTGTCGGAAAAAGTTTTGATTTTTCAGCGCCCGTTGTTTCCTGGTCCACAATCTTCTTGATATGGTCTTTCTCCAAAATGAAAACGCGGTATTCCCTCTTGACTCCTTCTTTGTCTCTCTTTTCCACATAACCTCGTTTCAAAATGGTCGAGATGGTTGGTGCATAAGTTGACGGGCGACCAATTCCTAATTCTTCAAGTTTTTTTACCAACGAAGCCTCAGTGTACCTTGGCTGCGGACGGCTGAATCTTTCGATCGCCTTCATTTCCCTCATCGGCAATTGCTGGCCAACTACAAGGGGAGGCAGCATTCCTTCCGCTTCTTCTTCAGAAATATCTTCTTCATCTCTGTCTTCACGATACACTTTCAGGAATCCCTCAAATTTCAAGACTTCACCTTGGGCAGTGAGTTCTTCGTTGTTTGTGCTAATATTGATTTTAGCAATTGTTCTTTCCAGCTCGGCTTCGGCCATTTGGCTGGCCATTGTTCGCTTCCAGATCAGTTCATACAATTTTTTAGCATCTGTATCCGCAACAGTCGGATGACTCATATAGGTTGGCCGAATGGCTTCGTGGGCTTCCTGTGCACTTTCATTTTTTGTTTTGAATTTCCGGAACTGATGGTACTCTTCTCCATACATGCCTTTCACCGTCCTTGTAATATCACCAAGCGCCGTATCACTCAAATTCACGCTATCGGTACGCATATATGTAATATGACCGTTCTCATATAATCTTTGTGCCAATAACATGGTCCGGCTAACACCATAACCCAGC
>Ga0163163_10001013_pt1 | contig 23790 bp, 19 predicted proteins | sample S65metaG_FD_119766 | JGI IMG/M metagenome (GOLD analysis project Ga0163163, IMG submission 119766) | Switchgrass rhizosphere microbial communities from Kellogg Biological Station, Michigan, USA - S6-5 metaG | ecosystem: Host-associated > Plants > Roots > Rhizosphere > Soil | place: USA...
GGGAAATATGGATGGGGGCGAATGTCCCACCAGATCTTCTTGCCGTCGTTGATGCAGCCAGTCTTAACTAGCAAATCGACATAGCGCTGAAAATTACTGTAAGAGTCGAAGTGATCAGGTATATCGGTCCGGGGAAACTGTTTGAAGATTTCAGTACGGTACGACTTCAAACCGGTGTTGTGGCCCATCCAGAACGGCGACGAAGTTGAGAGCGCCAGCACGTGCGGCAGAAAGTAACGAGCAGCATTCATGATGTGAATTGCTCGCTCGCGATCGGCCATCCCGACATGAACATGAAGACCAAAGATGAGCAGTGAACGCGCGACAGTTTGCAGCTCCTGAACAAGTAGTTCGTATCGCTCGTCGTCGAAGATCTTCTGATCCTGCCAGCGAGAAATCGGATGAGTGGAAGCAGCAACTATCGCTAACCCGTTCTTTTTCGCGAGGCCGGAGATTATGCTTCGCAGCCTGGTGATATCTGCGCGCGCCTCCTGAATGTTCTTGCAAATACCCGTGCCAACTTCCACCATCGATTGGATCATCTCAGGCTTAATCTGCTCGCCAAGCAGCATCTTGCCTTCCTCGAGGATCTCGGCAACATGTGATCGCAGTTCGCGGGTGTGTGGATCGATGATTTGAAATTCTTCCTCGATACCCAATGTGAATTGATCAAACATTTGCGTCATTCCTCAATTCGACTTGAATTAAAACCCAGGTTTTACGTTTCCAGGGTTCTCGCTATCATTCGCCAGTCAGGAGTGAGCTTTCCCAGAAACTCATGTCTCAGGTGTTGCAACGCACTGCGTGGAGAATGGACCGGACTGTAAAGATCGAAGTGAACAAACCATATCCGAGGGGCACCTTCCTGGTAAAGAAAGTGAAGCACGGCTTTGTCGCGCTGTTTCTCGTAGAATCCACCGGTTGTGTCTCTATGGTTGGCAAACAACGTGGTGAAGTCTTTTCTTCGTTGAAGAGTCGACTCGATCATCGGCCATGCAAGAAACTGAAGGCCGACACCACCTTCACCGTATACATTCGTTATTTGTTTGACCAGGTGCCACAATCCCTTTTGCTGCATCCGCTTCAGCAATAGAACAAGAGCCTGTTGCTTGTCTATTGGCCACGACTCAAAAGCACCGGCATCGCTTGCGGCTCCCCATAAACCTACGAGCTTTCCTTTTAAGAGCTCCCTCGAATCAATTGGCAAGTCGTCCCAGGTTAAGTGACCGTCGACCATTTCAACTTTTTTCCAGCTCGGCCTCCAACAAAGCTCTGCATTCGTCATTCAAGTCTCTGAACCTTACGCCTACTCCTTTGCCGGGACTGCTGTAAATCACTTCGCCAGTACAGACAACTTCCCTGCCGTTTCCAAACGGAATGCGAACCACCAGGTGAGCACCTTCAGGTATCGCTGTCTGTGTCTTCATGTAAAGTCCGCCGAGACTGATATCTTTCGTGCTGGCCACTCCCGTCGTGTCAGTTCCGTCGAAATAGACATCAACGATTAGACGAGATCGATCATACTCTCTCCGCTCTTCCGACAAATAAAAGCCTCCTTCGTTATCTTCAACCAAGACATCTGCTCCTTAATCAAATATACGAACCGAATGCTATTAGCGCTCTTAACGATAAACTCAACGAGAATTGTAACCGTTTTCAATTACTTTTTGCTGACGATATAGGTTGGGACCATGCCACCACCCGAAGTCACATTTGCTAACTCTGTAAACGACAAACGTGTAAAAGCTGAGCCCACCTTACCGTTGAAGAGCAACGGATCAAGATCGACAAGCTGTTCAGCAAACTCCATCTTTCCTTCAACAGAGAGTGCCGGAAACACTTCGCGAGCTGTTGGCACTCGTTCCTGAACGAGATAGTCTCCGTTCTCGAGAGCTTCCTCGAGCGCTTTACCCCATTCAGTCTTGTCGGCGTTCCAGCCGATGGTGATGCCATGACCACCGTAATCGTCATTGGGTTTGAGGACCAGCCTTTCATTATTCGCAAGAGCAAACTCTAGCAAGTCGACCTCCCTGCCCTTGTACTCAGTTTGCTCATCTCTCACTAAACGCGTCCATGGAACGTGTGACTTGATAGCATCCAGCTCCGCTTTGACAAATAAACCAGCTCGCTTGTTGTCTGTAAGTACAGCGAACAGAGCTTTCTTATGAATGAGTTTAGACCGGAAGCTGTTCACCAAACAGACCGCATGAGCCCGATAGGCGTTTATGAGAGCCGGATACTCGTCCATGATTGGCAAGTACTCATTAACGAGCAATCGCTTGTACACGATATCGATCTTGAACCCATCAACGCTTAACATCTCTCCATCAAACTCAAGTTGTTGAGGCGTGCAGATTACGGATGGATAACCTGATCGTACGAAGAAATCTCTAAACAATTCGAATTCTTTGACAGTGGGTACGTCAGGTAAGTCAACAATCCCGATGTGCGGTGTTCTCTCGAGACGACTTCCAAGAAATTCCTCGAACGACTCCAGAAGTACATCCAACATAAACCGGCTGCCGTAAAGAGGACGAACGTTGTATTCGTTTGCAAACGCCTTCATTACCGGCAGAGACGAGAAGATATCGTATGCAGCATCAGCGTAGGCGATGCCGGCCGGGCTCTCTCCATTGAGTTCTACGAAGCTGTAGGCACTCGGAGTCAGGAAGGAATCAAGACGGGATGTTGGAGACACGGCCGCGTAGCCTGGATCAATCGCAATCAGATCACGTTCGATATCTGTTAGTCCAAGGTCGTTGACGATCGACTCATCAGTAATTGCCGCATCCTTTACTTTCTGAATCGCTGACCAAACAGTTTCGCAGACGGTTGTGATTCGCGCGAAATCCATCTCCGTAACGAAGTGTGGCCTTAGGTAAGGCGACAGTCGCCGTCCACCAAAAATTAGTTTTGCATGTTCCAGACCTTCGTTAAGGAGAGTGGCCGAATCATCCGCGAGTTTCTGATCGGCAAGGAGATCGTGATAGCGGGCTACTGCCTCGGGGAACATAAGTGTCCGTGGAGTTTCCTTCTTGGGATGTGTTTGTGGAAACGAGAGTATCACACATCCTCGCGGCGAAGCGTGATAACTTGGTAGTGGCTTTGCGTGGAACTAGTTCAGTTTTTCTTATCGGGTGGGCTCACGGTCAGGAAAAGCTTCTGTTTCTTCCGGACAATCTCAAACCGTGAGGAGCTCCCAGCTGTAGCCATAACGGGACTCCCTGTTGCAACCAGTGGCTTGCCATCAATTGATTCGATCACATCACCCGGTTGCAACCCGGCCTCGGAAGCTTTGCTTGTGGGATCGATGTACACAATCAATAGTCCTGATGTCGCACCAAGTTGGGCCGCGACGACTGGCTGTAACGCAACCGTCTCCATTCCCTGCGCCATCAGTGACGGAGAGGGAGAGAGACCGAAAGAGAAACCAAATGCCATTGATGGATCGATCAGACCACTCAACTGTACCTTCACCTTTTCATCAATCGTCCGACCAGGCCTGGCGAGAGTAAACACTACCGAGCTACTCGGGCCAGCTTCGTCGAGCATCCACGAGAAGTCGTCTCCGTTCTGAACATCCTGGTTATTAACTTTCAGAATTACATCGCCGGGTCGTAGCAGTGCAAAGGCTGCGGGGCTGCTGGGCGCGATTGAAGTGAGCAGTATTCCTCGTTGACGTTCCATTAGAGATGCTGCCTGTTCAAATTTCCATCCTTGATTTTTGAACTGATCCATACTGAGGTGAGCAACAGGCTCACCCTTCACACCAAGCCATGGACGAGGAACACTTGCCTGCTGACTCAAGACTCGCGTCGCTGCTCGTTGGATCATCGCCGTTGGCAGGATAGTCGCTTCAGGACCTTCAACCGCATCGACGATTCCGACGGTTTCACCATTGTCGTTTACTGCTACACCGCCAATGTTGGCCAAGGTCAATCGAGGCGATTCTACTTTGACTCTCGCGACTCCAATGCTGTCTGGTGCTAGTTTGATGGAATGGATCTTTCCAAAGGTCGTCCCAACACGAACATACAAACTGCCATTAACGGGTGGTCTTATACGGGCAGCCGGTTCTGGATTCAGTAGGCGAACATTCTCTCCCTCGGCGACTGACTCGGCGCTTGTCGCTTCATTGTGCGGGAGACTACCGTCTTTTAGACGAAGTATCGAAAGACCAGTCACACCATCAAGACCAACGTACTCAGCTTCCAGTCTTTTCCCATCGGATCCGATGACGGTGAGATCTGGTGATCCAAACATTCCACCGCTGAACGGGAATCTTTGGGTCTTCGATCTTTGTTGACGCATTGGGCCTCGCACTTGAGGCACTGCGACCGCAGGAGGGTTGGCCGCAAAGATCGAGGGTCCGAACTCAGCCTCCGCATCGGGCAGCCACGCCGCGATCGTTTGTCCGTCATCCAAGGCCAGTCCGGCAATAATGTTTGCATGTACTTCGTCGGTAAGGTTCGACGCGTCCTCGAGCCTCGCAATCGCTTCAACCTGTTGCTCAGATCGCAGCAGCATTCGGAACATCTTTATTCCGTTGAGCCGATGCACAATCGTTACAACCTGGGGAGCAGTCCTTGCTTCGCGTGGCGAAACCGAAGGACTGGGCCGTGTGGGCTTCTTAGACTGAGGCTGTTGCGCAGAAGCGAAGCTCACCAGCCACACGAAGCTAACGATGCAAATTGCTGATTTACTGAAAGTGCGAGCCAACATTGCTTTTCGTACCTACTACCAAACACCTTTCGGCGCAAACGAAGTTGAAGCTGGAACGACGCGTTGAGATCCGAATGTAACCGTTGGCAGGGAGATCGTTTTCCTGTTACCACGCCCATCAAGCAGAGAGACTTTTAGCGACTGCTGCGAAGCATCAACCGGGAAAACTGGATCACTCGAAGTCACTGTTTGAGAGCCTTGAATCACCGGAGCCTGAAGACTGCTGAAATCCGCCGCAACGGTGTTTCGTTTGTTCCGAGGTGCGCTTGCGATCGTTCGTTTGTTTATGAGAGTTCCGATAGGAGTAGCCTGGATCGTTGGAGCAGTATGTCCTTCTCGTACAGCTACCTCGGTTGGGTTTTCTTTAGGTATCGCAACAGTCGCTGGAGTTCGTTCTTGATTGGATTCAGCAACACTTGGCGGTCGACTATCCCGCTTAACGCGTTTACTGACGAGAAGCGCTCCGCCAATCAAAACCACTAACACAGTCGCCACTGCGGCAGATCGTTGACTCAGAGACCACAAATTAATGAAGTGGGTACTTGAAGCATTACTGTCACGTGCGAGACGAGAACGTAGACGGATCTCAAAATCCGGCGGCGCCGCCACCGTCCCGAGACTTCCAACCATCTCTCGCAACTTCGTCTGCTTCTGGTGATACTCACGACACTCGTCACACTGAGCTAAATGCTCGACTGAGGCAACGCTGGAATCCTCGCCCAACGCCATCTCATCAAGCTCACGCTGAATTGTCGTACAAATTGATTTACTCATAACCCTCATACTCAAAGATAAGCCGTCATTTTTTCCCGTAGAAAACCACGCGCGCGACTGATCCTGGACTTTACAGTGCCCTCACTAGTTTCCAGTATCCTGGCGATCTCATCGTAGCTGCGTCCGTCAACGTCACGCAGGATCAGTGGCGCTCGATATTTTTCAGGAAGAGTTCCAATCGCCCTCTGCACCGCATCGCGTCTTTCCGTATCTACTAATTCACAGTCTTGAAGCGGACGTTTATCTGGCGGATTGAACTCCCTCGGTTCTGTCCCATCCGTCGACTGGAAGAACCCTGTCAGGGATACGAGTTTCCGTCGTTTACGCTTTCGCAACTCACTAATCGCTAGATTGGTGGCAATGCGATAAATGTAGGTTGAGAACGCGTAACTTCGTTGGTATCTATCCGCAGCTTTGTACACCCTGACAAAAGTTTCCTGAGCCAGATCCACCGCCCCGTCATAATCATTCGTCATTCGGTAGATGTAACTCGTGATCTGATTCCTGTACCTGCTCACTAGTTCCGCAAATGCATCCTGATCACCCGTACGTGTGGCTTCCAGCAGCGCGTGATCGGAGGTGGTGTCCTCCAACGCTTCCTGCTGTAAAGAGTGGGCAAAACCCAACTCATCGATAGAGGTCAGGGTATTCATTTGGGCAGGCAGGCTCGCTATCTGACTCACGGAACCACGGCTAGGATAGAGAGTTTAGTCGTCTCTCTTGGGCTCACAATGAGCGGAGCACTGGCAATCGATTATACCCACACCGGTGACCGCCCGCAGGTAAACACGCGGCGGATGTGGCTTGGTTCCGGAAATGTCGAGGAGGAAACCTGGGAAGTTGGAACTCAACAAGCTAATAAAGCTTGTCGAACACTTAGGCTTCGGGAGTGCTGAAGATAGAATCGTCCACTTTTGCCCCATAGGTAATAGTTAATACCTGGACTTCCTGAGTCTGTTTTCCATCTTCAAGGAGAATGCTGTGGTAAGGAACAAGTGTCTGCTGCACTCCGCGGTAGTCCAGAAATCTTCTCGTGTACTTTACCGGCGTTGTGCCGCCTGAGCTTGGAACATCTTCATACTCCAGCCAGAGTATTCGCAGGGTGCGTGTGCTTATGTAGTAACGCGTCGTGCGTTTGTCTTTATCGGTAAGTTCAACTACGTAAAGCTCAAGGCCCTTTTGCTGTTCCTTTCCGATGAGGGTGACGGTGGAACCGCTCTCTTTATAGCGCAGCAATGAGTCGATACTACGAACGTGATCAGAAAGGAAGGTCGCGGCAGTGTCCTGTCGTGGTGTAAAAGCCGCGCCATTGATCATTCCCCAAACCTTACCGCCACCATAGATCAGCGAGTACTCCATTGTAGACATCTTCTGATCAAGCCTGATCTTGTCTTTCTCGAGACTCTCGCCCCTCACAAACCGCCTTTCATAGTTTGCTTCCTCTGGAGCTCCCTGTGCGTTGAACCGGGTTATCTTGCCGCGTTCGATACCGTTGCGACGGATGTGTTCCAAGGCTGGCCTGGTGCCGTAAACAAGGATCACGGATTCTACGACTTGCTCAACAGTAAATGCTTTGTCATCAACTGAGGGAGATCGAGCGGGTACCGCGGAGGGAAGGATGAAAAGGGCACAGGTTATTACTAGGGCTGACAATATACGAAACAAATACGGATTCTCCTTGGATTCAGTTATGCGGTTACGTCACCGCAAGCCGGGGAAAGCTTTGTTAGAGTTCGAATTGTAACACACGGAGCTGTAAAACTAATTGAGGGCTCCGCCGCAAACTTATGGATGCAATCAAGTCGAATCACCGATGTCCACAAACTTCTAGTTCGCGGTTTGACAAGACCATGACCCACTAGTATTTTGCTTCGTTTTCGCCGGGCCGAGATTCTCTCCTGTGAAGGTGAATCATTAGTACGGCAGGCTTCATGAGCCAGATGGACTGGCTCGCAACCGCAGGAAAGGACATCTTGAAGATATGAAGCGCGTAGGAGTTTTAGTAGGACGGGAAAAAACCTTTCCCGAAGCAATCATCAGGGGCATAAACGAGCGCGGTAACGGCGAGGTGATCGCCGAATACATAAAGCTCGGGGGCATTCAGTACGATGCGCCGCCCAAGTACGACCTGGTAATTGATCGTATCTCACACGAAGTGCCGTTCTATCGAGCGACCCTCAAGCGCATGGCCCTGGAGGGAACGATCATTATCAACAATCCATTTTGGTGGTCGGCAGACGACAAGTTCTTCAACTACTCATTGGGTCGCAAGTTAGGCGTGGCGATTCCGAAGACTGTGCTTCTCCCGCAGAAAGACTACATGGAAGGTATCATCAGCGAGAGCTTGCGGAATCTTGAATTCCCGCTCGACTGGCAAGGCATCATTGATTACGTCGGCTTGCCGGCCTTTCTGAAACCATTCGACGGTGGCGGTTGGAAAAATGTCTCAAAAGTAAACTCACTCGAAGAACTTTGGGCAGAGTTCGATAAGAGCGGCACCCTTTGCATGACGCTCCAGGAGTCGATCGATTTTGATCAATTCGTGCGTTGTTACTGCGTAGGTCAGGAAGAAGTAATGATTATGGCGTACGATCCGCGTAAGCCGTACTTATCTGGTGAGCAGTATGTGCACAACCCGAACTACCTTGAGCCAAAGCTGGCTGAGCGAGTCAGAAATGATGTTCGCACACTTTGCACCGCACTTGGTTATGACCTCAACACCGTCGAGTTCGCTATCAAAGACGGAGTACCTTACGCAATCGACTTCATGAATCCAGCGCCTGATGCTGAATTAGCATCAGTAGGTGAGTTCTATCATCAATGGATCACCCAAGCGGTCGTTCAATTAGTTTTCAAACGACTGGGTGAATCTACGGAAGTTTCCAGGTATCGTTGGGATGCGCTGCTCAATCCTGAACCCATTCGGGCTTACGCTGTTGCATCAGCGACTGAACAAGCTAGCCGGACGATCACGCCTCAACCAGTTGCAAGCTCGGACAAAGTCGCAACGGCGTCAGTAGAGACAAACAAGAAGACAGTCTCAACCGCGACCAAGCGTGTGCCGACAAAAAGAAAAAAGATCTAAGTACCGATCGAGTCATGAAAAAAGGTAGGCCAGCAGTTCGCTGCTGCCTACCTTTTGTTTTCACTGCCGATGTCTACTAAGCCAACGAGCCGGACTTGGATCGATTAAATAGTAGTCGTGTTCCTAATAATGCGAGCAGCCAGAGTATCAACGCAGAAGAGGCGAGAGACCAGCCAACGCCACCCAGCATAGGATCGAGAAAACCACCAAACAGCGCCAAAAGTATTCCGCCATTAATCACACGTGGCGAAAGACGTCGCACCCGTGCGACATGTTGCAGCCAGTTTATCCTTCGCAGTTCCGTGGCGAGATATTCTTCGTCGTTATTGAGCAGCATGTAGTAGTCACTCTCTCGTCTTGCGTAACGAGCGAGTGCTTGCTCTGTCGTGACTCTGGCCGCCTCCTGGTAGTGATGAATCACATGTGCCAGCTTGCCTTCCCGAAGAGCAATATCCGCGAGGCCTAGTCGTGCTTTGAAGTTGGCGCTGTCGAGATCGACGATCTTCTGTAATGTCTGTCGCGCCTGACGCGCGTCGCCGCACTCCAAAAGACTTTCCCCAATTAACGGTAATAGCACCGGATCATTCTGCGCTCTTATTGAGGCAAGACGAAGCGCGGCGCGAGCTCTGAGGAGTAACCTTGTATCCGCCTGGGCACTTGCCTGAGATCGAAGCAGACGAGCAAAATCGTAAATGAGCCACGCACCTTCGGGCGTAACATTCAAAGCCCGTCTGAAAGCCTCACCTGCCTCACGCAAGCGGCCGGAGACCCTCAACTCATTTCCGAGACGACGTAGCAAGTGGGCTCTCTCGAGGTCCTTTGGCGATGTTCCTGCTTCACGTGAATCGTTCCGATTGAGCTGCCTTCCGCCAACTCTAAAATCGTCTTTAGCTTCGTCCAGTACGTCTTCCGATGCTAACTGAGACATTTTGGCCTTGCGCTTCACAAACCCTGGATCTGCCATGTAGTCGCGAAGGTCCCGACTTCGATTGTCCAGCTTATCTTCGTGCACCAACGGAAGTAGCTCACGAACTAACTTCCGATATGCGTCGCCACCTGACGCGATAACAAAGTCTCTACCTTTTCCACTTATCTGAGTTCGATAGCGATATCTGACGCTACCCCGCCGGCGAAGCGTGCGAACGGCGTTAGTCTCAACGGTTTCAAAATCGGAAACTGATAATTGCTTATGTCGTCCGAGGAGGGCACGAAGCAGAAAATGGATTGGACTCTGACGGCGGATCGCAACTCCATCAAATACGATTCGATCCGCAAGTGCCAGAATAGGTATGACAAACAACGCAACACCGATTAACAGGAGTGCCAACAGATCGTCTTCAGAACGAAGTAGCAGAGCTGCTAGAAAAGCGGTCACGCTTGCGACGGCAACATACGGTCCGGGCGATACACGAACCCACGCAACTACTTGCCGCCTTTTGCCGGCCTCAGTCGCTTCTGCAAGGGCCGAGAGGCTCTCAAGTTCTTTGCTCTCGTTCATCGGTTAACCGTTTGGATGTCTGGACAATCGACAGGTAGCTCAAGTGTAAAGGTGCCGCGCGACGTTCCTGGCTCAGTGTAACGTAAGTCAGCTAATTGAAGGAATGTTTGCGAAGTGCAGTCTTCGTCAGAAAGCTTCGCTACCGGGAATCGCGCGAAACCAAGGAAGATCTGAGTACGCCGATCTTCAGAAACTTCCTTGAGAACTCTAGCGAGTGGACCTGTTGGTCTTTCGTATCTGACGATTCTCGATGCGCGCGCTTCAGATCCAAGAGTTAGATGAAAACGATAGGTTGCCTTGTCGGTTTCAAATACGCAGTCCCAGCCAAACGGATTTGCAAGAGTTGGCATTGCAGCCAAACGAGAAATCTTCTCGTCCTTCCCTGCCATTACTGTCGCTTGTTCGAAGGCGTGGCTCCCAGCTCTGGAATGCGCAAACATCAAGCCACCCCAATAAACTACAACCAGCACCAACGCAGTCATAGCCAACTTTGATCCCAACCGATCGCCAACCCTCTTGATAAAGAGCAAGACAAGTCCAAGCATCGTCGTAAGCCAAATCGCTCGGAGTATCCACGGGTAAGGAAAATTTCCGCCGCGTGGATTGAACACAATGAAGAGCGTCAAAACTACTCCCAAAAACAGCCAAACAAGTCGGAGAAACCTGGTGCGTGTAGTTAGGAGAAAGCATGCGCTACCGAGTATTAACCAGATGAAGGGATCCACGATGAAGACGAAGTCGCCGTAAAACCACTTCGAACTCCAGGGCAGTAAGGGACGAATGCCGTAGTTGTTAGTCCAGTCGAGCACTGGATGCGTGAACGTTACAAGGAGGGACACTATCAGCAAAGGAACGAATCTTACCTGCAATCGTCTTTTTCTTACCCTTGAAATGATGAAATCGCCGGCAAGAAATAAGACGGGCAACAGAACACTCAGTACAAACGTTCCAACGAATGCATGCGTAATCCCACGGTGGTGTTGCAGGAAGCTCCAGCGATCCCTGAACAGCAGGACTACTATGTCAGCGTCTGGAGAATTTGCGGCAAGAACGCACAGCGCCGTAGCGCCCGGAGACAACCTTTCCAAACCAGACTTGGCTGCGGCAAGTCCAACTAGTGAGTGAGTAAGGTTGTCCATTGACGAGAGTGAACCACCTTATTCGACGCTGCCGCTAACCGAGGATTGGGGACTCTGGAGGAAGTTGTGCGAAACGATCCGGGTCAAGCTTTTGCAACTCAGTTGCAGCTTCGCGCGCGGCTGAAGAGGCTGGGAGGGGCTTGTCATCTTTGCCTTTGGCCTTTCGCGAGGTATCTACAAGGCTGAAGAGAAGGTCAACAGCTTCTTTCTTCTTGCCTTGCTTCTCGTAAACCTTAGCCAGGCGCAGATTGGCGGTTTCGGGTGTCACAGCGAGACTGTTTAGTTTCGCAACGCCGGTGTAGATTTGAGCTGCCTCATCCAGCTTTCCATCACTCTCTTTAGCCTGAGCCAGTGCAAACTTAGCCAGCGCCGAAACCTCAGAAGGGCCTTCATTCGACAAGGAAGACAGTTCAGAGATTCCTTTCTCACGATCAATGGCCAGTCGATTTGTGGCGATGAAATAACGCGCTTCAGAGCGATAAGGATCTCCGTATTTTGCTGCGACCTTTTCAAATTCTGCGATGGCACTTTTAGCCCGGTCTTGTTCGCTTGGGAAGGTAATTCCGGACGAACCTGTAGCAGGCGTGGTTGAGATAGTTGCTGTTGAAATGTCTATTCCCCGCCCGAGTGCTTCGCGAGCCTCATCGCCTTTACGTGCATTCCATTTGACTAAAACAACGACGAGCAACCCCACCAACAACACGCCCCCGAAACCATACAAAATTGTTCGTCCCTTGCCTTCCAGGGAGTTTCCCAGCCGATCCAGTAGACCCATGGTTGTGTCTCGGAAACGGTCGTGCTGAAGTTCTCGTGCTCGCTTCTTTTTATATTTCGCCACGTACTTTCCTCTCGCAAGTCCTTATACTGAACTACGTTCTTTTGGGTGTATGATAAATGAAAACGTCACTCTAATGGCGCGTACGAAATGTTGTCAAGCAAGGGTTCTGACGAGGTTTCGCCGACCAAGTTCGTGACTGATGAAGTCCTTGACTCTGTAAAATTGCATCAAGCGTGTATGAAATATTTCTGGGAACAAATCTTGTTTCGCCGGTGTCCAATGGGATGCCTGTCCGGGATTGGGCAGAAATTGCGAGCTCGAATTCCCGCCCCAGGGGGTAAATAGTGAGCTACGGAGAGCCCATCGCCCTCCGAGGGCAAATGGAATTGGAGCAGGTCGCAGAAGCGGCCCCAATTGACGTTCGTCCAAATTCCGAGGCTCTGTTCATTGAAAGATTGCAACGCGGAGACTCTGTCGCATTCGAGCAACTGGTAAACGAACGGTCAGGAGAAATTTTTGGCCTGCTTTACCGACTGACCGAGAATCGCGAAGAAGCTAAAGACTTAACACAGGAAACCTTTCTTCGTGCGTTTCAGAGTATCAACACCTTTCGAGGTGAGGCTGACCTTAGAACGTGGATTTATCGCATCGCCATTAACCAGGCCAGGAATCGGTGGCGCTGGTGGCGAAGACGCCGTCGAGACTCCACCGTCTCTCTTGAAAGTACTGACGATGCCGGACATCAAGCGCTCATTGCCAGGTTGAAATCCGACAACTCTGATCCCGAACACGATGCACTCGCACGGGAACGAGAGCGAATGTTGAGCAAGGCACTAAAGGGACTCCGCCGCGTTTATCGGGAAGCAGTAGTCCTACGTGACATTGAGGGATTTGCTTACGAAGAAATCGCAGTTGCTTTGGATATAAACGTAGGTACGGTCAAATCACGACTGGCGCGCGGGCGTCAGGAACTCCGGCAAAAGCTGGAAGGATCTTTGTAAGTTCAGATTGCAGATTTGAAGAAGTGAAAAGCTTTTCAATCTTCAATCGGAAATCTGCAATCAACAATAACTGGATGGCTGTCCCGCCCCGGCTCACGAAACTCGGTGCCAAATGGGTCGAAGTGAGGAAACGGCGGGCTAGGCTTCCAAGCGGCCTAGTGAGCGTATTTGAAAACGTGGCCAGCAACACCCGTTGGACATCGCTCACACGAGCCTCAAGGGGTTGTCCTAAACTTGTCGCAGTTGCTTCTTTCAACCAAAGGAAGCAGCCGGGGTTGGTCAGCCATCCAGTAACGTCATCGTCGACGGTTAACCAACAAATTGACAATCGGGAATTCTGATTATGTTGTGCGAAGAAACTAAACAATCGCTGTCGCTATACATCGACGATTGTGTTTCATTGCCAGCCCGAGTAGCAGTTGATGAACACTTGGATCGATGTCCTGTGTGTCGTGATGAAGTTGCTCAGTTGCGATCCTTGCGACGCAGACTCAGCAGCTTGTCACGACCGACGCCACCTCCCGATCTGGAGTCAACAATAAATGATGCACTAATAATTGAGTCAGCAGCTCGCCGGCAGGCACCCAATCGTTCATGGACGTTTCGTATTGCTCGCTTCCTGCAACCGCGTGTTATGCCTTACACAGTTGGATCGTTTGCTTCCGTAATCCTGTTCGCTCTCATGTTCGCCGCGCTCCGTCCGCATTTTGTCGCTTTGCGCGAAGCGGCGATTCAAAGCGGCGGAGTAATTGTTTTGCAAACGCCCACTATTGGTTACGATCTGAACAAGCCGGTTACACCCGAAGACTTTGCTGCAAGTAGAGCTCCGTTCGCCGAACAATCCCCAAGTCTGAATCCCGGTGGCGCTCTCGCAGCACTAACTCGTGCCTACTCTCGTCCTCGTACGGACTCCTATCAGGACTCAGATGACATGATTGTGGTAACAGACGTATTTAGTAATGGCGCAGCGTCACTGGCTGATGTGGTCCAGGCACCGCGTAACAAGCGCATGTTAGATGAGTTTGAATCTGCACTTCGACAAGACGCAGCCTTTGTCCCAGCATCACTGGATCGTCGTCCCGATACGATGAGGGTTGTGTTTGCCGTTCAGAAAGTTGACGTCGACGACCGAAATTTCTGAGTCCAAAATCAGTAATCGAAGAAAGACGCTCCGAATTTCTCGGGGCGTTTTTCTTTGGTGAGTGCCACTTGCTATCGCGGGTGGTTTATCCTGATTCACGTACCCAAGTCTGGATCTTTTGCTAATCAAAGGTGACTTATGTACTCGCTTGACGCACCGCACGTCGCATGCTAGTTTGCGGCTTCACCTTTATTTGTGATCTACTCAACGTGAGACTCACGATCGAGTCCACGTGGTGAATAACTTGACTGCACCTGCGCCACAACTAAGACGAACACCACTCAACCGAGTGCACCGCGAACTCGGCGGACGAATGGTGGACTTTGGCGGCTGGGATATGCCTGTTCAATATCCAGCTGGGACCATCGAAGAACATCTGCGTACGAGAGATCATTGTGGACTATTTGATGTGTCTCACATGGGGGAGATTGAGGTTAGAGGCAACGACGCAATTCCCTTCGTCAATCGGATCACATCCAACGATGTTACTAAGTTAATCGACGGCCAGGCTCAATACTCTGCACTAACCACTCCTAATGGGACAGTAGTTGACGATCTTCTCGTTTATCGTTTCGCTCCAGATCATCTGTTGTTGGTAGTCAACGCAGGAACCACGGAAAAGGATTGGGATTGGATCTCTTCACACCATGGTGGTGAGTCAGTCAAACTGAAAAATATTAGCGCTGACTACTGCCAACTCGCTATTCAAGGACCAGACGCATTGGCCCTTCTGCAGAAATTAACTTCTGTTCCACTAGCCGGAATAAAGTACTACCACTTTACTCAAGGCGAGGTTGATGGAGTACCCAGCATCGTCTCGCGTACGGGCTACACTGGTGAAGATGGCTTCGAAGTCTACGCAGCTTCAGATAAAGCTGAGCAACTCTGGAACAAAATTCTTGACGTAGGCGCAGTAGGCACTGACAACGGTGTATTGCCGTGCGGATTAGCTGCACGCAACACGTTAAGACTTGAAGCCGGATTGTCGCTCTACGGTCATGAAATCGACGAAACTACGACCTTGCTCGAAGCCAACCTCGGTTGGATTTGCAAACTCGACAAGGGCGAATTCGTCGGTCGAGCGAAGTTGGCTCAGCAGAAAGAAGAAGGCGTTCAACGCCGACTAGTCGGTTTTGAAGTAACGGATCGAGGAATCGCGCGAGATGATCAGGAAGTTGTCGTCGGTGAAAAGCGCGTAGGAAAAGTAACATCGGGCAGTCCCGCCCCCTTTTTGAAGAAGAACATCGGCTTCGCGTACGTGCCGGCTGAACTGGCAACAGTTGGAGGAGAGATCAAGATCGATGTTAGAGGTCGACTTGTTGGTGCGCACATCGTTAAGACTCCCTTCTACAAACGCGCTCGCTGAAGACGATTTATTCTGCTGACAGTTTTTGAAACTAAATCCAGTTGGAGGAAGCATGGCAAACGTTCCGGAAGACCTGCACTACAGCAAAGACCATGAGTGGGTAAAAGTTGAAGGTGATGAAGCAATAATTGGAATCACTGACTATGCCCAGGATTCGCTCGGTGATGTGGTGTACGTTGAGTTGCCAAAGCCAGGTGACGAATTCGCAACCAATGAGTCGTTTGGATCAGTGGAATCAGTAAAAGCTGTGTCCGAAGTCTTCACGCCCGTGTCAGGAAAAGTGACCTCAATAAACGAGTCGCTTGCCGATGAACCCGAAACCGTGAACTCCGATCCGTATGTCGCAGGTTGGATGATTCGTGTCCGCATGACGAATCCGGGTGAGGTCGACAGTCTCCTTACCGCTGCTGAATACGAAGACTTCACGAAAGCTGAGAAAGAATAACTTTGCGCTACATTCCAAACTCGCCGGAAGAGCGCGTGGAGATGCTCCAGTCGATTGGCCTCAGTTCGGCAGACGATCTGTTTAGTTCAATTCCTGAAGACCTACGTTTGCGGCGACCTCTTAACACTCCGGCCGCACTTGCCGAAACGGAACTACTAACTCGATTCGAACACCTGGGCGAAAAAAACGCCGGGGCGCGGAGAATAAGTTTTCTCGGCGGTGGCGCGTACACACACTACATCCCGACGATTGTCGATCATATTCTCTCAAGGTCCGAGTTTTTCACGGCCTACACGCCCTACCAACCCGAAATTTCTCAGGGCACACTGCAAACCATTTTTGAGTTTCAAACGCTCGTTTGCCAGCTAACAGGAATGGAAGTCGCAAACGCGTCGATGTACGACGGGTCTACAGCTCTTGCGGAAGCGGTCTTGATGGCAGAACGCGTAACAAAGCGTTCAAAAGTAATCGCACCAGGATCCATACATCCGCAGTATCTGGAAGTTGTCCGAACCTATGTGCAGCACGCAGGCATTGATTTGGACGTAGTGGCCCACGATCAAGCAACCGGTCAAGCCTCTGCATTGACTTCAGCAGTTGACGACCAAACAGCAGCACTTGTCGTTCAGTCGCCAAATTTCTTCGGCTGTGTCGAGGACCTCAAGACTCTAGCCGACGCTGCCCATGCAAAAGGAGCGCTGCTGATCGTCGCCATAACTGAAGCGATGTCACTTGGACTCTTAAAGTCGCCGGGCGATTGCGGCGCAGACATCGTCGTCGCGGAAGGTCAGTCGTTCGGCGTGCCGCTGTCATTTGGTGGCCCTTATGTTGGCTTGTTTGCCACTCGCGAAAGGTATGCACGCCAGATTCCCGGCAGACTAGTCGGAGAGGCTTTCGACAAGAAGGGGCGTCGCGGTTTTGTGTTGACGCTGGCTACACGGGAACAACACATTCGTCGAGAGAAAGCGACATCGAACATCTGTACCAACGAAGGCCTAATCGCATTGGCCGCCACGGTCTATCTGGAAACGATGGGCCGACAAGGAATTCAGGAAGCCGCTCGACAGTGTATTCAAAAAGCTGCTTATGCTGCGCGGGAGATTTCAGAGCTTCAAGGATTTTCACTTCCCTTCAGTGGAGCGCGTTTTAATGAGTTTGTTGTTAGGGGTCCGGCAGGCGCAGTCGACTTACTATCGCGACTTGCACGTGAAAAAGGAATTGATGGAGGACTCGCCCTGTCGCGTTTTCTTCCGGATCATCCCAATGAGTTTCTTGTTTGCGTCACAGAAACCAACACGCGAGATCAGATTGATGCACTCGTTGCCGGTTTAGCTGAACTATCAAATAAAAACTAGCCCGTATGACCTCAGGAATCACAAAAGTCACCAGTCACATCAGTCCAAACGAACAACTTATCTTTGAACGATCTCAAGCAGGTCGAATCGGATACCGGTTGCCCGCTCTGGATGTCGACGAACAGCCTCTTGACTCGCTCCTTCCAACAAGTTTTCTGCGAAACGACGACCTCGAAGGTGTTCCTGAAGTTAGTGAAGTAGATGTCATTCGTCACTTCGTTCGCATGTCAACGTGGAACTATTCAATCGATCTCGGCATGTATCCGCTCGGCTCGTGCACCATGAAATACAACTCGCGGCTTAACGAGCGCGTCGCACGCATCGCTGGCTTTGCCAGTCTTCATCCACTAGCAGAGGAACATGACACTCAAGGCGCCCTGGAGGTTATCTTCGAGCTGCAACAACATCTGGCTGAAATAACTGGCTTGCCCGCTATTTCGTTGCAACCAGCCGCGGGGGCTCACGGAGAAATGACGGGGATCATGATCATTCGCGCATTTCTCGATGCGCGTGACGGTGCCGCCGGTTCCGCCCGGCGAACCATGCTCATTCCCGACTCGGCACACGGTACCAACCCCGCATCTGCACACCTCTCGGGCTTCTCAGTCAAAACGATCCGATCAACCTCGGAAGGTTTGACCGACCTGGATCACCTGCGGGAGTTGTGTGCACATGGCGATGTCGCCGGCCTGATGTTAACTAATCCAAATACGCTCGGCCTGTTCGAGCGAAATATCAAAGAGATATGTGACATCGTCCATCAGGCTGGGGGACTGGTCTACATGGACGGCGCGAATATGAACGCGCTGGTGGGCGTGGCACGCCCCGGCGACATGGGAGTAGACGTCATCCACCTGAACCTGCATAAGACGTTCTCGACGCCGCATGGTGGTGGCGGACCTGGTTGCGGGCCGTGCTGCTGCACAAAGGAACTGGAACCGTTCTTGCCAGTTCCGCGAGTGGTAAAGATCGCTTCTGCCGATGAGCAATCAACGTTTCGACTTGATTACGATCAACCCAAATCGATTGGTCGAGTAAAAGCGTTCTTCGGAAACTATGGAATGATGTTGCGTGCGTTGTCGTACACGTTGACCCACGGGAACGATGGTTTGCGTGAAGCAACGGAGGCCGCTGTCCTAAACGCACGTTATATTGCGCACGGCCTGACTTCCGATTACGACAAACCGTTCGACAGTCCGCCAATGCATGAAGTGGTATTCACCGACAAACGTCAGACCCGCAAAGGCGTTCACACGCTCGACATCGCCAAGCGGCTCATTGATTACGGCTTTCACCCAATGACTATCTATTTCCCGTTGATCGTTCAAGGCGCGATGTTAATTGAACCTACTGAATCAGTAGGCAGGCAGGAATTGGATCAGTTTATCGAGGCCATGCGATCGATCGCGAAGGAAGCTGTCGAAAATCCCGAATTGGTCCTCAATGCGCCACATCACACGAGAATTGGAAGATTGGATGAGGCAGCGGCAGCACGAAAGCCAGTCTTGAGGTGGAAACCGAAGGAGGCAGCTAATGCGGGTTAAAGTTGCGCCTCCAAATCCCTGAGTCTTTGTAGCTCTCAGTACCAACTACATTCCTCGCGACTTTAGTTCCTAGCAAACGCGTCTTGACCTCTGCACGATAGGCCCCCAACGCGTTTAGCTGATCTCTCGCAAACCATCGATGAATTCCACTTTAGGCATAAGACACTGGCAGCGTTGAATGCCAGCTCGAACAGTTCACGAAAGACGTGTGCTCGCCGCGGAGGAAGCGATTGAGACGACGCATCCTACCCGTAAGACAATCTTGTTAACTGTTTCTTTCAACTTCATTGTAGAATGAGTACACGCATCGAAACTTTGACCATGAGTGAAGATGAATAGCGGTCAGCTCGGTGCCTGATTTAGTGTTTTGTCAGTAACTCTTGTATGGCAACCGGCCTGGTTATTCACATCTCCTCGGGCGCAGACCGGCACACTGAAATCCTCACGGACGAACGGGTGCGCATCGGCAATTCCGAAGGTTCTGACCTACGACTTAGATCCTCTGCCCTTCCCAAGAACTCGTCGAATGGTTACCTGCTCGAACTAGTGCGGCGCAACGGCACGTACGAAGTAGCCGCTATCGATACGTCGCTGGAAGTAACCAAAAACAGCGAGGCGTTTACAGTAGGTTCGGAGATCGAGGATGGAGACGAGATTCGAGTAGTGGGGTCGGATCTTATTCTCCAGTTCTTTCCAATTCGGTCGCTTCCTGCCGTGGTCCCTTCGAGCTCGAAAGAAACCCATGTAGCACCCTTTATCGAGGCCGCAGCAATCGAATCAGCGGCAACAGCTCGACGTGATGACGCCAAGGTATTTCTGCGGGAGTTCACGCGCGAACTCGTACGCGAGATTAATCCCAGCACAAAACTAATAACCCTCGCCATTGCCATCGCCCTGGTTGGTGGCGTTCTTTACATCGGTTTCGCAATGTACAAGGAACTTCAGCGGAGCCGTCGGTTAATAGGGGATCAAGGAGCGCAACTCGACCAACTAAAACAGCAGTCGTCGACTCTCAACGAACTTCTTTCCGCACAAGCCCGATCCAACAAGGAAATTCGTGACAGCCTTTCGCTCGCTGTAAAGCTTCGCAGCGATTATGGTCGGGGTGTTTGTTTGATCTCGGGATCGTTCTACTTTGTTGAGGCAGGCACCGGTCGACCCCTTCGTTATCCGGAAGCGCAAACAAATGAAAGCGGCGCTGCAGTGCCGAGTGGTGATCAGGCTCAGGCACTGACGCCTGAAGGCCATGCTTCGATTGCAGAGTATGAATTTGTGGGAACTGGCTTCTATGTTGGAAATGGTTTTGTGCTAACGAATCGTCACATCGCTCAACCATGGTTGGCGGACGATCGCGCTCAAAGTCTGACTGGTGTCAGAAGCCAACCACGACTCAAGAAACTCACAGCTTACTTTCCGGATTACCCTCAGGCGATCTCTCTCAAGTTTCTCGCGGTGGCGCAAAAAGATGACTTGTCTGTTTGCTCCCTCGACATCGCTGAGGTGCCTCAGACAATACCAGTGCTACCCCTTGAGACAGATCCCGACGCAGTTGCTGTCGGAAAATCGGTCGTAATGATGGGTTATCCATCCGGACCTGATCGACTGTTGGCGTTGCTCGATGACGCTGAATCGCGCGGCATCCAACAACGCTACGGCACGCTTGACGCACTACTTGGATTCCTTGCTGAGACGAAACGAATTCAGCCATTAACCACTCAAGGCAATATTACGGACCTCGACGTCAGGCGTATTGCGTATGACGCCCGCACGGCTGAAGGTGGCTCTGGCGCACCGCTTTTTGGTCCATCCGGCCGAGTGATTGGGGTTAACTTCGCAGTCTTCACCGAAAATCAAGCGTCAAACTTCGCAGTACCCATTCGCTTCAGTTTGCCTCTACTTGAGCGAACGGGCTGGCAGCCCCCAGTTCCCAAAGAAGGAAAAGAGCTTGAACCTGGTAGCCAGTCCGCAACTCACCCAGCTAACCCGAGTCCGAAATAAATCGCCAATCAACTGATAGAACTGACAGGTACTTCGTTAACTGTAGAAGATGTATAAACGTCTCAATTGCAGATGTTGGTTTAGGCAAACTCAGTCGTCCGCGATACCCTTCCTAGCTGGGGAGTAATTATGCGGAGTCTGTCTTATGCCGTACTGAAAAACGATCCAAATGCCCGTAAACTGATGGTATATTTTAGTTTGGTTTTGATAGGGCATGGTTGTTGCTGATTGAAATAGTAGTTTGACAGTATGCGAGATATACCGGGTTTTAGGTATTTCGAACGCAGCAGGAACGCCCCTTTCGCCACAGATTTTTGCGTGTAGCGCGTTAGCGAACGAAAAGCATGAGGACCCAAACGCTAAGGCCCTGGTACTCGAGGTTGAACCTGGTTTGTTCCCTTCTCCTCGTATTATCCCCAGTCTTTCAGTCTATCTCTCGATCTCAGAATCCTGCGTCACCGACTCCGGAGTTGTCCGATCTATCTAACGTCGTTCGACTCGAAAAGATTGAGATTGACGCAGGCGCAGAGTTACTCACCGTGCAGGCGAAGCTCCCTGGGTTGGGCTCCAAGAGCTCCGACGAATGGGTACCACTGGTCTCAATTCTCCGCGATACCCTCGGCGATCAAAATCGAGAAAACGACAGGCTCCGATATGTATGGCCGCTAACGTACACAAGTCCGGCGTTCAAGCAGCGACTTGGGGCAGCCGTACCTTTTTTATATACCAGGATAGGAAACAAGGAGAGCGCATCAAAGAGTCTGCCTCCACCGGCGCTTGATTTGGCGGCGCCTGAAAAGGAAGTGTGGGACAAGCTCTTTTGGACTGCGTTGCAAAATGTCCTTTTCGATCCGTACAGCATCGCAATCAAAGCTTCTACCAGCACATATCGCCAAAACATTTCAGACTATCGTAAGTCTCATATCGTACGCGCTCTCTCAGTGTTGGCTCTTTACCAGGCATTGAAAGGAGAATCTGCGTTTACCGAGTCGGAGATCGCAGACCTCCAGGCGCGCCTATTGCTCACAGACAAAACATTTGGTGGATTGGTAGACGATTCAAGGCTGCTCGGTTACTTCAATAGACGAACAGCACAAACGCGAGACGAGAGGGGCCATAATTGGGAGCTGCTGAGACAACGCGCTGAAGCAGAGTCCCTCTATTTCGAACCGCTCACGATGCCCGATGGCAGTGCTACCCATGCTTTGCTTTGGGTCGCTAAATCGGATCTGACTAAGAATCATGGAGCATCTTACAGTGGGCGCTTTCTGAATATCGCGAATCCATGGACCGACAAACGGCTTGAAAATTGGCAGGGATTTGTTGAGACTCGGTACTACGATGCTGAAGGTATGCGCGTATCGAGTGATACTCCGCAGGCTCACGCAGTCGAGATGATTCCGCTTGCCTTGTATGGTCTTGACTATCCCAAAATTCCAACGCTGCTGGTTGATTTTCGTGATACTTACAATCCCAAAAAGCGCGAAATGTCGCGCCGCGCTTTAAATGACGTGACCCGGAATATTCTTTCAATCTCCAAGTTTGGCAACCTGCCGTACTTTCTCGGCCGCAGTGTCTACGATTTCGTAACGGGTCGTCGTGGAATAGATATAAACCAACCTTCAAGGCTGCAAGCATATTCGCAACTGAAACTATTGCTCGCGCTCAATGATTCAATTGACCCGAAACTTCGAGACGAAGTTAATGGTCGACTTGAAAACCTTTCGCTGAATCCCTTCGAGAATGACTTAGAGGTTGAGGCCAACTTGGCGCGCCATCAGTACGAAGCATTGGTCGCTTTCGCTAAGAGACCTGATGGACTTGCAGCCAAATTGGAGCGTGACCGTCGGGCCGAATTGACGTCGCTTGAACACGGAAACAAGACTCAGATCTTCTTCCATGTTGCCAATGTTCTCTCGTTTGGTAAGTACGTTCACCGGGAAGAGTTGACAGGCGATATAGAGAACAAACTCGACATTGCGAGAAGTATGCATCACCACACATCATTCCTGCGCGAAGTTGCCATGTCTACTAGTGAAGTTGAAGTAGCTTGGAACATTGAGGACATTAGACGGTCTCTTAATTTCATCTCGGATCACGGTGCTGAAGCAGGAAAAACCGCGGCTTCGGTCACCGCACTAATATTCTCCCGCACTCGCGATGACGAAGTCCGCCGCGCATGTCTGGATAGTCTTTCACGCATTAACAACCGCAAAGCGCAAACCGAACTTCTTAAGATTTCTCAAAACCAATCACTCGATCCTAAGTGGCGAGAAATTGCAGATGCTCACCTGCGACGTGCCAGTGAACCAACTCAGCCGATCGCTGTCACCGTGAACGGATCGCCTCTTAAAGTCGGGCAACCCTGAAAAATGATCCGAGTCCAAACTAACCGGAACGGCAGACATTCGAGCCGCTCGGAGAGATATCTTTCTGGCCTTCGTACCATTCTGCTTCTGTTTGCGGTTATCACTTGTGCAGTGCAGTGTGAGGCTCAAACAAAGAGACTGGTACTGATAAAGTGCGACGGACTCCCACAGGACGTCATCGACCAATTCGTCAAACAACGCGATCCGATTTCAGGCAAAAGTGCACTCCCCTGGATTGATTATATCTTCTATCAGCACGGCACGAGGCTGTCGAACTTTTATGTGCGCGGCATGAGTCTTTCAGCGCCGTCATGGTCGCTTCTTGATACGGGCCAGCACCTTCAACTCAAAGGCAACGTTGAATTCGATCGATACACTCTCCACTCCTATGACTACTTAAACTTCATCCCACTCTACATTGCCAACGGCGTCAAAGGCTCTCGCATTGACATGCCCGCTGTAGAAGTTCTCGACGCGCTGGGAATTCCAATACTTTCCGATGCCTATCCGCATAACGAACGTTACATTACGTTTTCTTTGTTACAGCGAGGCACTCGTTTTTCATCGTTGCAGGA
>Ga0163163_10001014_pt1 | contig 23773 bp, 22 predicted proteins | sample S65metaG_FD_119766 | JGI IMG/M metagenome (GOLD analysis project Ga0163163, IMG submission 119766) | Switchgrass rhizosphere microbial communities from Kellogg Biological Station, Michigan, USA - S6-5 metaG | ecosystem: Host-associated > Plants > Roots > Rhizosphere > Soil | place: USA...
ATCTGGCGATAAAAAAATAGATGGGATGAAATGTATAAAGAAGAAATATCACGAGATAAAAAACATGAGAGATTAATAATTACGAGAAAAAAAGAGCCGCAAACCTCCCAGGCGGCGAATTAAAAAGAAAAGTTAATATATACATAACTGATAAAAATCAATAATCTACTAAATATAATGATGCAAGCAATACAGATAAATGGTGGAACTGAATATAAAGATATAAAATCAATGGATGAGCTAATTAAAACCATTGATAATATGGAAATTCAAATGGATGATAAAAATGAAATAATCAAAAGATTGGATGAAATGAAATTTGGAAAATTAATGTTGATAAGAAAAACAAAAATAAATGATGAAGTTGTTTATTTGTCAATTATTCCACAGGGGTATTAATATCATTTTTATAGTGAACAACATGTTCCTCAACGTCTTTTTGGATTTCTTTAGCGCAATCTTTAACATCCTCAACAATATCACCAATCGGTTTTTTATCTTTGATATCTTGAACTACTTCTTTTACTCCATCAACTAGATCTTCAGCAACATCTTTAATACCATGAATAATTTCTTTTACAACACATAATTGATTATGTTTATGAGCTTCAACTTCTGACATTATATATTAGGACAAAATAATTTATTTATTTTTGTTTTTACAATAAGAGACATAAACATGTGATACAATGTGAACAATTGCTAATGATAAAATAATAGCATTCATGACAACTAATTCAATGTTTTCCATATTTTAGATTATATATAAAGTAATGAACACAAAAGAAAATGAGAAAATTGTCACGGTAAGTCCAAAAAATAGCCCAATCATTATTCGTAGAATTGCACAAAGCAAATTTATTTCTTCAAAGTTTATCACAAATATTGAAGACATCAAAGATGTTCCGAAATTAAAATCTGAAACAGAAATTGATATTAAAAAAATTAAAAGAACAAAAATAAGTTTAAAAGAATTAGATGAGGTTGCAGAAGAATTTAAACAATATAGTAAAAAACCAGATTAACCAATCTTAGGACACATTTGTAGATGAAACTTAGATTTTACCGCGTTTAAATTTATCACCTTTATTATCCTCCATTATCCTTATTAAGGATCAATATATCTTTAATCATTAAATTGTTGGAATCATGCCTCTACCTTTTGTCATTGTATCAATATTGTTGTATCCTTTGTGTTCAAGATAACCTGATGTTCTATCGGCAAATTTACCAGCCCTGTGAAATCCTTTATTATGCAATGTTTCAGCAACACTATAACCTAATGTTGATAATTTTTTATCTTTTCGCAACCAATCATCAAATCTGTTGAAATGATATTTAACTTTTTTTTGCCATGGTAAAATGTCATAATATCTTTTTTCATAATAATATGGATCATCAGGATCTAAATGCTTGTATTTTTCATTTTGCTCATCAAAATATTTTTGAAATGAATCTTTTTGTTTTTCATCATCTAAACCTCTTCCAGTCAAAATTAATTTTGGTTTTCTATTCATTATATAACTATGACAATAGATTTTTCAAATTATTTAATTTAAATACTGTTGTACCCAAACTTCCTCTGAATTGATAAAATAATGATTCAAGAGCTAAATATTGGTTTTTCAATCTACTACAATCACCTCGAGATAATTTAATATCTTTTTCATGTTCTTGCAAAAAACCACTTAGATTATTTTCAGTTGCGAGGATAACATTTTTATTTATTAGTTTACCTATTTCACATAGTGTCTCATTAAATTCTTCAATTTTTTTCAAAGCAATTTTAAGATCTTCGATTTTTGTATTTTCTGCCATAATAAATAATACAATAATTTATTAGCGTAAAAAATACGCAATATAAATTATATAGTAATTATATAATGGCAACAAAAAAAACTGCAAATAAAAAAATCAAAGATGAAGTTGTAATCAAACAACAACCAGTGATAAAAGAAGAAGTCATAGTTGACATTTCGACTGAATGTCAAGAACATTTATCAAAAGCGACTCGTCCTTTGGACGTGATGCCGAACTTAAGTTCGGCGACTCAACCAAAACAAAAAAAAGAAGAAGCAAAAAAGAAAATAAAAACTCCAAGCCCAGAACCTGAAAAAGAACAAAGTGAAGAATCATTTGGTTCAATAGATCCTGTAGCGTGGACTGATGAATTTTCAAAAATAAAAGACATAACAATTGGATTTGGAAAACATAGAAATGTCAAATACAAAGAAATGATACTCAACAAAGAATATCACAAATATATTCATTGGTTAAATAAAGCTCACAAAGAAAATGAAAAGAAGGAGAAAACAGAAATCAAGAAAACACTTCCAGTTGAAAAACAAAAACAAATAAATTTACTTCTCAATGAATTTTATAACAATAAAGAATTAAGAGGAAAAAGAAAAGAAATTATAACATCAATTGTAACTCAACCAGTTGAAGATAAAATAATTGAATCAGTTTCAAAATCATATAATGATGGATTAACACTTGGTGAATTAATTGATCAATTAAAGAAAGACCTTTTATCATTTAAGGGAGATAAATACTGATTTAAAAATCAAGTTAGTGATATTATTAAAAAGCCATGAGCGAGAAAAAAATAATAATTGAGACGATATTAAAACACTATCCAGAATTTATTGTTCTGGATTGTTTCGATAGAGAATATATCAAGATATCAATGAATATTGAATCGTTGGCAGAAAAAAAGAATGACAAATTAATTCTGATATCAAATAACAAAAAAATAATAAATTATTTCAATAAATCAAATCCATATCTCGATCATGATTATTTTTTTGTTTATAAGGATGAATATTTCACATTCAAAATTGGATACATTGATGGAGTCATTTCAAAATCATTGAAAGCTTTGATTGATGGAGACAAAGAAGAATGTGTTATATGTTATGAAAAAACATGTGATAGAATTCGATGCACAAATTGTGGAAATAATGTATGTGAAAATTGCAATCATCAAATAATTAAAAATCATGATTTAAAATGTCCAATGTGTAGAATTCAACATTTTAATTCTTACAGCAACAAAATAATTTGTTAATCATTTAGTCTAAAGAAATAATTATTACATAGATTATAATTAATAAATGGATTTTGAGAATTATGACACATCAATTGATGATCACACAAATTATCTATTTCAAATAATAAAATATTATACATTGGCATATTTCAAAAAAACAAAAGCTGATGTATCTGAAGTTGATTACATATTATTTGGTTCATTATTTTTCTACAAAATAAGAATAGATGACAATGAACATGTATTTGTAATTAGAAGAGGAAAAAATCGATTTGTTGTAAATGAAAAAGAGATGGATGATTATTTCAATGGTAGTTCTTCTGAAGATGAAGTTGAAGGTGTTAGTGAATTATTTTTGACTGACGAACCAGAAAATCATAAATTCTATCAATCTCCAGATCCAATATATTCTGAAGAAAAAGTATATGAGATTATTGAAATAATTGATAGAGATGATGATCAAAGAATGAACAATGAAGAACATTATCAACCAAATCCATATTCAACTCATTTCAAGGAATTTATGACATATGGATTTAAATATGGACTATTGAAATATGATTGGGATCATCATTCAAAATATTCAAAGAAATGGAGTGAAGAAGCATTCAAGAAATTGTATCTTGAAATGAAAATGAAAAATGATAAATTGTTGAAAGTTCAAAGAAATCTTATACTAACTCAAGATTATCCTTTTGATATTAAATACGACATATTTAAAATGATCGGTTTGATAAAAATTTATTAATTATATATTTATTAATTATATATTTAAAATGTTTGGTTTGATAAAAATTTATTCTTCATCAGATTGCAATTCATCCATTATTTCATTTTCATGATAATTTTCTTGTATGTTCCAATAATAAGAAAGTGTTTCATCTTTCACAATAATATCCTCATTCAAATTTTTACGTAGATTTTGACTATCTCTAAATATCATGAGATAATCATGTTTCTTTTTTCCATTTTCAATTATAATTTTTGAGATGTGGTTGTATATCATTCTGAAAATTATCCATGGATATTTGTGAATTATTTCATCATAAATATCTCTTAATTTATCAACTGGAATTCCAGGACATAATATTATTACATTTGAATTTGATCTCAATCGTTTATTGAAGTCATTCCATGATTGTGACAAAGCAAATATTGATCCTCCAAAATGTCTTATTTTTTTCCAGCAATTATACAATTGAATTGAATTTAAAATATTAACATCTGCATCATCAATTATTACAACATGCTTTGCATAAAATTTTTTAATATGTGGTTGTTCTTCCTCTTCAAGAATTGGATTTGGAGTTGATTTAACATCTTCTTTTAGTTTTAACTTTGGGGCATTCCTGTTTAATAAAACAACAGGAGTGCCCTTTTTTTTCTTTAGTGTGTTTTTTGCTTTTATAATATCTTTTTCAATTTTATCAAGAGCAATCATTATTTTCAAAACATCATCAATAACAGCAAATGAAAGTCCATCATCATATACTTTGACAATATGTGGAACTTGATCTTTTTTATCTAGTTGTTTGATTTGTTTTTTGTAAATTCTTTTTTGTTTTTGATCATAGTCTTTTGTGGATGATACAAAAAATAAATTTGTTTTTGGAGTTAAAAAATGTTGCATGATATTTTCAAGACATAATGTTTTACCCGAACCAGATGGTCCAATAATCATACATCTCACACTTGGGATATTTTCGAACAATTCACCATGATGAATTATGTCATAGAAGACTTTCTCATTTTTAGTTTTTATTTTGTATTTTAAATGATTATTAATCGGCTTTAGCTGAAACATATATTATACTTACCAAACAATTAAATAGTATTTACGATGAATGTCTGATGATGCTTCGTTCTTTCATGTCGTGCTCTCGTTCCATTGCTATATATTGATCCACACTGACATGTTATATGTTCATGGTGTCTCTTCTCTTATATATTTATTCATTATACTATTGATATATATGTTTTTAATAATTTAAACAATTTTATAAATTAGTTAAACTGGTTTCATAATCAAATGCTACAAGAGTATCCTTAATGGTCAATCCCCGGTATCCAACAATATAAATATCAACATTCCAATTGAATCCAGCAGTGAGAAAAGCAGTAGGTCCAACTTGTGTATCAGCATTAGTACCAACTAATCCTTCCAACAATTGTGAGGGCCAATCTACTCCAAGCGACATATTCACAGTGAGATTGTAATTGTGATTATCGGTAACACCAATATATTTGATATTGGTTTCATTCATGCTTTGATCTGTGAGAACAACTTTATCAGTTTTGAAATCATTATTGTTTTCCCATTCTAAAATAACCAAACCACAACTATCGAGGAAGTTTCTTGCGTCAGCTGATCTACCTTGTATGACATTGATTGTTGATCTGAATTCTGGTTCAATCAAGTATTTTTCATAAGTTTTCTTGTAATTGTTGACAAATACATTTGATTTCTTAACAGTGTTGTATGAAATAGTTGTTGCGTTATTTGTTGGATTTCTTGCAGTTGTATTTGTTTCAACAAGATTGAAAATTCTATTATCAGTACCATATGAATAATAGTAACCATTGATTGATAACTCACAAGTTCTTATATCATCAAGATTATATAAGAATGTTGGTTTTGTGATGTTATTTCTTGCTCTAAATGATGGTCCGGATTGTCTATTGACACCAATGATAATATATTTAATAGATTTCAAATCAGCAACATTAAAGTATTGACTGTAGTTGAATGATTGTCCAGTTGTTTGTCCTTGATAGATTCTTTTGATAACTGGATAAGTAAATGTTTTACCTTCAGTTACAAATCTATTCAATAACATTCCATGTAATGGATCATCAACACGTAATCGAGGAATATACCAATCACAAGATGTCAACAAAATTGTTTGATCAGCACCAGGTGCTTGAAACGCTGCAACATCAGTCAAAAAATTAGTTCCTACAATAGTACCCAATGCATTATTTGTAATTGTAATTGAATTTGTTTGAGCTGGATCGGGTTCTCCAACACCTGAATTATAATATGTGAAAAAATCGAGATTTATTCCACTTGCCAAAAGATATGGATTAGCTGTTATATTATAAACTTCAAAAACATTGAATCCACCTGAAGCAATTGTATCGTTATTGTTTGTGTATAATCTCAACACACTTTCTGATTTTGGTAAATGAAATTGTGATTCAGCACTCAGAAAAATGCTACCAGCAATTTCTCTTAAGTAATGATTGTAATAAACAGTTTTTGAACTTCCTGGAGGAAGTATTATTATATCACGAACATATAATGGATCAAGTGGTGAGCAAACAATTGTTGAAGCTGCAGTATTATCTGTGTATGAGGCATTTCTTTTCTTCCACCCATATTTTTTAGCAACATGGAAATTATCATCATTTGTTGTTTTATCATTATCACCAATATCTCTTTCAGCGATGAGTGGTAGAAGATGAGGTAAAATAACATCAAGATTATTATTTTCTTTCTTGACAAATTCTTTACCTCCAGCTCCCAAACCAATAAATTCAATATCTCTAAACATGGTTTTATGGCAATACACAACTACCATTTTCCATTGGGCTTGTGTTGCATTATTAAGATTTAAACCAGTTCTCAAATAAGATTCTCTTATATTCATAACTCTCGATTGAAATGGAGCTCTATATTCAATGAGACTCATACCATTTGAATAGAGATTTACATTATTGCTAAATGTCTGTGGAGATATTTTGAACATCTCACATATATTACCATTCAATAAACATGTAGCTATACTAACATCTGGATTTATTGTGGTGTTTCTAATTTCATTTAATGCTTGTTTTTCAATTTGCAATACACTTGGCCCTTGATCTATCATATTACTTTCAACTGACATTATATATATATTTCTTAAACATAAAAAAATTATACATGAACTAATTTCATACCACCCTTACCGTATCCTTTTGATTCAGCATAATTGCTGAGAGAATCTAATGCAAAACCAACAGCTGGATATTTTAGACTTGCGATTGCACTTGCCGCCTTTAATAATCTTGAACCAATTTTATGTTCTTTTATAAATCCTTTGATTGAATCCCAAAAACCACTTCCATGAATTTTATGAGAATATTGTTGTTCAACTATATGGCCATAACCTCTAACTTGTAAAAAATTAGTTAATTTATCAACAAATTCAGCTGTTTTGTCATAATGTTTTGTTCTCAAGAAATTTGATGTACCTTGAGTTGAATTAGATAATATTTTTGTTCTTTGCAATAAATTTCCCGCTGGTTTAATCCCAAGATCAGCCGGTGTTGCTTCAAAATTTATCTCTTCTTTTCCCATACCTGTTAATTTCCATGGAGTTTTTATTGCAATAGATGATCCCATTGGAGTCGCGCCTAAGCGCGTCACGTCCAAAGGACGAGTCTGGCCACATCCTGCAAAATAACCAACCTTTGGAACCATTGATCCACCTCTAGTCATATATGTTAATCCACCACCAAGATTTAGATTATATTGTGATACCATTATATATTAAAGTTGATAATAAAAATAATGATGAATGCTTAAACCGCCTCCCTTCAGTCATCGACAATATCATTATTACTATCTTCCTTAACATTTACTGATATCATCTTAATCATATATCTTTGGTAAAGATTAAAACCTTCCATCTTATCAGTAGCACGTTTTTGTTTTAATAGACTTGAAGTGAAAATATAAGCTTTCTTATTTTTAATCATGTCTTCAATAAATGCAACAACATTCTTGTCTTTATCTAATCTATATTGTTCTAATATTGATGAATATAATTTGAAATCGTTGCAACCATTATTGGTTTGTTTTTTATCATAATACGTCTCAATTGTTCTAGTTCCATCATCATTGCGATGTTTTATTGAAACCTTATCAAAATATTTCTTAAGAATATCTTTGCTGAGATAAATATCTTTTTCAATATTAATTCCTTTGAAACCTTTCTTTGCTACCATTAATGATCCATCTAACTTATAATCTAAACAAAAATAATTTTTTGGAGCAATTGTAACCAAACATGGGAATTCTTTTTTCTTTGTTTTCTTTGATGTTTCAATATCAAACTGTCCAAAATCCGATCCAAATAAATGAGGCTTTTCTTTAATCATTCTTTCTAATTCACTTTTTCTCATAAATCCACTATCAGTATCCATATATCCAACATCATAATCTCTTATCAAACTCTCATACATATGTTCACGAGCATATGCATAAATAAATATTGCCAAATAAAATGGTCTGTTTGTTTCTTTCATACATTCTTCTTTATCCTTGACATCAAATTGGATAATAGATTTATTTTCACCAAAGTTTTCAAGTACTTTGATTGTTTCAACATTTGCTGATTTAATTATTTCATCCAATTGTGCCAATGTTTTAACATATGATGTTTTCTGATATTTTGGCTGTTCACCAACTTTGCCAGATAAATTATTTAATATGGCCTTGTCCATTTCTCTTTGTGCTGGATTGTATCTTTCATCAGCAATTTCTTTGTAATGATCTTGAAGTTTCTTATCATCTTCAAATGGTTGAAGAACTGTTTTGAACATGGATTGAGAATCCGCCTTATTGGCGTCATCACTTACTTCAGTGAAATAATGATTTGATAAATGATCTTCATCAATAATCACCTGACAACCATTTTTAAGCAAACAACAAATATCAACAGAATTCAATACAATATCTCTAATTATTTCATTTGAAGCCCAATTCAATAATCCATCTTGAAGCTTCGCTCCAGCGGAGCGCTGTCTCACTGGGATGATTTTCTTCTTGAGATTTGATTGATCAATTTGTTTGCAGAAAAAGAATCCCATTAATCCTTTTGCAAATATTTCTTTTGTTGATTTCAAAATCCATTTTTTGTTTTTAATTTCAGGATCATTGTAGAATATCATTTTACCACATGGATATTTTCTCCTTGTCATCACATATGGATATAATGAAACAACATCAATAATTGCATATGAATCTTTACCTGTTAAATCATAGAATATTATGGATTCGGCTTTGCCATCCGCCCGTTGGGCGTCTCCATCATTCCAAAAACACTGACATCTTCCAGCAAATAAACTTGATCTGATTAAATCATAAATTTGAAGATTATCATATTCAGGAGTTTTAACACCTTCTTCAGATTTCTTATTATTGAATAGTTTGAAAACAAATGATCCAATAGTTTTGAAATCAAATAAACATTTATTATCTGGAATATGTGGTTTTAATACCTTATCAACCAATTCATATAATTCAGCCAATGCCAATACATCCATTTTATTGTAGTTAAATAGATCTTCAAATTTCTTACATTTACATGAATCACTTTCATCGATAGCGATGCTTGTAATTTTTTTTTTCATATCTATTTTTGCTGATGCTTTGATTGTGATATTTTTCTTATCACATGGTTTCTCATGAAAGAATCCTGTTACATTTTTATTCTCATTGTAATATTCTTGAATTTCATTATGATTAAATCCTTCAATTTTCTTATTGAATGTATTGAAACTACTGCAAGCTTCATGAAGTGATTTATTTACCAATTTACACAAATCAAATGAACAATGTCTTCCTCCAAATTTAACATTGAGAATCTGATTTCCATTCATAAATATTCTATCAAGTAAATCATATTTTTCAAGTGATCTCAATAAGAACCAATGATCAAATTTGCTTCCATTATATGCATTGAGAATAAATAAATGATCACCAGCTTTCTTCATTATATCTTCAACAAATTTATCAAATACATTAATCGAAGCATCTCCGCTAAAATAGAAATTCAAATCACCTTTTATCATATCTGGTTGGGATTGTGTTTTGTTTGATGTGAAATAACACAATGAATATGGAATCAAAACATTTTGGCTATATGGATCGAATGATGTTTCACAATCATAATGAATAACAACATATCTGATTTTACTTCTATTCTCTTCGATGAGATTGAATGTTTTGTCTGATGCTTTGATATTATTATTATAAATATTCAATGATCCTTTTATTTTCTTTGCTTCTTCAAATGGAACAATCTCACCATTATCATTGTGAATATATGGATTATAAGCATGATCTGAATAAATTCCATTTTCATATTGAAACATTCCTTTCATAATGTCAACATGACAAACTTCAACAGCTTTCTTTACAGTTTCATCCAAATCTTTACCTTGTTTAGTTCCAACAATTGGAGAGTTTGTACAAAGATAAACAACTGTCTTACTGTTATCATCACCAACTTTAATGAATCTGAATGGTTGTTCATATTCTAATCTTTGAAGAAATATTGATCTTCCTTTTTTATCAAATCCAGTATATAGTTTTTGTCCTTCAGTCATCACATCAATTTCACATTGAGGATAATCACAATATATTTCAATTCTAAAATGTTTGCCTGTTTTTTCATAAAAGAAATTATAACATATTTGTGTGAAGAATGTTACAATATCAACAGCTGTGAAACTGCCACCCATCTCTTTTATTGCTGTACAAGTTGCTAATGTCAAATCCATCATTGTTTTCATTTTTTCGTCATCAGACATATTAGTTCCGAGTTTTTTATCGATTCCATCAATGAAACAACATCCTTCTTTTGTTGCTTCAATATCAAGGAAAATGTAATCTTTCATTTTTCTCTTACCCAATAGTGTCATTGGATTTACTTGAGTGTAATATCTCAAGTTGAAGAAATTTTCATTTAATCTGAAATTTTCCAAATCAATTGGATCTGATCCTTGTTGATTCGATCTTCCATGTGGATCCATTCCATTTGCCATGTAGAAAATTGCATTTTCAAATGATTCCATATTTGCCATTCTTGTGATTGGAATTGTTCTGTATTCAGCTTTACCAGTTTTCTTATTTGTAAATACAAATGTAATTTCTCTCACACGACAATCTCTATTTTTTGATTCAATATATTTTCTTGTTGATTTAATATCATCAAATAATTTGATCAATGAACCTTCTGGTTTTCTTGCAAAAGCTGACATATGATATTTTGTCATCCTATCATTGAATTGAATTGAAACACCATTTGGTAATTGTTCATCTTTTGTTTTCAATTGATGTTCAAGTTTTTTATCTGTTAATAATTCAGCACCTTGAATGATTGAACTTTTTCTGTAGTTGATTTTTCTATTGTTTGATGCAATGACCTTCTTTTCATTTTTAATTTGAGTATTTATGTTTTCAATCTGTTTGTCAACAAGTTTATTATATTTATCAAGTGTTATCGTTTGACCAGCTATTGTTGATTTTACTTCTTGTGGTATGACTGACCATCTCAAATTATTATTTTCTTGTTGCATTCTCACTATTTCATTTTGATATTTTACAATTGTATCAGCTCTCTTTAATTTTTCAATTTTTGTTTCAATTTTGCTGATCTCTTTGTTATTTTTGGCAACTTGATTGAGAGTATTATTGATTGAATTATTTGCATTTTTGTATTGATTGATTCTTGTGTTGTGAGCTTCATTTTCTCTCAATAATCCAGATATCAAATCTTTGTTAACTTTATTGTTTGAAACTTTTTCAAGAAATCTCTTGTTCAAAGCAATTGTTTTTTCAGCTTGTTCATTTGTTTGTTTCTTTGGTTTTGCCTTCTTTGTTTCTTCTTGTCTCTCAATTGGATTTTTTGCTTCTTCTTTCATTTCTTCAATTAACACTTTTTTTTTAGTCGGCATTTTATTATAATACTATGTACTAATTATTTCTTTAAGCCTTTTTATTTATTTAATTTCAAAAAAAATAAAAATGAAAAATAAATGTTTTAATTCCCAAATTATTTGATTCAAAATTAATTCCCAAAATAATTATTTGCATAAAGATTAATTTAAAACATAGAAACATTATATTATTAAATGACAACAATGAATATTTTTCAGATCCAAATAATTGATGAAAATGAAAAAAGTAAAATGAAAAAAAAAAGAGGTCCACCTCCCACAGGGAAAGCGGTAACCTCTTTTGAATGTATATATTGTAATCAAAAATATAAATGTCGCGGCCCGAATAGTTTTCATTTCAGGCAACATTACGAGAGTGATAAGTGCAAATTTAATAAAATGAAATATTTTGAATTGGCTCTCCATTCAGAATCTGAACGACTCCCCTCAACCCTTCAGGGGTTGAAAATTTAGAAAATCAGGCGTTGCCTGCAATCGCCGCGTATCGCAAGCTCCAGCGGCGACATTTTTATTTAAAATTAATTTATTGAAGTTTAAAATATTTCTTGCAAATAAAACATTTGAAATGAGATTTCTCAATTGTCTTGGAATAACAATCATGACATAAATTAGTACAACATTTACGATATATTTTATTGAAATCTTCAAGACATAAATTGCAAGCATCATTATTTCTAATTTTCACATCAGATCCCAAACCTTCAATCAATAAATCTCCATCAAAATAATATTGAATATTTCTCAATAACATCTTCAATTCAATTCTTATTTTTTCATCAATTGTCACAGTTAGTTTTTCTCCAAAATCATGAAAGTAAATAATATCATCACCTTCTTGATTTTTTGTTTGTCTTTTATAAATCATTGTTCTATTTGATAATCTTTTTATTTGAACAGTATATATCTTGTAGTAACGATATTCACAAGGATTTGAAAATGACAATTGAATGCTTGTTACTTCATCATAATTATTTTTCACAATCTTTTCAATTCTTCTTGATGAATATTCATACATTAAAAATTTCAAATTTTTGAATATTGTTTGTTTCAATATATTGTTATGTTTTTGTGTTATTGAAAATGATCTGAAATTTTCATGAGTTTCCATATCTGAATCTTTTAGAATCATATCAAATAAATTTATCCCAAATTCATATTGATTGTTGATGTTGATTTCTTCAACTGGAATATCTTCAATTTTTATTTTCTTTATCTTACCTTGTTTGACAACATCATCAATGATAACATTCTCAGGTTGTTTGATTGGATTTTTGATTCTTTTGTATTCATCAATAAATATCTTCATTGATAGACTTTTTGTCTCAAATTTTTCTCTTACCATCCAATCAACATAATCATGATATTTCTTATTGTAAAGCATTTCACCAAATGTTATTGCCGAATGTTTTCCAAAGCCTATTGTGATCTTTTCAATCGTTGAAAAATTATTATTTGAAATCATCATTATTTTATAATCTATGTACTAACTTTATTTTTAGTACATTAATTATTGAAGAATTAATTATTGAAGAATTAATTATTTATTTTTATTCAATATTTCCAAAACATCTTTTTTAATATCAATCGGCCATTCTTATGGCAATTCTCTGAATTTCTTTTTTCAATTCATTTATTTCTTTTTTCAATTCATTTATTTCTTTGGATCGGCCATCCGCCAGGGTGGCGTCACTATCAGTTAGACATTTGAGTAATGATTTAGCTTTTGTCATTTGTTTGTCAAGCCAATATATATCACAACAAATACATTTACCAATTTTTCCATTATTGTAATATATATTTCTCATGCGATATGCACAATGTGGACAAAATATTGATTTACAATTCTGACATGTAAATTGATCATCACTATTGTATGTGGAATATTCATCTTTGCAAATTTCACAAATCGTCATTATTTATCTTTTCTTATTTTTAATCTTAAAATTTTTTTCGATCATTCTTCTTGTCTTTTTTGACAATCCTAACATTTTACCAGCTTTCCCATTTTCAATCATTTCTATTGCTTTGTCTTGAAAATCTGATTTTGAAACTCCATCTTTATAACATTGTAAAACTAATTTAGTTAGTAAGATTGTTTGAGGATCTGATTTTGAAAAATCAATTACTTCTTCAATTTTATTTATTTCATTTTCTCTTTTTTCCAATATTTTAGTTTTACATTCTTTGACAACTTTTTCAGGCGGTCGAGAGTAAATCGAAGATTTACGGTTCGATTTAGAATCACTTTGTGATTCGTCAAATCTTATATATGTTGTACCATCTTCATCATCTGAATAATAGCACCAATCAATATTCCTATCTAGTTCTTTGTGTATGATTTCATATTCATCACGGTTAAATCCTTTTGGTATATTATACATTATAATTATAATAACTTTATAGAATTTAATAATGGTTGACCGGTTGCTATTTTATCAATATGAGATTTACTCTTTTTATGTGTGTTAAGAGCTCCCTTAGATATTTCAATACCACATTCACATATGACTCTCTGATTTCTCTTTTCTTTTATTTCTTTATAATGATCTTTGTGATATTGTGAAATTTTTTCTTTGTTATCTGAACGATATTGTTTAGCATATTCATTCATTTTGTCGCGATTTTTTTCTTTATATTCGTCTACCTTATCTTTATTTTCTTCTTTGTATTTTCTGCTTCTCTCCAATTGTTTTTCTCTATTATTTTTATAATATTCTTTTCTTCTTTCTACCTGATATTCTTTAGTTGATTCTAGGTATTCTTCACAGCTCCTTGTCGGAATAATGATATTAACACATTCATTATTTTCTATGTAGTATCTCTCTCTAGCTTCAAGTTCATATTTATCATTGCAAGGATAATTTTCAATCAAAATTATTTTACAATCTGGATATTTTAAAACTTCATAAGAAGATGTATATTTTTCTTTCTTTCCATCAAAATATCTTTTATAATTTGTTTTATGATGTGCTAACCTATTACTCAAATATTTTTCACAAGATGAACCTATATAAGTTAGATTTGCTTCATCTGAAATTATCTTGTAAATTTTTCCTCTTTGATATTTATTAACTTCTTTTAACTCCATTTAACTTTTTATAACTTATTTAACAAATATATTTTTATAATAATTTTGTATTAAGTAAACTAGTTCCGAGAGCCGGACTTAATGATTTAAGAGTATTAGATAAACTATTTACAGTTGAGTTTAATGTCGCAATTTGCGATTGAACAACACCAAGTTGATTACTTAAGGTTGATATTGTATTTTGCAAGGTTGCAATAGTAGAAGTATTTCCAGCAACTTGTTGTTTCAAAGGTTCATATTCATTTTTGATAAATGATTTAAATGAAAGCGTATCAAAAACGGCAATATTTCCATTATCGATATTTTCGGTATCATATGAATTTGTGAATGTATAATATGTTGATGGAAATGGAAAATCAATGTAATTTTTAACAACTTCAATTCCTTTAATTTTATCAAAATAAATTGGATCACTAGAGTTTAGATTTGTTGTTGTAGTCATTTATATATAATATAATACTTTTTATTATTTTATCCAAAAAGCCAGAATAATGCTATTCCATTAGAACCACTTTGGCCTGTCAATGCAGTTGATAAGTAAAGAGCACCTGTTGAACCACAACCAAGACTCCCAACTACTGCATTAGTATTTGCATAATCAAAATTTCCAGGAAACATGAAAGGTTGTCCCCCGGCTCCTCCTGGCACTATTGAGCCAGTCAATGTGGGTATATTTAAATACAAACCAATACTTCCAGGGCTACCAGGTATATTTAACACATTGCCACCAGTCGGTGTGGAACTAGTACCTCCACTAGCTCCAAATGCAGGTTTTGTTGCTGCAGCTGGAGCTGTCATTGTTGTTATTGTTTGAGTTCCTGATGTAATCGTACTTCCAGTTCCAATCGTATTCGTATTAGAAGGACCACTTCCAGAGCCTATTCCACCTGTCCCTAGTGAAATTATCAATGTATTTCCAGGAGTCAAACTAGAATAATATGAAATACAGCATCCAGCTCCAGCAGACCCATTACCAGAAAAAAGCGCAGTCCCATTGATCCCACTACCAGTGCTTCCTGCAGTACTTGAATATAAAAACATAAGCATTGTTGTCACACCAGCAGGGATTGTGTAAGTTTGCGATGTATTTATAAATGTTATTCCTTTAAAACTTCCTGAAGATATCAATGTTGGCAATAATGAAGTTATCCATCCAGTTGTCCCATTTGATGTAAATTCATATGAATCTCCTTGATTGCTTAATGATAAAGTTGATGTTGTACCTGAGGATGTTATAAATGAATCACCAGCATTTGGAGTAAATGATAATGTATTTGCTGTTCCTAATTTTGAAACTTTGAAATAATTTTTTGTTGAAGATGCTGGTAAAGTAATAGCATATGAACCTGAATTTGTATTAGCTAAAATATGATTATCATTAGTTGTCAATGTATATGCAGCCGTTTTTATTTGAGGATTAAATTGAATACCATCTAATTGTAATGGAGTTGTTGTTGCTTGATTTATACATGTTACTAGTTGATCAGGAGTAACATCAGTTGGAGTTGCACTTACTGCTGTTGGATTCCCAATAATATTATATGACGGTTGAGCAAGAATTGAAACCACTCCATTTGTCACATCAATTTTACCTGAGCCTATTACTGATGCACCACTAGATGATGATGATGATGCTGATAAATTTCCAATAGATGATGCATTTGTAAAAATTGCCTGATTGGTAGCATTTAAAGTTGATGCGTTTTTAACAACTGAAACATAACATAATAAGACTGATGATGAAACAACTGGAGACACAATAAATATTTCACTCATAACAGCAGCACTTGCAGTTGCAAGATTTGCATACACTGTCTGACCATATTGAACGACATATGATCCATCTGCGAGTAAATAAACACGACAATTAATTGATGATCCATTTCCAGATGAATTTGCTGTTAAAGTTCCACCATTATCATAATTTGCAGCATTTGGAAATGTTGTTGTAGCAGTATCAGAAGTATAACCACTTTGTGTACATAATTTAAATGATATTGCAGATCCTGATAAAAATGTTTTTGTATTTGGATCTTGGAATGATGTTGTATAATTTATACCATCACTAACAACAGTTCCTCCAGATGAATTTATATTCATATTTGCGCCATTTGGTGAAATGATAACTGAAAGATTAATATATCCAATTGCACGTAAAAATGTATGTAATTGCATTCCAGCATTTATTTGAACTTGACCACGTGGAATAATATTTGCGATTCCACTTTTAGCTGTATTTAAGACAATTCTAGCAAGATAAATTTTATTATATGTGTCAGCAGTTGTACTTGTTGTTTGAATCAATAAAGTTCCATTTGGTTGGAGGAAAAGATAATTATTGACAACTCCAGTTGTTATTGATGTTGTTAATGTTGATGAAACTGTTATTAATATTGCACTTGGTGTTGATGGTGTTGTGAAACTATCGACAATCACGGCTAATCCACTTGTAACTTGAACTTGAGTTGTTGATGATTGTGAAGGTGTTAATCCACTAATAATTCCACTTGATGTATCTGATTTAATAAAATTTGAAACATCATATACTTGAGCACTTGGTATTCCAGTTATTGATAAATAATTTGAATTTGCACTATTCAAAAATTTATATGGAATTATTCTCACATACCAATTATTTGATCCATCAGAAGTTGCTTCGATATAATCATATTGATTTTGACATGATACTGGACTATTTACTCCGTTGATCAAATCACTTCCTTGTGGAATGAAATTTGATCCACCTGAAACAGTATTGTAAAATCTGAATTGTTTATTTGTAGTTGAACATGCTGGTAAGAAAATTCCAGCATTTGAGATTATCAAAAATAATTTATAATAATCTGATGCTGATATTGCTACTGAAACACCTCCAATCTGTTGTGTGACTGGTTTTAATGGATACGTCGTGTCACCATATAATTTATTTATCAAATCAACATCATTAACTGGTATATATGATGTTGTAATTTTCTTTACTCCATGATCAACATCTGATGCAACTGTTTGTGCGACTGTTGTGATTTTATTCAAATATGTTGTATCAGTGAATAATTTATTTGTTAAATCAGTATTTGATGTTGAAACAAATGAACTTGATACATTATTTGATCCCATATTTAAAGTTCCTGTCATTGTATCACCAGCTTTATTTACTTTTAATGCAAGATTCGTATCAGCATAATTCTTAGTGCTTGCATGTTGTGGTTGAGTTGGATCTAAAACATTTGTTATATTTTGATTATTCAAGTTAAGTCCTTGAGAGAATGTAGTATTCGACGTGACCGTTTGAGCTGTATTGGTTGTTTTGTTGAGAAAGTTAGTGGTTGTATATGATTTTGTCATAGCATCTTGTCCATTAACTGGATCAAGAATATTTATGATAGATTTTCCATTCATATCAACACCTCCATTAAATTGTGTTAATGCTACGACATTCTGTTGTGTTGATGTTGTTTTATTTAGGAAATTAGTATCAACATATGTTTTATTAGTAAAATCACTTCCATTTATTGGAATATGAGTTGAACCAACTGTATTAGAACCAAAATCGACATTTCCTGCAACTGTTTGATTTGATGTTGTTGTTTTATTCAAATAATTTGTTGAAAGATTTGTTGAAACAGAATCTACATATTGTTTTGTTGCAGCACCTAATACATTTGATGGATCTGCATTTAATATTAATTGTCCTGTTAGAGTTCCTCCAGTTAAATTAACCTTAAGGTTATCCTGTGAATCGACATATGTTGTATCCGCTTTTAAATTTAATTGAGAAAAATTCACAGCATCATTTGGATTTGTTCCATTATTCACATTTAATAATTTATGTGAATTAACATTCAAATCTGCAGTCATTGAATTTGTTCCATCAATTTTTAGGAAATTATTGAATCCTGAAATTAAACCTGAAACTTGACCATAATTTACAGCATCATTATTACTTGCACCATCTGCAAGATTTGTTATTTTATTATTATTCATATCAAGTGGAATCAAAGATTGAATTTGATTTGTTTGAAAATTTAGAATCTTCGTTGTCTTTCGCCACAAATTAATAACATCATTTGGTTGATCATATTCAAGTAAAAGTTGCAGAACCGCTAACGTATCTTTTATTATAAATGAAGCATTTGTGACATTGTCAATTGGAGATAATGTTAATTGTGAAACATTTGATATTTGATGATTTGACATATTCAGATTTGTGAGTTGAATCAATTCATCAAGATTTATTATTTGAACAACAACTTCAATTTGATTTACTAGATCCCATCTATAAACAGATACTGAATCAGCTGTTTCATCATATTCAAGTGTATATTGAAATGAAGCATCATATGACATTAATGTCAATCGAGTTGCGCCGGTATTTTGTGTTGGATTTCTCAAATTCATTTCTCTTGCATAATTGTAATTTGGTGTTGAAGTTGTTGTGTCGTCATTGTATAGCATGACGTTTGGTGTGAGATTTGCATATAATAGACGAGGTATAGTATCTGAACTGAAACGTTGTAATAAATCATTGACATTTGTGACAAGATCATCAAGTTGTTGTGATAAATTATTTATTTGTGATTGGGGGATATTCAATGTTAAATTCTCTATTTTCAATTTTGGGTTTGGACTTGAATTATCAAAATAAGTAGCAACAACTCCACCAGCAGAATCATCTTTGATTTCTTCATTTTGTTGTTCATCATACATGGAAATAACATTGTAGTTTGCAGCATTTATTATATCTTGTTTTGTTAATCCAATATTATTCGATAATGGATTGAATGATGTTGATCTATTATTATTATTGATGCTCATTATTATAATTAAACATAGATAAAATTGTCTTTGATGTTTTTCAATACATTCTCATCATCACTTGTATGGAAATTTGATGCTTCTTTATGACTTGATCCCATTGCTCTGAAATACAAATATCTCACACAATACAGTCCACACATTGTTGATGAATCTGGTTGAACTTTTCCATTTAATTTTAATTTCAATAATGTTTCTGGTTGTTCTTCATCAATGAAATCTTTCATTATTTTATACATCTTTGATTTTATCGTATGTTGACCTAATGGATCATATATACAAATTTCACCTTCTTCTTCTGAATAATATACTGCACACCAATGTCCAACACGTGATTTTAATTCATCACTTTCTAATGTATTGTAAATAAAACAGAATTCATTTCTAATATCAAAATTAGAAAGATTTTCTATTATTTCATCTCTTGCAAAATCAATCGGTACACATCCTTTGTAGTTTAAAATCTTTTTGAATGGATACATTAGATTGTCTAATTCAATATTTGTACTACCTTCTTCATTATCAACCTCCATCTCACTTTCATCAATCACACCTTTCCCTTTTTTTGTTTTTGGTAATACATCTAAGATTTCTTGTTTGATTGAACCAATAGAACTAAAAATAATTGTTCTTAATTCAGCCAAATTTTTAGCAGCTTCTTTAGTGGATGTTGAACCCAATGAGGGTTTGTATTTCATAATTTGATACATAATTGAATACAATTTGGCTTTTGCTTTTGATCCTTCATATATGTGTTGACCTTTGCTATTTGTCCCTAATGCCGCTTTTACTTCAGATTCAATTGCCTCTTTTGTAATCTTTGAATATCCATCTCTGAAATCAGATAGTTTTTTTTTACTATAAAGATTTGCAGCTTTGATACATTCTACCAAAATTTCACTTGGTCTTGGATTTTGTTGTTGTTTTAGGTTGCTAATTACTCCTTCAGCTGTTTCTCCTTCTTCTTCTTCCTCTTCTTCCTCTTTTTGTTCTTCTTGTTGTTCTTCTTGTTGTTCTTCTTCTTCTTCTTCAACACTTGGACTTTTAGGTTTCTCTTTTTTTTTGCTAATTAATGTTGATGATGGTACTAATTTTATCAATTGAGATTGTTCTGGATCTTCTAATCTTAGTTCTTTTGATAATGTAATTTGTTGTTGTTGTGGTTGTTCTTGTGAATGAAATTCAAATTCTGATGGTTGTGTTTCAATATGTTCTTTTTCTTCTTCATCTTCTGGTTCATTAAGTCTTAAATCAGTTGAATATGGTAATGCTGCTTCTGAAACTCGCCCGAGTTGTTCATTTATTGTTTTTGCTTGTGATGAGATTGATTCTAGATATTCTGTTTCTGGAGGTTTTTGATCACTTGTTTGTTCTTTGACAATTTCTAATTTTTTTTCTAATCCTGGTGAATCATGTACTGTGCGTTTTTCTTCATCACTTCTTGTTGATGGTTTTTTTTGAATTGCTGATGGTGAAAAACCTATTAACCCTTTCAAAATAGGTGAAGGTTGACTCCTAGTTGATCTATCAGTTTTACTTCCTTCTTTTGATCTTATTCCTTCTCTAAATTTTTCAATATTTTTCTGTTTATTTTTTTCTTTTTCTTGTGTTTCCATCATATGTTTTGAAAGTTCTCCAACTTGTTCATGTATCCGATCAATTCTATCTGCAGCATCTTCAAATTTTTTTGATAATTGTTTATTTGCTTCTTGATTTCTCATTGTTGCATATTTATTTTCATCAATATTGATTCCAACTCTTTTTAATTCATCAATATCAGCTGGTTGTGTTTTATCTAATCTTTCAAATAATTTTTCAAACACAAATTTTGAAGTTTCATCCATTGGTAATGCTAATGGCTTAGCTTGAGGCCCAGCTATAGCTAATGGTTGAGCTTGAGGTTGTGTTTTCTTTCTTTCTTCTTCTTTTCGTCTTTCATCCTCTCTTGTTCTATCATCATCTTTTTGTTTTCCAAATCTTGCTTTCTCACTATTTATTAAATCACCTAATTTTTTCATTTCATTTTTTAATATGTCAATCTGTTCTTTCACATTCTTATCACGATATGTTGAAGGTCTACTACTGCTACTTCTACCTGTACGACCTGTTTTTCTCAATTTTGTTATTTCACCTTTTAGTTTGGTTATGATCTGTTTTTGCAATGTATCAAGTTTATTTGGTTCTAAGCCTAGTTGTTTCTTTCTTAGTTTTTTCTTAGCGTTTTTTATATATTTTTTTTTGCCAAAGCCCACTAATTCTCCGTTTAGTTTAAAATACTTCTCTCCATTGTCTTTGTCAACAATAATTCTTCGAAGTCTTTCTTTCTGTAACATTATATACAATTATAGATTGTTTATTTTTTTGTTTGATTCTTTTATATAATGCCATCAAAAAAAAAAATTGTTGTTGAAGATGAAATCATTGAGGACAAAAGAAAAATAACTTCTAAAAAAAATGCCAAAAAAGCCGGACAAGATAAATTGATAACAAAAGAAAGAAAGAAGAAAAAAACTGAAAATGAAATAGCTAGAGAAGAATATCAAAATATTTTGAAACAATCTACTATTGGTAAAACACAAGATCAAATTGATGAAGAATCTTCTGATGATGAAGAAATTGATAAACCGATTGTTGTTGAAAAAAAACAAGTTGTTAAAAAACAAATTGTTCCAGTTGTAAATGACGACCCAAATCTATTGGTTGAAACAAATAGAATGTTAAAAGAGATGTATGATTATCAGAAAAGGAAATTTGCACCAATTATTGAACCACAACAACAAGTTGTAAATCAACAACCTCAAGTCATTCAACCACAACCCATCCAACCAATTCAAAAGCAAATTATCCAGAAAAAAATAATCCACATATAATATTATAATGATCACATCTCAGGTTAAATATTTCAATTTCGATTCAACCTTTAGAAAATCAGGAGGACACTCTAATCCAACTTTTCAAATGCCAATATTAGAAAATGAGCTTAATTTTTGTTCTGTTACAGATTGTAAAATACCTAAAATTTATAATATAACAGATCAACTCGATCAAGCTGGACAACCGATGAATCGTATCAATATTTACTTTAATAATGGTGCTGATGTTTATACAAGTATTTCTCTTCCACTCGGTAAATATACAATCGATTCTCTATGTATCGAACTGACTCGTTTATACTATAATATTATCAATGATGCTACTTTTAATATTCAAATAGGCACTTCTGTTCCAATTCTTGTTTTCGATCAGGTTCATCCTGAGGTTGATAATGTATCAACTTCAGCTGGTTATGAAACAAATCAAGTATGGATATTCGCTATGTACGCTCTTGATAGTGGTAAGAATGTCCAAGATTTAGATATTGCTCTTGGAGCAAATAATGTAATTATTGAATTTACATTCTCTGCTAAGCTTTTGAACTTATTAGGAGCAGATCAATCATTTGTAGCTACTGATAATGCCAATCCTAATAATATTAGTAGTTTCATTTCAACAAACAGATTAAGACTAAGATTCATGAATGATATAACTCGTTGGAATCCTGTTTATCAAAATTCAACAGAACCATATAATTATACTGCGAATGGTGATTATCAACCAACTTTACATCCAGATAAACATGCTAATTATTCAGGATTTTATTATGTATTTTTGAATATCTGTAATATGAATTATTATTCAAATATTTTCATAACTTGTCCATCACAACAGATCATAACTAATAATAATATTCCAGGATTTTCTAGTAATCAAGTCATCGCTATCATTGATACATCATCAACAGGATTTCCATTTATATCAACTGATAAGAATAACTTATTATTAAACATGAATCGTCTCGATAATAAAGGATCTGGTGATATCACTTTTGAGTATCATGATTCAGATTTTAGTTTGATCAGCACATATGGAACACCAACAATGATAAGGTTAGCATTTTATAATTACAAACATATAACACAATAAAATTAATTCGCCGCCTGGGAGGTTTGCGGCTCTTTTTTTCTCGTAATTATTAATCTCTCATGTTTTTTATCTCGTGATATTTCTTCTTTATACATTTCATCCCATCTATTTTTTTATCGCCAGAT
>Ga0163163_10001019_pt1 | contig 23723 bp, 48 predicted proteins | sample S65metaG_FD_119766 | JGI IMG/M metagenome (GOLD analysis project Ga0163163, IMG submission 119766) | Switchgrass rhizosphere microbial communities from Kellogg Biological Station, Michigan, USA - S6-5 metaG | ecosystem: Host-associated > Plants > Roots > Rhizosphere > Soil | place: USA...
CTTCTACTGGAGGGGTAGAAAGTCCCAACATACATACCAATATCAAAGCTCTATACATAAGTTTTCCTTAAATCTATAGTTTGTAGTAAGTGTTTAAGAACTGATAGAGTAACTGCAACATCGCCGTCCGCTGTATGGGCAGCAGTGTCTTTAATATTAAGTTCTCTAGCTAAATCTCTTAAACTACATTTATTGTCTTTGGAAATAAAACCAGCCATTTGTAAAAACCTAGCAACTACTTGAGTATCTAATGTTCTATAATGTATATAGTCCTCCCACTTCTTTAGGGATACGGATTGTGGACAGTAAGGAAAGTTCTCCTTCATGAACTTTAAATCAAAATTGACATTGTGACCAATGGGGATGGCTAGTTCTTTTGACTTCAAATTATTTTCAAGCCAGTTATAAAGCCTTACGGCTATAGCTCCTTTAGATTCTGCAACTTTATCATGCTCTATTAGGTTAATTTTATTAATATCTAAGGATGTGGCTGATACTCTATAAGTATTATTTTTTAATGCAAAAGTAAAGTCACTTATCTGATTAAGACCATCGTCTAGTAGTTGTAGATACCCTGTTAGTAATGACTGTTCAACAGGATCTATACCTCCTGTCTCTACATCTAAAATAATATACATACAATGCCCTCCTTATAATCCGTTGATAATGGGACATGCAAAACCTGCCACTGCGCACACCACCTTGAGAGCAGCTATTACTTCAGCCCCATTTATTGTTTCTTTGTGATTTAAGACATCCATTATGTCTTGGTCTTCTACAATGAAAGGAAGTTCAATCCCAAAATCGCTTAACTTATCCTGCACTTCAGCAGAGTTTAGTATAGACGCTAATACTGCAGCCCTTACTTTATCTGTTATATCCACGTGCGTACCTCCTATTTAGTAATACTATTAGCTTACTATGGGAGGTTTGTCCAATCCTGTTTGTTTATACTTTCTTCATTTGTTATTGTAACTCTAGTAATAACTATGTTATCCGGAACTTCTACATATCCCTCATAAGGCATTGCCATAGCTCCACAGGATTCGCACGTTGGGTTAGTGCCATTATCGGAATATAAAGATGGATGAGTACACGTACCAGTAACGGGAGGTATGGACCAACCCTTCATCCATTGTGAGTTTTTGGGAACCATTTGCTTAATATCTTCAGCAATATCTTCTAGATGTATAGTAATAGTTTGCCACTCTTCTGTGGATTTTTGTAATACCCAAGGACCGGAAACCTCGTGAGGATCTACCCAATTAGGGTTTAGGGATAACATATGTTCCACATACTCCCCATACTTTTCTGCTTTTAGTGCTTCTATTTCTGGCTTTATGATTCTATTTTCTACCCAGGGACCATAAGAGCTATCTAATATAAAGTTAGGAAGTTCATTTTCCATCTGCCCAATCCCTATCTTTTAGTGCCTTTTGTATAACTCTATCAACTTCAGGATCATATTCATCAGTACCTGTTACTTTACCAAGAATTAATCTGAGTACAGAATATCCTTCATATCTACTTTCTGGCCATTCGCCATTTGACTTATCATACTTCTCACACAATCTTATTAAGTCTTCTACAGATATTGTGTCTGAAATTTCTCTTGCTTCCATTTATCATAATCCTCTACTATTACATAGTCCTCGGCATAACCATAACACTCACCCCAAAGCTTACCACCCTCACTTCTAGTGTAATCATCATAATGCTTATCGTATATGTGTTCCATATCATGGGAACATCTAAACTTTTCCCAAAGGCTATCGTGAGTTATCTTTCCGCCATACCCTAAATAATAGTTAGTTTTACAGTTATAACACAATACACATAAAGACTGTCCCATACTAATCCCACCTATTAGTCCTTAAGTCTATACCGGCAAGTATTTCCTTATGTCTATCTTCCCACTTCCTGCCGTTATACTCTAGATCCTTCTTATTTACTTCATAATTGTTAGGACAGTTATTACAGGAGAAATATTGGTTAGAAGTTTTAATTACTGGAAATAAGGTAGGTGCTCTTCCAAATATTCTGTTTACGGCGGCACTATAGGCTATATGCTCGTAACCATATCGTTTCCATACAGGCATATACCCTGCCTTCTGTACTGCTTCCCTAGTAAACACTAAAAATATTCCTTGTGCTCCCCCTAAATAATATAAGTACTCATCTTCTCCATGCGGAGGAAATTGAACCATGTAAGGATTTCCGCTGAGAGGATCATTTCCCCAGCTTATATAAGTGAGTAGATGATGTAATCCTGTACTATCAAATATTTTCTGTATGTGGTCTAGAAAATACTTATCTCCAAACCTGTAACTAGACTGGACAAAACTAATATCATCATCCGAAAGAATAAGATAATCTGCTTTAGAGTGTTCTAGAAACCACTTAATGTTTCTATTCTTATTTCTAGCTACACCAGACCCTTCTGTCTCTCCTCTACAGTAAGATAATGGGAAAGGGTATTCTCCCTTCTCATACATTTCCTGATACTTTTGTACTATGGGGAGAGCATGCCCAGCAGCGTCATCGGCAACACAGACGGATTCAATCTGTTTGCCTAGATTTATTACCGAGGATAAGATCTTATCCAGAGAATCATTTTTAAGATAGGTTGTAATACCTAATGCAAATGTCTTCATTTATACCTCTTACCACTTGGTCCTGGAGGTGTTAATATAGCGGTTTCTATATCCCAGCCTCTATTTATTCGTGCTATTATAGTGCTATAATTCGCTTTAGAATACTTTTTAGCAGCGTCTGTTATACATAATGTCTCCCCAAAAACATTTACTAAGTGATTCCTACTGGTGTTTCTAGTTTGCTCTGGTCTTGTAGATAGCTTACAATTTTCCGGACAATAGTTTCCTTTTTGATTTGGAAACCTGTCTATTTCTAAGCCCTTTCGCCAACCCCTAGCTAACCAATACTCTATGAAAGTCAACGGTTTAGTTCTCCATTCATTACAAATAGATACCCCCTTGGCTCCGTAGTTATGGTAATTAGTATTTTTAGGATTGGTACATCTTTGGACTATATCACTCCATACTACGTATAAAGGATGTCTATCTTTATTTTTACCGCTATATCCATGTTTCGTAGACCTAGCCTTTAGAAGTTCCCTCAGCAAGCATCCACAAGATTTAGTATGCCCATTAACCAAAAGGCTACCCACTACCTCTATATTTGTTCCACACTCACATTGGCAAAGCCAAATCCAAGACCTATTAGGAGATTTTCTAATTTTATTTAAGGCCGTCAATCTACTAAATTTCTGCCCTGTTAAGTCTTTACCCATTAATCTACTCCCAAATACTTAAAGTACTGTTCTCTTTGTTCATGTGTAAAATGATTGCCACTCCACTCGTCAGCTATATCAAAAGGCTCGTTATGGTACACCATATCATTTCTTTCACACAGCTCTCTAAAATGATCTGATTTCTTCTTAGCGTCCTCTGTACTCCATCCACTGAACTGAACGAGACAATACTCAAGAGCTTTCCAGAACTCTTCTTTACATGCTTTACTAACCATCTAAACCACCAAAATCTTCTTTATTTACATCTACTACTTTAACTTCAACCTTATCTTCTTGTTCGTTAGTTTCAGCATATAACAGTAAAGCATCTTTAACTATTTCACATACACCCTGGTATGGAGAAGTTAGTATTTCTGTCACTACTCTATGTTCTGGCTTTGATTCCTTATGACAAGTGGCTGTTAAGTTAAAGTATGTTTGCCTAGTTACGGAAGAGGTTTGTGGAACTATTCCCAGAGAACTTGCATGGATTACTACGTTATCTATTGTAATGAACATTGATCTTCTATCTCCTTGAGAGTTTTAGTAACGGCTTCATCCAACAATAACATAGTATCCTTACTTAAAATAGGAGCTACGGAAATGTGTACTCTTTCCTTTTTAATAGTTTTCCTTCCCATCTTATATCTTATTTCGTATCCTTTCTTCTCAAAATCACTAGGCATAAATATTTGTACTGTAACGTTCTTCTCTTTAAACTGTGTATATTTATACATTATTCACACCTCATTTCCGGAATGTAACTATGGTTCTTTATTATCCAGGGATTACAATCAAGGTGCTCTATCTCTGGAGGTATTGACCATTTATATTTGAATTTAGCGAAGTTAAGTTGCAATCCATATCCATCATAAGCCCCACATTTAGAGACCTCGTGATGAACCATATAGCCAACAGTCTCTACTGGAAATCCTGCAAGTAAGGTACGACACGAATAGTCATCGTCCTCAAAAGTTATAAAATACTCGTCCCAGAAGCCTACCTTACTCATAACTTGCTTATTCATGAATAAGAAAAAACCTACAAGCTTATTATGTTGTTGTCTAGATTCTTCCTGCTCTTCATTCATTTTGTTTAGTAGTGCTAACTTCTCTTCTTTCGTGCCGTCTAAAGTAACTTGTTGTGGAGATACTATACCTTCACCACATATTTGATCTAAGAACTGTTTAGAAGGAATCATAGTATCTTGATTTACTACTATAGCGTGGTCATTATAATGGAAGAAGGCTCTACGAAGACCCCTGTTAGAGTTCCTAGCGAAGTTTAGTCTATTTCCAGAGTTAGTTATAGCATCAATAAATGGATATTTATCCGTGAAGTGGTGTATAAAATTAGTGTGAACTCTGTCGAAACACACAATGACAGGATAGCTATTATGAATAGCCTGAGATTCAATAGACCAAAGAAGAGAGTCTAATAAATCTGGACTCTCTGGAGTTGCGTCCGCTGAAGGTATGACTAGGCAGGTCATGAAGAGATTCTCTCATATGTATTAAAAGTAACATCTTGATCCTCTGGATGAGGTTCACATTGAATAAGTCTAAACTTATTTTCATACTCGGGAAACACCCTATCAAACTCGTAATGCCTATCTATTATGGTTAGATGTAAATATTGGGAAAAGGGTAAAAACTGCTCATAAATAGACTGACCACCAATCGCCCATATTGTTTGATTATCTTCATTAGCTTTGTCTATTGCCTTATCAATTGCGCAAAATGAGCAGTCAAATACTTGGACGCTGTATCCAGCATTAAAATCCCAGCTTGCTGCCTCTCCTAATACTTCTTCAGCATTAGAAGTAATTATAAAGTTATCCCTACTTTTAAGGGGCCTATTATATTGTCCAAGACTCTTCCAAGTTCCTGAACCCATAATAACTATATTACCTTTGGTAAACAATTTGAACCTAGCTAAATCTATAGGATCATACCAAGGAATATGGCCCTCATTTCCTAGTCCTCTACCCCTGCATATTGCGGCTATAGCATTTATAACTGTCATTATTTAACCTCATTTAAATAAGCAAACTCACCAAATAATTCTATAGCTTTTTTATTATATGCTAGCGCTGCCTCTTCTTTGGTGGTAAAACACCCTAAATTGATACTTCTGCAATTATATTTAATACTAGCTCTCCATCTTTCTTTAACTGAGTACACTCCTTTATACCCACTTCTATTGTGGTGACATGGTGCTTTATTACGAGCACTTTCAAAATTATTGGCCTCTCTTAGGTTACACCATCTATTGTCTAATTTATTCAGATTTATATGATCTATTTTACACTTAGGTAAATGCCCAGTCATCAATAACCAAGCCAGCCTATGTGCTTGGTATCTTTTACCGTTTACACATATACGCAAATAACCCCCATCAATAGATCCAATTGGCATATCCTTACACCACGGTCTGGATGAGTTGTCTGTCCATCTAAATGTTCCTAGATCTGGATTGTATTCTACAATCTTTTCTATAGGTAAACTTTTTATTGTGTTATATTTTTCATTTATTTTTTTATTCCTCAAACACCCACACGAAGATAAGTAAGGTAATATTCTGGCTCTTTGTAGTGTCTCTTTACCACACCCTCCCAAATCTAAACTACATGAACACTCCCAAAAAGAGTCATGTCCAACCATATGGCTAAATTTAATTACTTTGAAAGTACCATAGGTTCTATTGGTAATATCTTTCCTATAGGTACCCCCATTCTTTCCCATGCCCCTACCCTTACAAATAGCCGCGATGGTATTAATTGTGCTCATTTTCCAAATTCTCTCTATATGTGGAATAAGTAAAGATAGCTATAAATAAAAAGAAAACTACTACAATATCCCACATAATGTTAATCCTAAACAAACTATAGCTGTAATCCCGGTAGTAATTAAGTAAATACTAATGGAAGCTAATGAGGCACCTGCTAAAATTCCCCACTTAGGAATATCTTCTCTTGTCTTAGCGCTTAAAAACATTGCTAAAGTCAAAACTAAAAACAAAACTATATTAAATATCTGATAAAAAATAACCACTACTCTACCTCTGCTATATGTATGGGAAGTCCACATCCTACGTTATGTCTACAAGCTATACCTATAGCTTCAATTATTGAATTTTTTAATGTTTCTCTAGATTTTACTTTAGGGTAAAGCGCTTCCATTGCTCCTAATGCTAAATCAAATCCACCGCCTATCATGTAGAAATTATCAAACTCTGATACATTTAGATAGTCATCCACACTATAAATTCCACTTTTGGCAGCTATTAATATACTTGTACTTTCTAGTTCCATCTCTGAGGAGGATTCTCTAGCTAACCTCTTATCTGCCAACTCTCTTAAAGACATGAATACTATTTCCGAGAAAGCTAGGGCATCTGAGTGTCCATACATACCCATAAAATCACTTGCCATAAATATCCTATCGTCAACTAGCTTTCTTAATAGTGTGTGCATAGTATAGGAACCACAAAAACCCACTAAGAAATGGGGAAAGGCAATGATCTTGCTAAAGTTCCTCAAATTAGGTAGCCTTGTATACCCTGCGGTCACGGCCGTGTCACAGCCCATATATGTAAAGTCCTTGTACCTACCGGAAACTATTATAGTCACTGCCTAATCTCCCTTATTTATAACCATTATAACCCTATATACTAACATCTATAGGTTCTTAATCATCTCTTTCTAATTTGAGTAAATTAATAAGTTCTGTAGTCTGTTTATAACCAACACTTTCATGACCATCCAATATTCTCAAAGTAGTGTTATATTTATCTAGCACTAAAGTAAGCGCTTTATACTCAATAGTGTTTTCTCCTACTAAAAATAATGTAAATACTTCTTCAGCATCTTGTCCTATTCTCCTTAATCTATCTGCTGCTTGCATATTAGCCGCATTCATAAAACTAAAGGAACTGAATATTTGCCTATGGCACATTTTATGTAAATTCATTCCTGCGGCCGACCTTAGATCTATTACACCAAAAAAGAACTGGGCTTCTCCTGGTTCAAAAGTAAATCCTTTAGTTTTCTTCTTTAGCTCCTGATAGTACTCATGATCCCTAGGGTGGGAAATGCCGTTAAATGCCCACCTGGCAAGTGCCTTGTAGTTTCTGGACTTATCTCCATTGTAGACTACTCCTCTATCTTTAAATCTTTCTCCCAATATATTAGTAATTTCTTGGAATCTACTCCAAACAATTACCTTCTCTTTAGTTCCTTCCAAATAGTCCATAAGGAAGTCTAACTTGGAGGACTCTATACTTTTCTCTAAATTAAATAAGCCTTCGGAAACCTGTAGTAATCTAAGCATCCTCACTGCAGCATTTTGTACAGTAAGCATTCTTTCATTTAGTTCAACTAATATATCTTCTTTAACTCTCTTGTATGTTTTCCTTTGATTCTGGGTTAATGTTATTGGAACTATCTTTACTGTGTCTTTAAATGTAGTAAACTCACTCTGAGTTACCCTAAACATGATACTTTTTAATCTCTCATGTAATTCATCAAGATTTTGAGTCTCTACAATAAGGGGTATCTCAATCTCTCCCCATTTAGGTTTTCCTGTAGTTTTATCTATTATAGGTTGACCGTTCTTAGTCTTAAGCATATATCTATGCTTATAACTTTTAATTACTTTCTCATACCTAGCTACCCAACTCTTATATGAGCCCGCCATTTGAGGATTAAGTAAGTGCATGATTCCCCATAAATCCCTTGGCTTATCTTGTATAGGGGTCCCTGATAATGCAGTTACAGTAGCTTTAGTATGGTTAAATACTATTTGTTCTACAGCCTTAAATCTTCTACTTTCTTCATGGCTTACTAAATGAGCTTCATCTAATATAATATGATTAAAATAATTTTCTGGAATTAAGTCCTTTAGCTTCTGTGCCGTTTCATAGGTACAAAACAAGAATTTAGGTATGTTCCCAGCCTCTATTTGTTTATGTAATGCTTTCATACCAGGGGCATCATTTAGATATAAGGAAGCTTCCTCTCCAAATACTTCTCTTATATCAGTTCTCCAAGATTCTGCAACTGCATATATACCTATAACCAGTATATTCTTAGCTTTGTAGACGTTATTGAGTCTCCACAAAATTCCAAGGGATTTTCCCCCGCCCTGCTGTACAGCCAGTAATAATCTAGTTTTTAGCTTACATATCCTGACAAACTCTTCTTGATAACCAAAAGGCTTCTCAGTAAAAACAAAATCTCCCTCTTCTGAAGGGAGGTCAGATAACTTGAGAGAATCAAAAGATAGGCGAGATATTAAATCCTTAGTTTCTTGATCTTTAATTAGCAATGAATAATACTCCCATCCGAGAAAGTATCTCTTTTATTTGACATGACGGCACAGTCCATAATTTAGTAGGGCCATCGTACTTTCTTCCATCTATAGACTTTACCTTAGATAAATCATCAGACCATGTAGGACCACCTAAAATCTTTATTTCTATAAGATTATTTCTTGAGTTTATGGCTATCATTTAGGTGACCTAGAGCCTTATTTACAGCTAATCTCATCTCAATCTTATCCAGTAATTTATTAAAGCTAAATTGAATTTTCTTATAATACTCTTCATCTAACATAAATAAGGTGTATGCTCTATTAATCATCTAAATTCGTTGCCTCCCTTGTACCTAATTCCTTCAGTTTTAGTAGTATACTTTCATACCTCTTCTGAATTTCTGTTTCGGAAACACCTTTGTAGTACTGTGTCATAGCTCTTTTATCTCTTTCCTTACCATCTATAAGACCGTACTTGAGGATCATAAACGCTCTGTCATCTGAGTCAAGCTGGTTTAGTAGGGTGTTTAAGTAGTCTTTATTAGCTGATATTTCCGCACAGTTTTCTGGCTGCATACAAAACTCAGAACTAATATAGTCTAGTATTGTAAGATTCTCATCCTCTGAATTCGCTTGGTCTAGGTATATTATAGGGTAAAGCATCCTACCCAATAGCTTAATTTCATCCGCAGACATGGCTTTAATCCTAGGATCTTCCTCAGCCGCTTGTCTTATAATTACTTCCAACTCGTCTGCTGTAGGCTCTATTCCATGCTTTATTCTAAACTGAGCGAACTTCTTCCTAATTACTCTATACTCATTTAGTTTATGTATAGGAATTCTAATTGACCTAGAGGTGTTATCTATAGCTCCGGGTAATACCTTGTCGAATCCACCAAGTTGCGTATGTGGAAAATGCTAATGGTTTGCCCTTAAAGGTTTTAGATAAATCAAACTTTTCTATAGCCTTCTTACAACCAATACAACCTTCTTGAATAAGATCAGGAAATGGTAGCCCTTGTCCTATATACTTTTTGGCAATATGAATAACCAATCCTAAGTTACACTTAATAAGCTTATCCGCAGCTTTTAAATCTCCCTCTTGGGCCTTTTTAATTAATACCCTTTCCTCAACTTTAGTAAGTAGTTTATGCTTAGATGCTGACTCGGTAAAGTGGGATATATCTTCCTCAGTTAACATGTGGCGCCTCCATAATAAAGTAGGAGAAGGGCTTCAGCACGTCCATGATCCTTTTTCCTTTTTAGCTTATCTTTTAATTGTGGAAACATTTGTATAGCTAATCTTCTACTTTGTTCTTTATCTGAACTTAACCCCAGATCTTTCTTCCAAGTTTTGGGTAGAACTTCTTTATATGGGACACTATTAGCAACTAAGGCACATTTAAGTATTCCATACTGTTCCATCAAACTAGATATTTGAAGTAGCCCATCCGTGTATCCGTGCAGCTTGTTGTTCTATAATAGCCTTATCAGCTTTAGCAGACTTAATAATAGTTAGTAATCCTTGTATGTCTAAAATTGTCCTGTTTCCCTCTTTGCCTTTTCTTTTAATCTTCACCTTATTTGTAGGCATATCAAATACATCTATTGTTTTAGATAAGGAGTCATGTACACAAATACAGCCCGTTAGTCCTGGATCTATGGAAAGTGTTCTCATTTATTTGGGCCTCTCTTAACAGGTGTTAAGACTGCGTCCTCATCAGACCAGCCCTTATTTAATCTACTAATTATAGTACCGGACTTAACTATCCCAAATTTTTTGGAGGCACTAGAGACATTAATTTTTTCTCCGTGAATGATAACAAACCTGCTATTCCTCTTATTATTATTCTGTAAAGATAAGTCTATCCAGGAGCAGTTAGATGGCTCATAATTGCCATCTGGATCATTTCTTTCGATACTCAGAGTATCAGAATACCCATTATTTAATGCCCAGATTTTGAATAACTCAAAAGAATTTTTCCATTCATCACAAACCGTAATTCCTCTACCTCCGTAATAAGAATAACTATCGTGGTTTGGATTGTAGCATCTTTTCTTCATAGTACACCAAATACTATAATATAGCCTATCTCTCTTACCCTTTCTAGAGCCTGATCCATGAGTTACTCTACTAGCCCATAGCCTTCTCCTATTCTCTTTTTCCAAGCATCCACAAGATTTAGTATGCCCAGACCTCAGGTTACTTTGTCCTATAGTCTTGGGCGGAGATCCACAACTACATTGACAGAGCCAATGTCTTCTCTTATTTAAGATACCAGCGTCTTTGATTATAGTTAATCTATAAAATACAGAACCTGCTTCTATACTAGTCATCACTTATAGTGCCTTCAATTTCTGTTATATCAACCACGTACACGTGTTCTGCTTCATTTAATGGGTTACTATTATACCCCGGCCATATAATAACCTTATCTCCAGGCTTTACTCCTATAGGTTCTCTCTCCCCATTTTCTAGTATTTCTCCCGGCCCTACGTCTATTACAGTAGCAATATTTTTATAATATTGCTCCTTAACTACATCTGGTAGGACCAAAAATGTATTAAATCCGCTAGTGGGTTCCTTTTTAATTACTACCTTAGATCCTAATGGTTTCCATTCTGTCATACTAACACCTCTTCTGTCTTTAAATCTGGTAGAAATCTAAAAAGTTTTCCCTTCTTCTCTATAAGCTCTCTATAAAAATTGAAACGCCTCTCCGCATGGGATCTTTCTAATCGATTGTTTCTCACATGATCCCTGGCAGCTTGTCCTAGCTTTAATCTTAAGTTCTCATCACCAATTAAAGTATCCAAGCATTCTGTAAATTCTCTAGAATTGTTATAAGTTAAACAATTAACACCATTAGTAAACTCTCTTGTATAGGTTATATAGTTTGGAAGAATGGAAGGAATTCCCCAAGAAGCGTATTCTATAGCCTTAATTGGAGACTTACTCATGTTAAATAAATTAGGGGCTAAAGGAGCTATACCTATATCAAAATTTCTTATTTGAAACATATACAATTGGTATGGGCATTCTTTTATATGAAGTAGTCTACCTATTCCCTTATTTACCCTTTGATAAAAATACTCATCCCCTATAAAGATATTCCAAATTAATCCTTTGTACTTTTCAATTACCTTTTCCAGGCTTCTAGCTATTGTTTCAAAGTCTTCCTTATGAGTGGGGGTTCCCGTATATCCCACCCTTACAACCCTCTTAGGGTATGTTTTTCCTGTCTTTTTGGACATATTGTCATCGGAAGCCATATAATAAGAAGGGATGGTTATTAAGCCATGATCTGACTTTATGTTTAACTTACCATTATCTCCTGCCTTTTCCACACTTTCCCCTTTTCTAGGAGGACCATACTCTCCACAATAGATCATATCTATGTTATTTGGGAAGACATGTACATTTTTGTTAAATCTATAAATAACATTTTTCAGTTCTTGGGTAGATACAGTAACAGCGTCTACCATTTTAAGTACTTCCGCATATCCTCCTAATATAGTAGGATCTTCTACTATAGGTTTAAATCCAGGATTAGTTTCCGGAAGGTGAAAGTAATCATCATCAGTTTCAAATACTAAAGGCTTACGTAGAAAATCACATGCATCTTTAACTATTTTACAAGTTAAGTAAAGGTAACATCTCTGAATAATTACTAAATCGTATTGTGCTATTAGTCCTAGTAGCTGATTAAAGTCCGCCCCAATTGATCCTAAAGATCCTGGAAGTTCTGATAAGTATGTTACTTCCACCCCAAATCTCTTTAGTTCGTTTAGTGGATGTTCAGTACGGTAGGTATGACAACCTAGCCGCTTACATCAGAGATTAAACTTAGAATTCTCATTGACATAAGCTTGGCTTCACCCCCTTAAAGATGGTGTAAGTAAAGCAGATTTTAGGTCCCATCCATCCTCTAATCTACTCCATACTGTTTTGTATGGGACAGCCCCTATTTGGGCAACAAGATCAACAAGCCTAACATTCTGGCCCTCATAGGTTACATATAGTGTATTCCTCTTATTTTTATACTGGTCTTCCTTTGGTATCCATGTACAATTACTTTCATCATAGTTACCATTAACATCAGTTCTCTCTAGACTTAGACCTAACCTATAGTTACTCAGTATGGCCCACTTACTAAAATTATTAAATCCTTCTCCACCAGGAAGTAACCATCTTTCACATGTAGTTATACCTCTTCCACCATAAGACTTATAAGCTTTTGCATTTGGGTTAGTGCATCGCTCAATCATCTTCTGCCATCTTTTAAATAACTCCGTCTCTTGTCTACGCCTAGATTGTCCATGAACTAATCTTAGCCCTTTTTTCTTAGCTGCCAATCCTACACAACCACAAGAAACCATCCTCTTTAAATTGGTACTTAAGACTTCTTTGCTTTTCCCACACTTACACTCACATAACCACAAGGCACAGTTATTCCTTGTGCCCACTCTTCTTAATACCTTAAGAATACCAAATTCTTTATTTGTATAATCTTTAGCTATCACATAACCCCACAAGAATAATATACACTACTACTATGTAGTATATATACTTTTAATATTCTTGTCAATACCTTAGGGAATATGATTTATAAAAAATTCGGTTGTATATAGGATGTCTTCTTCCATTGCATTCATTTCCTCAAAGAATGCTGGTTGCACCTTTACTAGGGGTTTATTTTTACCTTTGGGGTCCCAATCTCGTAAATCCGCCCACCACTTCCTAAAATGGTACTTAGCTTGGATGTACATAGTTGGGCCAATGTTGGAATAACCGTCCCCTACGCCGTATACAGGAAAGTTGGGAACACCTTTGTAATCCTCTAGCTTCTCTCCTAGCTTCATTTGTTTAGCCCCTCTTATAGTATGCTTATAAGCTGAAGCTGGATAACAGGACTCAAATACTAAAGTAAAATTATGCTTTGGAAAATACTTATCCACTCTATTGAGTACATAACCAAATGAAGCCCTGTCCTGAATCATAAATATACCAAAAATAGGAGTCTGGAGCCATAGCCCGTCATCTGATCCATGCACACAAAAATCTAAAAATACTTTTTGCCCATTAGATTTTTCTGCTATTTGTTTAAGTACAGCATCCAAATCAGACCAATCCGTTAGTCCTATTTCATAGTCAGTAGTATACTTTTTGATTCTAGTAAATACTCCCTCCACATCTGGGCTAGCTATAACAGCCGTGTAACAACCAAAGTCCGGAGTTGCCATAACTGGCGTACTCCCTAAAACCATAAACAAGGTAGCGAGAGTAGCTAGTAGTTTCTTCATGAGGGCTCCATAAGGTAAGCAAATACTTAATTATACTAAGCGAAATGCCTACTTAAGATCTGATAAACCTCTCCTCTCAACTTTACATCGCTATCATACTCATTATTATAGATAACACCCCCACCACCAAGACAATTAATACTATAAGCAGATATATCTAATTCAGTTTCTGAAATGTGAGAGTCTATATCCTCATTGGGTTTCCACCCTCTTTCCCTTCTTACCTCAGGATTCGCTGCAACCTTATATATAACTCCCTTATTTTCTACTACAAGCTTTAATTCCTCTATAAACTTTAAGTCATCCAACACAACATAATCATATTGGGCAAGCTCCTTAAATAAGGATATGGCATCTTCCTCCTTCCTTGCTTCAATATAGGATAAGAAGGTAGATTTGTATTTATTGTAGTTATTTGGATAATCAAAATCCTCTCTACTGAGTCTCAATGCCTCACAATACTCTTGTTTAGCAGGTTCGGAGAAAGACATTCTTACAAATCTTGGATCTATTTCTACAACTAAAGAAGAGCATCTAGTCTTTCCGGCGTAAGAACGCCCTGTAAATGCCAATATATTAACCATTAGTCCTCCTTAGTATGCTCAAAACATTTATCATATGTACACTCTATTGGAATTTTACTAAGTACAGCATTTCTGTGAAGAGTGAGGTGCTTAACTAGCTCAGCAACTTCCATATCCTCATCTTCCCCCATATCCGACCACCACTCAAATTCTGACCCCTCAGAACCGAACTTCATTAATAAATTAACATAGGCAATTCCCACCTTCTTAATTGGTTTATCATAGTATTTGTGCTTATTTAGAAAATGTCTATACAGTCTGACTTGTAACTTATATTCTTCTGTGGGTACTCGATTTTCACCAGTAAGTAATTTCCATCTATCTGGCTCTACGGAAGTAGTCTTAATATCTAGAATTGCTGGATGGTCTTCTATGTTAAGTACTAGGTCACATCTAAAACTAAACCCAGACTCTTCGTCATACCCTGGTACCTCCGGCCAAAATTTAGCCAGTTTCTTCTCTAGCATCTCACCTAAATCTCTGGGTCTACTATAGAGAAAAGATTTATTCTTCATGTTCAAACAATCGGCTTTATATGTATTTCTCACATAATGGTCTACTTGTTCTAAGTATTCTGATGCTACACCCTCTACCATCTCTGTATAAGGCTCTACAGCCATGGAGGTATCTTGAATGAGAGTATGTACTGTCTTTCCTATTTCCATTAAATACATGGAGCTTAGGGGAAAGGAAGGAGGTTTATGAACTTCCTCCTCTAAATGCTTTTTAGGGCACATAGTAAGAGATTTAATACTAGAAGGATATATCTTGCATCCTCTTTGTATCCAATCGTGGCCAGTGATTCTCTCATTTAAATCTATGGCACGTTTAGTTCTGATAGCTGAAAAGAATAAATTATCCTTTTCTTTAGCTAGTCTTTTAAGAAAGTCACGAGCTTTAATAATACACCTTCCTTTATGACATATCACCTAGTAAATGATCAAAATCCTTTCTTCTCATAACCACAAACTCTTTATTCTCTCCAAAATTTATAAACATAATCCCGGTTCTTCCTAATGTGGAAGCATGTTTTCTTAGTATTTGTAAATCCTCTAGTTTTAAAGTATAAGATTTTTGTCCAGAGGCGTTTTTAGCCTGTAACATAAAATCAGAAAATGGTCCTTCTCCTAATAAGTCCTCCTTAGTAGTCCAATTAGAACCAGAACCTGGTTGGCGTTTGCCATAAGCTTCTGCCAACCAGTCCTCATATACACGCCCCTTATCTGAACTCTTCATGCTAGTAAGTTTGCCTCTGCTGCACTTGTATTATCCAAAAACAATTCCTTTCTCCTTGCAAATACCTTCTTGGCAATTTCCTCTCTCATAGCAATGTCGGTGTCAAGAAGATTAATTACATTATCTTGCCCCCTCACCTTCTTACCCTCTATGGTGAAATTACCTCCACCACCCTTCTCTACTATATTTAGAAACTCAGCCAATCTCAGTACTTCTTCACTTCTCCTAAATCCTGGGGGATTTAGGTAAAACTCAGTCATGACAGATTTCATCCCTAAGCCTTCATTATACTTGTTCTTGACCAACTTGTACCAAAGTTCATACCCTTTTAATAACTTTTTATCTGTAAGGGGGTGCGGATCTGTATAGATAGGCTTAGTAGCTGCCTCTATCCTCAAATGAGCCATATATTCCATGAATCTACCACCAGGGGTAGTAGGCCTTAGTTCTGGGCCAACCTCAAAAGTCATACCTAATTTATCTGATACTTGATTAGTCATAAGTAGTATAGCTTTTCTATTTAAACTTGTAAAATCTCTTATAAAGTTACCTATTAATTTAGCTCTAATAGCCATCTGCTCTTCTTCGTCTAAATCTCTTATATCACCTTTCTTATCATATATTTGCTTAGTTGAACAAAGAGCTTTGATGGAGTCGATAACTACTAACTTAACAGAGTCATCCTGTACTGCCTTCTTAACAATATCCAACTGTCTTTCTGCTGTCTTTAGTTTTGTTTCTTCATCCTCATAACAACCTATGGCATGGATTCTATTAAAATCTAAGCCCATTTGTTTCATCATTCTTGTATTAGGTTCTTCTGAATAGACCGCAACTACCTGATTATCCTTATCATCTTCCAATACGCTTTTCATAACATATTGGGTAGTGGTAGATTTTAAAGAAGCATTCTTACCAAAAATCTCACCAATAGTACGCTGTGGAATACCCCCGGTATGTTTTATAGGGTCCTCTTCGCTAATTGCGCAGTCTAAGAACAATGATCCAGTACTATATACTCCGGTAACTGCTCTGCTGCTTTTCTAGCTCCGTAACCTTTCTAAGGTTTTCATCATCAGCAAATTCACCGAAATCAAAACTTACACTCTTTCGTGCCATTACAATATCTCCTTAGTTTTACTCTGGGGAAGAATTAATGGTTAGGCAAAATAATCAAATTCCCATAAACCAAAATCTTCTATCATCTTCTCTAGTGTAGCACAATATTGCCTAGGATATTCTTGTAAATTTGGCAGCAAATCTAGCTGCTCCTCTAGGTTTCTGGCTTTTAGTATATCTGTATACCTCTTAGTAAAGGTATAATAATCTGATAAATCTATCGCAAATTCCAACCAGTTATCATAAGACTTATAAATTTTCCCATCATACATCACTCCCTTTTCCCTACAGTAGCTATCTCCGCTCTATTAAAAATAGGTTATTATCCTTTTTAGCTATGTCTTTCTGTCCCCAATCAGACTTATAAGCACACTCAGAGATTATAATTGATGCAAATATACCATTATTTGAATCTACTCCCATAATCTTTGACTTTTCTCTTGTGTGTTTTTGGATTAATACAGCAAATGAAACTATATTACCGTAAAAACTCTTTTTGCTCTTCTTTAAGTTCTGACCTCTTATACCTTAATAGGTCTACTTTCATTAACTCAGTTCCTTTACTAGTACCTTCTGAGCTAAATTATACCCATAATCTATAAGTTGTCTTCTATCCACTCCCTTCATATCAAAATCAAGGAACCCAAAACTAAAATCTACGTCTGGACATATAGTTATAAGTTTAATTGGGGGTGTTCTATATTTATTAATTTCTTGTAAATCCTCAATCTCCCTATCTAAATAGGTAGAAGTAGAAGCACCTATAGTAGCCACAATCATGTCCGCCATGTTGTTTATTTTTTGAGCTTGTGTCCTGGATGGTAACATGAGAATTAAAGTATCACAACCATGTTTTACGGCTTGAGAGATTCCATAATTATTTACAACCCCAGAATCACACAACTTTAGACCGTTATATTCTACGGGTGGAAAGAATATGGGTGGGGAGGCGGACGCGGTTATAACCTTAATTAAATCCTCTTTACATAATTCCCTAGCTTCCCTAGAAAAAGAATCGTAGTTAGTAAGATCAGTAGCATTAATATGCCACTCTAAGTCTAATCTAGTATAGGCATGGGACCATACTTGTTTATGTATAAGTTTTTTAAGAGGAGAGGAATCCCAAAGATAGGGCTTATCCCCCAAGAATTGTTTAAATACAGGCTTAGTATATACGTCCTTATTTTTAACTTCAAGCCACAACTTCTCTATACCATCCACATCCTCTGGGTATAAAAGCATCGCAGTTAGCGTTCCAACACTAGAACTGTGGACTGAGTGGTATTTAATACCTAAGTCCTTCAAGGCTTTTATATAGCCACATTCCACTATGCCCCTGGCACCACCACCAGCTAATAGTAGACCGACCTTACTCATTTTAAACCCAAAAAGTGAAGAATCCAATTAATACTACTAACAAAAGCTGTAACAACTACGGTCACAACTACCCAACTATGCTCTATCTTAGATATCCTGGTTTCATGATTGTCAATTCCGTGAATCTAGTGCCTTTATTTCTTTACTGGCACTTTCATCCCTGTCATGTCCATCTTTTCTTAATAGCCTTATCTCCTCACACATTTTAAGTTCTAAAGAATCCACCTTATTATCAACCTTATTGTTAAGAGACTCATGATAGGCGTCTACTTTCCTTAGAAGCTCATATACTAACTTTTCTAATACTTCATCTTTTCCTGTTGTCATCTCTACCTCTTAAGTATAGTTTTCCTACTCAAGAAATGTAGGAAGGTGGATCTAGCAATAGCGTGTACGCCTTGTGAGCCTAGGAATAGCATTATGATGGAGTTAAGTGCATCAATAATTACTTTGACATCAACTGTATGCAATTGTCCTGTTAGTGCTAACTTTCCTAGTTCTACAATTAAAGAACTTACTAGTACCAAAGCTTGTACATATACCTTATACCCTTGGACAATACCGTTTTCATCTATATCTTCAAATAATGATTTAAGCCTATCGGCGACATACTTAGTTAGTAACATAAGTGCCGCTTGCTGTAAGGCTGGCGAAGCCAGTAAAACACTTAGAATATCCATGTCATGTTCCTTTTATACTAATTTAATTATACTTTACTGTTTTTATGAAACCTTCTTTCTTGTTTCATTTGCTTGATTTCTTCTTTAGTAAAATAGGTCACCACTCTAAACCTAATACATGCGGCAAGTACTGCTTTAGGTACTCCAGTTTCTTTACTAATTTCTGCTGCTAAGCTTGCCATGGATTTTTGTAAGGTTATCAATTGTCTCTTCAGCCATTTTAAGTCATCTAAATAAGGATACTTTTTATACATATAATTTCCATCGCCCTAATAATCTATCTATTGTAACTTCTTCTTTATCTATTCTGTATTTGGTAATTAAATAACCTATATCATCCAAGCTAACTTTTCCAATTTTATCCTCTAAGGCCTCCAGAATCCTCCTAGCCTTAGTATGAGAACAACCCATTAAGTTTCCTATAGTCTTAGCGGATAGTCCTGCCCACTTACCTCTATAAAGCTTCTTAGGCATCATCAACTAAGCCCTTATTCTCACTGTCCTTATTGGTTAATATTTGCCAACTTATAATATTTGACCTGATATATTTACCACACGCCAAATACATATAATTATCATCCTCTTTGAGGAAATCTGCGATAATAGTAATAAATCCACTATTTACCGTTTTCTTATAAACCATCTTTACTTTCATAAAGCCCCCATGTGCGCGGACGCCCTGGGGGCTCCCTTTATCTGTTTACCTAACTACGCGCTCGCGAGCACACTAGTCAGTACATTCATTTTATCAATACTGATACCTACCAAGCCTTGTTCTACACGTGAGATGTGTCCCCTGGTAATAGTACCTTTGCCAAACTTCTTGTTAGTCTTATCCGCTAACTCTTGCTGAGTAAATCCTGCTTCTTGTCTGGCAGTCTTAATAAAATTGGAAATTGTTTGATTCATAATTAGCCTCCTTATAGGTCTATATAACTTTTATACCATAGCTGTATAAATCAATTATGAACTATTAAACATCTCATAAGTTTTCTAAGTTTCAAGTCTGGTTTGGCTGTTTTTATGTCTTCCACAAATAGCCCATCAGCAGCAAAAGATCTATGATTAAATCCTACCTTCTTAGCTAAATCTGTCTTAACTATAAAATTAGCCATGTCAATGGAAGATATTCTAAATACGGACTCTAAAACATTATATCCCTCGCCATTTATAGGGTAATTATGCAGTATGTCACAGTAAGATACATCCATATTGCCATTGTTAGCAGCCCCTACCATCAGTTCCACAAATACAGGAACTAAATAATTATCTGCATTTTGAAAATTGGTATAGTATCCTGTAGACTTATCTAGACCAATAGCCCTTAGACTATGACCGAAGTCATTATATCTCTTATCAGTCTCTATATACTGTATTGGAAATCCTTGGTTAATATACTTTTCAACCACTCTTCTAGTTTGTATAGCAGATACTCTAGTACAGGATTCTTGATCAGTTATACTCCCATCATGTAATAAGATTAGGTCCCAATCATTTGAGGTTTGATCCATAATGGAGTTGAGGAAAACTTCTAACTTATGTGGTGCATGTCCGATAAGTTACAGCAACTATTGTAAGTGAACTCATATTTCCTCCATATGCATTTCTCGTAAGGAGTATAATATGTTTTTAATTAGCTGTTGCGTATCCCCATCTTTCTCGGAACAGAACTCACAAAGGAATACGCCTACATGCTTATCTCCGGGCCCAAGATTCTTTAATACCCTAACCCTATGAACCTTAATATCCGGCCTAAAGCACTGCATACAGTAATCAGAGCCTACTATGAAGATATCTTCGTCCTTAATTTCATCAATATCGCTCATCTAATTATATATCGGAGGATGTCCTCCGCCTCTGCTTTGGTGTGGAACATATTTATTTTTGGTAGCATATTTTTAGGTATCCCTACAATCCTCCATTTATTCGACTTTCTACAATACTTAATATTCTTATACTTAGTTGAAAAGTGATTTTTATGACTATTATTAACTTCTATAGCCCTAATACTAGCTAATTTTTGATTCTTCCTAGTAATCATGTAATCTTCTATAGGAAGATAACTAGCCAATTCCTTCACCTCACTGAGTCTACTGACTTGAACTTTGTACATTCTCCTCTTTTTTGTAATTCTGCCGTCAATAAGTATTGATTTCCCCCTAGTAAACTCAATATGTCTTAGAGGATACTTAATAGGAATTATCCCCTCTAGCAAATCTATAAACTTTTTGCTTGCTGATGCAATCTTAATTATACTTTTAGATGGTGTTTTAGAACAGAATATAACACTACCGTCTCCATCAATCACACCCCTAAGGAAATATCTCTTAAATTCTTCAGACTTGTTATCTAAGTTAACGTCTAGAGTTAGTGATTTAGCTGGTGTAATACCCATATCTAGACAGAACTGGTAAAGTTTGGGTAAGGTAGCTCTAAAACCAAACATAGTTCTAGATATATAAAAATTAGGCTTTGGTGTAACTAGTGTATTTCCTATCCATTCAATTGTGCTAAAATCCTCTGGTTTATTTGCAAAACTTATTACCTTATTTCCCTTATTTAAGCAGCCGTCGGTTGCTATAAACCCACAAATATACCCTAAGATACACTCGTTGTCAGGAAAAATCTCTTTGTATGAATGATGATATTGAGGTTCTATATGCTCACGAAAATTAGGGTAGTATTTATTTAATACCCTACTAACAGTAGTCTTTCCAAATCCTAATTTCTTTGCCACTTTGTTGATAGATTTTAGATTCTTTAAAGTGTTATATATTTCTACAATATCCAAACTAGATAATTTTTTCCTCAACTATTTGCCCTTCTTTTGTTTGGTAGACTATTTTCCTAATTCCTCTATTGATTATAGCACCTAAACACGTGCTACAAGGCCTTGATAAGACAAGATTTCCAAACTTAGTTTCTCCAAAACAGTACAAGGTAGAATCTATATAATACCCTTTATTTTTATTTTTTAGGGAGTTAGCCTCGGCATGTCTACCCCGTCCTTTACTCGTTCGAGATGTACCTGTGGTGTTAACAGAAAAATATAGTAATCTTCCACCTCTAACAATCAAGGATATCATCTTATATTTAGGATGATTTGACAAATTAATTAATTTCTTAGCAAGTCTCATCCACCTCTTATCTTTTTCTGTTATGCTCACACTGGCACTCCTGGGTACAAATCACAATTACAATCAATAAAAAACTTATGCACACCGCAGCTTGATAATTCTGATGGACAGCCAAGTATGTGTAAGCTATTCTTGGTCACATGACAATCTTTACAGTATTGTGTTTTTATATTATCACTAAAATGCTTAATCCTAGGCATATATTTACCTAGAATTAATACTGTTGGCCAATTGTCTGGATTCACTGATCTTTCAATCCTTCTAATGAGTTAATTATATCTTTATAGGTGTTTACCGCAAACTTAAGGGACTCTTCAAACGATTGATATTTTATGGGTTTAGTGTATTGTTTTAGTCTATCTATCAATTCTTGTTTGGATATCATCCCATCCTTTATTCTAGTCATTATATGATGGGTATCGAACTTTCTTGCTTTTAATTTAATACCATTCATTCTTAATGTAACTACTGCGGAAACAAAAGCAGTTCTCCTATTTCCATCCCTCATAGGTTGATATTCTGATATCTCTATCATTTGTGTAGCTACGCCGTCATATAACTCTCTACCCTTTACGTGATAGGGAATCATATATAATATACCCCAATTAAGCACACCACCCTCATGTCCATTTGGATCTAATACAGCTTCGTGAATTAGTAGTATTTGTTCTTGGGTTAAATACTCAGTCATCTACTTTACACTTTGGACATTTGGTGGATATATCAAATAATTCGAACAGTTTCCCACATATCCTACACTTCTTACAGGGCACCTTATAAAATACAATCTTATAACTCTCCTCTCCGTTCTTAGTTATTTTTACGGAATTTTTAATTTTACAGAGGACTGGGGGGTGTATTATATCCACAATTAGATAATCACCCACGGCAATAGGCTTACTCACCATAGAGATAAAACTCCTCCCCTTTTTTATGATGGAAGGAGTTAGGTGAGAATATTTTAAATGCCAAGTTTTAGGTAAAGTGTAGGGGGGTATAGTTTTAGGTCTAAGCAGCTTAAATAAGTTAAACATAATCTATACCCCATAAAGCCTTACTACTACAATTATATCGAACCCTATCTTGGGGGACAGAATCCAGATTTGCAATCCGAGTCTATTTCATCCTCTTCGGGCTCTTGTTCCTCTAGGGAGTTTACTAACTCTTCTAATCTATCTAAAGAGGGGAATATACTCATCATTTCCTCGTACTTTTCTTTGGTTATTGCCTCATAAGGCATTTGGGGGTAGGGTTTAATCTTATCCCTAAATAAACCAAAGATATCCAATAGCTTTTCCCACATAGTACTTGGTGTTGATTCTACTTTTGGTAGGAAGGCACAAGCAACAATATCATCCCAGTTTTTATAGACTGCCTTAGCCACCTTTTTCCATTCCTTCCTACCTATTGTAATGGTACAAGAAGAATTATGATCTGTGTACTCTCTCTGCATAGTAAGGTACCTATCCAATTGATCTAGTCCTGACTCGTCGTCTGCTGATGTCTTAGCTCCACTATCTATGGGAAAACTAAACAATATTCTTCTGGTTTTATCCTCATTATCTGTTTCATATTTTGGCTCATTTGGTACACCTAATATCTGCAATGCCTTGCACACAGGGTCTAATTCAGACACACTAATCCTTCTTATATAATAAGGGGCA
>Ga0163163_10001024_pt1 | contig 23687 bp, 25 predicted proteins | sample S65metaG_FD_119766 | JGI IMG/M metagenome (GOLD analysis project Ga0163163, IMG submission 119766) | Switchgrass rhizosphere microbial communities from Kellogg Biological Station, Michigan, USA - S6-5 metaG | ecosystem: Host-associated > Plants > Roots > Rhizosphere > Soil | place: USA...
ATTAAAGATAATAAGTTACGAAGTTTGGGCATTTGCAGGACAAAATAGGTGTCCCTTTTATCAGCAAATCAACAACCGGTTAAAAAGTTAAACCATTGGTGTGACGTTTCGGAATTTTTTGGATTTTGGAAGGGCGATGGGTAAATCACCTTCATCGGACGGCCAGAAAAACGTAAACGTCACCCTTGCTGCGATAAGACTCTTAAAGCGATGTAAAGCCGCACTACAAATTCGTTTTTATTAAATCGGCGAAGCCAACACGATGCAGGTTGGCAGAGTATGTCAAGATTTATTATAAAAAAATAGTCAGTCAAGTACAATTGTACCAATCGAAAATAATTTTGCGTTCCCACTTATTTTTACGTGAGCGCCGTCTAACTGACAAACTAAATTTCCGCCTCGTTTAGAGAGTTGAGTTGCATGAAAGTAGTTCTTATTCATTTTTAATGACCAGTATTTTGTAAGGGAAGTATGAGCAGAACCTGTAACCTGGTCTTCATTCACTCCGTACTGAGGCGCAAAAAACCTTGAAACAAAATCGGCTTTATTGCCTTTTGCCGTTATCATAGAACCACGACCGCCTATTTTTGAGATTCTACTAAAATTGGGCTTACAGTTTCTGACTTGCTCTTCATTTTCTAAAACAAAAAGATAATCAAGCTTGCCTTTGTATACTTCTAAAACCTTTTCATGGAAGCAATTTGCCAATTCAGGACTTATTGTGAGTTTACATATAGTATCCACAGGAAAAGTAATTGTTAAGAGGTCTTGTTCTCGGCTTACTATTAACGTGCCACCATTATAAGCAAAGGAAATAGAATTACCCTTTTCATTCCCATAATTGAATAATACAAACGCTGCTGCCAAAGTACCATGTCCGCAAATGTCATCTTCAGCCGTAGGTGTAAACCAGCGAATCCGATAACCACCTTTCTCCTTTACGTAAAATGTTGTCGCAGCGAGATTATTCTCCATCGCAATACTTTGCATAACGCTATCGGGCAACCACGTATCCAGCGGGCAAACCACAGCCGGATTACCAGAAAAAGGATTATCGGTTGTAAATGCATCTACCTGATATCGCCTGATCTCACGGTTATTTATCGGCGATTGTCCGGAAGCAGAGTTCACCAACAAAGTAATAATTAAGAAAGCTGCCTTAAAATGTAAAGGCATTGTATAATATTTAATTGATTATTTCACTTGTTGATCAAAACTGTCAAGACGCTCATTTAGCTGCTTGTGTCGCAGCTGCATTGCCACTAACGTTGACGCATTGCCGAAGTGCCGGAATAGAATTACCGAAGTTCGGCGGCGTAGATTTTTTTCACGCCGCCTGTGCTGCCGGCATTTTGGCAATGCAATGTTAGCGGTAGTACTATTTTAGAAAGGTCATCCCATGCTCTTCACACAGATCACTTAATTTTTTCATGTCAGGAGGACCAGGAGGGAACAAGCTAAGTTCACGAAAAAATTCTTCAAAGCTTTTGCCGGGACTTACACACCAAAATGTTTTTGCATCCGATGTTCCTGTATTTGTATAGCCATGAGGAATGTTGCGAACAAAATTCAAGCAATCACCGGATGTCCCTTTGAATACTTCTCCTCCGATCATCACTTCAAACTGTCCTTCTAAAATATAAACCAATTCGTCCTCTTTTGTATGTACATGAGGTGGTATACCCGAGCCGGGTGGGGAGATCATACTAAAAACATAATTATCGTTCCCATCCCAGCTATGCAATTTTACGGTTACCTCATGACCCAAGATGTTAAGTTTTGTTCCTTCTTTTGAAGAAACAACTTTTACTGTGTTTGTTGTTGCTTCCATTTGTTTATGTTTTTATTCGATAACCAATTTACGAAAAGCTACCGGCAAAAAAATCCTACAAAAATGCTTTAATTAGTTATCGCCAGATTTTCATTGACCCTCATCAGGACGAGAGGAATTATAGTATTATCGCTAACACCTAAATTTATGATATAAGACGCAGTGGATGAAAATTTTTCGCAACTGTAAATCAAAGATTTGATGTTATACATTTTGTATTGTTATTAGTACAATCCATTCTGCGGGCTTATCTACGCCTGGTATTAGAAACTGAACCATTGGGTTGACGTTTCGGAATTTTTAGGATTTTGGAAGGGCGATGGGTAAAGATGTTCACCCTTCATGGGACGGCCTAAAAACGAAAACGTCACCCCTTCGGCAATTGAACAATAAACTCACTTCCTTCTCCTTCTTTGCTCTGCACTTTTATCTCGCCACCGTGTGCTTTTACAATATTAGGCCAGGGACAATCCCAATCCAGTTCCTTGTCCCGTTGGTTTTGTGGTGAAGAACGGTTGAAATATCTTATCACCTACTTTTTCGGGAATACCGCTACCATTATCTCGTACTCTTATTTCAATCTTGCCAGATAGCTTTTTGGTTTGAACATTGACGGTAGGTTGATAGTCTCCGCCCGCTGTTTTCCTTTTCTCATTTACTGCATAAAAAGCATTGTTGATAAGGTTAAGCACTACTCTCCCTATGTCCTGCGGAACGAGGTCTATTTTTTCTATCGTATTATCAAAATTTGTTTCAGTCTTTGCATCAAATGATTTGTCTTTGGCTCTCAAACCATGATAAGCTAATCGCAGGTATTCGTCAACCAAAACATTGATGTCTGCTGGCTCCTTTACGCCGCTACGGGTTCTCGAATGTTGCAGCATGCCCTTTACAATTGCATCGGCGCGCTTGCCATGCTCGCTTACCTTCTCCTCGTTATTGATTACATCCCGAGCTAGTGCCTTCACGTCCCTATAATTTCCCTTGCTTATTTCATTACTCATTTCAGTGAGTAGTTCCTTATTGACTTCTGAAAGGTTATTGACGAAGTTTAAGGGGTTTTGAATTTCATGAGCGATACCCGCGGTAAGTTCACCCAGCGAAGCCATTTTTTCTGATTGGATAAGTTGAGCCTGGGTGGATCTTAAATTGGCAAGTGTTTCCTCTACTTTTAATTTCTGAATATCTGTTTCGGTTTTCTGCATTTGCAATAGGGCATAGGCCTCTTGTTTGTGTTGGTTGTTCCGGTAAAGAATAACGGACACTACGAGAAAAATAATTAGTGCCCCGATCAGTCCATAGAGTATTAGTCTGTTTCTATACTGTTGCTGTTCCTGGATTTGTTCCTGACTTCTCTGCTCCTCAGCGAAGGTCATGCTCTGTATCTGCAGAGCCTTTTGCTGGCTAAACAGGCTGTCTTTTGTGGCGACAGTTAATTGCAAGTATTTGGCAACGCTGTCTACTTTGCCTTTAGCCTGGTAAATGTCAGCGAGCAAATTGAGCGCAGTCAGCTTTGCAACAGGGTAGTGTGTTTGTTTGCTTGCGTCCAAAACCTTGTTAGCATAAAAAATACTTGAATCTACTTCAGTATTTTTTTTAAAAGTAGTCGCCAGACCATTGAAGTTGTCCATTAAATCCTTATTGTTGTTACCTTCAATACCTTGTGTAATACCCATGCGGTAATATTCGATGGCCGTAGAATAATTTCTTTTCTTGGAATAGATATTACCTAACTCATAACATGCGGCAGATCATTTTTTGCCGTTTATTTTCTTGTAAAGACTATCAACTATTTGAACATACTTAAGTGCAGAGTCTAACTTATTCAAGCGCTGGTAAATCCCGGCCATCCCGAATAAAATGGGTACGAGCTCATTTTCCATTTTACCAAAAGACGGCTTCCAGCGTGTTTCGATGACAGACTTTGCCATTTTTTCGTAAGAAAAAGCACGCTGATAATCTCCTTCGTCAACATAAATCACTACCAGAAGATCGTAAGCTCTGGCGATAGCCAAAAAATTTCCCGATGTCTCCGCTAATCTGAGGCATTCGTGCAGAGAGTTAAGCGCCTGTGGGTAATCGCCAATTAAGATATAAAACCATCCATAATCGCGATAAACGTTACATAGCAGACTTTCTGATTTTATCTTCTTTGCCAATAAAAAAGCTTGTTGGACGTACGTTAACGACGAATCAGGATAAGACCACAGATAGGCAAAAAACAATTTTCCAAGGCAAACAAACCTTGTTGAATCATCCTTCGAAGATGCTAACAAATTCTTGAGGCTGTCATAATTTGCTTTCTGTCCATTTATTCCCTGTAGACAGAGTGCAAAGAAAATTGTGATAAGAGATTTTCTCATCAGCCTGGTTTGTAGTGGGAAGTTAGAAATTTATACTGGTAACCGAACCGCGAACTCACTTCCTTCACCTTCTTTAGTTTCGACCTTTATCTCTCCACCGTGAGCCTTTACCATATCATAAGCCAGCGATAACCCCAATCCCGTTCCCTGCCCGGTTGGCTTGGTGGTAAAGAATGGCTGAAAGATCTTGTCCAACATCGTTTGAGGGATGTCGTTTCCGTTGTCCCCAACTTTTATTTCAACCTTACCGCTGTGTTTTGTCGTACTCACTGAAACGGTGGGCTCATATCTATTCAAGTTCTGTTTTCGCCTTTCATTGACAGCATAAAAAGGCATTATTGATCAAAATTTTGTTCTTTTGGCTCATAAAATAATTTTATCCCAGTGAATGCTCAGCATCAATTCACAGACCTTATGCCATGGTCGGAGCCTTTCACATATCCTCCAGGCGGCTTTACGTCATACAAAACGTAATACTACTGATGATAAATGTCAAAAAGAAAGTTCAATGTTTAGAATTGTAAATAAAATAAAATATCTTAAATGTAACTTATTTGCCAACGTTTGGCTTTCAATAGACCGTTATTAAGACCCCAACTATCCAGTGGGGTTTTTTTATTTTGTTTGTTTCGGAACAACATTTGCTTTATTGAATTTTGCTTTCGCTAAGCTCCATTCAAGATGATATAAATTTTTTCTCGGTATGTGTTCATTTGAACCGGTAATAGCTTCACTCCAATCAGGTGCCTCCGTGCAATGCGGAGGCTTTGTTATTTAAGAAAAAACAGTTGAAGGATGATGTTTTTCACAACACAAATAACTCTGAAAATGTAGTTTTGAGTGAGTAGCGCTACAGATTAGTCGAATCCCGGCGTTTCCGCCCAGTTTTTTTATAAATTGCATTCGTGGATGAATTACCGAGTTCTTTGTTGAGCACAGGGGAAGAAATATTCTTGTCGCTTTGAAATATCGCCACCGCAAAACCAAAAATATGGAACTGCATAAACATCCCCAACACGTAACGCACAAAAAGAACTGGGGAGAATACCTCCTTGAATTTTTGATGTTATTTCTTGCCGTCTTCATGGGTTTTCTTGCGGAAAATTGGAGAGAACATATTGTAGAAGGTAAAAGAGCAAAGGACTATGCTATTACACTATTGCAGGATATTAAAAATGATACTCTGGAAATGGATAGCACAATTGCTAAGTATGAGACGTACATTGCGTTTGCTGACAGCTTGCTAAATTATAAAGAGATGAATGGAGTCGACGCTATTCCTAGTGGTGCTGTTTATTATTACGCTCTCCGATCGCTTACAGTCTATCGTATGAGTTTCAATACTTCCACCATGGAACAATTGAAAAATTCGGGAAACCTACGGTATTTCCGAAATGTCGAACTTAAAAATAAAATCAGTGAGTACGACAATGCGGTAAAAAGATTTATGCTTCGACAGGAGATTGAACTTGTAAATGCAGGTAGTTTCAATGAATACGCCAAACTTTTTGACGCCGAGATTATCGAATTGGTGTCGAAACCAGTCGACAGTGCTTCCTTTAGAGAAGTTATTAAGAAAGATTATCCGTTGCTTACAAAAGATCCATTTGCCATTAAACAATTGCTTAGCTTTTGCCGACTTCGCAAGAGGAACCTGCAGCTCCGGATAAGAGACAACATCAACCCTTTATTATCTAAGGCCCGTGAAGTAATCGCGCTTCTTACGAAAGAATATCGTTTGCAGTAATACCAAACAAAAGAGCCTCATTTGAACACTCAATTCATTTTAGAAAGTGTATATATCCCTGGCCGACAAACGAAAGAGTGGTTAAAAATTAAGGTGGCCAATGTTACACAAGGCGTTATTGCGGGATTTATGGTTGATGGAGAGAAAGAGGGCAACGGATTTAGCTCCTTGATCATGCGCAAAAAAAAGGTAAAGGATATAAATACATCGGCCAGGTTGGAACAGGCGTTAATAAAAAAGCTCTTCATAAAATCCTGAAAGCAAAACCTGCAAAAAGTATTTTTTCTCCAATTTCCAATGTCAACAGAAAAACGCCTTTCAACAAGCCATTAAAAAAACCAAAAATTGTTTGGATCCAGCCGAAGCTATGGCGTGAAGTAAAATATTTGGAACTGGATCATTTCGAGTGATGAGGCATCCCTCATTTAAAGGAATAATTGAGCGGTGATTAATTGGATTGACGCAATAGTAATACAAAATGTATAACATCAAGACGTTGATTTTCATCATCTACCTTTTTTAGGACTTGCGGTCTTATATCATATATTTACGTGTTGTGAGTCATGCAACTGAACACCAAATTACATAAGCAACCAAAACTAAAATGGCCGAAAATACAGACGAAGAACATTTAGATATTCCAACTAACATTCAAACGGACAATCCTCAAGAAGAAATTACTCATGCTGAAGACATAGAGACTATTGCACAAAATCAAGAAACTTAAAATATGGAAGTACATCATCCCCACGTGCATCATAAACCTAAAAAATGGAAAGAATATTTTCTGGAATTTTCAATGATATTCATTGCTGTAACGCCTGGCTTTCTTGCAGAGAATATCGGGAAAAAATTGCAAATAATGAAAGAGAATTTCATTATATGGAATCTATTGTAGCCAGATTTGAAGCAAGACACAGTAGCGCAACCGATTTTAAGCGGCTTAACACGATTGATTTCATCAACACAAAAGTTGGAAACACAGTTTGCGCAAGTTATAATCTCCATCGGAAATAACAAGAAATGGCAAACAAGCAACTGCGCAATGGATAGAAACTGTCGTTGTAGTAAAGGAGAGAAGAAGATGGGAAATTAAAATATTGCATTCTAACTTAGAAAACGAAATTAACAATATGTACAAAAATAAAATATCAATAATACTTTTTCTCATTTGCGTTTTTGCTACCCCTACTTTTTCTCAAATAAAATTCAGCGATGAAACAAAAAAGTATATTGACTACAACGACTCGGTCACTATTTTCAAAAGTGCCCTTCTAATTGATGGCAAGGGCAATGCTGCCAAACCTCATCAAACCATTATCATCAGCAATGGTAAAATTGACTGGGTAGGGGATGATGAAAAAGCCATGCTTCCAAAAGGAGCAAAGATTATTGATTTGAATGGTAAGGCAATTATGCCTGGTTTGGTAATGCTGCATGAACACATGTACATATCAGCTCATTCCGTAGATCCCCGCTATCTGAATCTAAGACAATCACCTTTCACCTTCCCCCGGCTTTACCTCGCTGCAGGTGCTACCACTATCAGAACCTGCGGCAGCATTGAACCCTACTCAGACATGCGGATAAAGAAAGATATTGAGCTGGGTTTATTACCCGGTCCTAACATGGAACTTACTGCTCCATACATTGAAGGAAAATCAAGCCGGTTTCCGCAAATGAAAGAAAATAAAACACCGGAGGAAGCAGCAGCTTTTGTAACCTACTGGGCCGACCAGGGCTTCACATCTTTTAAAGTATACATGGGCGTGGATAAACCTATACTGAATGCAGCTATTGAAGCTGCACACAAAAGACATTTGAAAATTACCGGGCATTTGGATATTGTCACTTACAAAGAAGCGGCCTCCTTAGGCATGGATAATTTAGAACATGGGTTTATGGCCAGTACAGATTTTGCAGCTGGCAAAAAAGAAAATGAACCGCCGGCGGCTGGTGCCGCTATTAAGGCATTAGCCAACCTGGATCTTCAAGCTGATAGTGTAAAACAGTTCATCCAGTTTTTAATTGATAAAAAAATAGGTATTACGTCAACATTAGCCGTATTTGAAGGAGCGACTACCACACAGCCAAGGCCAAATGCAGAGGCCATTAATGCCATGTCTCCTGATACAAGAGATTTTTATTTGCAGAGATTGGTGACTGTTAAATCAACCGCTGGCCCTACTGATTTCGATAAAGCCTTTGCTAAAGCCGCCAAAATGGAAAAACTATTTTATGATATGGGTGGCTTACTTACCGTTGGTACTGATCCAACAGGTAATGGAGGAACGTTAGCTGGCTATGGCAACTGGCGGGCAATAGAATTATTGGTAGAGGCTGATGGCTTTACTCCTTTGCAAGCCATAAAAATTGCAACGCTTGACGGTTCTATTGCTTTGGGTCTTGAAAAAACAATAGGAACAATTGAACCGGGTAAATCAGCAGACTTGCTTATTACTGACGGAGACCCATCAAAAAATATCAGTGACATCCGCAAGGTTGTATATGTGTTTAAAAATGGGGTTGGATTTAACTCCAAAAAATTATTTGAATCAGTAAAAGGGAAAATTGGATTTAATTAAGGCGACTATAATTTGTACAGCAGCCAACATGAGTATTTGCAACAGCAGGGCTGAGACGGAAGATCAATCGTCAGCAAATCCCTATTCAGCAACAGTTCGGGCTTGACGTTAATAATTAAACTGCAAATCATATGTGGTACCTCAGTTTTTAATTTTCAATGTGAGCCCTTCGTATAGCGGAGACTTTCGCGGCCATTGCCGCCAGGCCCTTTTTTATTGCTTTGCGCAAATGAAACTCATGTCGTTGTTGTTAGCGTCTCGGAAATGTGGCGCATCATTGCACCAGGTGTCTTTAGGCCGTGGAATTTGTCCGTTTGGTTGTGCTCCCAAAGGTGCAATGCCAGCAGGTTTTTCAGCTGTCTGATTTTGTGCAGGCAATCAGTAAAAAGACAATTAGTGAGGTAATAACATATTTCATTTCTTATTTTTTCTTTTCAAACAAACCCAATAGGATGCACGTCCTAAATTACGCTTTTTGACATTTATCAAATCCCGCTGGTATGTGAAACGTTTATATTTACATCACGACTATAGACACCAACCCTCGATGCTAGCGCCAGGATCTACTGGCGCTTCTTTTTCTTGGTGAGACATTAAAGGACTTTTACTATGCCGTTTCATCTATGAATGATTTGATTTATCTTGTAATAGCGTTTTTAACTTTCAATGTGAAATTGGTAGCCTTCGTATAGTGGGGAGGCTTTTTGTTTCTAGTCAACTTTTCAAATGACGGTTTTATTTTCTGGAATTGTATTGTATTTTGATATTAGGACACAAAAGGATCGCCATCCTTTTAACACAAGAGGGTTGAATTTCTATTCAGCCTTTTTAAATTGTCTTCTATCAATTCTAAAAACAACTCAAAAACTACTTTTAATGAAACACCAATTAAATCTGGAACCATCATGCGCATTTCATTTCTGCTTTTAGTTCTTGGAATACTCTCTATCTCCTGCAAGAAGGACCCTGTTACGCCTCCACATCAAAATGCTTTCTCTGCGTCTGTCAACGGAACTGCATTTGTTCCCTCGGATATTGTAGTAGCAGTTAGCGGGTCATCTTTAGCTGGCGCAAGAGCAGTAGGTGTTAACGCCACGGATGTAAATGGCCATAAGATATTCTTATACATGCAAGACTATGACGGCACCAAATCGACATTTAATCTTGTTTATAACACCGGAACGGCGGGGCTTTTTGCTCTGCAGGATTTCGGCATTGGAACCGCCTTTTCCGTTAGTAGAAGCGGACAGATTAATATTGCCTCCTTTGATAAGACAAACTATAAGCCGGGTGAGGTAATTACTGGAACTTTTCAATTTGAAACAGATGACAGTGTTGGAAAATACAGCATAACGAATGGGCATTTCTCGCTTCTTGTTCCACCAAATTAATGGGATGAAATCTATAATTGTTGTTTGCAGAAAACTTTTATAATTCAGGTCTGCTCTTCATTCACCATTTATTTCTATAAATTTTCCTCGATCAATTCTATTATGACCGCAACATCATCTCCTGCAGTATAGTTGTAGGATGCAGATGTACCCTACAACCATTATGAGATTTCATTACCTGCCCGTTATAATATTTGTCAACCATCAAATGGTAAATCCCTCCCGCTCCCATTGGTGCTGCTATTTCAACGTGAGTGGGTTTATCTCCAAAGTAAGTATCGATTTCGATTTTGTCCATTTTAAGGTTAAATCACTGCAATGCTTACTCTATTCCTTTCCCAAATTATACTCTTTTTGCAAAAACTGAATTAATGCTAATGCTCTATTATTTTGCCGCTGTAAATTGGGAATATAGTAATTGACCAATAACATTCTTAGTGTTGCTTCGTCGTTAAAAAATTGACGAGTAATTATTTCATCAATTTGAGGAAAGGGGATTTTGGAAGAAAATAAAATCGAGTTACTTGCAATATCATAAACTTTTGGAAATATCAGAATTCTTGATGCAGATTGACTAGCGGCTTCTTGCCTTTGATCTAGATAATTTTCAGTATGATAAATTGCCGTGTTTGATAGCCCATAAAGATACATGCTGTCAAAGAATGCGTTGTTTTTTATAAATCTTAAAGTTCCTGAAGATTTCATTTGTTCAAAGGCTGCATCATTAGAATGAAAGAATTGTCTTTGGCCACTTTTAAAGAAAAGTAATGATAAGAGACGAGAATCTAATGTGTCAAAATGATTCTTATCCTGCAATGAAAGAATTGTATCCAGAAACTTAATTCTCTTGTTTTTGTTAAAACGAATAACTGAATTAATACGAGCAGTATCGTTTTTAAGGCCGGTGACAACCATTTCCATATTTCTTTTTACAGTCGATTTTTCTATGATGTGTTCTCTTGTATTCTCAGCGATGAACCCCATTGTTACGGCAAGAAATATCATTATAAACTCAAAGAAGTATTCTTTAAAATTTTTCTTTTCCGCTTTAGGATGATGATGTACTTCCATATTTACTTTTTAATTGGTATCACTTTGTATGGAACCATTTGCGCGGGTGTGGGCAGAATAATATTTATTGTTACATTGTTCGCAGGATCAACTATAATTTCATAATCGACAAATCTGTCCTTTTGGTCCGCCAGCCGGGTCACCAATGAACAGCTTGGGCCTTTCATCAACTCTGTAACGGTTCACGAAAATCCAAAATTTGTCGTCCATATGCCAGCCGCCAAGCGCCGCGCAACATTTCTTCTATTCGATCTTTCTTTTCTTTTTCATTATCCATGTTTCTTGCATTGATCACGTAAAAAAATAACATCAGTTGTTACAAGCAAAAATAGGAAACCAAAGAAATATATCGAAAATAGTACACTTATCGTCGAGATAATGTTACCCTATTGTTACCTGCAAAAAAAAGTGATCACTATAACCCAATACAGACAAGAGATTTGTTAAAATATGTGATTCCAGTTCCGGAAATACTGTATCGACACTCAGTTTCGCTCTCTAATACCATGATGGTTAAAATCGATGGTCCTCGACTGATATTCACGTCCATTTGAGGCAACAATGTCGTCTGGTGATATGGGTGACTTAACTAATTAATTATTTGAGAAGCGAGGCGGCTTTACAAAAACTCTTTCAAGTATTGGCACAAGGAGGGTAAAAAGCGCAAGGAGAATGGACCCGAATACCGGACTATTCGGAATCTTATTGCCGAAAAACTGCACAGTCCATTCCATGTTAATGTTATAAACCCATATTATCAGTGCAAAAAGTGCGACTATCGACTGATAAATTCTGATTTTTTGGTGGTTTTGGATCGGCACCAGATGAGATTGCGAGGAAAATCCATAAGGGTGTTATTATCATTAGCGCAATAAATGTAAATCTGAAGTATCCAAATTGTTCATTCTCGGGCGCAGAACTTATTAGACCAGACACGAAAATATAAAACGCTTGTACCTCACCTGGGATGTACTTAATGAGTTTACTCAAATAGTTGTCATCATTTTTTACAATGGGTCTTAAAATCATGGCTCAATTATTTACTGTTTATGAATTTCAATATTGTGTCTTCGCAGCTAGTTGCCCTTGCAAATCATTTTCAACCTTTAGCAGAGTTTTAGTCTATTCAAGTTTGCCCGGCGGATTCGTCGTCTTATCCTTTCAAGCGATGGCAATTGCATTGCCGCCCTGCTGTTCCAAAATTTCATTTAATATCCTATTCTGTCTTTCAAGTAATTCAATAGTCCTGCTGGATCTCCTTCTGAATCACGTTCGATTAGATTTGCTCCTTTTTTGCTCCTCTTAAAATAAAAAACGCTGTAACCGTTACTGGTACAGCGTTTCATTGAATTTCTGGCGGTGAGGGAGGGATTCGAACCCTCGATACGGCTTTAAGACCGTATGACGGTTTAGCAAACCGTTGATTTCAGCCACTCATCCACCTCACCGGCTAAATTTGCAAGGGCAGCAAAAATAGAATGAATGAGCCAAACCCCCAAAGAAAAGATGAGTAGTGCGCAGAAGGTACAAGGGAGTGACACAATAGGAAATGAGCAGGTTTATCGAAGTTTGCTACACCTTAAACAATGATTTAAAAAAGTGTTGAAGTAAATTTTTAATGAACTTAAAAGAGGTCAGAAAAACAATTTTCAAATCAAGCCTGACACCGGCACAGCGGATATACTCTGCATCCCAATAAAATCGGGTGGAAATGCTTCTGTAATCAGGTGTGGGTCCATGATGACCTTTCACCTGTGCTAGCCCAGTGATGCCAGGCCGCATCAGGTTTCTCAACTTATATTCAGGGATTACGAAAGAAAAACGGGTCCAGTCAGAAAACATGTGCGGCCTTGGGCCAATGATACTCATATCACCGATAAGTACATTAATGAATTGCGGCAGCTCATCCAAATTCGTTCTTCGCAGGAACCTACCTATTCTTGTTATACGATAATCATTTCGTTCGGCCTGCTTTTCATCGGCTTCTTCATTGATGATCATGCTACGGAATTTCAAACACCGAAATGACCTGCCATTTTTTCCAATACGGCGTTGGACAAAAAACACCGGGCCTTTTGAATCCAACACGATCAGTAGACTGACAATTGGAAACACCCAGGTGAACGCGCAACAGATAAAAATCAATGAGAAGATGATATCAAAACTTCTCTTCAGTAAGAGGTAAGTTTTCCGAGAGGGTATCGGATAGTTGTAGGTCGCTAAATTTTCTCTCTTTACTGGCGATTTTTTAACCCGGGAAGAAATAATATTCGTATGATAATTCATTTCGTGCAAGGCAGGTGATGAGCGAAGGTTTGAAAAATCGGGGACTACATTACAATCGGTATAAATTTTGAAATGGTTGCTCGCTGATTTTTAGTTTTTCGCCCGAAGATGGTTTAATTTTAACCACATGATTCCAGCCTTTGATACAAATCCTGCGCAAAAAAAAGCGGAGGTGGCAATTTTGAAATCGCTTATTTATTTTGACAATTTTGATTACCCTCTTTCTGAAAAGGATATCAAGAATTTTCTCGAGTGCTATGTAAGTGATGAAATATTTGCATCGGCCTTGCTTCAACTTTTGCTAGATAAAATAGTTTTCCGGGTTGGTGAATTTTATTCCCTTCAAAATGACCGGCAACGTGCAGAAGAGAGAATCCTTGGAAATTTGCGGGCGCAACATCTTCTTTCAAGTGCATCCCGGATCGGCGCGTTTTTGTTTAAGTTTCCTTATGTACGTGCAGTGGCGGTTTCGGGATCACTCTCAAAAAACTATGCTGATAAGAAGGCTGACATTGATTTTTTTATCATTACCAAAGCGAACCGGCTTTGGATAGCAAGAACTGTTCTTCATGTATTTAAAAAATTCACGTTCTTGGTTGGCAAGGAGAACTTCTTCTGCATGAACTATTTTGTTGATGAAGAGGCCTTGATTATCCCGGAAAAAAATATTTATACGGCTGTCGAGATTGTTACGCTACTTCCGCTGGCCGGAACTTTTACATTGAATAAATTTTTTGAGAAAAATAACTGGACAAAAAAATGGCTGCCTTGCTACGAGTATAAGCGAAATTTAAAAACTGCAGAAGGGGGGTCTGGGTTTAAAAAGTTTATCGAATGGGCTTTTGATAGCAGAGCGGGGGAGCAACTAGACAACTTTCTTTGTAGGTGGACAACCCGTAGATGGCAAAAAAAGGAACAACAAGGACGCAAAAATTCAAAGGGTAAAGTAATGAATCTTGCAACGGGAAGACATTTCTCAAAATCAAACCCTGAGACCTTCCAGGAAAAAATCCTGACGAGGTACCACGATAAAATTGCATGGTATTTTAATGACTATCCCCAGTATTTTGACTAAATTTTTTTTGGAATGAAATGATATAATAGTCACCAATGGATCTCCATGGCCATTTTGCTTTCCATCTATCTTCTATGCGCCTAAGAGTATTAAAAGTTTTGGGAAATTTCTCAGCAAAATTTTCAATATAAGAAGGGGGTACTAACGTGCACAGCCCCTCTAAGGCCAAGGTATCGAATTCACTTTCCAGGTATTTTTTTATAACAGAAGGATTATAATACCAGCAATGGAAGTACTCTCCTTCGATATGTGCTCGTGTTCCGTCGGCACTAAAAAATCTTCGGAAGGCGGTTTTAAATTTTCCTTTTAAAAAAAGTGATGTCTCCCAGAGACAGAATTTTGGCAGCAGAACAAGAGTAATGACGCCCCCTGGGTTGAGTAAAGTTGAAAATGATCCCAGCACCTTATCTAATTCATTTGTACAATTCAAGCCCGCAAAGTTTGAAAAGATCAGATCGTAGGGGCCTTTATTATTCAATTTGTCCAATTGGGTAAATGAACAAAGTTCAAAACTTACCTTATCGTTAAGAGAGGCTGATAAGATTTTTTCTGATAGCTTGTGCTGCATTCCCTGTGATATGTCTGTTGCATGAACATGATGCCCACATTGGGCAAAATAAACAGCGTCTTCTCCTGTGCCGGCATTTAATTCAAGGATATTGCTCCGCGCCTTTATAAATTTATTAACGTGATCTCGTACTTTCTGTCTTTTGTAGTGAATAATTGCTTTGCTCGAGTAGATCTCATCAAACAAGGCAGATTGCTTATCAAATGCGGCTGCAGCCTGTTGCTCATAGATCCTATCGGCGTGTTTGTTCATGCGGGATTTTTTTCAAGCAACGATAATTTTTGTTTGGCGAGAAAAGTAGCCGGAGCATAATAGATCAGGGAGGCAGCCTTTTTGAATGTTGTAGCAGTAGCCGACACTGGTTTCTTTAATATCTGTTGTATGTTTTCGAGAGCAATGTGCATGCGGTACGTTTTATGTACATACCTGTGAAGCTGTTTGTAAAAGGCAGGTTGATAAGTATTTCTAAACATCAATGCCAACTCATCGGAGTCGGTCCAGTTAGCTTTTTCCTTGAGTTCAGTCTTCACTTTTTCATAAAACAAAGTACCCGGTAAAGGATAAGAAACGGAGACGCCGATCTCGTAGGGCAGCAGCTCGTTGATCATGCGGATCGTTCTTCTTATATCTTCTTTCGTTTCGCCGAGATAGCCAAATTGGATAAAGAACGATGGGTGAATGCCATATTTTTTTAACAACCGGGTCGACTCATATATCTGTTTTACAGTCGTTCCTTTATCCATAGCATCCAAAATTTTTTGTGATCCGCTTTCTGCACCCATCCATGCATTTTCACAGCCAGCTCTTGCCAGGTCTTTAATATACTCTTCCTGCAATAAAAGATCTGCTCTTGCCTGAATTTTAAAACGAAAATGAAGACCTTCCTTTTCGATGAGATCAGCAAAATCATGAACCCATCCAGGTTTCAACCCGAAAATGTCATCACAAAACCAGATATGATCGAATTGGAATTTGTATTTCAATAATTTTAGTTCATTTATCACATTTTCCGGAGATCTTGAATTATAACGGTTGCCATAGATGGGCTTTGCGCACCAATTGCATTTAAATGGACATCCGCGAGTTGTTCCCATATTCATTGAAAAATAACCTTTATGTTTAAGCCACATTTTACGATAGGGCTCCATATCGATAAGATCCCAGGCGGGAAAGGGCAAGCTATCCAGATCCTTTAGTACGTTGCGTCGTGCCGTCTTAATAACTGCATCATCTTTTTTAAACGCAATGCCCTGAACGGTTAAAAGGTCACTTTGATTTCGCGTGATCGCTTTCACCAATTCAAACAGGGTTATTTCTGCTTCGCCAATTAAAATGAAATCCGCTCCTTCCTGCAGGTATTGTTCAAAATGATCCGTGGAATCTGAGCTTGACACAATCACCGTGCAACCTCTTTGCTTTGCTAGCTTTATCATTTGAAAAGCAGCCCGGCGCATATTGGTCAAACACATTTTTGTGAGATAGTTGAATCCATCATCATAGATCACAACAAATTCAGGCCGATGCTTTTCAATTGAGGGAATAATTTCGTTTGCAGATTCGGCAAACATGGTATCATGAAAAAAGACGTGATGATTGCTCTCTCTCATTTGGGAAGCGGCGTATAGAGTGCCTAGCGGGGCATAAGGCTGGCCTGTCACCCACTGCTTGGGATCAAACCGGAGAAAATAAGAATGCGTGAACAAAATTCTGCTCATATCATATAAATTAATCTAACTCAAACTTGCCCCTGGCGGAAGATTCAAATAACACACACATTTTATACAAGTGTTGTTTGACCCCATGTCAAGGGTTTTTCTAAACCGGATGCTCTCCTTATTATTTAAAATTTCTTCCAATGAACTATCCCTGATATTCCCTATTGGTTCGTGAAAAAAACAAGGCCTCACAGTTCCATCCGCTTCAATAACAGTCGATACCCATGGGGCATTGCATTTTTTGTAAGGAAAAGGATTCAGATTATAAAACGCGGCGTAATAATCATAGATCTTCCTGAATTTAGCCGGCGACTCGGCAATAAAGTGCGATGCAAAACCTTCTTTATAGCTTTCGATGATCGTGTCAGTGACGGCAGATAGTTCAACTAACTCATTTTGTTCTATGAGGATTTCGTGCTGCCGGACTTCATTCCAAAGAACCTCACGATTAAATGCATGACTACTAACATCGGCCGGCAAAAAACTTATCTGATCCAATCCCATTTCTTTTGCACTGTCAATGATTAAATTCCAGATCCTGAAATTTAATTTATGGATAACTGTTCTTGCAGTGATCCTGAATTTTGGATCAATGCTTTTTATAAACGTGACACCTTCTTTTAACTTTTGAAAGGCATTGGGAATATTGCGGATTCGATCGTGAACTTCTTCATTTCCATCCAGCGATACGATGACGTTATCGATCCATGTCAAAATTTGCTCAGCATTTTTTCTGAGTGACAAGCCTGTAGATAACAAACTGATTTTTACATTCTGTTGATGAAGAATTTCACATAACCTGAAGAAATTTGGATTTAATAAAGCTTCGCCGCCGGACATAACTACTTCGCGGGTACCGAATTTTTTTAAGGAAGAAAGCAAGCCTTTAATGTCATCTTCCGTAAGCTGTTTCAGGTTTTTATTGTCTTTCCAGATGTCACACATTACACACTTGCAGTTGCATGCACTATGCGGCATCAATATTACTATGGGCAATGCCCTGATAATATCGGTTTGCAGAGTGCGATAGCGCTGAAAGCTGTGATATATTGACTGCTTAAGCATATATACAGATCCAGGGAAAAGGATTTTTGTTTTTTATAAACCTGTTACGAAATTGATCAGGGTTATAGAAAATTTTATGATTATAAGGTTCCAATTCATCTATACAGTGATGAAAATAATATTCTGCCATTTCATCAAATTGCAGCGAACGGTAGTAATCAAAAGACCTTCTGCGTGCCATCTCAAGTTCAGAAGGTCTGTAAAAATGAGAGTCGAGGATATGGATCTCGCCATTTGCCTGTAAAAGCTGAAATGCGGAAGGGATGACCTTATCAAGAGAAGGGAAGTACTGTATAGCAGCCGCAAATATGATCGCATTAAATTTTTCATTCCTCGTACTGTCATTGTCAATTCCGCCATAAAAAAACTCCACGTTCTCTATATGGTCAAAGACTCTTTTAGCCTGCTCAAGTTCTGTTCTGTTGATGTCAACCCCGGCAACGTTGCTTCCAGGGATCTTTGAAAGATGATGGCAGAGCCATCCATTTCCGCAACCGACATCCAGTATATCGAGCTCTTTTTTTTTAGCGCTCAGATGCTGAATTAATTTATTGCAAGAACTTTTCCTCGTGTCCCACTCACTGTAATGGGGATGTGATCGTTCGATCTCAGGCAGCCATCGCACCTGCTCGTCCGTATAAAGGCGATTTTCTTTCTTCCTTAGTGAAATGTACTTTTCTTCAAAACTTTCCGAGACGATCATTGAAGTAATTCAATACTGTAAATAAAATTTTTTTCGATCATATTCTTTTTTGAAAAAATCAGCTCCATCCGGTATCCATTTTGTCCGGCTATCCCCTTAATCATTCCAAGATCACAGCCGTCGCACAACACCATAAGTATTTTGGATTCTGCATGGATATACTCTCCCAATCGATTAAATAGTTTTATGAAATATTCCCCGTTGCTGCCACAATTCCACGCATAGTCTGAATATGACTCGGGGTCTTTTTTATAGTACGGGGGATTGATTGCAATAAGATCAAAATGCTGTGCCGGTATTTTATCAAAAAGATCTGACCTGAGGATATTTATTTGTACATGATTCTCCCGGCTGTTTTCTTTCAGACATTCAACTGCAACTGGATTTATGTCGGTGGAGGTGACTAAGGCTCCCTTTTTTGCAGCGTATATGGATATCAGACCACTGCCCGCACCCGGCTCTAATAATTTTTTATTTTGCAATGAACAGCTCTTGATTTGATCTAATAACAAACGTGTGCTAAAGAAAAAACCGGGATGGAAAACGGATGACGGGACCTGTAAACGTATATTTTTATAGCGGTACCTTCTTGTCTTTGAAAGATACTTTCTTAACAACGGTTGCCAGGTTGAACCTACAATATATTTGACGGCAGTACTCAAAATCCTTCAATTTCAGGTTGACGATACTTCCAGAGAACTTGCAGTGCTTTCAACTCATAGGGCTTTTTGTATACACCGGTTTTATATCTTATTGATGAAAGAGTATGCAGGAATTTCTTTTTGAATTTACTTAATCTTATATCAGATACGGTTGGATAATATCCATTCAATACCGTCTCAAAGTCCTTTATCTTATCAATCATGTCGGGCGTAAGCCAGGGTGTCAATGGGTTTTTGCGCAGGTCAAATGACTCCCAGTGGGGGCTGATCCAATCTTCAAGCTTTTCAGGAAAACGAAAACCTGATTCCAGAACCTTGTTATACATTTCTGAACCTTCGGTAGGCACAGGGCTATACACATAAATGATGATCTCCGTCCTTGGGTTTATTGTTTTTATTTCTTTGATAAAGGCAATATCCTGGTCAATTTGTTTCATCACCTGTTCAGGATTATCAGCAGGCGTACCCAATACAAATGAATATTCGGGAATGATATCAAATTTTGCCATGCGTGCGGCAAAAGCACGGATCTGCGCAGCGGACTGAGTACCTCCCTTATCCATTTTCTTTAATATCGCGTCATTGCCTGTTTCAGCCCCAAAAAATATCATTCGGCATCCTGCTTCCCGCATCAGGGCCAGTGATTGATCCGTGTATTTGTCTATAGTATCGATTCTGCCTTCACCCCACCAGATCATATTTTCATCTTTGATGAGATTGGAAAATTCAACCACCCTTTTTTCAGAAACAAAAAAATTGTTGTCATGAAACTCGATAGCATTTCCACCAAATCTTTCTTTTAAATATTTAACGTCGTTGTAAATAAACGAAGCGGATTTTCCTTTCCACCTTGCATTGTATATGGGAACGACTGCACAAAAGGAACAGGTGAACGGACATCCGAAGCTCGAGTGATAAGCGATGGTTTTTGTACCCAGGTAGGTTTTGCCAAGATAACGTTGGATCGGATAAAAGGCGTTTAATTTTTCATAAGGAAGAGGAGGTAATTCATCCTGGTTGTATAGTTCATCCTTTTTTGTCCGTATTATTTCATTTCCTTTTTTATAGATAAGGTTTTTGATCTGTTCATAAGACTCACTATTTTCCAGCGCCTTCAAAAGATTGGGAAAGCATTTTTCGCCGGGACCATTCACAACGAAGTCTACGAAACCCGAATTCAGTACCACAGTTGATTGGTTCGAAGGAAAATACCCTCCCCAGATAATTTTTACTTGAGGAAATTGTTCGCGAATTCTTTTTGAAATCGGGATCGCTTGTTTTAGCTGCGGCCCGGGCATGCAGGTAAGGCCAAAATAATCGAATGTGCCCCACTGCAGATAGCTGAATATTTTTTCAGCAGGATCAGTTTCCATATTGCCATCCACGATCACATAGTCGAATACTCCCTCAATGGATGCTGCTATCGAAAGGATTGAATTAGGAATTCGTGGTTTCGAATTAGCACTACGAGGATTAAATAACAAAACTTGACTCATTAATAAGAATTATTGCCAGTTGTCTTATTTCTTATCGCATTCTTCTGCCAATAAGTTGCTTGAAATCCGATACTTATAATTCCATTAAATACTCTAGTGATCTTTATTTTAATGCCTTTCCATTTCAGGGAGATAAGGCAAAGATACCCCACGGACGCTCCGTAAAATGAACGAAGCATCTGCCAATTTAAGGCTGGCTTTCCCGGCCAGTTCAGCATCGCGGCTATCTTAACAAATAATTACCCGGCAATCCACGTTGGTGACGCCAAGTCGCGTAGCAGTTGTGAATGTGTGCAAGTGTAGAGGGCTCAGGATCGACCGCTTCATTCCAAACGATCTTATAGAGGAGGAGCTTGTGAATGCCGTGATTGAATGAGTCCAATAATGACAGTTCGAAGTATCTCAAGGGAGATTCAGGCAAGGGCAGGCTAAAGACTTTTGAAATCGATTCACTAAATAAGAAATCGCCTTTTGGTTTTAATTCCTGCATGTGATTTTTACCGAGGCCATAAACCCTCTTGTACATGCGGGAATGTACCTGGGAAATGAGGATCTGGCCTGCAATTTCCACCTGCTTACAGGCCGCGCCACCGTGCCGGAGAGAACTGACATAATATTCATCATTGATCGGGCCGTGCAGGTCGGTAGGAAATAAATTATACAATCCACCAGAACCGACCGTAATCAACGAGATAACCCTCGGAACTGAATAAGCGATCTGCACCTGCTTATAAAGGTTATTATTAAGAAACACATTGCCTTTTCTCCGATTGTAGATCTGGTTGTTCAATCCGACAACCGCCTGGTGAAAGAGGGAGATAAAATGATGTCGTCCATTTACGCCCTCATAATAATAAATCTCGTTATTATGAATTTTCTGACTTTGAATGAGTCTTAAGGAAAGTCGTGCAAGGGCATCTCTTTCGTCAAAAAAATCGTTTGGTTGAAGAGATTGCTGGCTGAATAAAATTTCGATATTGGAGGGCGGTTCTTTGAGGTCGGATGATGTCAATGTAAAAATGAGCGGGCTGTAGCCAGTAAACAGATGCTCATTCGTAATGTCTTTAATGATCCTCCCGTCCTTAATGAAGTAAGCATGAATAGGGTTTTGAAAGGATTCTTTAGCTAAGCACAAGTATTCCTGACGATAATGGAGGCCATTGAATTTGGTCAATATTTTCTTTACAATGCTCATGACTAAAACTAAGAAAATTTAGATTTGTTAATGCTCGACAGGTTTCCCAAAATAAGCATTGTAATGCCCACTTATAACCGTGCGGCTTTGATTGGGGAGACTATTCGGAGTATCCTTGCCCAGACGCACGAAAATTGGGAGCTGATCATTATTGACGATGGCTCTGAGGATGAAACAGAAAGAGTGATATCGCAGATTAAAGATCAAAGGATAAAATTTTACAAAGCGGGCCGGATAGCCATCAATGGGAAAATAAAGAATATCGGCCTTAAAAAGGCAAATGGGGATCTGATCGCGTTTATTGATTCAGACGACCTGTGGGCAGAAACCAAACTTGAGAAGCAAGTTGCCGCACTACAAGAATATCCGGAAGCCTGGTTTTCTCTTACCGGTGGGTTTAATTTCCGCACAGTTAATCAACCAGTCGATTTCTTCTATAAACAAAGAGAAGGGCTGCGTTACGGTGATATTTTCACCTCTATTTTCAAATCCGAAATTTCCACTACAACGCCTTCCTTAATTCTGCGTAAAGAATGTTTGGAGATTACAGGCAGTTTTGACGAGACAAAGCCTTTTTCCGATATAGATTTTATATTGAAACTGGCCAGTCATTTTAAGGCGGTTATTCTTTATGAACCTTTGCTTTATCGCCGGTTGCATGAAGCTAACGATAGTGGCGAAAATTGGGAGAAGGGATATCAGCAAGGGCTTTCCATGATCAGGTTGCACAAAAAAGCATTGCCACGATCGGTTGTTCATGAAGCCCTTTTTAAATTGTATATAAATTTTGGTGAAGATTGTTTATCCCATTCTCAACAAAGAAGTGCGATTGGAAAATTTCTCTTTGCCTGGAAAAACCGACCAATTAGCATAGTTCCTGCCAAGAAGATCAGTAAAGCAATTTTACACTGGGTGATTAATTATAAGAGAGATGCCAATGGCGGCCCCAGCATACGTGCAAAGCCCTGGACGAAGCCTGATTTTCCCAAAAGAATACTTGCCATTCGCCTGCAGGCGATGGGAGATGTTACAATAACCCTTCCTTACCTGCAGCATTTACGAAACTCACTGCCTGCTTCGGCCAAAATTGATTTTCTCACCAGAAAGGAGTGCGCTGACATCCCCCAAAATATTTTACTATTCAATAAGGTGATTTCGATAGCAGGCGGACGAAATTTCAAAAGACAACTTCTCCATACCTTTTTTCTTTTACCTGGTTTTTTGTTGCGACACTATGATGTGGTAATTGATTTGCAGAACAATGATCTTAGTGAATTGGTTCGGAAATCCATTCGCCCCAAGGCTTGGTCGGTTTTTGATCGTTTCACTTCAAGAGCTGCGGGCGAAAGGACAAGACTAACAATCGAGGCGATTGGTTTGGGAGAAAACCAGATCAATCCGGATTTCAAATTTAGGCGTGAAAACGACTCAGGTACGATATTAAGACGAAATGGGTGGAACGGAACGAACAATTTAGTAGTTCTTAATCCTGCCTCGTCCTTTATGAGCAGAAACTGGCCGCTTGAAAATTATGCGGCTTTTGCAGAGCTCTGGTTGGCGCGATATCCCAATACACAATTCCTCGTTATGGGTACTTCCGCTATGTCCCCCAAGGCCGATTATTTAAAAGACACGATGGGCGAAAAAATAATAAGTATAGTCAATCAAACAACTCCGTCGCAGGCTTTCGCTATTTTGCAACATGCCAGGTTTGTTTTGTCCGAAGATTCAGGATTGATGCATATGGCCTGGGTGTCGGGCATTCCCACGCTGGCATTGTTTGGAAGCACCAGGAGTGATTGGACCCGGCCATTGGGCAAGAAAAGTTTTTTCCTCGATTCCTCTGATCTGCCTTGTGGCAATTGCATGCAGGAAGTTTGCAGGTTTGGCGATGTTCATTGCCTAACCCGATACTCTCCTGAGTTCGTGGTTGA
>Ga0163163_10001025_pt1 | contig 23680 bp, 16 predicted proteins | sample S65metaG_FD_119766 | JGI IMG/M metagenome (GOLD analysis project Ga0163163, IMG submission 119766) | Switchgrass rhizosphere microbial communities from Kellogg Biological Station, Michigan, USA - S6-5 metaG | ecosystem: Host-associated > Plants > Roots > Rhizosphere > Soil | place: USA...
ACTCGTGGGCGTAGGCGTCTCGTTGCTTCGGCCCGAGCCGTTCAAGCTCTGCGCTCGGTACAACGGGCCACCCCGATCCCACCCAGATCAGCAGTGTCCGGCCACCAGTCGCCAATTGCTGTTGCGCGATTCCATTCAGTGCCGCCACCGAATCTTTGAAATGCACCGCGCGACAAGCTGCGGGGCTCACCTGCCCGCCATCTTTGTTCGCTGCAATCTTCTGCTGTGAGGACTGTGACGTACCGCAATCATTCGAGTGCACATTCTTTGTCAATTTCACAAATGCTCGCCCAATCGCATTGCGATCAGTCGTGGCAGTCGTTGCACTCAAATGGCCATTGAACCAGAGAGCGAATGCCGTCGGCAGCGCAAATGGTTTTCGGCTCTGCGCAAGGTATTTGAAAATCGCATTCTTCTCTTCATCAAGCTCTTGCGGAGGTGTGTTCACCGCGTCCAGTACCATTACCACCTCTGTCGCATCGCTCAGCGCCGCACCGTCGATCGGATGAAACGCGACAATTTTGCGCGCCTGATGATTGTCATAAAGGCTGAAATTCTCCGCGCGTAGATCGGAGACAGGGGTTCCAGAAGCGTCCGTCACCTGAACGTTCATCGTAATGCGGTGCGTTATGTTGAATTGTTCCTCGCGCTCTTCTTTCGTGCGGGTTTTGAGGACTGGATCCTGGGGAAGCGCCGCGGAGACGGCGAGGGCAAGCATGAATCCGGCGCCAAGACGAGCCGTCGACCCGGCATTCAAGCCACAGTACCGCATGCCCCTAAGATACCCGGATGCCGGGGAACCTGTCATACGGAGGGCAGGGAACGGATCTTGCTCAGCCGAAAAGAGCAGTGACGATGTGATTCACCGCGAACGCGCCCAGCCAGGCCAAAGTCAGCATGTAAGCAAACTGCAGGGCCGGCCACTTCCAACTGTTTGTCTCGCGCCGGACCACAGCCATTGTCGACGTGCATTGCATTGCAAACGCAAAGAAGATCATCAGCGCAACCGCCCCGCCCAGGGTCATGTCCGTGTGCAGTGCGTTCTGCAGGTGCATGGCCTGCGTTTCTGGATCGGCGCCGTAAAGCGTGCCCATCGTCGATACCATCACCTCGCGTGCCAGCACGCTGGAGATCAGGCCGATGCCAACCTTCCAGTTAAAACCAAGGGGCGCAATCGCGGGCTCAATCAAGTGACCCATCTTGCCGATCATGCTGTCGGCCAACTCAGGCGCGGTATAGTGACCACCCGGCCCGGGAACCGGAGGAATGTGCGCCAACAGCCACAAACCCAGCGTTACAGCAAGAATGACGGTACCCGCCTGCCGCATAAACACCTTGGCCCGATCTACCAAACGCATCGCCAGCGAACGCAGCGTAGGCATCCGATATTGCGGCAATTCCAGGATGAACGGTGCCTCATTCGATTTGAGAATCGAACTCTTCAGCAGCCACGCCGTCGTCATCGCGGCCATAAAGCCCGCAAGATAGAGGCCGAGCATCACAATCGTCTGCAAACCCAGAAATCCGTGCAGGAATGTCTTGTTCGGAATGAACGCCGCGATCAGCAGGATGTACACCGGCAGGCGCGCCGAGCACGTCATGAACGGGGTCACAAGAATCGTCGCAAAACGATCGCGCTTGTTCTCAATGGTGCGCGTCGCCATGATGGCCGGAACTGCGCACGCATAAGCCGATAGGAGAGGAATGAAGGCCTTCCCGTTTAATCCAGTCGTCCGCATCACGCGATCCGCGATCAGTGCTGCACGAGCAAGATAGCCGGAGTCTTCCAGAATTCCGATGAAGAGAAACAGGAGCAGAATCTGCGGCAGGAAGACGAGGAAAGAGGAAATGCCTTTCCATACTCCGTCGATGAGAAGCGACTGCAACCATCCAGGATGTATCAATGGACGTACAAGCGATGCTGCTTTGCCAAGAATGTCGGCGAATCCGTCGCTCATCGGCTGCCCGATCGAAAACACAACTTCGAATACGCCGATGACTACGGCGAGGAAAAGCAGCGGTCCCCAGACGCGGTGCAGCAGGATGCTGTCGAGTTTGCGGCTGTTCTCAGCGGACAGAGGGGCGCGATATCCGGTTCGCCGGCTCACCTGCGCCGCCCATCGATGAGTGCTGGCAGCATTCCCGAGCACCGGCAGCGTAAGAAGCTGGTCAGCTCGCTTCACCGATGGCGGCAGCGCGCACTGGTTCAGGAACAATGGGATTGCATCCATGCCCGTGCCGCGTACCGCGCTGATTTGCGCAACGGGCGCCCCGAGTTCCTTGGCAAGCTTCAGAGTATCGATGTGGCCGCCGCGCGATTCCATCAGGTCGCTCATGTTGAGCAGGACCAGGGTGGGCAAGCCCAGAGCAAGAACGGGCGCCGCCAGCATCAACTGCCGTGTAAGGTGTAGGGAATCGAGAACGAGCAGAACCGCGTCGGGTCTCGGCGTGCCGGGCATCTTGCCCTTCAGCACATCTACTGAAACGCGGGCATCTTCTGAGTATGGTGTAAGTGAGTAAACACCCGGCAAGTCAATGAGCGTCAGGTCGTCGCGTCCCACGCCTGCCATCAATCCCATGCGTTGCTCCACGGTGACGCCTGGGTAATTTGCTACTTTCTGCCGCAATCCGGTGAGTCGATTGAAGAGCGTGGATTTCCCGGAGTTGGGCGGTCCAATCAGGACAACTGTACTGAGACCTCCAGAACCCGGTGCCTGAGGAGCCTCAAACGCCGGAGTCTCACAGCAGGCATTCATCTGGTCGCCCCTGCGTATTCGTGGATTTCAGTCTGGGCCGCGTGCTCCGAGTCGGCAGCGATTTTCTTGAGTTCTGCATCGATTTCGCGTGTCGATGTCTCCACATTGCTGCGAACGCGGATGGACCCAGCGGTCTCATGCCGGAGCGCGATCTCCATTCCATCGATTGCATAAACGGTGGGATCACCGGCAGGAGCTTTACGCAGGGCCGTGACCTGGGCGTCGGGAACGAAGCCCATATGCATCAGGTAGTTCTGCACCGCCTCGGGCAGATCGAGTGCTATCAGGGTTGCTGTCTCGCCGATATGCAGATCCGTCAGCACACTCACCCGTCGAACTCCTTCGCGCCGCCGAAACGGCAACAAACGCAAACTACGACCAGAATGGTCTGAGTTCAGTATACGACCATTTTGGTCGGAATCGCAAACTGCTCGTCTATTTGGCCCTGATCCACTCAAAACCATGGTCCCGACCTCCCTCAATGAGCCGCCTACTAGGCTTATCGACCCCTTCGGAACTTCTTTTATTACTGCTGGATTTGTGTCTATTCTTATCCTTGGTTCGGATCCGCGGATGTGATTTGGGTCACGTAGAGACACGAATTAGCGAGCGCTCTACAGCGCATGGTGAGGTCAAAAACGACAATGAATGTGAACGAGTTCCTTGCGTCAGTAGAGCGTGACTCACCGCCCGACGGTCTCTCCGCTTCAGTCGCGGCCCTGTGGTGGGATGCGAAAGGGGACTGGGCCAAAGCTCACGGCCTCGTCGATGAACTCGAATCGCAAGATGGCATGGCAGTGCACGCTTATCTGCACCGGAAAGAAGGCTCTCTCTCGAACGCTGATTATTGGTACGCGCGAGCCGGTCGACACTTCCATCGACCTGCGCTTGAAGACGAATGGAATGCGCTAGTCGCCGGCCTGCTCTAAGACGCCTACTCGTACCGCAGCGCGATCAGCGGGTCCACCCTCGATGCCCTCGTTGCCGGCATCCACGTTGCCAGCAACGTCATGCCCGCGATTACGGCGATCGAAATCAGAAACGTCGCTGGATCCCCAGCACTCAGTCCGAACAGTTGATCCTGAATTTCCCGGGTTCCTGCGATCGTGAGGGGAAGACCGATGACGATGCCAATCGCCAGCAGCAGTAGCGACTCCCGCATGATCATCCAGCGAACACTCTCACCCCGGGCTCCCAGAGCCAGCCGCACTCCGATCTCCGGCGTTCGTTGCACCACGTTGTAGCTCATCACTCCATACAGCCCGATGGCCGCCAGAAGAAGCGCGAGGGCGGAGAAAATCGTAGTCAACGTCGAAATGAGCTCATCGTTCGCCGTCAGATTCGATACCTGCTCGCGTATGGTGGTGATCTTCACCAGTGGAAGATTGGGATCGATTGACGCAACGGCTGCGCGCAGATCGGCCGTTACCTTCGCTGGATCGCCGGTGGTTCGCAGCAGGATGATATTTGCATAGCGATCTTGATTTTCCTCTCGTATAGCAGGCTTTGGATTGCCGGATGGGCCGGTCTCAACTGGCATGTAGGGTTCAATCTGCGCGAGGGGGATGTACGTCATTCGGATCGGATCCGTGTCCCTCGGATTCTGCGATCGTGTGTCCCGCGCAATTCCAACAATCAGCCAGGGACCGGCGACCGAATCAATTCCAACCGTCAATTTGCGTCCGATTGCATCACCGTGCGGGAAGTATTTCTTAGCCACCGTTTCATTCACCACGGCCACCTTAAGGCTACTCGCCGTGTCCTCGGGAGCAATTGGACGGCCTGCGACCATGGAGATCCCCGCAGTTTCAAAGTACCGTCCCGATACCCGGTTGAGAAGTGAAACCATGTCCTCCTTGGGCGCAGGCGTATAACCTTCAAGCTTGATATTGGAACTCCACGCACCATTGCTGACCGGGGGTGTCGCAGAGAGTGCGACCGACCGAACGCCGGGGATTATGGAAAGCCTTTCGATCAGTTGTTGATGCAGCGACGGAATCTGGTGCGGCTGATAACCGGCGAGCTTTTCACCGAGATCCGCCAGCAGCAGGTGCGTCCGCTCGAATCCATAATCCTGATTCTGAAGGTTGCGCAGCGTACGCAACAACAGTCCCGCTCCAACCAGAAGAACAAGAGAGAGTGTCACCTGCACGGTTACCAGAGCCTTCGGCCATAAGCGCGACCTTTTCCCACCAGCCGCCTGTGTAGTTCGTGAACTGGTATTGAGCGCTCCCCGGTTGCCAATCCGAGACGCCATCACGGCCGGAGTGAGTCCAAACAGGATCGCAGTTGCGAGTGAAACGCCGAGGGTGAAAAGGACGACGGGCAGATTCGGTGTCGCGCTCATCGTGATGGTGCCATTCCTCTGGCTGACGAATGCGATCAGTGCCCGCGTAGCAAGATAGGCCGCTCCCATTCCAAGAATCCCGCCTGTCAACGAGAGCAACAGTGTCTCCGTGAGGCTCTGTCGAACGATCCGCGTTCGGCTCGATCCCAGCGCAAGCCGCGTGGCGATCTCGTGCTGTCGCGCCGTAGCTCGCGCGAGGAGAAAGTTGGCAAGGTTGGCGCACGCAATCAGCAATACAAGTCCTACCACAGCCATCAGGATCCTCAGTGAGTCGCCATATTGCGATCGAATGAGAGATACGCCATTCGCTGCGGGCACGAGCGGAACCGTGAGCCGGCTGATCTCTGCGCGACGCTCGGCGGTCACCTTGCTCCCTTCATTCGAGAGAGTCGCCGTGCGAACCTGCTGATTTACCCAGTTCTGGCTCGCTGCGAAGGCACTCTTATGGGAGGCCGCATCGGAACTGAGGCGCCCGACAAGATGCAGGAAGTACAAACCAGAATGGGGCAGAAGCATCGAGGGCTGCTGCAGCACAACGGGCTGCATGCTTAACGGCATCCATAAGTCCGTCGGCTCCAACTCCTGCTTGAAGCCGTGAAACGCCTCAGGCATGACACCCACAACTTCGAAGGGGCTCGCATTGATGGTGATGATTCTGCCGACACAACCGGGGTCCGCCGACAGCGATTGGCGCCAGAACCGATAACTTACAACCACGACCGCTCCGGTTCCTGTCGCCGCATCGTCCGATGGAAAGATTGTGCGGCCCACGAGCGGTTGCGCACCGAGAACATTAAAGTAGTTGCCCGAAACCAGGGTGGCTTGCGACAGGTTGGCCTGCGCCAGGATGGCAGTCGTCCCAGCTGAGCCCGTGTCAGCCACCCGAATGCTCACTTTGTTCGAGAAGCTGCCGTATGACGCGATTCCCTGAAATGAACCGGGGTTTGCCTCTAGCTGCTTGGAAAAGTCCCAAGGAAAATATCCACCGAAGCCGCCAAGCTCAATTCCGCCCGCAACGCCTCCGTATACGGAATCGCCGAACGCGACCAACTGCTTCGGCTCGCGGACCGGCAGATTCCGCAGCAGGACCTGGTTGATCAATGTGAATATTGCGGTGTTTCCGCCGATGCCGAGCGCCAGCGAGAGCAGGGCAATGGCCGTGAATCCGGGGTTCTTCATCAGCGAGCGGATTCCCATGCGGAGATCCTGCAGAACGTTGTCGAGTGTCGACTCCCAGCGCGAACTCCAGACATGGTGCTTGACTGAATTCCGTGTTCCTCCCAGATCTCCGAGTGCAGCGCGATGAGCGGCAGTGGCCGGCATGCCGGCTTTCAGCTTCTCCGCAACCGAGGCTTCGAGATAGCTGCTCAATTCTTCGTCGATCTCTTGTTCTGTTTCCTTCTTCCGGAACAGCGCTCGGACACCACTCAACAAATTCGCCAGCAACCCCATGCATGATCCTCTCGGTGGGCAGAAGCGCCGACTTCGGCCTGCCCGCTCCTCTAGATAAGCTAGAGAATAGATTTGTCATCTAGATTGTCAAGAGGAGAGTGACGAACGGTTCGCTACCTGCCGGAACTGATCAGCCGGATTCGCGCAGTGAATGAGCGCCCCTCAAACTCGCTGAATGCTCCAAATTGGGGCGAATCCACCACTCGGTTCACGACCGCTGGATTGCCGCTGTCCGTGGCGTTTTCCAGCACGCCTCGCAACCCGAAATTCGAGCCTCGGAAATGGAAGCGCCACTCCAGACCAGGGCTGAAGGACGTTAAATTTGGAAATCGACGACCACCGGCCGCGCCAACCACCTGCTGGTCCGCGCTGATTGCTGTGTAAGGGACACCGGTATGCCAATCTGCCGTATACACAAAATCCCAGCGCTTTCTGAAGTAAGGGAGTGCTACCGGCAGCCATCCCCAGGAAAGCACCCGATTGGGTTCATCCCAGGGCAAAGGCCCACCTTGCTGCGGACCGAAGTCAGTGATTGTCGGCAAATAATCGATCGCCTTGTTCGTGTGCGAACTCGAATGCGTGTAGGCGCCGAAAAGCGTGTACCCTCCGGTGAATGTTCGCCGAAGATCCACTTCAAAGAGGTCATCGTGGTCCTCTCTGGATGAACTCAGGCGATAGGTGCCTGAAAGTGCGCCGGGGCTCGTCTCGTTGGCATAGGCAAACTGGTCCTTGACACGCTTTTGCAGTACCTCGGCTCGTGCCAGAAGGGCGCCGGGCAATTTCTGTTCGATGCCCACACTCCAGTTCACAGCCCGCGGCTCACGCAGCGATCGATAGTCGGCGACGAACGCCGTTGTGAATGGCGGCCCCTGCGGCGTGGTTCCATCGGCTGCGAAGTACTGGTCGATGCGCGGCCCGATATATTCGCGCGTCAAATATTCGAGCTGCGTATGGTCGTAGTACAGTCCGATACCCGCACTTAACTTTGTCTTCCCCGACAACTGGGAGGGCGAGTAGGTCGCGGCCAGCCGAGGAGAGAGTAGCGGTCTCCGCACGATCTCGTCCAAGTCGAACCGCAGCCCTGGCTCAACCAGTAATCCCTGCGAAAGCGTCCAGCGATCCTGAAGATATCCGCCGGTCTCCACGTTGTGCCGCGCGAATGGCACAACAGCGGGAAACATGCTCTGGCGAAGCAAAGTCCCGTTTTCGCGCAGATAACTGACTGGCGCGAGAGACTCCCGCTGATCGAAACTGATCCGATCGACGTCGACACCGAGTTTCACGTTGTGCTGGCCCTTCCAATGGCGCGGTGCGAGGTAGAGCGCGGCATTTCCATCAACCCGCTGTGACCGCCCTGTCTGCCCTTCGAAATAGCTGCCGAGATACGTTTCGGGAGTGATTTCGAAAGGCCCGCCTGAATGTGGGTCAAAGCCATCGCGAATGTGGAGGAACGCCGCGCCGAAATCCAGCAGAGCCCCATTTCCAAAGCTTCGTTGGTCACGCACGTACGGCATCCACACCACCGTGTTCCGTTTCACCGTGCTTTGCTGGGGCACCAATGATGAAAGCCCCTCATAGCGCGAGCGATATGCATTTGTCAGCAGCCCTGCCGAAACGATGTTCGACGCAGTCGTGTTTCCCTGCACCTTCAGCAGATTGCTCCCGCGCACCACGTGGTTCGTGTCGGCATTCGAAGGTAGTTCCGGAATGTAGACGTTGTCGTACTCGAGATCCAACCCATTGAAGAACCACGCGCGGTCCCGTACAAGCGGCCCTGAGAACGTGACTCTCGGCACGAATTTGTCGAACCGGATCCCATTCCTCTCCTGGAAAGACGGCACAAAGTTCGTCGCATTGAAACGGAACTTGTTATCACCCATTCCGGTGTATAGCGCAACCACGCCGCCAGTGCTTCTTCCGAATTCAACCGGATACCGCGTTGACTCCTGATCGATCGATCGCACTGCGTCCGCGCTCACGCGTACCGCAAAGTTGCCGCTGACAGGGGATCGAATGTCGAATCCATCCAGCAGATACAGCGTCGCCCACGCTTCCGATCCGGCCACGTGAATTTGACCGCTCCCGTCCTGCACAACTCCCGGATAAAAAGGCAGCAGGTTCCGGATATCTCTCGATGTCGGATAGGGCACATTCGTGATCTCCGCCAGGTTCATTGTTTTTTTGTTCGATACCTGGTCCGGGTCGATGCCCGGTACGGACGCTGTCACACTCACCTGCTCGGAAACCACCTGCTCGTGATTCAGAACGATTCGCAGGTCTCTGGCTTCCGCATCCTGCTGCTCCACGATCCGCTGGTAAAACCCCGACTTCGAAACCTGGATCTGGTAAGGAGCGTCAGCATGCAAGACGAAGTTTCCTCGGCCTGTGAAGTCCGTCAGCAGCGATATGGGTCCCGCTGCCGTTTCGTGCACTCTGACCTGCGCTCCGGAAACCGGCGCCCCAACCTCATCCACCACCGTGACTGCGATCGATTGTGGAGATTGCTGCGCGTATGCCCCGCATGGAAGCAGCAAAGCACAGGCGATCATCGTGATGATTGCTGGAAGGCTCATGATCTGACCGCGACAATTCACCTCATTGTAGATGCGACTGGTTGAAGACGTTATGCCTTGGGATCCGGCGCTTTGCTGTTCGCAGAAGATCGCGACCTCGATTGGATGGCAGAGGTCGCTGAGCCCCTCTCATTGTTCTCGACCGGAATGGAACGGAATCGGAGTTGATCGCAAGTCCGAAGAAGTGCATCTCACTGTAGTTGGCAGAATTCGCCGGGGCTGAAATGAACTATTCCGACACAGGTCTGCTTCGGCTGATCGCCGTTTTAAAGCTGGTGAAAGCATCCGCTCTCATTGCGGCAGGTATCTTTGCCCTCAGACTCATCCACGCCGATGTTGGAACGGTCCTGGAAGGCTGGGTTCTGAAGTTTGGTCTCGATCCAGGCAGCAGCCTTCTCAACCATGCCATCCAGAGGGCTTGTGAGATTCCCCAGGACAGAATCTGGCAAGTTGGAGCAGTCGGCTTCATCTATGCGGGGCTCTTCCTGGTTGAAGGAACGGGCCTCTGGCTCGCGAAGCGCTGGGGAGAGTGGTGCACCGTCATTATTACCGGCTCTCTCATTCCATTCGAGTCTTATGAGATCGTCAGCCAGCCCACTGCGCTCAGAATCCTGGTGCTGCTCGTCAATATTGCGGTTGTCGCGTACCTCATTCACCGCATAGTCCACGAGCCGCGTTCCAACGATCGCCGGTCCCCGCCAGTCCGTATGCAGCAGTCACGTGCCGGGACGGCAGACGATCCTGCCTGAGGCGCGGTTCCCAGCCTTTCATTCAGCCGCGGGTGCGCACTTTCCAAGGGACTGGTACGCGCTCGCCTCGAGCTTGATGTAATGGAGCACAACGGGCGCCAGGATCATTCCCGGAATTCCCATCAGTCTCTCGCCAATCACCAGGCCGATCAGCGTTAGCCACATCGGACTGTCGATGCGCGTTCCAATAATCTTGCTGTTAAGGAAGTATTCCAGTTTGTGCATTATGATCAGCAAGATCAGCGCCACCAGGCCCATCTTCGGCGACATCGTGAATCCAACGCCAACAATCACCGTGTTGCTGATCAAATTACCCACGATGGGGAGCAGGCCGCACAGGAACACGAGGCAAAGGAGCAGGGCTGCATAAGGATATCCGCTCACAATCAGAAACACTGCGGTCAGCACGGTATTGATTGCAGCGATAATGATCTGCGCACCCATCACTCTCGCAAAGCTCTGATAGAGGTTTCGAAAGCGCAGTCCCAGCTGCTGCGTGATTTCGCCATATACGTTCGCGACACCTGAACCAGTTTTACCGGCCGTCCAGGAAGGATTCAGAAACAGGCTCAGTGCGACTACCAATCCAGCCAGCAACAGCACAGTCTGGATCGATGCAATCCTTGCATAGCGCCCAATGGTCGCCACGCCTTCCCTGGCTTCCTCAAGAGCCGAGCTCTTCAGGCTCGCGAAATCGGTGAAGGGAAGATCAATCCCGTGTTTCTCTGCGAATTCGACCATGGCCGGAACAGCCGCGTCTGCAATTTTCGGAAATGTGCGAACAGCGAGCGCTGCAAAGTACAGAAGCCCTGCCCCTACAACCACCACCGTCAGTAGATACAGCACGACGCTCAGTGTTTTGCGGCCATGGAAGTTGAACACCTGGAGGGCCAGGTAGCCGAAAAGCACGGTCAACAGGAATGTGCCGAGATGTAACCATGCAATCAGCGTTATCAAGATCGCGAGGAGCACAAACGAAATCTGGGAGGCTCTGTTCATCGTTTTCTGTTATCCAGCGCTCGTGTTGAGTCCTCGGCCCGAATCTCCACCCGAGTATATTCTCCCGGACACAGGCTTTCTGTACCTGCACCGCGATGCAGTCTCTCGAAAACATTCACGATCCAACTTAAGCCTGAATCCTCCTAATCTGAGAAGGGCATCCGCGCCTGACCAATCCAGAACATATTGCTGCGCCGGGCCACCAATCCCGCTTTGCTCCCGCGCAGCCTATCCTGCGCTTCCCGATAGGGACCGACGTAGCGCAATGCTTCCGGCAGCCTGGAATAGACACCTGGGAGCCACCTGCGCGCACGGTTGGCCGATTTTTCGTCCCGAGGGCCGAACTCAAATCCAAATTCCTCACGAAATCTCTCTGGCAGCCATTCCGCAGTGAGCGCCTGGTACCAGCGCGGAACGTGAATCCGTGAGCCCGCTCCCGTCATGATTCGCTGCGCCATATATCTCGCTCGATCACTGACGCCGAGCGCCTCCGACGCGAACATCCCGGCGATGTAGCTCTTAAATCCATCCCACTCGGCTGGTAGTGCGTCTGCCGGCAAGCCAAATAGTCCAGCAAGGATCTTCGACTCGGAATAATACTTCCCACGTTCTTCGCTGCTCAGCGGTGGCAATACGCATTCGTACGCTATCACTGCGCTCTCGATCAACGTCGCATGCACCCATTTCAGCGCGGGAATGTGCAGCGCCTCGTAGCGGGAGCCCTTTTCGTATCCGGCAACCGTCTCGGGCACCTCGCCCGTGATCCTGGTGTGCATCTGGTACAAAGACCTTGCCGAGGTAAACGCCTGCTCTGCCGTCCCGAAGATCATCGTAAATACAACGCGAAATGTGTTGTGAAAGCGCGCGATTGGCTTCGCCAGTAGAGAAGAGTGCTGATCCAGCGCCGCCGCCACCCACGGATGTGCAAGCTGAAGCAGAGCTGCCCGTCCTGCTCCCAGAAACACCGCCGATTCGCGACTCATTCGCCAACTAGCCGAGTCCTGTCCGAAGATGCCCTCAATAGGCCTCCGCACATGCGCCGCCGCAGCGGCGATGTGCCTGTCCAGATCCGCTCTCGTCGCTTCTGTGGTGCCACTTACGCTGTGCGCCTGTTCCATTTGAAGATCCCTTGCAACTTCTCTCCGGATGGTCGGATGAGATGGGAAGCCCCGCTCGCCGCCTTTTTTGTCGACCGGAAGGGTTGATCGCTCCGCGATGGCTCCGCTACCTTCAATACGGAGACGCTTGCTTGAAAGTCTATCTGGTTGACGGTACCTACGAGTTGTTCCGCCACTACTTCGCGGTGCCCAAGGCGCGCGATGCCCAGGGCAGGGAAGTAGGCGCCGTCCGCGGCGTTCTCGCATCCATGCTGGCAATGATGCGCGAAGGCGTGACGCATATCGCAGTCGCCACCGACCACGTCATCGAATCTTTCCGCAACGACCTGTGGGCCGGGTACAAAACCGGAGAGGGCGTCGAGCCCGACCTGTTATCGCAGTTCCCGATCCTTGAAGAAGTCCTTGCGGCTGCCGGCCTCGTTGTCTGGCCGATGATCGAATCCGAAGCCGATGATGCCTTGGCCTCCGGCGCTGCTCTGGCATCCGCTGACAAGCGCGTTGAACAGATCGTCATCTGTACACCCGACAAGGACCTCGCACAGTCTGTCAGCGGCACCCGCGTGGTTCAGTTGGTCCGCCGAACGGGGGCTATTCTCGACGAAGCCGCGGTAATTGCCAAGTTTGGTGTTCCGCCCGCATCGATCCCTGACTACCTCGCACTCGTCGGCGACTCAGCGGATGGCTATCCCGGCCTGCCCGGCTGGGGAGCGAAGTCCTCCGCCACGGTCCTCGCCAAATTCGGCCACATCGAGTCGATCCCCGCCTCGATCCGCGACTGGCACGTGAACGTCACCAACGCCGCAACCCTCGCCGACACACTCGAGCGCGATCGCAAGAAAGCGCTCCTGTTCCGCACCCTCGCGACCCTCAAAACCGACATCCCCCTCTTCAAGAACGTCGATGAACTTCGCTGGAGCGGTCCCACCCCCGCCTTCGAGGCCATCGGCCGCCTACTCGACGAGGCCGTCACGGAAAAGAAACAGAAACCCGGATCGCGCTCGCCCCGCCCCCGCCAGCCCGCTGGCTAGCTTCTACAGCAACTCCTTCGGTTCACAACCGCGTTTGAACCGCGGCACTTCGGGCAAGCCAGGCTCTCTGCTTGACTTGCAGGAAAGTTCTGGGTCAGAATCGATCCGGTTCTGCTCGACCTCACTTCTTTGCGAATCCGCGCAAGTGAAAGTGCCCCAGAGCGCTGCCTCTCCTCCCACCGGAGAACCAGTCGTCTTCGTCGCGCGTTCAGGATCCGCCAGCCATCTCTTCGTACGCGCACAGGGAGGACCTCGTGAAAAAACCTCTGACTTCCCGCGCCATATTTGTGGCGGCTTGCCTCATCGCAGCATCTCTGCAGCCGTGCCTCAGCCAGGCGGTGGCATATGTCTACGTCGCAAATGCGTCTGAGATCTCCGGGTACTCGGCAGCCGCTGATGGCCGCCTGACCGCAATTCCCAACATGCCAGTTGCGGCCAGAGTCAGTCACCTCTCCACAACCAGCAAGACCGTCTTTGGCCCGGGCACTGACAACAAGAACATCTACTCGTTCAACATCGGGAGCAACGGAGCTCTCACTGCAGGGCCCGTCACCAACGTCCAGCAGTACAACACGAATGGCTGCCCAGGCACTCTGGGACCGACCCAGGTAGATTTCAGAGGCTTGTATCTGTATAGCCTTGTCATCGGAATCGATTGCGGCAGCGGAATTGGCACGCACGTCTTCGACATTGGAAGCGGCGGCAGTCTGAACCACTACAACGCGTGGTATACGCAGATTCCGCATTCCGGGCCTCCAACTCCCATCCGTCTATTGGGAACGGGCAACTTTGCCTTCCTGACCGGCTGCTCGCATAACGGCACTCAATACACACCGACAACGCTGATCTACAACACTGTCGCGCCTTTTCCCGGCGGCCTTTATCCATTTGGTACTTATACGCAAGCGCCGGAGCCCAGCGATCCCGAGGACTTCTTCTGCCCGTCGAGGCTGGCCCCCGATCCTTCAAACCATCTGGCCTTTGCTTTCCGCAAGTTCTACCCGAGCATCGGGAAGCTCTCGACGCCGTACTTCCTCGCGAGCTACACAGTAGACACGCAAGGTCGTTTGTCCACGCAAAGCAACTACATCAACATGCCCGCCGCCAGCATCGGAACCTTGAGCGACATGAGCATCTCTCCGGGCGGCAATCTTCTGGTAGTCACAGGCTCGTATGGATTCGAGCTCTTTCGCTTCAACGGCGGTAGCCCGATCACGAAGATCACGCATCTCATGGCGTCAGATCCGGTAGTGAAGTCGGGCTGGGACAAGGCCGGCCATCTCTTCGTGCTGACCAATTCCTCTCTCTTTGTCTACAACGCGACAACCTCCGGGGTGCAACTCGCTCCCGGAGCTCCCTACCCAGTGTCAGGCGACAAACCCTATAGCATGATCGTGCGTTCGCCGACCAACTAGACTGGGATCGTGGATGAACCGTGCGGAAGCTTCGCGAAGCTTCCGCGACTTCTCCCGGCCTCCACTTTCACCCCTTCAATCGCTCCGGCCACTCCGGCACCACCGCATCCACACGCGGTCGCTTCTGCCGAAAACTGATTTCACAATATGGTATCGGCATGCCTCACTGTGTCTCGCATCACAGCCGCTAAACGCCTCAAAGCAGAGACTCCTCGTAGCGGTTATTCCTCCGCAGATCGCACCCTTGCGAAACCACTCAAGTGGTTAGCCATGAACTAGTTCTTATGCTTTCCAGGGCGGCTGCGGATTGGCGAGTCTTCATAATGGCGCGCAACTCGAAATCAGCGGTTTCGCCGCAAGAGGCATAGCGAATGAGTGATAAGAAAATGGTCATTTTAGATGGGAACGAGGCTGCGGCTTCCGTTGCCTATCGTCTCTCCGAAGTCGTCGCAATCTACCCGATCACCCCCTCGTCGCCCATGGCCGAGTGGGCCGATCAGTGGCGTTCCGAAGGGAAGAAAAACATATGGGGTGCTCTTCCGGTCGTTGAAGAGTTGCAGAGTGAAGGCGGCGCCGCTGGTGCGCTTCACGGAGCACTGCAGGCGGGAGCATTCGCCACTACGTTTACGGCTTCCCAAGGCCTGCTGCTCATGATTCCCAACATGTACAAGATCGCCGGAGAACTGACGCCGGCCACGATGCACGTTACGGCGCGCACCCTCGCGACCCATGCCCTTTCCATCTTCGGTGATCACTCCGACGTGATGGCGTGCCGCTCAACCGGTTGGGCGATGCTTGCCTCCAATTCCGTGCAGGAGGCCCACGATCTCGCCTTGGTCGCGCAGATTGCCACTCTCGAATCCCGCATTCCCTTTATTCATTTCTTCGATGGTTTCCGCAACTCGCACGAAGTCGGCAAGATCTACCCCATCGGCGACGAAACCATCCGCGCTTTGCTAGACGACAAATTCATCATCCAGTTCCGTCAGAACGCGCTCAGCTCCGATCATCCAGTCCTCCGCGGATCCGCGCAAAACCCGGATGTCTTCTTCCAGGCTCGTGAGGCTTGCACTCCGTTCCATGAGGCTGTCCCCGGCATCGTCCAGCAAGTGATGAACCGGTTCGCCGCCGAGACCGGACGCGCCTATCACCTTTTCGACTACTACGGCGCTGCCGATGCCGAACGCGTGATCATCGTGATGGGCTCCGGCGCGGAAGCTGCCGAAGAAGCAGTCGACCTCCTCACGAAACAGGGCGAGAAGATCGGCTTGCTCAAGGTTCGCCTTTATCGTCCCTTTGACGCCTCTGCCTTCATCGCCGCGCTGCCGTCGACCGTCAAGTCGATTGCTGTTCTCGATCGCTGCAAGGAACCCGGTGCTGCCGGCGAACCGCTCTACCAGGACGTTGTCACGGTTCTCGCCGAGCATGCGGACAAGCTGCCCTTCGCCGCCATGCCTGCCATTATCGGTGGCCGTTACGGACTCTCCTCCAAGGAGTTCACGCCGGCCATGGTCAAGGGCATCTTCGACGAGCTCACAAAGGCTGCACCGAAAAAGCACTTCACCATCGGCATCGAGGACGACATTTCGCACTCGAGCCTCAGCTACGATCCGAATTTCTCCACCGAAGATCCGCGAACCGTTCGCGCACTCTTCTACGGACTTGGCTCCGATGGCACAGTCGGCGCCAACAAGAACTCAATCAAGATCATCGGCGACCAGACCGACAATTTTGCGCAAGGCTACTTCGTCTATGACTCGAAGAAGTCCGGCTCGATGACAACATCGCATCTCCGCTTCGGGCCCAACCCGATCCGGTCAACGTATCTGATCACCCGCGCCAGCTTCATCGCCTCCCACAACTTCAGTTTCCTCGAGAAGATCAACGTTCTCGAAGCGGCAATGCCCGGCGCAGTCTTCCTGCTCAACTCGCCCTACCCGGCCGACCAGGTCTGGGCCACGCTACCCAAGTCAACCCAGCAGGAGATGATCCGCAAGAAGATCGAGTTCTACGTAATTGATGGATACCAGGTAGCTCGCGATGCAGGCATGGGCACTCGCATTAACACCATCATGCAAACCTGCTTCTTTGCCATTAGCGGCGTGTTGCCGCGCGAAGAAGCCATCGAGCAGATCAAGAAAGCCATCAAGAAGACCTACGGAAAGCGCGGCGAAGCAGTCGTCAACAAAAACTTCGCCGCCGTCGACGCAGCACTTGCTCACTTGCACAAAGTTGAGTTGCCGGCCGCACCGTCATCCGAGTTCGATTTGATTCCTTCCATCTCGCCTGCAGCTCCGGAATTCGTTCGCAATGTCCTCGGCGAAATTGCCGCGGGCCGAGGCGATCAGCTTCCCGTCAGTGCTCTACCCGCCGGCGGCACCTTCCCGACCGGCACAGCGCAATGGGAGAAGCGCAACATCGCGCAATTCATCCCGGTGTGGGACAAGGATCTCTGCATACAGTGCGGCAAATGCGTCATGGTCTGCCCGCACGCCGTGATTCGCGCCAAGGTGTACTCGCCCGAACTCGGCGATAAGGCTCCCGCAGCCTTCAAGTGGGCCAAGCCAAAGTGGAAGGGAATGGAAGCCGATCGCTACACGCTCCAGGTTGCGCCGGAAGATTGCACCGGATGCGCTGTCTGCGTCGACGTCTGCCCGGTCAAGAGCAAGAGCGACGCCAGCCACAAAGCCATCAACATGGAGCCGCAACCTGCGCTTCGTGAGGCAGAGCGCGAAAACTGGGACTACTTCCTGAACCTGCCCGAAGTAGATCGCACCAGGCTTTCACACTCGCAGGTGAAGGACCTCCAACTCCTCCAGCCGCTCTTCGAGTTCTCAGGCGCATGCGCGGGCTGCGGCGAAACACCCTACATCAAGTTGCTAACGCAGCTCTTCGGCGATCGTCTCTATGTCGCAAACGCCACGGGCTGCTCCTCCATCTACGGCGGGAACCTTCCTACAACTCCCTACAGCCAGAACGGCGCCGGGCGCGGACCGACATGGGCCAACTCGCTCTTCGAGGACAACGCTGAATTCGGTTTCGGCATGCGAACTGCCCTTGACCAGCAGAAAATCTTCGCCGAGACGCTTGTCACGCGCCTTACATCGGCAATCGGCCCCGAGCTGGCCGCTGAAATCGTGCACGCCTCTCAGAAGACCGAGCCCGAAATCGATGCGCAGCGCGAGAGGGTGAGAATCCTCAAGGCCAAGCTTGCCGGCATCGATTCATCGGATGCCCGCAACCTTCTCGCAATTGCTGACACTCTCGTTCGCAAGAGCGTGTGGATCCTGGGCGGTGATGGCTGGGCATTCGACATCGGCTTCGGCGGACTCGATCACGTCCTCGGCTCTGGCAAGAACGTTAACGTCCTCGTCCTGGACACCGAGGTCTACTCCAACACAGGCGGGCAATCCTCCAAGGCCACCCCGCGCGGTGCGGTTGCGAAGTTTGCCGCCAGCGGAAAGATGGTCAGTCGCAAAGACCTCGCGATGGAAGCCGTCAGCTACGGTTCTGTCTATGTTGCCCAGGTTGCTCTCGGCGGCAACGACAGCCACGTGATCAAGGCCTTCCAGGAAGCGGAAGCGCATGAAGGGCCCTCCATCATCATCGCGTACTCAAGCTGTATCGCCCACGGCTACGACCTGGTGCATGGACTCGAGCAGCAAAAACTCGCAGTGCAGTCCGGCTATTGGCCGCTGATGCGTTACAACCCGGCGTTGCGCCTCGAAGGGAAGAACCCTTTCCAACTCGACTCGCGCGCGCCCTCGATCCGGCTCAAGGACTATGCCTATCGCGAAGCACGCTACACCATGCTCGCGCGCAGCAATCCCGAACTGGCCGCGGAACTTTTGAAAGAAGCGCAGGACGACGTCGAGCGCCAGTGGCGCGTCTACTCCGCGCGGGCCGGCATGCCCGGCCGCGGCGAGACGCCTCACATTGCGCCCGCAGAAAAACCTGACGAGAAACTGGCAGCCCCGCCTGCCGGAGGATCAAAATGATCGATGTATCCACGAAGTACCTGGGTCTCAAGCTCAACGGGCCCATCGTCGTTTCCTCTACTCCGCTGTCGGAGTCGATCGAGAATGTGCGCCGGATGGAAGATGCCGGCGCATCGGCGATCGTGCTGACCTCGCTCTTCGAAGAACAGCTCGCTCTCGAGTCCCGCGCTCTCGACGAAGATCTCTCCCGCGGCACCGAGTCCTTCGCCGAGTCGCTCGGCTATCTGCCCGATCTGAACGACTATCGCATGTCCCACGAGATCTATCTCGATCACATCCGTCGCTGCAAAGAAGCAGTCAACATCCCTATCTTTGCCAGTCTCAACGGCGTGACCACTGGTGGCTGGGTGCGTTTTGCGCAGGAATCAGAAGAGGCCGGCGCCGATGCCATCGAACTCAACACCTTCGCCCTCGCTACAGATCGCAGCCAGACCGCGGTTGAATTGGAAACGCAGCTTCTTGAACTCGTTACCAGCGTCTGTGAAGCGGTCAAAATCCCGGTCGCGGTGAAGCTATCGCAAAACTTTACGAGTTTGCCGCATCTAGCAGCAAAATTGGAAGATGCGGGAGCGGCAGGCATTGTGCTTTTCAATCGCTTCTACCAGCCCGATTTCGATATCGAAGGCCTGGAAGTTCGTCCCACCCTGCACTTCTCCACTCCCTCAGAATTGCTCCCGCGCCTTCACTGGGCTGCGATTCTCTTTGGCCACCTCAACATCGACATTGCCATCACCGGCGGTGTCCATTCGGCTGAGGATGTCATCAAGAGCACAATGGCCGGAGGCAACGTTGCCATGATGTGCTCAGCACTCCACATTCACGGCGTCGACCACATCGGCCGCGTCCTGGCGGACCTGCAATATTGGCTCGAGAAGCGCGAGTTCTCATCGCTGTCTCAAACTCGCGGGTGTCTAAGCCGGCGCTCGGTTCCAGATGTTTCGCCCTTCGATCGCGGCAACTACATCAAGACTCTCAGCTCCTATAGTCTCCGGCAGACTGTGGCGGCATTCTGAAAAACTGACGGCGTTCTCCTGGGGAACCGGCGGCGACTGCACATGTTCTGCAGTCGCCGTCGGTGTTTAGACCTCGCTAGTAGTACCCCGAACGCTCAACGCTTCGGTGCGAAATATCCGTGACGGGCTTGTACGTCCAGGTCCTTCCTGTTTACTTCTACCTTCAGTTTGTGGAAAGTGCCGTTCGTCTTCAGGTCTTTGAGCGGAATCGAGAGCAGATAGACGTACTCAGGCGCGGCGGCAAGACGTTTCAATCCGGCTACCAGGTCGTTATTGTTGTGAAAGAAGTTTCCTCCGGTTCCGAATGCCAACTCGGACATAGCGTTTTCGCTCGCCTGCATGCTTGCCAGGTGATCGGACGAAGTCGCCCCCATGGTCTGGCTAATTGTGGCACTCTGGCCCTCGCTGGCATCTGCATTCCCGACATAGAGCCCGCGCACATCAAGCGCGTTGATCACCACGTTGGCGGCTGCGGCTTGATCCAGGATTTGCGATTTGAATGCCATGTCCTCCGGCGCGAGAGACAGGAACCCCGGCGACAGCAGGATGATGATTCGCTGACCGTCGAGCTTCCTCATGGCGTGAACTACGGTTTCCATCTGCGCAAGCGTTTGATGTGAATCCTGCTCCCCCTGCGCGAGAGCCCGGGTCGCCGCCGACATGGCCATTCGCTGGTATGGATTGCCCGGATCGCTTACCACGCCGGCAGCATTTTGCGCCGATGAGCTCTGAAACATCTCAAGGTGGCTGCAGACCCTGGCCTTCATGATAGCCACCTGAAACTCCGTCGCATCATGCTGCCGGATGATCTTGTCAGCGGCATAGTAATCGATATCCGGGCAGTCTTCCTTTACGTGCTGAGATGCCGCATGAATGCTCAGCTTGCTGACTGCGGCTTTGAGCGCTGCCCGATCCTGAGTGATCCCGGAATTCGCGCCGCTCAGCGACAGCACCGCCGCATAATCGCTGCTCGCAAGCGGCTCATCGAGCATGTGCAAGGCAGCTTTTTGCGCGAGCGCGAGACCCGCTGGATCAACATGCCGGTCATCGAAGAGCAAAATCATGAATCTGCGAGCGAAGGGAGATTGTGCCCCACTCTGTTGCACATCAGGCGGTGTCGCAGCCGGCGCATCACCATGGTCAGAGCCGGGAGTGGGTGCGGATGTGGGTCCTGACGTGAACACGGTGAAATTCCGTATGTCCCTTGCTTTTCCCTGGTCGAAGACTCTGAAGTCTTGTTTCGTCAGATTGCCGACAGCATGTCCCTGCTTGTCGCGAACCACGGCAGGGATGAGCAGCTCCTGCGCCTCAACTCGCAACCGGGGTGTTTCGTCGATCCCGGCAGGAGATGGTGTGGGCGTAGAAGCAGCACTCGGCTGCGTCACAGATTGCGATGGGGGCATCTCTGGAGCCGGCTGTGCGGCTGCCTGTGGGGCTGCCGCAACCGCATTCTCCGTCACCGTCGCCTCCGCGTTCGACACAGAATTGCTCGCAGGTGGCTGCGCTTGCTGGGGCGCAAGTGGCGGAGGCGGAACTGGGGGAGGCCCATCGGACTTCGGTTCACTCACCGAGGAGGACTTTTCTGCCTCCAGATGATCAACTGCCGCTGCACCTTGCTCAGGTGTCGTCCCGGCAGCAGATGCAGCCCTTTCTTGAGTTCCTGCATTCGCCGGCGACGGCACTTCTGCGCCAGCCACCTCGGTGAGTATCCGAGACGTCGAAGAGAACAGATGATAATCGGTAAAGGTATTTTCGTTCACCCACTCTGTAGGCGAGCCGGATATCGTACTGTTCACCGACGGCGGAGCTTCTGAAAGTGCGAGGCTGCGCAGCGGGCAGATCAGCGTCTTGTTCGCGATCTGCACCGGGCCGTACTCCACCAGGATCCCCCCACGATCGAACCGGGGATTGCCCTTCAGATCCGCTACCAGCGTTAGGCGCCTGATCGTGCCAGTCGCAGGATCGATCCAAAGGGAGCCCTGGTAGCCCGGTTTGCTGCGCATCATCCGGCTCGAGGACGTTATTGTCCCCATGTCTTTGGCCCGTTGTCCCGCCATTCGGACCGACTCGCCGGCATGAAACTCCTCAACGGAGGTGTCGACCTCAAAATGCGACGCGCTCTTTGGCACTTCGTAGTGGAAGACCGCCAGCGTTTCCGTGGGTGTTGATTCCCAATGGCTCCAGTTCATCTTTCCCCGGACTGAATCGCCAAGGATGATCAGCAGCGCAGACCCAAACTCGCCCCATGTGGTCAGCCCGCTGCTTGCGATGCTTCCTGACGTGCCGCTTGCCTGACCCGACCTCTCTCTGCTGACCGAAACCTCCGACTTGCCCGAACCGATCAGGTGCATTCCGGCTCGTTGCGGATACGCTCCCCGTACTACTTCCTGCGGGCTGTCGTCGAAGCTGTATGTCGTGCGCGTGGCCAGCAGGTTGGGGAGTTGCGGAAGGGTCTCAACCGCAAATTTGTGCGCCAACTCCAGGAGGTGTTGCTGAACTTCTGCGTCCGGTGGTGGAGTCGCTGGCAGTTCACTCGCAGGCAGATCGAGAAAAGCCGACCGGTCCGCCAGCAAAAACAATGCAGTGGCGGTGCGCGAATCGCCTGCGAATGGCTGCTGCAGCCGCTTCAGCGCTTCCTGCGTGAGCCTTTCTGACAACTCAATAGCCGCGATGTGCTTCGCGATGTCTATGTCCGACTTATGCGCAGCTCGATCCGAGGTCAACATCTGCTCAAGCTGAGCAACACTAACCGTCTTCGCTGCCCACGCGGGGATCGCAGCAAGGCCCAGAACCAGTGTGAACACGAACCATCTGAGCGCAAGACCCACTCTGCACACTCCTCAACCGGCGCAACTCAAGCATACCCTTGAGCCGTTGTCGGCGTGAATGCGGAGAAGAGGAGAATGTTTCGCTTTGGCGTGCTGTTGCTGCTCTTGGCGGTCGGCGTCCGCATCTCCGGCTCTGCATTGACGCCTGCCTTAGCGGCGGGCTTCTATCGTTTGCGCTGATTCACCTTCTCCGCCAGCCACTGCTTCCAGCTATCGGGTAATGCGTTCAGGCCGAGTGCCCGGTCGATCAGAAGCAGATCCTCGGCGTTGTAACTCTTCGCAATGTAAAGCCGCGTGATCGCTGAAACAGGAATGGACTCCGGTTCGCGATTGAGCAAGGTGATTTCGTCGTTGGCCCCAACCTCACCCTCGCGACTCACGGCCAGGTAAAAGCCCGTCCGTCTGCTGGCAAGGAATCGCTTGACCATGTCATCCATTCCGAATCGGATGCCGAGCTTGTAGCAGGGAAGCCGCGGCTGAGTGACGACAACCTCCGCTGAACCGATCGAGAACGTGTCGCCAACATGAACAGACTCGTCCAGCCCTTCGACGGTGAAGTTCTCCCCGAACGAACCCATGGGCAGAGATCTTCCAGGAAGTTCTGCTTGCCAGTAGTCGTAATGCGAAATCGGATAGCAGTAGACTGACTTGTATTCGCCGCCATGAACCGTCAGGTCAGACTGCCGATCGCCGTCAAGGTTCAACTTCCGAAGCCCAATGCGGCCCTCCACGGGTTCCTTGTAGATCGAAGTTGTCACGGTGTGCCCGTGCCAGTCGACCTCCCGAGGCAATCCGCAGCTCACGCAAATCACTTTCATCATTGGCTCTCCAACCGATAGTAGCGTGAAATGCCTTTACGCCGGAAAACTCGGCTTCGGCAGACAATGAGCCAGCGTTCCCAGGGGATCTAAAACGAAAAGCCCTTCACCGATCGGTACTCTTCGTCTGCTCTGCGATCGAGAGATTCTCGGCTTTAATCTCGAGTCGCAGCCGGTTGTACGCACTCATATAGATGTTCGCAATCCAGACCAGCGCAAACTCCGAGATCACGAAACCACGCCAGCCTGTGTAGAGCATCTGGAACTGGGTCAGAAGTAAAAACAGCGCCGTTACATAATGACTGAAGCAGTACTCGCACGTGAACAGGTAGAAGAACTTCCTCTGGTAGAGCCGCCCGCAGTTCTGGCTCTTGTCCTTGCAGAATTCGCGCGGTTCCCGGAAGATTTCCTCATGGGTAATCGTCCATGAGACGCAGGAGATGGCGAGCCCAAGGAGTAAAAGCGTGCTGAATTGGTGGGAGAGTGGCTGTTCGAGAAACTCTGGATGCACCTGTGTTTCACTCCTGGCTCTCTGGGGAGGTGTGCGCTTGCGCCGCTATGGCCATCGGGGTTAGATGCAGGATGG
>Ga0163163_10001033_pt1 | contig 23581 bp, 18 predicted proteins | sample S65metaG_FD_119766 | JGI IMG/M metagenome (GOLD analysis project Ga0163163, IMG submission 119766) | Switchgrass rhizosphere microbial communities from Kellogg Biological Station, Michigan, USA - S6-5 metaG | ecosystem: Host-associated > Plants > Roots > Rhizosphere > Soil | place: USA...
ACATTGACGAGATTGACATCCAGGCTGACGGTTCCCTGTTGAGTCTGCGACGACGGATGCGCCGCAAGACCAACCGTCAGTGCAACACAAAGACCAGCGCAGAGAATAACAGCGGAAATTTTGCGAATCATTTAGTCGATACCAAAGGCATCACGGTATAGACGGTATATTGGCATATCTGTTGGATACAATCGATGTCCTCTGCTGAGAACTTCGCGAATCTCCTTCGCCTTGCCTCCTTTGGCCTTGTAGAGGTTCACAAGCTTGACGTAGATATCGGGATCTCGATCGAACGCATAGTGCATCATGTATTCGTATTGCTCAATGGCGTCGTCCGGCTGTTTCTCCTTTTCAAATAGCCGCGCCAGATTGAGCCGGGCCAGAAACGTGTAGGGGTCTTTTTCGAGTGACGCCTTGAACATCGCCAGGGCCTTGTCGAGTTCGAATCCCGCCATGAAATAGTCCCCAAGCAAAGCCAGCTCATGACCTGTCGCTTCCGGTTCAATTTTCGTGTACTGCTCCATCCAGCGCGCCGCGTCTTTCCATTCTTTCTTCGTGCTGTAGAGTTCGGCCAGCCGCCTTGGGGGGCCGGGCCGATGAGGGTCGGCAGCGGCAGCCGCGAGGTAGTGCTCTGTGGCTTGCATGTTGTCTCCAAGCGTTTCCCCCACGTCGCCCCACAGTTCCTCCCGATCCGCCAGCAGCGGGCTGTTCGGCGGCATGGAATCACGCGCCTTTTTCAGCTGCGCGTCGGCATTCACGGGATTGCCTCCGGATAGGCTGATACGGGCCATGGCAATTTCCATCGCTCCGGGTTGGAGATTCTGGAGTCCCGAAAGCAGACCCATCGCCTGACTGGCCAGATTCGCGCGATTCATGTGCAACAGAGGAGCGATCATCCCGCTATACGCCTTCTGCATGTCCGGTATTTCTGCTCCCTGCGGAAGAAGTCCGATCTTGGCGTCATACAGCAGACTGACGTTGAGATCTCTCGTTTCTCGGTAAAGTTCGCGCGGGGCGTGGAATTCCAGAAGTGGATGGTCGTCGCTGTTGTGCCTCGTCGTTTCCGCGAATTTCCGGATGGGATCCGAAGACGTGACATAGTAGGCCAGCAGCCCTTCCGGAGTCGAAGAGCGCAGGTACTTACGCAGGTTCTGCACTACCGAAGGATCCTCCGCAGCCAGCCGGGTCCACCGTGCCATATTCAAATGCTGCGGCTGCTTTGTTCCAATCAGGATGAGATCCCCACCCGAATTCCAGGCCGATACCTCCGGGAATTTCGCCTGAAATTCGTGAAGGATCATTCGAAGATCTTCAGGATCCAGTTCGTAGAGCTGCACCCATTGCGCAAACACTCCATCCGGCTTCAATACCTGAACCGCGCGATCGTAGAATTCCGACGTGAAAAGACTGGCAACGCCGGCAATCCATGGGTTCGAAGGTTCGGAAATGATCACGTCGTACTGCTTGCGCGTCACATTCATGTAGTTGCGCGCATCGTCATACGTGATGTGCACCTTCGGATTCTCGAAGCTGTTCCGGTTGATCGACGTAAATACCGGAGCCGCACCAACGACGGCAGGCTCGATTTCGAGGCAATCGATGCCTTCCACTTCTTTAAAGGTTGCTGCAGCGCCCACCGTCACGCCGGATCCGTAGCCAATGATCATCGCGGACTTCGGATTGGAGTGATATAGAAACGGCAGGAATCCGATCATCAACTGCGTCGTCATGTCGTCCTTGTTGGACGCATCGACCTTCCCGTTTGTTCGCAGGCCCACGTAGTCTTCGCCGCGTCGCGCCGAAATGGTCGCGTTATTTCCTTCCTTGAAGTACACCACATCCGTATCGCTGTAGTGCTCATTGATGGTGTATTCGGGACGCGAGTCCAGCATCTTCGCGTAAACGATGATTCCCTGGTCCAGGGATTCCGGAGGCCAGAACACTTTTCCTTTCATCGAAAATGTTGCCAGCAACAGCAATGCGACGGCCGCCCACTTGCCGATGTCCCGCTTTCGTACGGCCGACGGCGCAGACAAAATCAAAGCCGCCATCGCCGCATTGAAAAACAGGCCTGCAAGAACGGTGCGTTCTGTTCCGACAAGCGGCACAAGAACAAATCCGGCAATCAGCGAACCAGCGATCGCACCCAGAGTATTCACCGAATAGATGCTTCCGATACTGCGGCCGAGCAGCTTGAACCTGCTGGAATAAATCTGGCTCGCGATCGGAATGGTCGCGCCCATGCAGATTGTTGCGACGATCATCAGAAAGGCGCAGACCACAAACTGAGTGAGTAACATTGCTGGAAATGAAAAGAACATGGCTCGAAGCGCGCCCAGTACGATCAGAGGAGCGATCTTGTAACCCGTCAGGAATATCAACCCACCGAGCGCAATACCAAGTTGAGTCAGTCCGAGAAGACGAAGCCCGGCGATCGATTTCAATCGGGATGCGATGGAACTCCCCGCGGCAATACCGATAAGGAACGTCACCAGCATGATCGAGAACGCATAAGTCGAACTTCCGATCATCGCGGTGAGCGCACGGGTCCATGCGACTTCGTAGAGCATCGAAACAAAACCCGAGCCTGCGAGCGTCATTAGAACCAGGCCGGCCACGGTGCTGTCCATGGGTTCGTCGGCGCTTTTCTCGTCAACTGCCGCATCTGACGTCGGAGCCACAACTACAGATGTGCTCGCTGACGCAGACCATCGGCTATTGAGAATGATTGCGAATATGCCAATTCCGACATTCAATGCAGCAATGAGCAGAGTCGTTCGAATGTTTCCCAGGCGTGGAATAAACAGGAGCGCGGCGACGAGGGTTCCAAATGCGGCGCCAAATGTATTCAACGCATAGAGCAGACCAACCTTCTGCTGCACCTCTTTTGCAGTCTGCGTGAAAAACTTTGCAAGCACCGGAAGCGTTCCTCCCATCAGGAATGTCGGCACGAGAAGAATCGCGAAACTCGTCAGAAAGCGGAGAAACATGCTTCCACCCGGAATTCCCTGAATGTAGGGCGTCAATGTCCAATACACGCTGTGGAGGGATTGAAAGACGAAAGGAACCAGTGCCGCCGCAATGCCGATTCCGATCTCGAGCATTCCGTACAGCTTCAACGCGCTGGGAACACGATCGGCGTAGCGGCCCAACTTCCAGCTTCCCAGTGCCAGTCCCGCCATGAACGCGCCGAGAACTACTGCAATTGCGTGTGACGTGTTTCCGAAAACCAGGCCGGTCAGCCGCACCCAGATGACTTCGTAAACGAGTCCTGTCGCACCGGAAAGGAAGAAGATCCCGTAAAGCGTACGAAATGATTTCATAAGCGCGCGATTCTACACGATTTCGAAGGTGGCTGAGGCCAAAGGCACGAGTGAGAGGATCGGGATGATGATCACAATTCCCCTCCTGAGTCAGGAGGGGTGGCGCGAAGCGCCAGGGTGGTTCCAAAGGAACCAACTTTCAGAGTATCGCTTATGGAACCACCCCTCGCGGGATTCGCTTCCCGATCCCGCTGCCGACATTACTTGATGGCTGCGCCCTGCCGGGCTTGCACTCGCTAACGCTCCTGACTCAGGAGGGCAAGTTTCGCTCATCCATTTAGCCTTTCACCTGCAACAACACTTTCCCCGTCGTGCGCCTTGCCTCAAGTTCGATCTGCGCCTTTGCCGCATCGGCAAGTGGAAACACATGATCGCGCTTCAACTTCAATTCGCCGGACTTCAGCCAGCCGAACAGATCCTGGGTTCGAGATCGAACCTCTTCGCGGCTGGCTGCGTAATGAATGAGAGTCGGCCGGGTCACAAACAGCGACGCCTTCATGAGTACCAGAGGATCGAATGGAGGAACCGGTCCGCTGGCATTTCCATAGAGGACGAGATAGCCGCGCGGTTTCAGGCAGTTCAAACTTTTTTCCCATGTCGCGGCGCCGACCGCGTCGTAAACCACTTCGACGCCTGCAGCATTCGTCATCTTCTTCACTTCGGCCTCAAAGTCCTGCTGAGAATAGTTGATGATCTCGTGGGCGCCCGCGGCACGAGCCAGGTCTCCTTTTTCAGCAGTTCCCACAGTGGCGATGACTCTCGCTCCAATTTTCCTTGCGATCTGAATCAACAGCAGACCGACACCGCCGGCGCCGGCGTGCACCAATGCGGTCTGGCCGGATTTCAGCGGGTACGTGCTCGTTGTCAGATAGTGCGCGGTCATGCCCTGCAGCATGATGGCGGCGCCGGCGCGAAAGTCGACCGAATCCGGCAGCGAGGCCAGTTTCCAGGTTGGAACAGCCGCGAACTCCGCATATGAACCCATCGACGTGGCATACGCCACTCGATCGCCCACGAGAACATCGGTAACTCCGGAACCCACTTTTGAAACGATCCCCGCACCTTCCGCTCCCGGCGTGAATGGAATCGATGGCGGCTTGTACAGCCCGCTGCGGACATACGTGTCGACGAAGTTCACACCGGAAACATGGATCTCGACCAGGGCCTCACCGGGGCCTGGATCAGGAACGGGGGCATCCTGATATTGAAGAACCTCCGGCCCGCCATGCTGGTAAATCCGAATTGCTTTCATGATCCATCCTCCAGGCGCAACAGGATACCTCACCCGGTCGGATCGATCAGCTATTCGGAATGCTCTTTTCTCGAAAGTACCAATCCACCCGTCGAGTCACAAACATGATTGCCCCGAGGATCACGAACAATCCAATGGACCCGAAAAGCAACGCGGCATCCTCATTAGTCAGCAGTACAAACAGGTAACCATAGAGGCCGGCAACGCCGCAGGCAACCAGCACAGCCCGTTGACCGCGTTTGAAGATCACACGGCTGTATGCGGCAACCAGCCCCAGTATCGCCAGCGACGCGATTCCATAGGCAAGTGAGAAACTCAGACGCTCCGACAGGGACAGCTCCAGCAGATAAAAAACACAAAGCGCTGCACCCAGCATTAGATACTGAATCGGATGGACTCGCGTTCCCGCCATGACCTCAATCAGCCAGACAAATGCGAATGTAAGCAGAATGAACAGGCCGGCATATTTCACGCTCCGCTCCGCCATCCGATAGCGATCAATGGGTTCGATCAGTTGGACCCCGAATCGCGAATCATCAATCGCCTTTGCCGGAACGGTTCCGGAGATCCACGACTGAGAATAATTTCTCCCGAGGTACGAAATGCGCCACGTGGCATCAAATCCATTCTGAGAAATGGCTCTCTCTGCAGGAAGCCAGCTGCCTTGAAAATCAGGGTTGGGTGAATTGGAGGTCAGCTGAACAGAGGTTGTTTCGGCAAACGGGACGAAATATATGGCAAGGCTTCCGTTCAACGACAGAGGAAACGAGAACTTGAATCCGGAATCGGCAGCACCTGCAGCGACGAGAGCGTGAATACCGGATCGCCCATCGGAAAATCCTCCGACACCGGGTAGAAACTCGGCGTCGCTGCCGTTCCAGGAAATTGCGGTTTGCTCACGAATGGCGCGCACGTCCGAAATCCCAACAGCAACATGGGCGCGATCCCAGGCGACGGTGGCCGGGTCTATGCCCAGTTCCGCCAGATTCGGCTTGCCGAACTCGCCTGCGACTGAAATTTTCAATCCATAAACTGGAACTCTAAAGATTCCACGACTTCGTGATTCCGCATCAACCCGGCCGGTAGTCCGCAGTTCTTTGGGTAGAAAGACGGCATTCCGGACACCGGTGCGCGTGACCTCTCCAGAGGGAGTCGTCTCCGTCCATCGCGCCGTGTACGGCAGGATGAGAGCGGGCCCGATGATGGTCTGGGTATTTCCCCACTTTGAGGAAACTTCGGCGGTCGCTTCCCGATTTCGGTCCTGCCGTTCGGAAACCAGACCCCAGATCATGACGATGGGAACAAGAAGTACCACTGCAAGTCCTGCAATCAGGCATAACCGCAATATCTGCGAATTACGAATGGCATCGACGATGCGTTCCAGCTGGGACATGAATTGCCTCCAATTCGACCAACGGCATTACTCTACTATATAAAGTACTTTTTGTAAATACAGAATACCGGTAGCGTGCCCTTGCCTCCCTGTAGGCGTGGCCTGTGACCGCGCACGCTCTATCATCCACACCGCCAGGAAGCGAAATCCATGGTCCAGGCCGAGTATCAGAAGACCGACGAAGCGGGAGTGGACGGCGCTCTAAAATCGCTGACGTTCGAGCCATAGACGGGACTGCTTTAGCCGCTAAAGCGGTAACCCTGACCATGCACGGTGAGAATAAAGCGAGGATCGGAGGGATCGTCTTCCACTTTCTGACGAAGCCATGCAATGTGAACGTCCACGGTACGGGTCATTGAGGCGGCGCTGTAGCCCCAGACTTCCTGCAGCAGTTCATCTCGGGATACCACGTCACCGCGAGCTTCAATCAAGTGCTGGATGAGCCGGCATTCGCGCTCGGAAATGGAAACATCTTTTCCATTCCTGGTCATTCGTGATTTCGCGAAGTCCACATGAACGTTTCCGAAATCGGCGACCTTTATTTTCTTACGCCCATCCGATGCCGTACGGCGAAGCAATGCCTGGACGCGGACCTGTAGTTCTGCAGATTCGAATGGCTTCGTCAGGTAGTCGTCGGCGCCGGCCTTGAATCCCTGCACCTTATTGTTGAGTTCGCTGCGTGCCGTCAGCATCAAAACGGGCGTCTGAACGCCGTTTTTGCGGAGATAACGGCACACCTCAAACCCGCTTCGCGATGGAAGCATGACGTCGAGGACAATGAGATCGAAGGCTTCGCGCATCGCTCGTTCCTGCGCGACGAGGCCGTCGGCGGCGCTTTCCACCGAATAACCCTCCGAGGCCAGCAGATCGGACAGTGTGCGGCGCAATCCCGCCTCGTCTTCAACAAGCAGAATACGTTTTCGAATCATACGGACTCTTTCGCAAGAGGTAATGTCAGCATGAAAGATGCGCCTCCGCCTGCCGCACGCCGATACGTCACGGACCCACCCTGCGCTTCCATCATGCGCTGGACCAGATGCAGGCCAAGTCCGTTACCTGGCGTGTTGGTCGCGGCATTGGCGCCGCGATGAAACGGATCGAAAAGATAACGTTCGTCCACCAGCGGCACTCCCGTCCCGTGATCGATCACGCTCAATCGGATGGTTCCCGATGAACGCTCCACTTCGCTCTCAATCTCGATCTGCACGGAGTCGGTGCCACTGCCATATTTCAATGCGTTGCTGATCAGATTCTGAACACACTGTGTCAGGGCCACTTCGTCTCCCATTGCGGGGGGAAGTTGCGGATCGATTCGATTCTCGACGGAGGCATTGGCATCGCCGAGCGGCAGGGCCATATTCTGAAGCGCGCGATCAACAACGGCGTTCAGATCCACGGGTGCGATGTCGTAACGCTTTCGTCCGGACTGCGTTTCCGCATAGGTCATGACCTGCTCCACCATGTTGGACAAACGCCGGGCTTCCTTCTGGACAATCGTCGCGTATTCTTCAATGCCTTCGCGGTCCTGCACCACTCCGGCGCGCAGGTTATGGGCGGCAGATTGAATGACGGCAAGCGGAGTCCGCAATTCATGGGAAACTCCGGCTGCAAATTCCATCTGCAGCCTGCCCAGTGTTCTTGCGCGATGTCCCGACACAATGCCGACGCCGGCACCGAAGCCCAGCACCAGAAGAATGCCAAAGCTTATCGCAAGATTTCGCCGTCGAAGGTTGGACACGGCGATCTCCAGCGAACCGGCTTCATGCTTTACAAGCAATCTCAATCCCTGGCCAACGAATATACCTGCCTGTGGTCCGCCGCCGCAGCCGCCGGGGCGTGGAGGACCACCGCGGCCGATTCCTCCAATCTGACCAAACTGTCCTGGACCTCCGATGAGATCGACGGCGTAATCGAAGGTTTCAAGATCCTGCGCAGTCCAGGTAGCACCTGAGCTGAATACGGCGACAGACGAAGTAATCGTCACAACGGCAACGCGATAATTCTGATCGCCTGTCATTGGGAAATCGCGCGCGACCAGTGCAGGAAACACCTGCTTCCGGAGTGAGCTCTCATCCAGTTCCGCAATCAGCCAGGATTCCATTGGATCGAGAGGCGGAGAAGGTGGCGCTTGCTGCTGGAATTGCGCTCCGGGGCCGCGGCCAGATCCAGGTCCTGGACCGGGACCTCCACGGCCGCGCTGCGGTTCCGGCGGCCGCCCCGAAAGCTGAATCAGAACTGCGGAACTCCCGTCAAGCCAGGGCAGAGAGCGCGGAACATTGCTGACATTCCGACGCTCCGCGCCCGCCGATTCCCTTTGAAAATATGTCCGAAGCGGTACCAGCCGTGAGGGCCATTCAATCAGATGCAAGCTCTCTTCCTGAAGATTGATCTGAAAGAGACGGACATCGCCCGCCTGCGCGGAACGTACGACATACAGAGTTCGCACCAGGTCAGGATAGCCGGAGGTTTCCGCCCAGTTGCGATAACGCGCTGCAATCGCTGCCGGTGCCGGTTCGTAGCCGCGGAAGTCCAGAGAGGTGCTCATAGAGCGTATCTCGCCGGTAAAATCTCCGGCAAACCGGGTGGAAGAATCCTTGACGCTGGCTTCCAATCGTTGCCGCTCCGCTTCACTGATCTGGCCGATCCAGTGATACTGAAGACCTGCCAGCGTGAACAACGCAATCACCAGCAGAACGATGGATATGCGGGAAATCATAGACGTGTGCTGGGGTGGATTATAGGCACAGCGCTCCGGAGTGCCTGTAAAAACTTGTTAATGGGGAGGGCTGTCCGGCGGATCAGAACGAAGTACGATCTGCGGCCGATCCCTTGGCGCAGCTTTGTCGGTACCACCGATTTGTCGGAAGGACGCTATCGCATAAACCTCCAGACGCCGTCCGGTGGCGATGTGGCGTCCATTTGGCAGGGTGGCACCCACGTCTTTGATGATGGGTTCTATCGATACACAGAGCCCTCAATTTTCAATTCGAATCGAAATCAGTATGGCGGGTGAAACCGTCGAGGGGAATGTCCGGATTGCAGAAACGAAGAATGTGGCCAGCGCGATGGTCGTTCTTGTATCTCCGCTGAACCGACGGAACAACACACAACGCGGCAATGCATGTAATGCAGGGAACGACGACAAAGGTTCTTCCCGGCGCATCGACCAATATCAGTCTCGTGGCCCGCGACCAATGTGCAGGCAGGAAATACGGACCGACATTCCATTGAATTTGATCCACGGGAATTGAACACGATTCCAGCCGGGTCTTTGCCGGTGATCACCGGTGGACCCGCAATATCAGTTCCGACTTCCGGGTGAAGAAATTGTCCCGTCGAGCGCGAAATCGCCTACGCCGACCCCTTCACCTGTAAATTGAGCAGATCCCGTCAGAACCCCCTGTCCTGTCGCGCCGGCAAACCGGCCCGTTCCGCCAATGACATTGTAGGTTCCTGAAAAGATCACACCGCCGGGAACCTCAGTCACATTGAAAGCGTCGAAGATCACAATCGTGTCGCCATTGGCGGCAATCAATGTGAACGTGGCAGTGGCGTTACCCGAAATAAGATTGACGGTTTCATCGGTCGAGAAGGTTGTAGCGCTGCCAATTTGCAGGCCTCTACCGTGGCCCTGGACGGTGATGTTAATAACGGGAAAGCCAGCACTGCTTTGGAATTCCGTGTCAAATGAGGCTTGAAAAGGAACCTGCCCGGCTTTTGCCGCAGATAATGGCGCGGCCGCCACTAAAAGCGATGTCAACAGAAACGTAGCGAACAGCGCCCGACAAAGACGGATTCGCGTCGCAATTATATTCATGTCCTGGTCTCCTTCTGCGTCTGATTTTGAGCTTGGACTCAAGTGTGCCGACATTTTATGGGGAACAAGAATTTATGCCGACAATTCTTTATCCGACCATTGATGTTATCGGCAAGACGGAGTCCGCGTCTTTCTACAGCAGGTTTGCCCGACCCTTTATTATTCGGATAGAAGAAGACTCGCGCGCAAATGCATTGTGGGCTTGCAGACCGGACTCTAAAAAGGGAGGAGCAGCGAGGACCTGGAATTCCGGTTTTCCGGCGCAGGTATAGTCGGGTTAAGCCGCAGCTTTAAAATAGGAATGTTCGCCGACGGACTCAGCGGCAATTTGCGATAGCTGCCGACGGCGTGCCGGCGAGAATTTCTCCCAGAAGAACCTGCCCTGAAAATAGAGCGGATACGCTTCAAGATTCTGTAAACGTAAGAACGATAAGGGAACCGGAAGTGGAATTTCCAATGGAATGTCGGATAGCACGTATTCCGTTGAGGCGTTGTCCGAATGGAGCGCGATCCTGACAATTCAGTCTCACATTCCCCATGCTTCCAACTCCGTAACACGACTAAAGCTGTTGACCGCACCATTGACAAGTACGCGAATGCGCGTTGTTGTGATGTCGCTAAAGATGAACTGACGCAACACGAGGTTATTCCCCGTAATAACCCCGCCGGGTATGTCTAGCCATTGAGATCCGGTCCAATATTGAGCCTGGAAATCCGTCAGGCCGTACAACGTGAATGTCATCCAGGAAGTCGGCTCGACAGGGGACTGAAAATTGTCCTGCAAGCCAACGACGTCGATTTCATGAATCACCTTGTTCCCGCTGAAATCAACTTCGATCCAATCTGGATACGCGTCAAACGTTGCATCGTTCCAGCCTCCATCCGCGCCCCACGACAATCCCTTTCGATCTCCGTTGATAGCGCCTGACGGCGCAAGATCGCTGCTATAGGTCGAGGACGCTGTCGCAAAGCCGCCGTTGGCTGCCAATGCCACATTGATCGTGCCAGCCGGCATCACAGTGACACTCACTGGCGCCGACGTCGTTGTCGCGCCAAGATTGTCCGTAGCCACTGCGGTAAGTATGTGCACTCCGGCGGAGACGTTATTCCACGCGCCTGTATAAGGATTACTCGAACTCGGACTTGTGAGAATCAGCGTCGCTCCATCATAAAAATCCACTCTGTTGATGGATCCATCGCTGTCGTTGGCCGTCGCGCTCAACGCGATCGTTGCGGGTGCGATAAATCTCGTGCTGTCCACAGGACTATTCAAATCAACTGTCGGCGGATTGTTTCCGCTCGCTGTTGCCCACGCTTCGACTTCGATTATGCGACTGAAGCTGGCCAACGCACCATTCACGAGCACGCGGATAGCGTTCGTGGTGAGATCGCTGAAGAGCACTTGCCGCCACACCAGATTGCTGCCGGTGATCACACCGTTTGGCACATTCAGCCACTGTGATCCGTTCAAGTATTGCACTTGGAAATCGGTGAGGCCGTACAACGTGAAGGTCATGGATGGGGTGGGCTCTGCCGGTGCCGGAAAATTGTCCTGCACTGAAAACACGTCAATTTCATGGATGGTCTTGTTGCCGTTGAAGTCGATCTCCAGCCAATCCGGGAATATATTAAATGTTGCGTCATTCCAGCCTCCGCCTGATCCCCACGACAGTCCTTTTCGGTCGCCATTATTCGCTCCCGCGGGCGCCAAACTATCGCTATACGTTGACGAAGCGAGTGCAACCGCGCCGTTCGATGCCAGTGCCACATTTACCGATGGCGGCGGAGAAGAAGACTGCACCACAAGGGTCACCTGTGTTGTGTGGATCAAGCTTCCACTCGTTCCGGTTATGGTTAGGGGATAACTTCCTGTCGGAGTAGATGCCGACGTCGTCACTGTCAGAGTGGATTGGCCGGTTCCGGGCACGGAAGTCGGATTGAACGATGTCGTGGTATTGGCTGGTACACCGGAAATACTTAGCGCCGTCGTTCCAGAGAACCCATTCGATGCAGTTATTGAGATCGTGTAAGACGCACCGTTCCCTTGATTAACTGTTTGGCTTGCCGAAGACCCTGAAATGGTGAAGTCTGAAATCGCCACTCCCAGGCTGACGGTCGTCGAATGACTGATCGTTCCGTCATTGCCAATAATGGTCAGCGTGAAGCTGCCGGCGGGAGTTGTGCCGGCTGTTGTCGTGACAGTTAACGTTGAACTGCCCGATCCATTGATCGAAGACGGAACAAACGACGCGGACACGCCGGCAGGTAAGCCTGTTGTCGAAAGTGCGATGCTGCCGGAGTACCCATTGAGTGCCGTCGTGGAGACGGTGTACGTCGTGGAGTCACCTGCATTCACGGTCCTGCTCGGCGGAGTTGCACCGATCGAAAAGTCTGGCTGAGCCGTGCAGGAATTGAATTTGAAGGAAGCGACTCGCGTACGCCAGTTGAAACTGCCATTGCTCGGTATGTATTCGGTCGTATACCAGAACGTGCAATCGTCGGAAGGATCGATTCGTATAGCGGAATAATCGCCCCAACGGCTGAGTCCTCCTGTCTGTGATCCGCCGCCGGAATAAATGATCACCTCGGTCTGCAGTGTGTTGAGAGCATCGCCACTTTCTCTCCCGGTATACCGGATACTCGGAACAGATGTGCTGCTCGAGGCGCTGTACCCGATAGCAATGTTGCCCGCCTTGTCCATTGCCGCGCTGCCCGTCCACCGATAAGTAGAATCCGGCGCGAAGGTTCCTTGTTGAAAGACCGTGGGGTTCGTGAGCGGATTTCGAATTTCATACCAACGGACGCCGACGCTGGTTCCGGCAGTCACCGAGTGGTTCACGACCAGCGCTTCATGATCGCCGAAATTGCGATACGTGAGGCGATACATCAGGCGGTCAGCCAGAGAATCCAGATTTTGTCCTGAAGGTTGTGGAATGCATGTACCCCCACCGCATGCAGGCGAGAACGACGCTACTGCCAAGGTAACCGGGCCGGTGAGCGTTGCATTCGACGGTGTCACAAAATCTGGAGTGAATGACCACAGCAATAACGCGTTGTTTCCGTAATCGAGGAAGTAACCCGTGTTATTCGGAGGTGCGAAGGCGGAACCACCATCGATGTCGGAAGGCAGCAGGCTGCCATAGCTCTTGCCGGGATTAAAACATTCCTGGACGGCATTGGCTCCAACCAACATTGCCGCACGATCGTAAGCGCAAATTCGAGGACCGCGCCAACCGCCATGGGCGGAGGAGAACATGTTGTACGAGCCAAGATAGGAGTTCTTCCCTATCCCCATCTTCGGATAATCCGGCAACCCGTCGAACGCGTATGCGTAGCGGTAATAAGCTCCTGTGGGATCGCCAGTTTGTGAAACTGCGAAGCACATGTAGTAAGGCGAAGCCGCAGTGAACTGCGATGCGATCCAGCGGTCGGCGACGGCATCGTATTGAATGATCGGATCGCCATCATTCCGTGTTTCGCAGGGTCCTCCGAAACCTTGCCAGAACGCATTGCCTTGCTTTGGATACCCCGGCAACATGATTCCCGACTTGTTGAAAACCGCGAAGCGCACATTGACCCATTGCACAATGTGGTTCGGACCAACCGCCATATTGGTGTCTGGCGGCGCATAACCACTGGCGTCGATACCTTCAAAGCCAGTTCCGGGCGTCGTATTTACCAGAGGTCCCGAGGACAACTGCAGTGCGCCATCTGGGCGATTGTTGCTCTCGGATTGTCGCGGCAATTCCAGGAGGGGACGGTGCTCTACAGCGACTTCTTTGCCTGGAGAGTCGTTCAGAGACTCCTCTCCAGCGTCGAACTTCACGGGATTGTTGAATTCAACCTGGTAATTCCGGCTTTGCGCATAGGCAGCAGAACCTGTGATGAAAACTGTGATTAGCGTAAGTAACAAATTCAATCGGCATGATCGGTATGACATGACAAAACTTTCTTCTGAAACTATTTGACGAACCGCGCCACGCGGCTTCCGGATTAGATCCGCCACCGTATAGCGAGCAGATTGGATTTGCGTCCGCTAGAGGAATATCACGAGGCTGCTCGAAAACACAATCGCACCATTGGTAGTATTTCGACTTTAAGGTGCACAACCATCAATGGAGGCTGAGCAGCGCCTGTACGCTAAGCGCGGATTTGAACGAATTCACCGGACACGCGCCAAACTTTACACCATTTTCGCCGACTTCCAGCTTTGGCAGCCATGCCCGGGACAGTGACACTATCAATCTTCCCGATGAGCTCTATGCGGTACCCCTGACCCGGCCCGCTGGCGCGGGCCACCCTCTCCCTTCGGGCGAGCGATTTCTTAAAGCGGTTCCCAGAGGCGGGTGCTCATGTATCGTTCGCCGATATCGTTGAGCAGGGTCACGATGGTGCCTTTGCGGATTCGTTTCGCGGTTTCGTACACACCTTGCAGGTACGCGCCGGAGGACTGCCCCGCAAACAAGCCATAGCGTGCCAGCAGCGCGCACATGCGGGCGGCGTCCGAGCTGGAGACGCGAACTTTTTTATCGACCACGGACTGATCGAGAATCTTCGGAATGATATCTCCGGGAGACTCGAGTGGTTTCAATCCTTCAATTCCGGGAAAATCCTCTGGCACAATCTGCACGATCTCCACGCCGGGAAGATCCTTCTTAAGACGCCGCCCGATTCCGGTAATCGTTCCACCCGTACCAATGCCGGACACGAAATGCGTCAGCTTACCGTCGGTTTGCAACAAAATTTCCGCCGCTGTTTCGTGGTAGTGGGAAATCCAATTGTTGTCGTTCGAGTATTGATTGCAATGAAAGAAGCGGTCGGGCTCTCGCTCCGCAATCCGGTGCCCCTCGCGCAGCGCCTCGTCATAGCCTTCCATCGGATCGGTCTGCACGAGCGTTGCGCCATGCGCCGCAATGCGCATTTTTCGTTCCCGGCTGGCATTACCGGGCACAACGATTTGAACAGGAATCTTCATCATGGCGCCAAGCATGGCATACGCAATGCCGGCGTTGCCCGAACTGGAATCCAGAACAATCTGACCTTTGCCTATTTTCCCGGCAATCATGGCTTCCAGAAGCATGCGCCGAACAGGCCGGTCTTTGAGACTCCCGCCGGGATTCGCATATTCCGCCTTGGCATAGATCGATACTTCCGGCAATTCCTCCTTGAAGCAGAGGATCTCCACCATTCTTGTATTGCCGATCAGATTCAACGCCGGATAGCGTTCATGAAATTCACGGAAGCGTTCGTCGAGAGGAATAGCGGCGAAAGGATTCATGCGAAGCCCAGGTTCCTCCTCAGGTTCACCCATACCCGGCGCCAGTAAGGAAGTACCTCGGTCTGCTGGCGTGGTATGGCTTCCACTTCGCGATAGGCGCGATTCCGTGCCAGTTGCTTCACGGTTTCCTGATAGGCGAAAACATTACAGTGGATGCAGCGCAATAAGGGGACGGTGACTTCCAGAATAGGGACAAACAGATGATCGGAAGACTTGCAGACGGGCCGGTCGTTTTTCAGGGCATTCAATGCTGTCGCTGCCATTAATACACGTCAATATAACATGCGGGATCAGGTCTTTTGCTTTGTAAGAAACGAAATCAGGTCCGATTTTGTAATGATGTCGAAACCGCCCGGCTGACGGACGAGGATCGCCGACGTATCCCGGTCCATCCTTTTGGCCACATCGGCCAGAGATGAATCATCGGAAACCACCGGGAACGGACGCTCCATGTACTCGGCCACGGGCTTCATTCGCGCCTGGGGATTTGCGACAAGAATATCGAGGATGCGGGTTTCACTCATACTGCCAACCACTTCGCCGCCTTCGATCACCGGCACCTGAGAAATATCGTGGTCGCGCATCAAGTTCACCGCGTCTCCCACCGTAATGCCGAGCGGTATGGAAACCAGCTGATCGGTCCGGCGAACCTTGTCGCGCACCACTTCGCTGGCACGCACATAAACCTGGGCTTCCACGAACTGGTTTTCCTTCATCCAATTGTCGTTGTAGATCTTGCTCAGGTAGCGGGTTCCGGAATCCGGAATGATGGTGACGACGATATTCTTCTCGTCCAGTTCTTCGGAAATCTTCATCGCGACGTGCACTGCCGTTCCCGAAGACCCGCCGGCGAATATGCCTTCGGTACGCGCAAGCAGACGAGTTTTCAGAAAGGAATCCTTGTCACCCACCGCGTGGATTTCGTCAATGACGGAAAAATCCACGTTCGCCGGCTTCTCATCCTGACCGATTCCTTCAACCTTATAGGGTTCCGGTTGAGGCCGACGTCCCGTCCGAAACATCTCCGCAAAGATGGAACCCACCGGATCCGCGCCGATAATTCGAATGGCCGGATTTTTCTCCTTCAGGTACCGGGCGACTCCCGTGATCGTTCCTCCGGTGCCCACGCCGATGACCACATGCGTGACTTTGCCTTCGGTTTGTTCCCAGATTTCCGGACCCGTCGTCGAATAGTGAGCGAAGGCATTCGCGGGGTTTTCGTACTGGTTCGGGAAATAGCTGTTCGGAATCTCCTTGCTCAACCGAAGAGCGACCGAATGATAGCTGCGTGGGTCATGATGTTCGACCTGAGTCGGTGTCACGATGACTTCGGCGCCGAGCGCACGCAATGCATTGATCTTCTCCTGACTCATCTTGTCCGGCATGGTGAAAATGCATTGGTAGCCCTTGATGGCCGCGGCCAGGGCGAGTCCCATTCCGGTATTGCCGGACGTGCCTTCGATCACTGTGCCGCCGGGTTTGAGCAGCCCGCTTTTCTCCGCCGCGTCGAGCATCGCGGTACCGATGCGGTCTTTCACACTGCCGCCGGGATTCAGATATTCGAGCTTGGCCAGAATTGTGGGCCTCAACCCGCGTCCCATGCGCTGGAGACGGACCATCGGCGTGTGGCCGATGACCTGGAGAATGTTGTCATGCCACATCAGGGCGAAACCACGTCGTGGAGCGGAGAATGAACTCCCCTCCTGAGTCAGGAGGGGTGACGCGAAGCGCCGGGGTGGTTCCGAAGCCGAAAAGGTTCGTGATGGGAACCACCCCTCGCGTGGTCGCGACGCGACCACGCTGCCCTCCTGACTCAGGAGGGCAGTTTTTCTTCACCAACACTTTTGGCAAATTCTGCTCCATCAACTCTTCCTCGCAACCGACGCAGCAGCTTTGCGAAGTTCCACTTTCTTTGGTTTCTTGGGCGGAACCACCGTGACTTCGGCACGATAATTATCCAGAGCGCGCACCAGTTCGGCTTCAACGCGGCGGCGGAGTTTTTCAGGAGCAACAACTTTCGCGGAGGGGCCGAAGCTGAGTATCCACGAAACCAGCTCGAACTCTCCTCCCACGTGAAGATTCATGCGGATCCGTCCGCCATCCAATTCACGACATTTCTGGGACGGATGCCAGACCCGGCTCCGGACATATTCCGAAATGTCGGCGCCAAAAATAATTTCCACATCGAATGGATCCTCGCGGATGACTCCAAACGAGGACTCCAGATAGCTCTCGACGGAAAAATCTGCCGGCCGGTCGAAACTCTCGCGCAGTTTCTCGATGGAATCGATCCGCTCAATCGCGAAGGTCCGTATCTGCTGGTACTCTTCAACGTAACCAAACAGGTACATGCCTCCGCGGAAATACATCAGCCGGTAAGGATGCACTTTGTAGTCTTTCCGCTTCTGGCTGTGAACCGAGTAGTACCGCATCCGGATCTGCATCTCTTCACCGATGGCTTCCATCAAGGTGCGAATGATCTCCTTGTGTTCATCGAGGTCCTTGGGCGCATCCGCACGGACGCTGATCATGGAATCCAGATTGTCGAGAAACGCGATGTTGCGCTCCGGAAGCGCGCCTTCAATTTTTTTGAACGCCGACGCGATGTCGCTGGAAAACGGAGGGGCCGCGAGATTCACGACCAGTTTCTTGCTGAAGTAGAGCGCAGCAGTTTCCGACAGTGACAGATTGGCGAGCGGGAGTCCTTTATATTCCTCGTTCAGCCGCCAGTAGACTTTTCCGTCGTACCGTTCGTCGTACAGCGGAAACCCGGCTTCCATGAGCGCAGCCAGATCGCGGCGTATCGTCTTGGTTGACACGACATGACTGTCGGCAAGATCGGTTATCGTCGTCCAGCGATTGCTTTCAATCTGTTTTAGAATCGCCCACTGTCGGATGAGCTGCGCATTGCGCCCCATTCAGATTTTCCTGCCTTTCCTAGCGGAATAACGGTCCGAATCACGGTTTTGGTGTCATGAATACCAGCAGCACCAGGTCTTCCGCCGATCCGTTTCGGACTCCGTGCGGTTCTCCGGGCCGTGCGACCACGGCCTCCCCCGGACCCAGTTCGCGCTCTTCACCACCGATCTGAAACATTCCCCTGCCCCGAAGCACAAAGTAAATCTTGTCGGACTCCGCATGGCTGTGAATCCGCTGATCCTGTCCGGGTTTCAGGCAGTATAAGTCACAAAAGTACTTCGTCGAATCGAACAACGAAATCTTTTGCATTTTCTCGTCAGAAAAATGAACGAGAGACTCAAAGTTCAGGGCTTGCATGGGAGATTTTCCGGGGCCGCGCTTATTGTAAGGGAAAGATCCGGGCAGAAGGGACTATTTCCTCCGCGATTTTCACGAAGTGCGGGTGGCAGGTGAATAGAAGAACCTGGTGCGTCGCGGCAAGATCGCGAACCGCCAGCAGCGTATTCCGCGTCCGCACGGGATCGAAGTTGACGAAGACATCATCGAATACAACCGGAAGCGAGTCCGAGGTCAAAGCGTATTCGCGAACCAGAGCCAGTCGCATGGCGAGATACAGTTGCTCGGCGGTTCCGCGGCTGAGCAATTGTGGAGGCAGGCGGACACCGTCTGCGCGTTCCACCTGGATTTCAGCTCCATCCAGTGGAGCGATGACACGGATATAGCGGCCTTCCGTCATCACCTTGAAGAAAAGCGTAGCCTGACGGAGCACGCCGGGCTGGCGTTCTGTTTCGTAGATCTTGCGGGTTTCATCGAGCAGGGTCTTGCACAACGTCAGAACCGCCCACGTTTCCGCATTCGCATCGAGTTTCGCAAGAATGAGTTCCTGGCGGGTCAGCAGGCGCGAACGCTCTTCGCTGCGCTCCATGATCGCGATTCGCTCAGCAACGCGTCCGGCTTCATGCCGGACATCGACCAGCCGCTGTTCCATGTCGGCCAGTTCCGCTTTGGTCGCATCGAACGCCTCCTGAACGTTGTCATGGAGATCGAAAAGCATGGCGGGCTCTCCCAGGTCCGTGGGAATCCGATCGAGTTCCGCCGAAAGCAGCAGCCGCTGCTTGTAGGCATCCGCGCATTCCAGAAACTCTGCTTCGCTTTCGGCGGACGCTTCGGAAAGAAGTGCGGCAACTGCCTCCTTTTGTTCCTTGGTCTGATGCTCAATGTGCTGTAGATCATCGTTGGATCGCGCCACGGAATCTTCAACGCGGCGCAACTCCTCGGCCAGTTTCGACAACTGGTCCAGATCCGCAACACGCTTTGCAATGTCTTCCGGTGCAATTTCCCGCTTTCCGATCAACTTCCGGATTTCCGCTTCGATGCCTCTTCCTTCGTTCTCGACCTTGCGGACTTCTTCTCCGCAAATACGCACGCGTTCGGCGCAATCGGCTAGTTTCGCGCGAAGAGCGGCATATCCCGCCTGACGCCGCCTGTACCACAGGTAGGGAGTGAGCGAAACGGCAATCAGGGCCATCGCGGGGTAGAGCTTTCCGGACAGTGCAATGCCCGCGGCGCCGCACCAGATCAAACCGATAAACATGAAGACCGAAATTTGCGACGGGGGACGAACTCCCGTCACGGCGGATTCGTGGGCGGCGTTTTCCTGCTTGGTTGCATGAAGCTTTTCGATGGAAGCCGAATAAATACGGCGCGTCGCATCGACGCGAGGAACCAGGTTTCGCAGGGCTTCGATAATCCGGACACGACGGTCGTATTCTGAAGGGTCCGCCTGAGCCCGCAGGTCCCGTCTGCGCATGCGGCGCTGTTCCGCTTCGCGGCGCGTGGTGTCGTATTCCGCTTGAAGCTTCTGAATATGTTTATTCAGCAGGGCGAGGCGTTCGACTCCGCCTTCCGGGAATTGCACAACAACCGGAAGCGAGGCCAGAGTCTTCTCAAGAAATTTGCGGCGCTCCGCAAGAGGTCGCGAATTCAATCGCTTTTCGTACTGGGCCGCGCGCTGCTTCAAGTCGACAACGATCTCTTCCAAACCGCGGATTTCCGCTGCGAGGCGAATCCTGGCTTCGTGCGCTGCCCAGTACTCCTCGGGCTGGTGTTCGGTACGATCGAGATCTTCGCGGACCGCTTCGATTTCCTTCAACGCAACATTGATCGACCCGTTCTGACCTCGCGGAAGAAACATCGCACTCTGCCGGGCATCGATATCGCGCTGAACACCGGTCCACTTCGATGCTCCAATACCCAGGCCGGCGCCAGTGATGTGCTGAGCCACCTCGTTGTCCTGCAGCGTATGGAACTGTTCGAGTTCCTCGAGGCCAAACGCGAAAACGTTGTGATACAGCGTGCGCGTGGTTCCCCCCAGAAGCACATCAAGTTCGGATTCACTGCCCGTGGAATCTCCGTCATAAATGATGGTAGTGCCGCGGACATGGCGTCCCGCCTTGCGTTCAATTCGAATCGGACGATCCTTTACATTGACGTCGAGCCATCCGCCGTGGATTCCGCCATTCAACGGATCGTATCGGCGGGCGCTTCCCCTTCGGTCAAATCCAAAGAGGATGGAACGGACAAAAGCCATCAGCGTGCTCTTGCCCGTTTCGTTCGGCCCGTGGAATACATTCAGGCCGGGGCCAAGCCGGTCCCAGTCCTTTTCATTCCAGACGCCAAAACCATCAATGTGGATGTTCTCGATCTTCATAAGGTGAGTCCTGGTGTCCGCTAGGGATCCAGCAGCAAATCCACTCCCATGGATGTGGCGCGTTCGATCCACTCGCGCAGCCGCGCATCATCGGGTGGAGTGAGTTCCTTTCTGCGGAAGAGCGGACCCAGACTGTCGGTGAGTTTCTGACGAAGTTCCGGGTCATTCAGCGCGTTGTCGGCAAGCTTCAAAAAGTCACTCACGAGGGTTTCGGTATGGGACAGGGATTCGAAATCCAGCTCGGGCCCGGTCGCAATGCGTACCGATTCAGTTGAAATGACGGATTGCAGCTGCTCACGCAGCTCCTCGGCCATGCCATCGCGCTGCAGATCCCGATGGAGCGGGCCATTACCTCGAAGTGTGCATCGGGCCACGGTGGGCCCGGCAAACGACGCTGCGGCTTCGCGTCCCTGTTCCTGGACTGCGGAAATCAGGCTGTCGATGCGAGTGAGGTTACGGATAGACAATTCCAGATGGGCCCATCGAACCTTGTTGGTTTCGACGAATTCCATATGCGCCTGGCCATTTCGGTCGACATCCACCTGCAGACAGCCACGCGGGCCGGGTTCACGAGCATTGCGGCCCTGGGGGTTTCCCGGATACGCCACCGCCGTGGGTTCAAGAGCGAGAGTCGATCGCGTGTGGACATGGCCGAGCGCCCAGTAGTCAAATTGAGATGACTTCAGCTCGTCGAGCGTTACCGGCGCATAATCCGCATGGCCGGCCTGCCCTCCAACATTGGCATGGAGCACTCCGACCGAATAGGGGGAATCCTCATCCGGCTTCATCATCGCCGCGAGGTTCTCCGTCACCCGCTCCCGCGCGTAACTGACTCCGGTCACGCGGGCAATTTCCTTCCCGCGACGAATGACGGGTTCGGTATTCGGCTTCCCGGTGAAGGTGGTGACGTTTGGAGGGAGTAGAAACTCGCTGCCCCAGCCGTTTAGCGGATCGTGGTTTCCATGAACGACATAAACAGAGATATCCCGCTCTGCCAGACGTTCCATCTGGCGGCGAAACGCAACAAGCGCCCGCAGACTGCGATCCCTGGAATCGTAAAGATCTCCTGCAATGACCAGGAAATCGGATTTTGACTGTATGGTGTGATCGACAATGGCATCGAACGCGCCCAGCGTCGCCGACTGCAGACTCTCCCGCAGGCCGGGATCGGCATTCGCAAGACCGCGAAAAGGGCTGTCCAGGTGCAGATCCGCCGCATGGATAAATCGGATGGACTCCATGCATAGCTTTTATGTGAATCGGCGGACAGCTCAGGTCCGGGGAAAAAACCGGGGAAATATGTCATTTGTCGTTAATCATTTGTCAATTTGGGAAATGAAAAGACGTTCCCCACCCTCAAATGACAAATGACATATTCCCCGTCTCCGGATTCAGGCGGGAACCGGGCCTAACAGATCCGCAATCTGGTACTTGTCGTGGGATCCCACCAGGCGGCCGGCTTCCTTGCCGTTCCTGAAGAGAATCATTGTCGGTATCCCGCGTACACCGTATTTCACGGCGACATTGGGATCGTCGTCCACGTTGAACTTCAGCACCTTTGCGTTCTGGCCGTAGTCTTCGGCGACAGCGTCCAGCACGGGAGCCATGGCACGGCACGGACCACACCAGGGCGCCCAGAAATCGATCAGCACAGGCTGTTCGGACTGGAACACGATGTCTTCAAATTCACTTTCGTTGACTTCACGCACAAGTCGGCTCATTTAAGTCCTCCGATATATCGATATATATCTATATATCATGGAAGTCAAATTCAGGGATTGGGCGCAGGAAAATGCCTTGAAGCGCGCAAATCATTTCCATGTGATTCCGTTTGAACATGGGAGTTCCAGGAGTTCCGAACTTATAGCGTGAGTACCCTGGTGGTCAATCGATTAAGCGCTATTTGAATACGCTGGAATTCGCCGGCATCGCGCCATACAATTCGACTAACTCCACATGCGCAATTGGATAGTGTTCCTGTTAGTCCTCCTCAGCAGTGCTGGGATGCTTTCCCAGAACGGCCGGATCGGTGGTCCGGACTCCAGCGGAAAAGACCATCCGCAGCTTTCAATCGATGTCGCTGTCTTTGATCCTCATGGAAGGGCGGTCACGAATCTGAACGGATCGGATTTCGATCTTCTGGACGACGGCGTACCTCAGAAGATCAGCAGTTTCACCCCGATCGACAAGCCGTACAACGTTTTGCTGCTATTCGACTGCAGAGACGCTACGCGGGACCGACTGAGTCTTCTCACTGGAGCGCTCGCGCGATTTACACATGAACTGCGGCCCGGCGATCGGATGGAAATCGCAGTCTTCGGCAGCGAGGTTCATGTCGTACTCGATTGGAATTCAGAGCGAAGCGGAGAGATCCATATCGGCGACAATCCGATCTGCAAAAACACCGATTTGTACGGTGCGCTGGACTGGAGCGCGAAAGAAGTCCTCAAAGTCTCCGGACGTCGGAGTGTCATCGTGTTCAGCAACGGATACCAGACGGAAATCCATCGTCAGGAAATCCAGGTGGACGGAGTCAAAGTACAGCAGATTGTCCCTCCAAAAGAGGACACGGAATTCCAGAGGATTTTGAAAAACGCCCGTGAAGGCGATACGCCATTCTACTTTATTGCGGTCGACACGGATTTCAATCCGGGCACCCAGGACGCCGGCTCGGTGCAGGATCTGCAGCAGCTGCGTGCGCGGGTGGAACAGGTGGCGGAAGTATCGGGGGGACGCATTGTCTTTCCTCGTGAATCGTCGGAAGTCGTCCCGCTGTTTCTCCAGATCGGCCGCGAACTGGGAGCCTTCTACAGCCTGTCATTCACTCCGCAGCACACCAGGGACAGCAACTACCACACGATCGATGTCCGGGTTCGAGATGAGAACTAC
>Ga0163163_10001035_pt1 | contig 23566 bp, 11 predicted proteins | sample S65metaG_FD_119766 | JGI IMG/M metagenome (GOLD analysis project Ga0163163, IMG submission 119766) | Switchgrass rhizosphere microbial communities from Kellogg Biological Station, Michigan, USA - S6-5 metaG | ecosystem: Host-associated > Plants > Roots > Rhizosphere > Soil | place: USA...
AAACCCATCTTTGATAAATACAATCCCGCTTTTCCTTTTGAATACCAATTTGCCGACGAACAATATGCTAAAAAATTTAATTACGAGGAACTGGTAGGAAACCTGGCAGCAATCATGGCAGTGTTGGCCATTTTTATTTCATGCCTCGGACTTTTTGGACTGGCTTCGTTTACTGCGGAACAACGGGTCAAAGAAATAGGCGTACGTAAAGTACTTGGCGCAAGCATTTTTAACTTGTGGAAATTGCTTTCAAAAGATTTTGTGATACTGGTTTTAATTGCCTGCGCTATTGCTATTCCCGTCGGCTGGTATGCCATGAATGAGTGGCTGAAGAATTATCAATATAAAATTAATATTGGTTGGGGGACTTTTATTCTTGTTGTTGCGTTGTCGATTGCTATTACATTAATAACGGTGAGCTTCCAATCGATAAAGGCGGCTTTTGCGAATCCCGCAAAGAGTCTCCGAACAGAATAAATTGAAAATTAAAAATGCAAAAGGGAAATATGAGGGACAAACAGTTTTTTCATTTTACATTTTGCATTTTAACTTAAAATGAAAGCGATGATTAAAAACTATCTTAAGATCGCCTTTCGAAATCTTTTACGATACAAAGGGTTTTCCTTTATCAATATTTTCGGCCTGGCGACCGGAATGGCGTGCAGCCTTTTAATATTCCTTTTTGTAAAGGACGAGGTCAGCTATGACCGATTTCATAAAAATGCTGAAAACATTTATCGCGTTGTAAAGGATTTTGTAAACGATGATGGCAGCCGTTTACCCGACGCTACCACACCTCCTGCCGTTGCCCCTGCCATGCAACGTGAGATTCCCGAAGTAGACCACGTGACAAGAGTGTTCCCTAGTTGGGGAGGTAATTTTCTTATCAAGTATAGCGACAAAAAGTTCATGGAAGAAAAATTATGCAGGGTCGACAGCAGCTTCTTTGACGTTTTCACTTTCCCATTCCTCCAGGGAGATGCGAAAGAAGCTTTTAAGGAGATTAATTCGATTGTGATCACTGAAGCAACCGCCAAGAAGTATTTTGGAAGCGAGAACGCAATGGGAAAAACGCTGCAGATCGCGGAACTCGGGGACATGATGGTGAAAGGCGTATTGAAAAATGTCCCTTACAATTCCCATTTTCATTTTGATTTTTTGATATCAACCAGGAAGTTTTCAGGAAATATCGACGCAAATTGGGGGTGGTATAATTTTTATACTTATGTAAAGCTAAAATCACCCGCTAACGTTGCCGGTCTCGACAGAAAAATACAGGATCTGTATAAACGCAATAATAAAGACGGCAAGAATATTTTTTATGTTCAACCCTTAACGGGAATTCATTTATCCTCCAATCTCAAATGGGAGTTAGAACCGAATAGTGATAAACTTTATGTGTACGTGTTTACCATCATTGCCATTTTTATTATTCTTATTGCAGGGATCAATTATGTGAATCTTTCAACAGCAAAAGCATCGGTAAGAGCAAAAGAGGTTGGAGTCAGGAAGGTCGCAGGTGCGTTTCGCTCTTCACTGGTCAATCAATTTTTGATTGAATCAATCATTACTTGTCTTATTGCGGCTGCATTGGCTGTAATAATTGCGCAGTTGTTATTACCTGTTGTTAATAACTTAACATTAAAGCACCTCACGGTTATCGGGAATCCTTCGGTGCTTTTTTATATGACCGCGGCCGCAATGTTTCTCGGAATAATTGCTGGCTTCTTCCCCGCAGTTTATCTTTCATCCTTCAAACCGATCCTGGTTTTAAAGGGATTAAAGGTTTCCGAAAAAGGAACACTGAATCTTCGGAAGGCATTGGTTATTGTTCAATTCACCATTTCTACTGTACTGATCATTGGCGCTTTGATCATTTCGCAACAAATGCATTTCATCCAATCAGCAAAACTGGGTTTGAATAAAGACCAGGTTATTGTAGTAAAGAACGCCGGCGATTTATCGAGAACGGACGGAGACGCTTTTCAAAATTTGGCGCTTCAAATTCCAGGCGTCAAAAAAATTGCCACGTCAGACGGAGTCGTTGGTGGACAAAACTGGACCAATGGAATGAGTTTGAAAGGATCACAGAATTCCCAATTGATGAATTTTCTTTCAGTGAGCTATGATTTCCTGGATGCTTTAGGAATACAAATAAAAGAAGGTAGAAATTTTTCCTCAAAATTTCCTGCCGATACGATCAACAACGGAATTCCTAAAGGCCCTCTTGATCAGAATATAGGTAGCACCATATTAAATGAAACAGCGGTCAAAGATCTTGGCATTCCTGAACCCGCAGTAGGCAAACAAGTGCTTTGGGGTAATGACCGTGATACAATGTACTATGTTACGGTGGTAGGAATCGCGAAGGATTTTCATTTCACTTCTCTTCGCAACCAGATAAAACCCTTTGCCTTTGTCAACATACCCCGACGGGTAGCCAATTTCACAGTAAAGTTGTCAACCGATAACATAAAGCAAACCCTTGCGCAATTGGAAAGCACATGGAAGAAGTTTTCGGCGGACCGACCGTTTGAATATAATTTTTTGGATGAAACTTATGCAGGCCTTTATCGATCCGAAAGTCGTTTTCAAAAAGTGTTTATTAGCCTGGTCGTACTCGGGATCATCATCGCCTGCCTTGGATTGTTTGGACTTGCGACATTTGCTGCACAACAGCGGGTAAAAGAGATCGGTATCCGCAAAGTATTGGGAGCCTCAGTAACCAATCTTCTAGGGTTGCTGTCAAAAGATTTTTTAAAGCTGGTGATCATTTCATTGATCGCCGCCATTCCCATTGCGTGGTTTGCGATGAATAAATGGTTGCAAGACTTTGCTTACAGAATTCAGATTCATTGGTGGGTGTTTGTGATTGGTGCAATCATTACCATACTCATTGCCTGGATCACCATCAGCGCTCAGGCGTTTAAGGCCGCAGTTGCAAATCCAGTGAAATCCTTACGAACAGAATGAGAGAGTGAGTGAGTGGGTGAGTGGTGAATAGCGAGTGGTGAATGGACTTGAAAATTTATAAATGACACGTACTTTGTTCTTTGAGAATCCCAGAATTGCTAGCTGTGAGCCAGGAACTCATAGCGGCAGCTAAAATCTTTTTTTATGATAACAAACTATCTAAAACTCGCTCTGCGGAACCTGGTTAAGCGTAAGGGCTATGCTATACTGAACATCTTGGGCCTCGCTATCGGGATCACCTGCTGCCTTCTCATTTTTCAGTACGTAGCTTTTGAAAAAAGCTATGATAAGTTTCAACCCAAAGCAGACGAGATCGTACGATTGCGTCTTGACTCCTATCACCAGGGGAAACTGCAATGGAAATCGGCAACGGTGTATCCTGCGTTTGGGCCGACTATGAAAAAGGATTTTCCGGAAGTAGAAGAATTTTGTCGCCTCATTGACGCTAACGGCCTGTTCGCAAACGACGAGCGGAATGTAAAGTTCAACGAAGAAAAAGGCTATTACGCTGATCCTTCCGCGCTTTCAATGCTGGGAATTCAATTGACGAAAGGAAATTCTAAAACTGCACTCAATGGACCTGATAAGATCTTGTTGTCGGAGAATACAGCAAAAAAATATTTTGGTACAGACGACGCGATGGGAAAAAAATTGGTTTACCGTGACCCTAGTTTTACAAGAACATTAGAGGTTACTGGTATTTTCAAAGAGTTCCCTGCAAACTCACATCTCATCATTAATCACGTGTTATCGTATTCCACACTTGGAAGTATTTTACGCCAATTCGGGGACACTTCAAACGCTACGGAAACCGCCTGGGGTTGGTACGATTTCTACGTTTATCTCCAATTAAAACCCGGGACGGACCGGAAGAAATTAGAATCAAAATTTCCAGCGTTCTGCGACCGTTATATCAACAGCCAGGAATGGAACAAGACCAATAATGTCCGCTCCGAGATAACCATGCTTCCGCTGAGCGATATTCATCTTTACTCGAATTACAACCAGGAAGCAGAAGTTAATGGGAGCGGTCAATCTGTTTCTTTTCTTTTTCTCATTGCATTTTTTATTATTGGCATTGCCTGGATCAATTACATAAACCTGGCTACAGCGCGTTCGTTGGAAAGAGCCAGGGAAGTGGGTGTCAGAAAAGTCATGGGCGCCATCCGCCGAAATCTCATCGTACAATTTTTGGTAGAAAGTTTTTTGATCAACCTGATCGCTTTTGTCCTCGCACTTTCTATTGCTTACCTAATTACGCCCTCCTTTAACCATATGATTGGAAGAGCGGGCGGCTCAGGATTTTCGTTTCCTGCAAATTACTGGATAGGGTCTGCGCTCGTGTTTTTGTCAGGTTGTATATTGTCTGGGCTTTATCCGGCCGTCGTATTGTCCGGTTTTCAACCAGTATCTGTTTTAAAAGGCTTATTCAAAAGCAGCGCCGGCGGTCTCGCATTAAGAAAGGGTCTTATCGTCACACAATTTGCCATATCACTCGTGCTGATCGCAGGAACTATTATTGTATTTCAACAGGTCTCTTTTATGCGAAAGCAGAAGCTCGGAGTGAATATCAAGCAAACTCTTGTTCTTGATGCAGCCGCTTCGCTTACAGATTCACTTTACCAGGGCCAGTTCCAATCATTTAAGAATGATCTGCTTAATATCAGCGGTGTAAAGAATGTAGCAGCATCGACTATTATCATGGGCAAAGAAATCTACTGGACCAACGGGAGCAGAAGACTAGGCGCCGAAAACCAGGGGTCTGTGACACTTTACAACATAGGAATAGACTATGATTTTATTCCTTCGTTTGGCCTGGAAGTAAAAGCAGGCAGAAATTTTTCAAAAGATTTTCCGACCGATGAACACGGAGGTGTATTGCTTAATGAGGCAGCAGCACGTTTACTCGGATTTACTGATTTTAACAAAGCAGTGAATGAAAAATTCTTTTCAGCCGGCGATACAGTTTCGTTGTTGGGCATTGTGAGCAACTATCATCACCAGGGTTTGCAAAAGGCAATTGATCCGATGATCTTCCGCTTGCGACCAAATTCGCGCGGGGCTTATTCCTTAAAGATTGAAAGTAAGGACATGGCATCAACCATTGCTTCTGTGCGGAAGGCCTGGAATAAATTTTTTCCGGCCGATCCGTTCAACTATTATTTCCTGGATGAGTTGTTTGACAAACAGTACAGGTCCGACCAATTGTTTGGAAAGGTCTTTGGACTGTTTGCCTTTCTCGCGATCATCATTGCGTGTTTTGGATTATTAGGTTTATCGGCTTATAATGTTTTGCAGCGTACCAAAGAAATAGGCATCCGTAAAGTACTCGGTGCGTCCGTACAAAACGTGCTTTATATCCTTTCAAAAGATTTTATCACACTTGTGCTGGTAGCTTTTGTTATTGCAGTTCCTGTAACCTGGTTTATCATGCATAACTGGTTGCAGGATTTTGCCTACAGGATCAATATACAAGTATGGGTTTTTGCAGTGGCAGGAATATTGGCGATAATGATAGCCTTGCTAACGATCGGCATCCAGGCATTTAAAGCGGCTGTGGCTAATCCGGTGAAATCATTGCGAACCGAATAAATAATGAGTGAACCGCTCATTACTCATTATTGATTACTCATTAAAAGAAGATTATGTTCAAAAATTATTTAAAGACCTCCTTACGATACCTGCTGCGCTACAAGACATACACCGCTATTAATACGCTGGGATTGGCTGTCGGCATTACATGCTGTATCCTCATTATGCTGTTTGTAAGAAGCGAATTTAGCTATGACCGTTTCAACACAAAGGCAGATCGCATTTACAGGATCTGGCAAACTGAAAAATTCCAGGGACAGGAATTCAAAAACACCGTTACCCCCATCCCAATGGGGCCTGCCATGCAAAGCAGTTTTCCTGAGGTAGAAGCGATGTGCCGTATATACACAACAAATACGCTGATAAAGGTCAATAACAATTCATTTAATGAGAGTTTCACCATGGTGGATTCCTCGCTGTTTAAAATTTTTGATTTTAAACTGATCCAGGGTGACGGCAGTAATCCTTTCCCGACCAGCAATTCAGCGATCGTTACGCCAAAAATTGCAAAAAAATATTTTGGCAACACGGACCCGATGGGTAAAAATTTTGAGATGCAGCTGGGAGACACAAAACAATTGTTTACGATAACAGGAATAGTGGCCGCAGCACCAGAGGAATCAAGCATTAAATATGACATCCTGATCTCCTATTCGAATGAAAGGTTGATCTTTTCTGAGAGAATGTTGCATAGCTGGTTCAATGTTTTTGGCGAGACCTATGTGCTGCTTCGCAAAGATGTGCAACCCGCAAGTCTTGCAAAAAAATTCCAACCCATGCTTAAGCAGCAATTGGGAGATGATTATGGGTCGGAACAGTTTGACATGTATTTGCAACCCATTACGACGATTCATTTGGATAGTTCATTGCCTTCCGGAATACAGCCGGTCAGCAACCCAAAATATTCTTACATACTGGCGACAATCGGCATTTTGATCCTGCTAGTCGCCTGTATAAATTTTATTACACTCTCTGTTGGCCGCTCTACAACGAGAGCAGTGGAAGTGGGAGTAAGAAAGGCATTGGGAGCAGAAAGAAAACAGCTCATACGACAGTTCTGGGGTGAGGCCCTACTGGTAACATTCGTATCAGTAGTTATCGGGTTAGTCGTCGCCATTGCGCTCCTCAAACCCTTCAATCAAGTCGTCAACAGGCATCTTATTTTTCACCTTGATCCATTGTTCATACTATTTTTTATTGCACTCATCGTTGTCATTGCATTGATCGCGGGTATTTATCCCGCCATTATTCTTTCCGGTTTCAACCCTATTGAAGTGTTGAAAGGAAAATTGAGAACGAAAGACAGTGCCGGCCTGTTCAGGAAGGGATTGATCGTCGGCCAGTTTGTCGCCTCCATTGTTATGATCATCTGCACCATTGTGATCGGCAAGCAAATGAATTACCTGCAGCACAAAGACCTCGGCTACAAAAAGGACCAGGTGATCATCATCCCTACAAATAAAAAAAGGGCAGAAGCATATCCCCTGACACATTTGTACAAAATTGAATTGTCGAAATATCCTGAGGTCCTGGGTACTTCCGCCTCTATATACAGTTTTTCAGAAACTCCATGGGTGAACCTTGGTTACTCAGATGATAAAAAAGGTTACCACAGTTTTCAATACAATGAAGTAGATGCATCATTCATTGAAACCATGCAGATCCCTATCCTACAAGGGAGAAGCTTCCAAACACAAAACCCTGCTGATACAAATAATAGTATTATCGTTAACGAAACGCTGCTAAAAGAATATGGCATAAAAGATCCAATCGGAAAACGGTTCGGCAAGTATTCGCAACTGATCGTTGGAGTAACAAAAGATTTTAACTATGAATCATTACACACTAAGATCGAACCCCTGGTTCTTTCTTTAAAACTTGACACAATTGCGAGGCAATCCAATGATATTTCATTCGCCAATTCTCCACAACCACGTATTTCCGTGCGCATGAAGGCAGGAAATGTACAGGACAATATCAATATTTTGAAAAAAGCATGGCAGGCCGTAGCACCCAACCAGGATTTTGAATATCATTTTTTAGATGAAAGCCTGGGGGCAGCTTATGAACAGGAACAAAAAAGTGCAACTGTGGTAAAGATCGCATCTGGCTTATCCATATTTATTGCATGCATGGGCTTATTCGGCTTGGCCACGCTGACAGTGACCCGACGTACCAAAGAAATAGGAATAAGAAAAGTTCTCGGAGCAAATGCAACACAATTGGTGAAATTATTATCAAAAGATTTCCTGTTGCTGATCGTTATTGCCGCCCTGGTCGCTTTCCCACTTGCCTGGTGGGCAATGAATAAATGGTTATCCGACTTTGCTTATCGCACGAGTATCAGCTGGTGGGTGTTTGCAATCGCTGCGATCGTCTCTATTGTGATCGCATTTGTTACCATCAGTACGCAGGCGGTAAAGGCAGCGTTGATGAACCCGGTGCAGAGCCTGAGGACGGAGTAGTGATTGACGAGTGGTGAGTGGTGAATGGGCCGGTAAGGATGAAGGTTGCTATTGACTATGACTGTTCACAATTGACAATTGCCCATTAACAAAAAAATATAGCCATGATAAAAAACTATTTTAAAACCGCGTGGAGAAATCTGTGGAAGAACAAGACTTTCTCATTCATCAATATCGCAGGACTTTCCATCGGAATGGCAGCCTGCCTGTTGATCCTGCAGTATGTAAGCTTTGAATTAAGTTTTGATCAATTCAATAAAAATGCGCCGGATACTTATCGGGTCTACAATGACCGCTATCAAAATGGCAAACTGATCCAGCACGGCACTATTACTTATTCTGCTATCGGCAAAGCCATGCAGACAGATTTTCCCGAAGTGATAAATCATACCCGTGTTGTGCCCCTGGGAACTTCAATCATCACATATAACGACAAGAAGATCGGAGAACAAGAAGACCTGGCAGCAGACGATGGTTTTCTATCCATGTTCGACTATCCCCTTCTTTCAGGCGACCGGCTCACTGCTTTGAAAGAACCCAATTCAGTAGTTCTGTCTGAAAAGCTTGCGAGAAAGGTTTTCGATGTGAGAGATGATAACTTTCAACCATTGCTTGGCAAAACAATAGTGATCGAACGTGATTCGCTTCCTTATAAAATAACGGGCGTTCTGCAGAACCCTCCCGACAACTCTCACCTCCAGTTTGATTTCCTGTTGTCGTATGTTACACTTTACAAAGGCAAATACGGTTGGCCACAAGCTGAATATGATTTTACAGATTCCGACTTCTGGCACTATATACAATTGAAGCATGGCACCGATTATAAGGTTTTAGAAGCTAAATTCCCTGCGTTTAGCGAACGACATTTCCAGGGAAATAAGATCTCAGGCAGCGATGAAAAATTCTATCTGCAGCCACTTTTAAAAGCACATTTATATTCTGATTTTGAATACGAGATCGGTCAAACGGGAAGCGCAACAGTTGTATGGGGCTTACTTATTATAGCTGCTCTGATCATTCTTATTGCTTGGATGAACTATATCAATCTCGCTACGGCAAAATCAATGGAACGTGCCAAAGAAGTGGGTGTGAGAAAAGTTGCGGGTGCGACTAAACCACAACTGATACGACAGTTCCTCACAGAATCTTTCACGATCAACATCGTTGCCTTATTGATCGCTTTATTGATCGTAGCGCTTGTTCAAAGCAGCTTCAATTCATTAGTGCGGCATCAGCTATCGTTATCATACCTGTTTCAAAAGGGATTGAATGGCTATAATATCTCAACTGCATTAATTGCGTTGATCGTTTGCGGGATCTTTATTTCAGGATTTTACCCTGCATTTGTGCTTTCATCGTTTAAACCCATCCTTGTGTTGAAAGGAAAATTCACGACTTCAGGCAAAGGGATCGGTTTAAGAAAAGCGTTGGTCGTTGGGCAGTTCGCCATAACCGTTGCACTCATTATCGGTTCGTTTGTTGTATACAAACAAATAAAATTTGTCAACGAGCAAGACCTTGGTTTCAATATGACTCAGATGCTTATTGTAAAAGGCCCGCAATTGACAGGATGGGATTCTACTTTTATTGAAAGGGAAAATAGTTTTACTTCCGAAATAAAAGGGATACCGAATGTTTTAGGTGCAGCTAATTCGGGGCGTCTTCCCGGGGCTGAACTGGGAAGAGCTTTTAATGTTCGCAGGGCCGACGCACCAAGTGAAGCACATTTTACGGTTCGCAATAATACGATCAGCAAAGATTTTATTGACCTTTACCAGATGAAGTTACTGGCGGGGAGAAATTTTGTACCGACAGACTTCAACCCGGATTGGGGTAAACTGCACAACACGATCATCACTGAAAGCGCCGTAAAATTGCTGGGTTTTAAGTCCATTAATGATGCTGTTGGAAAAACTATTGTGACGGGCGATAAGAAGTGGGATGTTGTGGGTGTAGTTGCCGACTACCATCAAAAATCACTTCGTTATCCCGTCGAGCCAACGGTCTTAAGACCTGCTTACAGTACATATTCGCCTATCTCTATTAAGGTCAACCCGCAAAATTTGTCTTCAACTATTGCTTCGATCCGAAAAAAATATGATGATTTTTTTCCTGGAAATTTATTCGATTATTTTTTCCTGGATGAGAAATTCAATGAGCAATATGCCAATGATCAGTTATTCGGCAAGGTCTTTTCGCTGTTCGCAGGTTTCGCCATCTTTATTGCCTGTTTAGGTTTGCTGGGCTTATCGTTATTTGCAACCGCGCAACGCACAAAGGAGATCGGTGTGCGAAAAGTATTGGGTGCCTCAGTTTCAAACATTTTGGTTTTACTCTCAAGAGACTTTATAAAATTGGTATTGATCGCAAGTATCATTGCCTTCCCGGTTGCCTGGTGGGTGATGCATAAGTGGCTCGAGGATTTTGCCTATCGCATCAACATTAGCTGGTGGATATTTTTCGGTGCAGGATTGCTTGCGATCATCATTGCGTTGGGAACGATCAGCTTCCAGGCTGTCAGGGCGGCAATAGCAAACCCGGTGAAGTCGCTACGCACGGAATGAGTAATGAGTAATCAGTAATGAGTGGCTTGAACTCGTAACTCATTCCTCATCACTGATCACTCATTCTAGCTGAGGATAGTAACATAGAAGTCAATCAGCACGTCTTAGGTGAAACTGAGTTGTATGATAAAGAACTATCTCAAAATTGCCTTCCGGAATATCATTCGTCATAAGGCGTTTGCGGCGATCAATATTGCAGGGCTGGCCATCGGTATGGCATGTAGCATTTTCATTCTGCTTTGGGTCCAAAATGAATTGAGTTATGACCGTTTCAATAAAAATGCGAACGAGATATATCGCATCGCGGCCAGGGCAGGTGATTTTAAAGTGGCCATCAACCCCGCCCCGATGGTGGCAGACCTGCAGGCAAAAATGCCGGTAATAAGAAACACAGTTCGGCTGGCAACATCATCCAATGTATTTGAAGTAGGTGAGAGAAAGTTTGAAGAGAAAAGGGTTTTCTACGCCGACTCAACGTTTCTCCAGGTATTTTCTTACAGGCTATTGAAAGGCGACAGAGCTTCGGTTTTGAACAGGCCCGATGCGGTGTTGATCACAGAAGACCTGGCTAAAAAATATTTCGGCCACGAAGATGCATTGGGAAAGATCTTACGCAAAGACAACAACAAAGATGTTATCGTAACCGGGATCCTGGCCAATATTCCTTCCAACTCTCATTTGCAGTTCGATTGTATCTTACCCATGTCGTCGATAGCCCAGACAAACGACAACATAAAAAACCAGGTATGGGACAATTTTGATTTCTATGCCTATGTTCAGTTAGATAAAACTTCTGGTCCATCCTCAGCCAATATTGCCAAATTCAACAAGCAGATGGATGATATTTATAAAACGCATGTTTCAGAAAAAACATTAAAGGTCAATTTCTGGTTACAGCCCCTCACTGCCATTCACCTTCATTCGAACTACCAGGTTGATCTGCCCGGTCATGGGAACATCCAGTATGTAAATATCTTCTTTGTAGTTGCTCTTTTTATCCTGTCTGTGGCTTGTATCAATTTTATGAATCTTGCCACAGCAAGATCGGCAAGGCGGGCAAAAGAAGTCGGGTTGCGCAAGGTCGTCGGCGCGGGTCGGAAACAATTGATCGGCCAGTTCCTTGGTGAATCGATGTTAATCTCATTCGTTTCGTTAATTCTTGCTACCGGCATTGTATGGTTATTGCTTCCTTTATTCAATGACCTGGCTGGCAAAAAACTTTCTATCCATTTATTAGATAGAAGAATCATTACTATTCTCGTAACCATCGCATTAGCAACTGGTCTTATCTCGGGTAGTTATCCTGCTTTGTTTCTTTCAGGTTTTCAACCGGTAAAAGTGCTGAAAGGAAATGTGAAAACAATGGGAGGAAACCTGATCTTCCGTAATGGACTGGTAGTTGTTCAGTTTGTTGTTTCTATCATGCTGCTGGCAGGTACGGCCATTGTTTACCGGCAGCTCAACTTTATAAAAAGTATGAACCTTGGCTTTGATAAATCGAATTTGCTTTATTTACCAATGGCAGGCGAAATGTGGAACAAACAGCAGGCTCTCAAAGCTGAACTCAAACAAAATCCTCTTACTTCGAATTACGCCATCACCAGTGATCTTCCGGTAGATCTTGCAAGTGGAACTGTAAACGTACACTGGGAAGGAAAAGATCCGAAATCACAAGTTGTTTTTCCAACTCTTATGGTCGATGAAGGTTTCTTTAATGTTTTTCAGATGAAAATACTGAGTGGCCGTGTATTCTCACCGGAGTTTAAATCCGATTCAACAAATTTTATCGTCAATGAAAAAGCTGTCCAGGTAATGGGTATGAAAGTATCCAATGCTGTTGGCAAATCCTTGAGCCTTTGGGACAATAAAGGAACTATTATTGGAGTGGTAAAAAATTTTAATTACAAACCAATACAGCAGCCCATAGAACCCATGATCCTTGCTCTAAATCGCTGGGGAGGGACCGCTGTAATAAGAACACAACCCGGAAAAACAGAAGCAACGATCAAGGCATTGGGAAAGATCAGCGCGGACCTCAATCCCGGTTATCCGTTTTCATATGGTTTTCTCGACCAGGATCTTGCCAATCAATATAAGGGAGAACAACGCATGGGTAGCCTGTTCAATGTGTTTGCCGTGCTCGCCATTTTTATTTCCTGCATGGGCCTATATGGTTTGTCTGCTTTTATGGCTGAACAACGCACAAAGGAGATTGGTGTAAGAAAAGTATTGGGTGCCTCTGTGTTTAAAGTGGTTTATTTGTTATCAACCGGTTTCACTAAATTGATACTGATCGCAGTCGTGATAGCAGTGCCACTGGCATGGTTTGCCATTAATAGCTGGTTAAAAAGTTTCGCATTCAGGGTAAATGCGGATTGGATGGTCTTTCTCATTGCATCACTAGCTGCGTTGGCAATAGCCTGGTTGACCGTAAGCTATGAATCCATTAAAGCGGCGATCGCGAATCCGGTGAAGAGCCTTCGTAATGAATAATGAGTGATCAGTGATGAGTGGCATCGAACTCATTACTCATCCCTGGTCAACTTAAAACGCTTTTATGTTCAAGAACTATTTAAAAACAGCTTTTCGAAGCCTTCGGAAGAACAAGTTGTATTCCGCCATCAATATTTTTGGATTGACTGTTGGGCTTGCAGCATGTTTACTCATCGGGGTATACATCGATCATGAATTGAGTTATGATAAATTCAATAAAAATGCCGATCGCATTGTGCGTGCTACCATGGAATATAAATTTTCCGGAACAGTAAATTCTACGGCAACAACCGGAACAAAGGTGGGGCCCCAATTCAAAAGACTATTCCCTTCCATTGAAGAATATGTAAGGGCATTTATTAGTCACAACGTCGTACAAACAGCCGACAAGATGTTCGACGAACCACGCATTTTGTATGCTGACCCGACTTTTTTTAAAATATTTTCTTTTCGCCTGATCAAGGGAAATTCAGCAACCGCTCTGGATGCTCCTGATAAGATCGTTCTCACGAAATCTATTGCAAAAAAATATTTTGGTGATGAAGATCCAGTCAACAAGACCCTTACCACAGGGGGCAAAAGTTTAAGGATATCTGCTGTTTGCGAAGACGTGCCTCAAAACTCACAATTAAAATTTGATTTTGTAACCCAATTCTTGAACCTGGGAAACAATGTAAATGAAGAAGTGTACTGGAATGCAAACTGGATCACATACTTTTTAATAAGAGATAAAAAAAGTGTCCCACAATTGCAACACCAGGTAACAGAGTATATGAACACAACGGACGTAAGAACTGAGGCAAGGATCGAAAACAAAGACGACTACCTGACAATAAAAATAGAACCTCTTACCAACGTACACCTCTATTCTACGTTGGCAGGTTTTGAACCAAATGGCAACATCAAATACATTTATATTTTCGCAGCGATTGCATTGCTCATCCTAATTATCGCCTGTGCCAATTATACCAACCTCGCTACAGCACAATCGGCCGGCCGTAGCGCCGAGATTGGAATGCGAAAGGTGATGGGAGCTTCAAAATCCCAGGTTTTCAGCCAGTTCATCGGGGAATCCTTTGTGATAACTTCTATCGCAGCGATCCTCTCGTTTGGGTTGAGTATTTTTCTTGTTCCCTATTTTAATACGATCTCCGGAAAACAATTTACAGTGACTACCATGCTGCAGCCTTTGCCCATCATTTCACTGGTACTATTCTCGATAATCGTAAGTTTTTTTGCCGGACTATATCCCGCTATGGTCTTAGCAGGAACAAAAATTCTGAATGTGTTGAAAAAAGGGTTCTCGTTTACCGGCGGCAGAAACATGTTGCGGAAAACCCTGATCGTTGCTCAATTTGGGATTTCGGTATTCCTGATTATCTATACAGCGATCATCATGCAGCAAATGCACTTTATGCAAACGAAGAACCTTGGCTATGATAAGGACCATGTTGTTGTATTTCCCATCGGCGGAAGCATGTATCACAATTTTAAAGCGCTAAAGGAAGCGTTTCAACAGGTGCGTGGAGTAGAAGGAGTCACCGCTTCGTATGAAACACCAGAATTTGTAGAATGGGGCGACGGCATAACAGCCGTTGATGAAAAAGGCAAACACGAAGTTTCATTGAATGCAATGCCCGTTGATCTTGACTTTACAAAAACGATGAAAATGCAATTGCTCGCTGGTCGCGACTTCCAGGAATCAGATTTTTCTATGATGGATACCACGCATAATTCAGAAAATTATCATCAGCCGTATATTATCAATGAAGCCCTTGCCAATAAAATTGGATGGACACCGCAACAGGCAATTGGCAGAACGATCAACAAGGGTGTTGATGGACCCGTGGTGGGCGTCATAAAGAATTTCAATTTCAGCAGCCTTCATGATCCGATAGGCCCACTGCTGATTTTCCTGGGTCGTGACTTTTCCCGGGATTTCATGGTCCGAGTTGACGGCAACGATATCCAATCAACAATGGGCCGGCTTGAAATGGTTTGGAAACAGAGAATATCAGACAGGCCTTTTAATTATCATTTCCTTGATGAGGATTATAATAAACTTTATCAATCCGAGCAGCGCTCGTCTGCATTGTTCGGAGTTGCAGCTGCCCTTGCCATTGTGCTGGCCTGTCTTGGTTTATTTGGATTGGCGGCCTTTACCACAGTCCAACGCACAAAGGAAATTGGCATTAGAAGAGTTTTAGGAGCAAACCTTGGAAGTATTACATTGTTGGTAGCGAAGAATTTTCTGCAGCTGATAGGTCTCGCGATTCTTATTTCCGTTCCTCTTGCGTGGTGGGCTGGCAATAAATGGCTGCAGGATTTTGCTTTCCGGATTTCCATACAGGCTTATGTATTTATAGCAACGGCGATCATTACATCTCTCATCGCACTATGCACGGTGGGCTATCATGCCATGAAGGCAGCGTTGATGAACCCGGTGAAGAGCCTTCGCTCTGAATAGCGATTGCGCGGCAGCTATAGCCTTAGCTACGGGGATGATTTTTAAAAAGAGTTTGAGAACAGACGATTGGGAAAGGTGAATTGGGATGCCGCCATTGGCGGGACAATTTCTCAATCTCCCAATTTAAAAATTTCAAAATTGCACACATGTTTATAAACTATGTTATCACTGCATTAAGAAATTTATGGAGAAACAAAGTTTTCTCTTTGATTAATATTCTTGGTCTTGCGTTCGGGATGACGTGCAGCCTCCTGATCTTGTTGTGGGTGAAAGATGAGTACAGCGTTGATGCCTTTCACAAGAATGGTGCTCAGTTATACGCTGTGTATGAGCGTCAATTTACAGATGGCAAAGTTGACGCGGGATATTATACTCCGGGACTTTTAGGTGTAGAGTTTAAGAAAAAAATTCCTGAAGTGGTATATGCGTCGAGTACAAGGCAAAGCAATGACATAAGTACATTTGAGGTTCGCGATAAAATACTAAAAGAGCAGGGAAATTTTGCCGGTGAGGATTTCTTTAAGATGTTCAGTTATCCACTACTGATGGGCAATGCGCAAACGGCTTTGACTTCCCCTTCTGCTATTGTTATTTGACGAAAAATGGCTAACGATTTTTTTGGCAGTCCTGAAGAGGCAATGGGAAAACCCATTCGCTACGAAAATGAAAAAAATTATATCATAAATGGCGTGTTCGAAAATTTACCGGCGAACACATCTGATAAATTTGATTACCTCATCAGTTGGGAATCTTTCCTCGAAGATCACGATTGGGCAAAGCAATGGGACGTTAATTCACCGCGTACTTATATAATGCTTCGGTCAGATGCTAATCCTTTGTTAGTGTCAAAAAAAATAGAAGATTTTCTGAAAAGCTATAATAAAGATTTGGGTCCTCAATTTCAGATTGAACTGTGCCTGCAACGCTTCGATGAAATGTATCTCCATTCTGATTTTAAGAACGGATATATAAATGGAGGCCGGATTGAATATGTGCAAATCTTCAGTCTGGCAGCAATTGCTATTTTGCTCATTGCCTGCATCAATTTCATGAACTTAACAACGGCACGTTCGATAAAAAGGGCAAAGGAAATCGGCGTTCGTAAAGTTTCGGGTGCAACACGGGCTTCAATTATCGGACAATTTATGAGTGAAGCCATGCTGTTCGTTTTTTTGGCTGTTATGATTTCCCTGTTGTTAACAATGCTACTATTGCCTGCGTTCAATTCGATTATGGGTAAGACAATTGAATTGCCCATAACCAACAAAAACTTCTGGTTTGAATTTTCAGTCCTCACATTGCTCACAGGTTTTATTTCCGGTTGCTATCCCGCTTTGTTTTTGTCAGCTTTTAACCCGGTAAAAGTTTTGAAAGGACCTTTGAAATTCCGTTCAGGGACTATATTTTCCCGCAAAGGGTTGGTGATTTTTCAATTTTCCCTTTCTATAATACTGATTGCTGGAACTATTATAGTATCAAGGCAAGTTAATTATCTCGAGACAAAGAATCTTGGATTTGACAGGGAAAATCTTATTTATATTCCGCTTGAAGGAGATCTTACTGCTAAATATGCAATACTGAAAGATGAATCTTTGAAAATACATGGTATAGCAAGCATTACACGCATTACGTCTTTTCCGACACAAATCGCTGGCAACACATGGGGCGTGGATTGGACTGGTAAAGATCCGCTTTCAAAGCCTTTATTTACTACAGCAGAAGTTGGATATGAGTTTGTGAAAACAATGAAGCTTAAACTACTGCAAGGACGCGATTTCTCAAAAGATTTTGCTGCTGATTCTGCAAACTATTTGATCAATGAATCAGCGCTACAAAAAATTGGGTACAAAGATCCCATTGGAATGTCACTCAGTTTGTGGGGAACGAAAGGACAGATCATTGGTGTTTTAAAAGATTTTCATTTCAATTCTCTTCATGAACCGATCAATCCTTTAATTATTAAGTTGGGCGAGAAAGTCGACTGGGGTTCTGTTTTGATACGAACAGAACCCGGTAAAACAAACCAAGTCCTTTCCGGTTTAGAAGCAATTTGCAAAAAACTTAATCCGCAATTTCCGTTCACCTATCAATTCGCAGACCAAGATTACCAAAGTCTATACAAAAGTGAGCAAGTGACAAAGAGGTTAGCTGATTATTTTTCAATCCTGGCCATTTTCATTTCATGCCTTGGTTTACTAGGGCTTGCTATATTTACTGCAGATCAAAGGACAAAGGAGATCGGTATACGCAAAGTAGTAGGCGCCTCCGTGGGCGACATTGTAGCGATGTTATCAAAAGATATTTTAAAGCTTGTTGTTATTTCGTCCGCTATTGCACCTCCTGTGGCGTGGTTTTTCATGAAAAGATGGCTGCAGGATTATGCTTAAAGGATAAATATCAGTTGGTGGATATTTTTAGTCGCTGCTTCGATCGCAATATTGATTGCTTTAATAACCATCAGCTTTCAAACAATAAGATCTGCAATAGCAAACCCTGTGAAATCTTTACGGACAGAATGAGTAATGAATGATCAGTGATGAGCGGGTTCAAACTCATTACTCATTACTGATTCCTATTTTTATGTTTGCATTAACTTAAATACGCCCATATGATCAAGAACTTCTTCAAAGTTGCATTGCGCAACTTGCTTAAAAGAAAAGCGTATACGCTGATCAACATTTTGGGACTGGCTACAGGGATGGCCGTTTGTTTGCTGATCGTTTTGTTTGTCCAGAGTGAATTGAATTACGATAAGCAGCATGAAAAATCAAAAGATATTTATCGCCTGGTACTTGATCGCATTTATCCCGGTCGCACTACTTCTTATGCCTTTATTCCACAATCGATCGGAGCTGCGGTCAAAACTGAATTTCCCGAGGTCAAAGAAAGTGTCCGTTTCTACAATTTTACGGGTGATAATGGCAATTTCTTCCTGAGAATTGGAGACAAAGTATTTGAAGAGAGAAGAGTCTTCGCAGCTGATTCAAATTTTTTCCGTGTCTTCAGTGTGAAGATGCTAAAAGGAGATGTCGCTACTGCGCTGATGAAACCGAATTCAGTCGTGATCAATGAAACAACTGCGAAGAAATACTTCGGATCTGTTGATGCTGCCTTCAATAAAACTTTTGAAACAGATGGGAACAACAATAATGTTTTTCAAATCGCCGCTATTTGTGCTGACTGGCCGGAAAACTCACATTTTGTTTTTGACATCCTTATTTCGACCACAGGTTTTGATTTTACAAGGGAAATTAATTACATCAATTTTGCAGCCTATACTTACCTCTTATTAAATCCCGGCACATCGGCAAAGGCATTAGAGTCAAAATTTCCCATCATCATAAAAAAATATGTAGCCGGTGATGTTGAAAAAAGATTCGCCCAAAACTTCGATCAGTTCATAAAAGAAGGAAATGGCTACCATTATCATCTTCAGCCCCTGCAAAAAATCCATCTCATTTCGGATATGGAGGGTGAATTGAGTGCAAATGGAAACATGACCGCCGTTTACATTTTTAGCATTATTGCGATTTTCATCTTGTTCCTTGCCTGTATCAACTTCATAAACCTTGCTACAGCGCGTTCCGTTGAACGTGCACGGGAGGTGGGCATCCGGAAGACATTTGGATCGGAAAGAAAAGCACTCGTCGGCCAGTTTCTAATTGAGTCCACTGTGATCAGTTTCGTCAGCATTATAGTAGCCTTCGGCATGATAGCCCTTTTATTGCCATTATTCAATCAGCTATCCGGAAAGTCACTCAGCATCCTTTACTTCGTTCAGCCTCTCCATATTATATACATACTAGCCTTTGCTGTTGTTATAGGTTTGATCGCAGGCTCGTACCCAGCGTTTGTATTGTCTTCGTTCAAACCTATACTGGTATTAAAAGGAAGATTCAAGTCTCAGAAATATGGCCTGGCGCTCCGGAACGGTCTTGTTGTTTTCCAGTTCGCTATTTCCGTAGTACTTATTGTATGCACCCTCTTAGTGAACAGGCAAATGCGTTACATGCTTGGAGGCAAAATTGGCTTTCGCAAGGACCATATAATAATGATAGAAAGGACTGATCTTTTACAACAGCAATCAAAAGCGTTTAAAACAGAGCTCGCAAAAATCGCAGGGGTTGAATCGTTGAGCGGAACAACAGCAATGCCTGGTCAGCAAAATTTTTTCGGGATCAGCTACCAGGAAGTGAGTTCGAGAGAACAGGTAACAGGACGCGGTATCATTGTTGATGATAATTATGCAAAAGTGTTGGGTCTTGAATTGAAAGACGGGAGATTTTTTTCAAAGGATTTTTCAACCGATTCGTTAGCAATTCTTTTAAATGAAAAGGCAGTGTCAGAATTGAAATTAAAGAACCCCATTGGAGCAAGACTGACAAGCCCTGAAGCGTTTCTGAACGCACCGGACGGAAGTCCTTATACTTACACCGTGATTGGCATAGTAAAGGATTTTCATTTCCAATCTCTTCACCAGCAAGTCGCACCCCTGTTCATTAATTATTCAGGAAAGTTTGCTGACGCATCGAATGTAATTGCCATGCGCATCAAAGCCGCCGATTTCAGTAGTGCGGTTAGTGCAACCGAACGTACATGGAAAAACTTTGTAAAAAACCGTCCCTTTCATTATTCTTTTCTTGACCAGACCCTGGCCAGGCAATATCATGGTGAACAAACGACCCAAAAGATCTTTACGATTTTTTCTTCTCTTGCGATTTTTATTGCCTGCATCGGCCTATTGGGGCTGGCAGCCTATACAACGCAGCAACGGACAAGGGAAATCAGCATTCGAAAAGTGCTTGGGGCCAGTGTGGGCAATATTGTTGCCATGCTTTCAAAAGATTTTTTGAAGTTGATCTTAATTGCTGCACTGGTAGCATTTCCCGTAGCGTGGTTGGGCATGCATAAATGGCTGGAAAATTTTGCATACAAGATCAATATAGGATGGGAGGTGTTTATCATTGCTGGTTTATCTGCTACATTCGTTGCATTATTCACTATAAGCTTCCAGGCAATAAAGGCGGCAATGGCGAACCCGGTGAAATCATTGCGAACCGAATGAGTGATGAGTGTGTCTCAACTCGTTTCCAGCGCCTCATTTTTCGCCGTCGGAATATTTTTCAATTGTAAAGAAGACAACCGAAAAATACAGCGCCTGCAGTATTTGCAATTCACTGGCCGTGACTGATTAGAGGATGTATAATAAAGAAGTGATCAAACCGCTGGAAAGAAATTAACAGAAACAAAAAATATAGCGAAACCATGAAACTATTTAAAGGAATCACTCTGAGCTTCGCAATCATTTTTCTATCCTTCAAAAGCTTTTCCCAGGACATTCCGTATGGCAATAATCCAGCAGCTGGTCATTATATTAATATCGACGGAACGAAGATCTATTACGAAATATATGGACAAGGCAAGCCCCTGGTGATGTTGCACGGTGGAGTTTACGGGTACATCGACGAGTTTGCTCCCTTTATTCCAAAACTTGCTGAAAATTTCCAGGTCATATGCATTGCAACGAGAGGTCACGGCAAATCTGAAATTGGAAAAGATCCCTTCACGTACAAACAGCGAGCCGAGGATGCCTACAAAGTGATCCGGTCAATAACAAAGGATAGTGTTGCTGTAATCGGGTTTAGTGATGGTGGCTTTAGTGCATTGAAATTAGCAGCACTCTATCCGGACTTGGTGAAAAAGTTAATTGTGATGGGCGTCGGTGATCGGCCAAAGGGAAGGCAACACGAAAAACTAAACTATACACCAGACAAGCTGATGAACTCTGATTCAGCGTTTTTTGCTTCACGATTGAAATTAATGCCAGAACCTAATCGTTGGGGCGAATGTTTGTCAAAGCTGAATGAGATGTATAACAACGATTACATAAGCAAAGAAACATTTGAAAAAATTAAATGTCCCGTATTATTAATGAATGGTGACCAGGATGGCTATAACACGATTGATGAGTTCATTCAATGTTCGAAGTACATACACAATGCGCAAGTTGCCCTGATCCCCGGATGCTATCATGTTATCTTCTTCTGCAATTTTCCTGCTGTATGGGCATCGATGCAACCGTTCCTGTGACCAGGCCCATCGACAATTAGATATTCGATATTAATATCACCGTATCCAATATCCCAATATCTTTAATGTCTTAATACCGTTTCCTCCAATGAAAGGTTTAATGATGGAATACCAGCTTACCCTTCCTACCATCCTGCGAAGGGTAGAAACCTTGTTTGGAGAAAAGGAGATCATTACTCGTCTTCCTGATAAAAGTCTTCATCGTTACAGTTACCGTGACTTCGCCACACGCGCAAAAAAAATAGCCGTCGCTCTTCATCAGCTCGGCATTCGCCAGGGTGATCGTGTTGCCACGCTTAGTTGGAATCATTACCAGCACCTGGAGGCGTATTTTGCAGTGCCGTGCATGGGAGCAGTTATACATCCTCTGAATCTCCGCTTGAGTTCTGATGATCTTGCTTATATCATTAACCATGCTGAAGACAAAATCATTATTGTCGACCAGGTACTATTGCCTTTGTTTGAAAAATTCAAAACAGAAATTTCCGTCTCTAATGTCATCGTCATTCGGCAAACCGCTGAACCGCTACCAGAAGGATATATAAATTATGAAGACGTATTGGCGAGCGGTAATGAGGCGTCATTCGAACCATTCGAAGGAGATGAGTATTCCGCTGCGTTCATGTGTTATACTTCAGGAACAACAGGAAAGCCGAAGGGTGTATTGTACTCTCACCGTTCAATCATGCTCCATACATTGTCCTCCCTGATAAGCTGTGCCGGGATGGGTATTGGTGAACAGGATGTGGTGCTTCCAGTGGTTCCTATGTTTCATGCCAGCGCATGGGGCTTTCCTTATATCTGCGCTTTTGTCGGGGCGACCCAGGTATTCCCTGGACCTTATTTAGATGCAGAAAGTCTTCTCCAACTTTTCGACAAGGAAAAAGTAACATTAACGGGTGGTGTACCCACTGTGATGCTAAGTATCTTACATACACTGGACGCGGATCCACTTAAATATAAACTTGCCTTGCGAACAATAATGGTGGGTGGGTCATCAGCGCCACGTTTTCTAATTAAATCATTTGATGAACGCTATGGCATCAAAGTGTTTAATACCTGGGGAATGACCGAGATCTCACCTCTAGGAAGCACGGCTATTTTAACAAGCAGGTATAAAGATGTTCCCCAGGAAGAACGCTATGATCATTTGACAAAACAGGGATTCCCCATTCCCTTTATAGAGATCCGCGGTAGAAATGAATTTGGACTCATACCCTGGGATGGAAATACAATGGGAGAGCTCGAGGTGCGTGGTCCTTTCGTCGCTGCTGAATACTTTAACAATACAGAACAGCATGGAAAATTTACAGACGATGGATGGCTTAGAACTGGGGATATCGCATCTATCAGCGAGGACGGATGTATTGAGATAAAAGACAGAAGCAAAGATGTTATCAAATCAGGAGGAGAATGGATCAGCTCTTTAGCATTAGAAAATGCTTTGATGGGTCATCCTTCGGTGCTTGAGGCAGCAGTGATAGCTGTTCCTGATACCAAATGGATCGAGCGTCCATTTGCATATATAGTGCTTAAAGAAGGTAAGAGTGTTTCAATCGGCGAACTCAGGGAATTTCTTGCTGGCAAGTTTGCGAAATTCTGGATCCCCGACGGATATGCGGTTATTGAAGCGATACCAAAAACCTCCGTCGGTAAATTTCTAAAATCCGCCCTCAGGGAAAAATATGAAAAGGATCATAGTTGATCAATTTCAAGCAAGACGCGCAAAAAAATTTCGTTGTGTTCTTTGTGAATCCATGTTGACCTTTGTGACGAATAAGGGTCAAGAATAATACAAAGTCGACACGAAGGACATGACGTGTAGCGATAACCAAAGAGTTGAACTCAGGGGAAAATATGAAAAGGATCATAGTTGATCATTTCACGCAAGACGCGGAAAAAGAATTTCGTTGTGTTCTTTG